>VFSW01003190.1_pt1 | contig 24557 bp, 21 predicted proteins | sample 5358111 | NCBI WGS metagenome assembly VFSW01 (sample SAMN11554181, study PRJNA540505) | mine drainage metagenome | isolation source: sediment from site ElyBrook_90M | place: USA: Ely Copper Mine, Vershire, VT | collected 2017
CACGTGTCGGCATTGTCGCTTCCCTTCATGTCGGCGGCCACCAGGCCGTTCCGCAAAACGTAATGGTCGCTGCCGCGCACGTGCAAGTTAAAAAGCGCGCTGCGCCGCTGCTCCGATCGCGGCAGCGCGGCCGCAGCCGCGGCCCAGCCGGAATCCGGCCGCCGCAGCTCGTGGCCCTCACTCACAAGCGAGCCGTCGGGCATCTCGCAGAGCGCCGCGGCTTCCGTGCCCGCGTGGCGGATGAGCCGCGCGCGGTAGCGGCCCTCCAGGTTCACGATCTCGCACTCCTCGGGCAGCGAGTCGAGCCGCGCATATCCCGCCGGGGTGAGCACCTCGGCATCGCCGCTGAAGCACCAGTTGTAGGGCGGCGGATACTGGCTCTTGTTCCCGCTGCTCGTGCCCGAGCTCGAGCCCGTGCCCGCGCCCACGCCGCTCCAGGCCAGCACGGCGACCAGGCTGTCCGTCACCGTCGCGGACCACGTCACCGTCAGCGTGTTCGAGCTGTCCGCCGGGCAATTCTGCGCGAAATACGCGGCGACGTTAGACGTGCCCTCGGACCAGGTCCCGATCAGCGACCACGTGCTCCCGGCGAGGTCGGAGATCCCGCTGATCGTTGCCGAGCCGGTCCAGCGCACGAAGACCACCTGAAGCGTGCCGGCCGATATTGCGTAAGCGGGCGTGGTCAGGGTTGATATCGCGGAGGAGGTGTTCTGCGCGGACGTCCACGTCTCCAAGGCCGTTCCGCTCGAAGGAATCTTGAACGCCAGCGCCACAAAGATCCCGGAGGATGCCGTGCCGAGCTGCGCATAGGGCGCGAGCGGGGCCTGGATGGCACTCACGGCGCCAACGTCCATGTTCCAGAACGCCAGCGCGCCTCCTCCGTAGTTGCTCCAGCCGGAGGTGGGCCACATCGCCACGGTGGAGGCGGTGTTGTCCGCCGCGCCGAACGTGACGATCACGTCCGAGGCGTTCTTCGTGGTGATGTCCGCGGCGAGCAGGCTGACGCTCGACGCGCTGACGTAATCGGCGACCGCGTCCAGCAGCCCGGTGGTGATCGCGCCCACGAAGACGTTGTAGGCGCTCTGCGCGATCACGGCGGGGTTGGTGGTGTATTGATACGTGGGGCTGAAGGTCTGCGTGTTCAGGTTCGGCAGCCGGAAATAGATATAGAAAGGGCCGCCGTAGTAGCCCGGATCCACGCTGCCCGAGTTCGCGTTGATCGTGGTCGCGCCCAGCCAGTAGGTGCCGCTCGTGATGTCAACCACCGTGGCGCTGCCGCTGTTCGACAGGCCCTGCGAGGCCGCGCCGGAAAATGCCGGCGGGGACGGCATGCGCACGAAGGACGAGCCGTCGCCGATATAGTCCACGGTTTTGTTGGTGTGGCCGGACTGCGAGAAATCAATCAGCGCCTTGTTCGCGCTGTCCACCGCCGAGACCGCTTTCAGGCCACCGGCATTTATCACCGCGAAGCGCGCGGTGCCGTCCGCTACGTTGTCGATGGTTTTGTTGGTGTGGCCGGACTGCGAGAAATCAATCAGCGCCTTGTTCGCGCTGTCCACCGCCGAGACCGCTTTCAGGCCACCGGCATTTATCACCGCGAAGCGCGCGGTGCCGTCCGCCACGTAGTCGAAGGTCTTGTTGAGCACGCCGGCCTTTGAAATGTCCACCTGGTTCGAGGTGAGCGCGGTGGTCTTCACCTTGGCGTAATTCGCGCTGTCCTCGACGTTATCAATCAGGACCAGGCCGGTCGCGGCGTCCACGGTGCCCCCGTTGGCGGTTGGGATGGTGAAGGAAACGGCCGTGAGGCTGCTCATCTCCTGCGGATTGTTGCCGAAAGCGTTCACGCTCTGAAATTTGAAATAAACGGTCTTCCCGGCCCACAGCGGATCGTAGGTGTACTTGAAAATCGCGTCGTCGAGCCGCAGCACCAGGCCGTTCGCCGCGTGCGAGGAGATCGTGCTGCCCATCTGCCCGCGCCGAATGTAGGTCCCGCAGGTGATCTGGTTCTGGTTGGTGTACGTCACGGCGGAGTAGGAGACGAGCTCGCCATCCACGAAGGTCAGCGTCTCGGCATTGTCCGCGTCGGCATTCGTCCCCGCGTCCCACGCCCCGCAATTCTCCGCCAGGTTGACCACCAGCGAGTTCACTGTGTCGGGATCGGCGCCGGAAGCGAAGGTCGAGGCCAGCGCACCGAGCCGCGCCGGCGAGTTGATTGTGCCGATCTGCTTGTAGGACGTGCCATCGCTCGACGCCCAGATATTGCAACTGCCCCAGTCCTCGGAAGCTCCGAGCGCGCCGATCCAGATTTGATTTCCGGCGAAGCCGGTCAGGCGGTTCGTGGCCTGGAACAGCACCACCTCGGAATTGCCGGGATCGGCGTAGGCATTCGCGGCGGCCACGGCCGTCCCGAGCTGCTTGTTATAGACGGTCGGCTGGTGGCTGCCGAAAAGGTAGCTTTCCGCCGTGATCTGCAGCCCTTTTTGCGGGTCGTCCACGATCTTGGTGATCCGCACGGGCAGATTCGTGATGCCGAGGTTCGCGTTGTTCAAGCCGCCGGCCCAGACGCTCGAGGTCGAGATCGTCACCACGTCCATCGGCTCGAGAAACGAGTAGGCGAACGGCAGCGAGAATTCGAAGGTGCAGGGCACGTAGAGATTCCGCTTCAGCCGCATGTTCGCGGCGAAGGTGGCGGCCGGCTGCTCGTGGATGAAGCTGTAGTCCTGCTGCGATTCGCGGCGCTCGCCCCAGCGGTTCACGAAGGCCTGATCGCTGTCCTGGGTGATTTCCGGCGCGTACTGATTGCCGCGATTGTTCCAGGACACCTGCACCACGTTCCAGCTATCGTGCGCGCTCTTGCGCGTCACCTTCACGGGATCCGCGCCGGCGGAGGGCGCGAGGAAGCAGGTATCGTCAAGCGCCGCGGCGTAGGCCGAGGGCGCCTTCCAGACGTAGCCGTTCCCTGCCGCGCTCGTGTCGCCGTACGGCACCAGCTTGAAAAGTCCCTCGGACATGAACGCGGCGCAGCAGCCCGCTTCGAGCCATTTCGACATCACGCTCGCCGCAGTGTCCTGCGAGTCAATTACCGGAGAGATGAAGAACGACTGCGCCGCGAACCAGTTGAACGCGGTCGCGTTCGCGGTCGAGACGCCGGCGGTGGCGCTGGCCGCGCCCCAGGTGCCGCTCGCGCCGTTGTCAATCGCGGCCACGGGAAACGGCACGCTGCCCGAGCCGAGGCCCCAGTTCGCGTTTTCGAGCACCTGGCCGATGCACTGCACCGGGTTGCAGTCCTCGATGCCCGCGCCGAAGCGGTCCGCGGTGATCGCCTCGTAGCGGTTCTGCTGCGGATTCGCGGAGTAGCCCAGATCCATCGGCGCGAAGAGCACCGCGGCGATGCCGCTGTAGCCGAAGGCCGCGCCGGGATATTTCGTGGTCAGCAGCGCAAAGGGAGCCTGCCCCATCGCGCCGTTCGTCAGCGAGAAGTTCAGGATATTCGTCTCGGGCTGGCCCACGGCGTCCGGATCGCGCACCTGGAAGGTGATCACCACTTCCTGATTCAGGTCCGCGCTCGCGAAGACATAGGTGGCCGCGGAGCTGCCGAAGCCGCTCGCGGAGTATGTGCCGGCCACCGTCGGCGTGCCGGTGACGCGCGTGAATGCCTTGCCCGCGTTCGGCGAGTTCGCACCGTAGACCACGCCTTCGTCCGCGTTCACCGTGGCGGAGGGCGTGCCGTGCGGCGTCACCACAAGCGAGAGCACGGACGGCACGATGTCCGTCTCCTGCTGATTGAACCAGGAGAGCTGGTAGCGGTACGGGATCAGGACCTGCTTGCCGGCGTCGGCCGAGCTGAAGACGTAAACGTTGCCGGTCGGATTGATCGAGTACTTGCCGGTGGTGAGCGGGTCGCCGAACGGCACCCACTGCATCGGCATGTAGGTGGTGGCGCTGAGCACCGTCGGCGCAAGCGCGCCGAGATCCGTCTGCGAATAGGAAAGCAGCGTCTCGAGCCCGGGGACAAGATCGCCGAGCAGCGTGGCGGCGTTCACGGGCGTGTACTGATAGCTCGATGCGCTGCTGATCGTGTAGCTCTCGGCCGCCAGCGGGTTGCCGAGCCAGGACTGCCCGCTCCAGGCGTCGCCGATGCCCACCAGCTCGCCGCAGCAGAGCGCTGCAATCACGTCCGCCGAGTAGAGATACTCGCTGCCCTTGCTGAAGATTCCCTTGCCGCCGCCCGGCGTCACCTTCTGCGCGTAAAATCCGTCCACCCACAAAATGGATTGCTGCACCTGCGCCGTGCCCATCACCACGGGGATCGGGTAGCCGTAGATGGATTGATTGACCCGGATGCCGAACATCTTCTGCGGGCCTTTTTGCGATCCGAAAAGCCCCATCTAGGCCACCCCGTCGCAGTGCTCGTCCTTGAGCGTGTAGAAGCGCACCGGCAATCGCCGGAAGCGGTTGTTGTCCCTGGCGTGCCCGGCGCAGACGCCGTAGCGCGATAGCGCGTGAATCACGTAGTCGGGCCAGCGCTTCACGATCGCGCCGTGGGCGAACTCGTGCCCGAGCTTGAACAGCGCCACGTCGCCCGGCAGCACTTCGGGTTCGGTGATCTCCCGCATGTAGCGCTCGACGATCTCCCGGTAGACGGTGCTGCGGCGGTGCAGCGTGGCGAACAGCGAGTACGTCTCCGGCGTGGGGATGCCGTCGTCGAAGCGGAAGCCGGCCTCGAGGTAGACGCCCCGGATCAACTGGCCGCAATCGCAGCCGACGCCCTTGCGGCAGGTCCAGCCGCGGTAGGGCGTTCCGACCCATCCCTCGGCCACCCGAACCACGCGCGCGCGCTGCTCTGGAGTGAGGGGCATGGTCAGATCGCGTTCGTCGGCGCGGGCACCGCCGGCGTCCCTCCGTAGTTCACGGAATTGTTGACGATCGTGCCGGAGGCCTCGGTCTGCGCCGCGCACGTCGCGTAGGTCTTGTCGCAGCCTTTCAGCGCCGTGAAGGTGTCGCCCGCGGCCACCGGCAAAATGAATCCGGTCACGAGCTCGAGGTTTCCCGAGGAGTCGTGCAGCTTCACCGTCTGGCTCAGGCCGGCATTCTTTCCGGCCGTGCACGTCACCACGCCCTGCGTGAAATATCCCACGGCCTGGGCGAAGGCGGCGGACGGCACCAGCGTCTGCTGCGTCGAGGCCGCGCCCGCGGTGAACGCCACGGTAAAATTGGCGGCGGCGAGCGTGCAGTTCGAATCGCAGAAATTCCACGGGCAGGCGGCCTGAATGAGCCGCCGGGGAATCTTCTCGTTGAGCAGGAAGAAGGGATCGAGCACGTGGAATTTCACGTGCACGCGGTCAATATGCTCGATCCCGTCAATGAATCCCAGAAACTTCGTCTCGATCCCGTTGCCGACGAAGCCCCAGTTCCCGAGCGGCATGTAGCAGGTCCACACGTTGACGGTGCAGGCGTCGAAGAGGCCCTGCCACGCCGCGCCCAGGATTCCGGCATCGAGGCCCGGATAGAGAGTGCCCTGCTGCGCCACGCAGGTGAGCGACATGCCGTTCGCCGAGAGAGAGAAGCCGGCCTCGCTCGTGATCGGCCCGCGCGACCACTTGCCGTACTGCGAGGCGTAGAAGTCGGTGGTGGCCCCGCTCCAGCCCGGCGTGCCGCTCGGCACGGTGATGTCGAACTGCGCGTCGCACACGTTGAGCGTCGCGCCCGTCGGCAGCGCAATCGAGAACAGGTCCGCGCGCACGATGGGCGGATTCGTGAGCAGCCACGTCGTGAGCGAGCTGGGCATCAGGCGCTTCACTGGATTTTTCCGTAGGTTGAGGCCGCCACAAATTCGCTCGAGAACTTCACCCCGTCGAATACCCACAGGTCGCTGCCGCTGTTCCGCGTGAAGACGCGCGTGGCGCTGAGGGTGTCCTGATGAAAGCGGCAAAGAAAGTAGAAGCTGCCGGACCAGGTGAGCGCCGCGCCATTCGCCGGCGCCGCCGAGAACGTCACCACGCCCGTCGCCGAAATGGATGCCGGCACGGTCAGCGTCCCCGCCACGTAGATATTCGGCGTGCCGTTCACGTTCTGGATCACGTCCACGCCCACGGAGTTGATCAGGCGCGAAAGCTGAAAGGCCGTGGTCGCGCCGTCGCCGGTGCCGAACGGCATCGCCGTCACCGCGTTGTCCTGCGGATCGGTAAAGAGAAAAAGCTGGCCGCGCCCGGCGCACTGCATGAACGCGCCCAAAAACTCGGAGACGGAGGTCAGCGCCGCGCCTTCGTTGCCCTGGACGTAATCCAGGCCGAACTCGAAGTCCCAGGTGGGGTAGGGCTTCACGGCGATCGCCGAGGAGGCCCCGGCAGCCGTCGCCTGGATCACGGTGCCGAAGTTGGGCGACTTTTTCAGGCCGCGGGCCAACGAGAGCGGCAGCGCGGGAAGGACCGGATAGCTCACCAGGATGCCTCCTGCCGCAAATAGCCCCGGACGGCGCAGGCGCAGCGCAAATTCTCGGGGCTTACCCCTTGGCAGCCGCGCTGCGTGGCTCTGTGCGCCCCGTATTGAGTTCCACCACTCCCCACGCCCTGCCGCATTATCGGTTTAGCCTCCGAAGCTGCGAATGCACCTCGCGCGCGATCAGATCGCGATGGGTGGCCAGCACGCCTTCCATTCCCGTGGCGTCGAGCGCCTGATGCGTCGAGTGGTCGTGGTAGTGGAAATGCACCCCGCCGGCAGCGCCGCCGCGCGACTCCGCGCGCTCCACGCGATCGGTGAGCGCCCGGGTGACCACCGTCTCGCCGCCGTGCGCGATGATCGGCACCGCGCCCAGGCCGGGAATCTTGCCGCCCCTCTCGAACGCCATCGCCTTGGCGAACACGAGCGCGCCGACGAACAGGTCCTGCGGGAAAGGAACGCCGCTCATGGCCGACACGGCGCTGGTCTTTGCGAATGCCAGCTTCTTCTTCTTCGCGGCGGCCAGGCTGATGACGAGGTCCTGCTGCGAGGCCGACGCGGTCGCCGCTGTCTTGGCCTGCTGCACCATGATGTGCGCCTCGAGCGAGCGCAGCTCCCCCCGCACGATCGTGTCCACAAATCCCTCGCCGAGACTCGTCAGCATCGAGTACGTGCTGCCGCCATGATTTACCCAGCCGACAAAAGTGTCGTTGAAGCTGCCCGCAGCCTTCTGCGCGGCGGCCTGCGCCGCGTCGCCCCAGGCCGTCAGTTGCGATTTCATCTTCAGGATCACGTCGCCTTGGCCCGAAAGCAGCGTCTGCGATTTGTGCCCGAGGGCGTCGTAGATTCCGGCCACGGAGCCGGCCTGGGGCACGGCGCCTATTCCCGGCTTGTCCCAGCCCGAGCGGTCGGCCACGTTCTTCGACCCCTCATCCAGCTCGCGCACGATGCCCTTGATCGTTTCTTCCTGCTTTCGCCACTCCTCGTTTTGGGCGCGCACTTCGGAGGTCTGCGCGCGGATTTGCGCGACCCTCGCGTGATTCGACGATTCGGCGTTCACCTGGGCGGCGCTCGTCTGCATCGCTTCCACGATTTGCAGGAGCTGCTCGGCGCTCTGCATCTCCTTCTCGCCGAAAAGCCCATAGCCCATCTTGGAGAGCTGGTTCTTCGCGCTGGCGTACGCCTGATACTCCTGCGGCTTGCTGGCCGCGCCCATGGCCGCCGCGAAATCCTCCGGGTTGCTCAGCGGGCTGGCGCGGAGCTGCTTCTCGAGGGCCACCACGGTCTGCAGATTGGCGGCGAAGCCAGACAGGTCCTTCGCTGCGGCGCCGCCGCCCTTGGTGGCCAGGTCGAGCCGGTACTTCGTCTGGAACTGCTCGAAGGCCTTCTGCATCGGCGCGGAGCCGCTATCGCCGGCGAACCACGATTCGACCCAGTTGTCGTGGAGCTGCTTGAAGGTCTGGTCCGCGATCTTCGCGAGGGATTTGAAGCTCGATTCGAGCTTATCGAGATTCTGCTCGTTGATAAGCTCGATCTCGTCGTGGAGCGCGCCCAGGTGCTTCCCGGTGAGGTTGTCCACCTCGATTTCCGATTGCAGGAATTTCTCATGCAGGCCGCGCGTGACGTCCGCGAGCGATGCGGTGAAGCGCGCGTTCTCCTCCTCGAGCGCGGACATCCCCGAATGAAGCCCCTCGAACTTTTCGACGACCTTGGCCACGATTTCGCCGACCATCACGAAGCCGGCGATGGTGGCGGCGAAGGGCAGCGCGTTCATCACCAGCGCCGAATCGGAGAATTTCCTGATCAGGTCGGCCATGGCCATCGGCACGTTGTGGCGCATGGTGTTGTCGAGCAGGCCGAGCTGGGCCCGCAGGCCTCCGGCGCCGTGACCCATCTTGGTGAAGGCCGTGCCGGTATCTTCGCCCTTGAGGCGCTTGATATCGTCCTGGGCCCGCTTCATCTGCGAGGAAAATTGTGCAGTCTGCGCCTGCAATTTGACGACGAGTGAGCCAATTTCCGGCATTACTTTCCCCCCCTCAGGTGCGGGAAGATCGCGTCCACGAACGCCTCGGCATCCTCGCAGCCGCTGGCGGCCAGGTCCGCGATCGCCTTCCGGCGCACCTCGAGCACTTTCTCGCGCGGCGTGCCCAGCGGCAGACGCCCCAGCGCCTTCGCGAGGTAGGCGCGAAAGCGCGCGTCACGCTCGCGCCGCTCCGCTTCGTCCTCCTCGAGGACGAAGTCGAAGGCCGTGACCGCCGGGTCGCTGGCCTTCGCGCGATGCACGTTGTAGAGCGCGGCGGCCGCCTGAGCCCCGGCGAAGCGCTCGTAGCGCAGCCGGATATTGCGCCGCGCGGCAAGCGCCAGAAACATGCGCGGCGTGGTGTCGCCGAACTCGCTCCACGACAGCCCAAAATCGTAGCGGGCCATGGACCACAACTCCGCCCACGTCGCCGGCGGACGCTCTAGGCCGTTGCCGGCGTCTGCCCGTTTGGGGGTTCTGGCTCACCGTGCCCCTCCGCGGCCTTCGCCCGCTGCCGCTCGGCGCGCTCATACGCCTCGCGCGCGCCCGGAAACATCAGCTCGATGATCTCCTCGGTCAGGATCCGCTGCGCCTCGGGATTGAGCACGTCGAGGACTTCGTCGAGCGTCACCTCGGGATTGAAGCGGCGCAGCCCGCAGTGGACGATGACGGGAAAGTGCTTGCCGCTGGAGAGCTCCTTCCAATCCTCGATCCGCTTGATGTCCTTGCCGATGCGCTCCTCGACCAGGGCGATGGCGCGGTAGTCGTAGCAGAGCTTCCACGTGCGCGCCGGCGCGCCATCCTCGCCGTCAATCACCAGCGAGAAATGATCCACCACGCGGTTTTTCAGGACCGTCTCTTTGCCCATGCGCACTCCTGGCAGCGGGCCACGCCCTCCGCCTCGCGATGCCGCGTGATGCGCGCGCACCAGCGGTCGAACTCGGCGGCCACGGCTAGGCCAGCGTGATCGGGCCGGTGATCTTGATCTTCACGTCGAGCGTGGCCGGCTTGTCGAGCGGGAAATTCTTGCTCATGGACTCAACAATCCCGCTGAAGCTCGAGGTGTGCGCCGTGCCGTAGGTGGCCTTCATGTTGACCGGCGCGCCGGCCGCGCGGATCGCCTCGAGCGCGGTCTGCGAGGCGTCGCCGGGGAAGAACAAGCACTTCACGTCCACGGTGCCCGGATCCTGCGTCGCGGAGATGAAGGTGTCCACGCCGTTCGCGGTGGACATCGTGGTGGTCTTCTCGGTCATCACCTTGTCCCCGGTGAAATCAATGCTCTGGACGCCATCGAGGGTGGTGTAGGTCGTCGGCGAGGCGACCGTCGCGAAGGAAAACGTGTCGCCGATGCCGATAATGGGAGTGCTGCTCATTTTTTACGGCTCCTTTGCCGCGATCGCGGCGCGCTGCTCGTCGAGAACCTGCTCGAAAAACTCCGGGGGAAAATCCTCGCGCCTTGCCGCGGGCCACTGCTCGTGGCGCCCCAGCAGGCTGCGCAGCGGCTCGTCCGGCTCGAGTTGCCGGACCACCGCCGTGTCGCCGGCGTCGCACGAGTCGAGCTTGCGGACGCGCAGCGCGGCGTCGCCGAAGACGGCGTCCTCGCCCGAGGACGTCCTCGGGTAGGGATGCGCGCGCCACCACTCGCGCCAGTAGCACTGGCTGGTGCCCATCGCATAGGGCGCACGCGGCAGGCGCGACGACGGCTGAAAGCGGAAGCACTCGCCCTCCACGCCCGGCACGAAGTAGAGAACGGAATGCCACCCGGTGACTTCGGCTCCGGTAGCCATCAGGCGGTGCACTTGCCGGAGGATCCGCTTCGGGGCGTACCAGTCGTCGTCGTCCCAGTTCAGGATCACTTCCCCGCGCGCGGCGGCCGCGCCCATGTTGCGCAGCTCGCCAATCGAGCGGCGCGGCGCTCGCAGGACGCGCACACCGGGCAAAGTTGCGAACGCGGCGGCGCTGCCGTCGTCGCTATTGTCGAGGATGACCAGTTCCTTTTCCTCCCAGGTCTGCGCGAGAAAACTTTCGACGGCGACCCGCGCCACGGCGCGGCCGCGAAGGCTGGGCATCACGCAGGAGACCATCACAGCGCGCCCTGCCTGGCGCGCAGCCGCTCGACCATCTCCTTCGCGCCGGAGGCGAAGGTGTCGAGCACCTTGTCCTTGCAGCCCTCCCAGGCCCGCAGGAACCAGTGCCGCGCCGGCGTGCCGCCGTGGTGGTACATCTTGCGGGCGCGCCTTCTCTTCGTCGGGTTGCGCTGGCCGTCGAACTGCTCCTTCGTGCCGAACTCCAGGAACAGGCCCCAGTACTGCCGGTGGCTCGGGCCGATATCGATTTCGAGCTGCGAGCCGCCATCGCCGGAGGTCCAGTGCGTCCAGCGGCGAATCCCGGCCTGGAGAACTCCGTAGCGCACCGGAACGGTCTCCTGCGCCGCCTGAATCACCACGTCCGCGGCGGGCGCGGCCACTTTCAGCAGGTAGCGGTGCGCGGCGGCCGGCGCTTCCTTGGCCAGCAGCTCGGAGAGCTCCGCGGTGCCTAGAATTTCGATGGGCATGGCATTGTGGCGAGACGCACCAGGGCGGGAAGGTTTCCGGTCTTGCCGCCTTGCTGGTCTTGCTGGTCTTGCCGCAAGTAAAGTACGCAGCGCTAGGGGGCTTCGATGCACCAGATGGTCAGATCGAGCACGGCGGCGTGAGCGTAGCTCTTCGCGCCGACCTCGTAGACCTCGTCGAGGTCGCTATTCATCACCACGCCCTGGACCACGGTGCCGTCCACGAGCATTCCCCGGTAGCCGTTGAGCAGGGTCTTCACGCCGTCCAGGAGTTGCCGCGCGGAGGGCAGATCCACGGCCGAGATGCAGGCAACGTCAATGCGCCGGCCGACGAGCGCCTCGTCGCCCGACGAGGTCATCGAGTGATAGGTGTGCGCGGAGCGGAAGACGATGACCGGATAGGTGGCGTTCTTCGGCGCGTTCGACCAGAAGACGGAATTGCCGACGCCGAGCGTCGAGGGCAGATTCGCGGTGACGTATTCGTACAGGCCCTGCTCGAGCGCCACGGCTAGCTCCCCACCGTCTGGTTGACGAGTGCGACGTAGCAGCGCTGCTCGACGCCGCGATGGTCCGGATCGAGGACGTAGAGTATTTCCCAGCTCTCCGCGCCGATCTGGATGGTCATGTCCTGCGTCAGCCCGGCAAGAAATGGCAGCGTGACGATCGCTTCCACCCGCTGCACGATCTCCCGCGCGTGGTCCATCTCGCTGCCGCTGAGCGCGCGGAAGCTGGCCCAGCTCGTGGCGAAGAGCGCGTCCGCCGGATAGGAGCCGTCCGCGTTGCGCGCGCCCCTCTGGTAGATCGAGACGTACTGATTCATCGCGCCGGGAGAGGTGTAGGCGCCGGAGAAGGGCGCGATCGCGCTGAGGCGCCGCAGGCTCATTGCAGGAGCCGCTCCAGGTGCCGCTGCATCCAGGCCTGCTGCATCTCGCGGGTGCGGCGTTCGCAGAGGTCTTGATGCGCGCGCCGCGCGGCGGCGAGCCGCGGCCACAGGCTTGCGTCGGCCGCCGCGGCCTGCTCCAGCGCCTGAAGCGCCTTCATGCTGTCCTCGACCTGCTCTCCGAGTGTCATCGCGCGTAGAGGTCCAGATCGTAATTGTAGGTGCGGAACTGCGCCAGCAGCCCATCGAGCGCGTGCGGCACCGATGCCGGCGCGCCGGCGACGACCGGCTCGCGGTTGAAATACCAGTGCGCGACGAGCTGCAGGATCGCCACGTAAAGCGGCGCGGGAATGCCGGTCGCGAAAGTGGTCTTCGCGATCTGGTCGGGCGGCACCGGGTCCTGAGGCGTCGAATCAATCGTGGTGATCGTCGAGGCCTGCGCGGAGTAGCCGGCGGTGAAATAGATCGCCACGCAGTTCTGGCTCGGAGCGGTGAACGGCCAGGACTGATTCTGCAGCGGCGAAATCCGCGCGGGCTGCGAGGCCATGTCCACCAGGAAATCGGTGTACGGAGCGAGGGTGTGCGCGTTGCCGTCCATCCCGATGTAGGTGATGCCGCTGATGGCCGTCACGGGCCACGCCATCAGCGCCATGTCGCTCGGCTTGATTGGCGAGGGCCCATAATTCCACATCGGATAGTTCTGCGTCGGCGGGTAGCCGAACGGGAACACATTCGGCGAGTAGGGGTTCGGGAGGAACGGGAACGTCGGGAAATTGTCGCGGTACTGCACGAAGTTGCGCGAGGCGAGGAAAAGATTCGTGGCGCCCTCGCAATACGTGCGCGCCGCGGTGATCAGGCTGCCGATCAGGAGCTGCTCGGCGACCGGCGGCGAATTGAGCCGGAGATAGTTGACCGCGTCGGAGATGGCGACCGGCTCGGCTGTGGGCAGCGTGACCTGCAGGATGCCGGCCACTAGCGGACCTCGCGGCCTTCCGCCTTCTTGCTGGTGCTGCGCTCGATCTTCTTCGTCTTCACGCGGCCCTCGAAAAGAAAGCGGGAGCGGCTGCGTCGCCGCAGGCGCTCCCGCCCGGATTGCAGCTCAGCGCAGGCTAGCTGGCGGCCTGCTGGAGCAGCGAGAAAGCGGCCGGCTGCAGCAACTGGCCGTCGCTCCGCAGGTACGCCTGAAAGCCGAGCTGATGATTGGGCATGTACAGCTCGTTGTAGCGGACCATGGTGATGCCGAGGACGTCGCGCACCACGTACTTCGAGAAGTTGCCGAAGAGCAGCGTCTTCGCGTTGAGCGCGATCGCCGCCATGTCCGCGTTCCAGTCGTATTTGTAGCCGTAGATCATGTCCGGAGCGCCGGAGGCCATGCTCACTTCCCACAGCGGCCGGCCGTACTTGTCCTTCAGCTTGCGCAGCGCGTCGATCGTGGACCAGTGCGCCATGAACATCGCGCCGGGGCGGTACGCCGGATCCACCAGGTCGATGAGTCCGACCAGGTCGTCGGTGCCGATGCTGGTGCCGCCGGTTTCCGTGCCGCCGTCGTTGACCGACGAGCCGGTCGCGATACGGATGTTGGTGATCTGCGGGACGATGCCGTTCGGCTGGCCCACGCCGGTGCCGTTGGTGTACGCGGCATTCGTGACGCGGTGCAGGCGGATGGCGAAGGCGTCCTGCAGCTCGGATTCGATGTCGAACGCGGAATCCTGCAGCAGTTGCACGGGCACGAGCACCTGCTGCGACGAGGCGAGGTTGCTCGTGAACGTGACCTGGCCGAACGACGGGTTCTGCTGGGTGACGGCCGAGTTCACCGACAGCCAGTTTCCGGCGTTCAGCGTGTCGTCCATCGTGGGCCACTGCAAGGTGTTGCCCATGCTGGTGGTGACCACGCGGCAGTTTCGCCGCATCCCGCCGAAGCTCTTCATCTTGATTTCGAGCTCCTTCTGGAAGCCCGTCGGGATCAGGTACTCGCCGTTCGCGCCGGTCACATCGTCGAGCGGCGAATAGACGCGCACCTCCTCCAGCGACTTCGAGACGCGGCCGTCGCGCAGCCAGCCGCGGAACTCGCTCCGGTACTCCTCGGAGGCGCGCACCTCGCCGAAATTCTCGCGGGTGACGCGCGTCTCGGTGCCGAGCGGCGAATGCTGGCGCCGGGCCGGGTCCACGGAGTCCATCTCCTTCTGCAGCGCCTCGGACTTTTCGACCGATTCGATCTGGGCGCGGAGCTGCTCCTGCTGCCCATCGAGCTCCTTCCAGCGCCGCTGCGCTTCCTCGGTAAACGACGTCTTCTCCGTCAGGTCGTGCATCTCCTGCACGAGCGCGGCGCGCTTCTGGCGCAATTCCTTTGCCTTCATGTGGCACCTCGCAATTTTGAATTGGTGTGGGCCGTCACCCAGCGCGTGCGGGGTCGCGTCACTTCCCGGTCGGGACTCGCCTTCCGGAGGCAGCCGCCATCGCGGCATCCTTCGCGGGACCGGCGCCAATAGGCGCCTTCAGGGATAAAGTACGCAGCGGGGCGGCGGGAGCGGGGCCGCGCCTCAGTAGACGGCCGGGGGCATCAGCCCCACGGCGGGAGCGAGGGTGCTCGTGTACTTGCCCACGAGGACGATGGACTCAAATTCATCGTCGCTTGCTGTCAGGGTCGTATTGGGAGACACCGAGCCCGCCGCCGAGTTGATGATCCAGTCCAGCAGGTTGATCGTCCCGCCCGTCCAGCAGGCTCCGTCCTCGCTCGCTCCGAGATACGCGTAGCACTGCCACGAGCCGCCTATGCCTGCCGTGTGGCGGTAGGCGTTCACCATGTTGAGTACCAGCGACCCGGTAGCCGTCGGCGTGACGGTCGGCGTGGTGACGGTTGTTCCCTCGGTGCAGGATGCCTGGCACTGCGCGAATGCGGCCTGGTCGAGGGAAAACGAATTGTTCCCGCTGAGAGAAATATCCGCATAGTTGATTTGGAACTGCGTCGGGCTTCCCGAGGGCGTAAATGTGAGGGTCTGCGCGCCGGAACTGGTCGTAATGAGGTAGCAGACGTACGTCATCCCTGTCAGCGACGAACTCGCCCCTTGCGCGGACGCCGGACAAGTAAACGTCTGCGAGCCAAGCGTCAGAGTGCCCAGCGCGAATGAGGGAATGCCCCAGGGAACCGCGATAAACAGGTCCCCTACATTGGCGATGTGTGCTGTGAGCGTCGCGCTGCCGCTCGTCTCGACGGGGGTATAGTCAACATAATTCACGTTGGAGGTTAGCTGTTGCGTGGCACCGCTTCCCACGAAGCCGAACGCTACCCCATTTGTAACTTGGCACCCGCTCGTCGGCGTGACCTGCGCCAGGGTGGTGCCGGAGGTGTTGCCCCATGCGATAGGATTCCCGCCGGGAACTGCTGTTACCAGGTTCGTCACTCCAGAGGACGTAGGGGTAGAGGAAGAGGACGAGCAAGTGAACCCCCACATCACCCCCTCGCTCGAATATCCCGGCGAGTATTGCAGACCTACAATGGTGGCAGCTGCGTTCATCTGGCAGACCGTCGTCACTGCCGAAGCGCATTCGGTCAGGTAATCCACTGCGTGGCTGGCGCTCACTCCCGACCATTCGCCGGAGGCGATATAGTTGATGGTGCCGCATGTGTTGCAGGTGACGGAGGTCTGGCCGCCCGTTTCACTGGCGATGTAAAACGCGCAGTTGACCATGCTGCTGACGGCTGGGGTGCATGCACCTAGCTGCGTTGCCGTCTGCGAGCCGAGAGTGACGCTGGCGGGCACGGCAGAGGAGGACGTGATAATCCCCATCGCGTAGCCTGCTGTGGTGCTTGTTACGGTAAGCGGGGAACCCCCGTTCTTGTAGTTCACGAGAGTCTGCGCCCGGCACGGCAGCGTGGCGAATAGAAGCCCGAGAAGGAGTATTAGCCGTCGCATCAGTTCGCCTGCGGCGTAATCAGCCGCGGGAAGGTGAGGTCGAGAAAGTAGACGTTCGGAGCCGTCGTGGCCGTGTCGGTCGCGCGGCTGATTTTCAGATTGAGAGTGTGCCCCGCCGTGCAGCCCGTCATCGTCACCGCTGAGAGCGTTTCATCGAACGGCGTGTTCGCGGTTGCAGTCGTGGTCGCCGTGGTGAAATTCTGCGCGGTGTTGAACGCCGGATCGTCGGTCGTGGTCGAGCAGGCCGTCGCCAGGGACATGATGATGGTCTGGCCGCTCGTGGTGTTCGCGCCCTGGGTGAGGCGGACGCGGGCGTACACGGTGCCAGCCGAATCCCAATCTCCGGGGACGGCGAACTGGAACTGCGCGGAGTTGCCGTCCGCGAATTGCAGCACGCCCGCCTGCACATTCGTGCCGCTGCGGCATGCAGCCGTAGCGCCGCCGGAGGCCGGCAGAGACCAGCCCGTGCCGGGAGTCGAGCCATTGCAGTTCGCGGCCGGAATTTCCTTGGTGTCCTCGAAGTCGGCGTAGCTCGGGTCCGCGGTCCCGCCCCCAGAGAGGAGCATTTGCTTCGCGGTCCCCGGCCCGACCGCGTGAACCGCGGACGTCCCTTCCCCAATGAGAACTCCGTATGCGCCCAAGGTCGCGTCGCCCGTGCCCCCCTCCGAGGCGGGCAGCGTGGCCGACAGGGAGCCGGCCGACCCCGTCGTGTTCTGGTTGAGCGTGGGGATGTCGGCGGCCACGATGGCCCGCAGCAACGGCGCGCCGGACGCGCCGTTGGGCGTGGCCAAGAATAGATTCGCCGCCCCCGAAGCGTTCGAGACGTAGGGCAGCGCCGGAATGTCCGCGGCGACCAGGGCGCGGAAGGACGGCGCCGCGGCCACGCCGCTCGCAGGCCCCGCGTAGATCAGGTTCGCATTCTGATTCGCGAGGGCGAAAGTCAGCGCAGGCGTGCTCGTGGGAGTGGCGACGGAAGTCGTAAACAGCGGCGATAAGCCTCCCGCGCTGAAAGATGTGACCGTGCCGCCGCCGCCCGGAGCCGTCCAGGATGGGACGCCCGCGCTCGTCTCCTGCAGCCAGTTCGTTCCCGAGCTATTTCCGGCGAGCAGCGCCCATGCCGAGCCATTCCAGTAGCACACCGAACCGGCCGTCGCAGGCGCGCAGCCCGTCAGGCCGCCGGCAGTGCCAGTTGTGCTCTGATTGAGGGTCGGCACGTCTCCGGCCGCGATGGTTCCCCACAGCGGAAGCGCAGAGACGGAACCGGTGCCTGTCTGGACCAGGAAATTCTTCACGGCCGTCGTGTTCCCGGCCACGCGCGCCAGCGCGGGCGTCGAGTTGACGGCCAAAATATCGCCAAGGGCCGTGAGCGGCGTATTCGCCAGCGCCACCGCCCCGGTGATTGTAGCGGCGGTGCCGGTCGTGTTCTGGTTGAGCGTCGGGAAATTCGTCATATTCGCGGCGCTGATCGTCGGCGCCGTCTGGAAGCTCGGCGCCCCGGCGCCCCCGGTTGCGGGACCAGCAAAGACCGAATTTTGCGCGGCGCTCGACAGGGCGAAAGTCAGCGCAGGCGTGCTCGTGGGAGTGGCGACGGAAGTCGTAAACAGCGGCGATAAGCCTCCCGCGCTGAAAGATGTGACCGTGCCGCCGCCGCCCGGAGCCGTCCAGGATGGGACGCCCGCGCTCGTCTCCTGCAGCCAGTTCGTTCCCGAGCTATTTCCGGCGAGCAGCGCCCATGCCGAGCCATTCCAGTAGCACACCGAACCGGCCGTCGCAGGCGCGCAGCCCGTCAGGCCTCCCGCATCAGCCGTTGTGGCCTGGTTGAGCGTGGGCACATCGGCGGCGACGATCGCCCGCAAGGATGGCGCGCCGGATGAACCGTTCGGCGTGGCCAGGAACAGATTCGCCGACCCCGAGGCGTTCGACACGTAAGGCAGCGCCGGAATATCCCCGGAAGCCAGCGCGCGAAACGCAGGGCACCCGGTCGCGGTAGCAAACAAGGCATGCGTCGTCGTCGTGTCCGCCCCCGTCCCGGTGATCGTCGTTCCAGACGCCCAGCAGGCCAGCTCATTTGCCAGCGGCGAGCCGCTGGTCGAGACGTTCCCGCTTCCCGCGGGAGTATTCCATCCCTGCACGCCGCCAGCTACGCCCCAAAACTGTCCGTTGCTGCCCGTCGTGCTGAGGGCCGTCGCAGTCGCTGCATTGCCCGTGGTGCTCTGGTTCAGCGTGGGAACGTCGGCGGCGACGATCGCCCGCAAGGATGGCGCGCCGGACGCGCCGTTGGGCGTGGCCAAGAATAGATTCGCCGTCCCCGAGTTGTTCGACACGTAAGGCAGCGCCGGAATGTCCGCGGCGACCAGGGCGCGGAAGGACGGCGCCGCGGCCACGCCGCTCCCAGGTCCCGCGTAGACCAGATTCGCGTTCTGATTCGTCAGGGCGAACGCCAGCGACGGCGTGCTCGTGGGAGTGCCGACGGAAGCCGTAAACAGCGGCGATAAGCCGCCCGCGCTGAAAGATGTGACCGTGCCCGAGCCCGAGGATGCGACGCACGTCCACGAGGTTCCGTTCCAGTCCGGCAGCCCTCCCAGGGACACGCAATTCGGCGGCGGCGTGATCTGCGACATCGGAAAAAGAAATCCCAGCTCTGGCGGCACGGTCGCGCGGATGGCGGCGAGGCTCACGGGGCCGACGGACGGAACCACCCAGTTCTCCGTGAACGTGCCGTTGGCCAGGATATATTGCGCGCTGTAGTAGGTGCCCGAAGGCGACGATCCAGCGTTCGGCACCAGGGCGACGGACACGGCGCCGTTCGTGACCGTGAGGACCGCAATCGTCGTGCGCGGCACCACGTAGCCGTCGGCCGAGGTGAACGTGGCCGGATTCTCGATGATGATGGTGCCCGACGCCAGCGAGCCATCGGGATCGTACAGCGTGTCGGTGACCTGCGTCTTCGCTGGGCCCTGCGCGAATGCTCCGAGGGCCAAGATGAGCACCAGCGCGACCGCGCCGGCGATCGTTCGCAGCTTCATGCTTCCGTCCTTTCGCTATAGCGACAGCGAGATCTCCGCCAGGCGCGTGCGCGCCTTCGCGGCGTCGAGGGCAAGCCCCGAGGATTTCGTCTCCGGGGCGGACGTGGCGATCCCGGCCTTCTTCTTTTCCTCGTCGCTCACGTCAATATCGTGCGCCAGGCACAGGTGCACCAGCTTGGTGAACGCCTTCGCCTTCACGTCGTCGCTCACGTCTTCGAGCTGGTCGAAGCGCGCCAGCGCATCACGCAGGCGCGACTTCGTTTTTGCCTCGGAATCGAACTTCCAGCCCAGCTTCCAGGTGGCCGGGTCGGCCGGATCGCCCACAATCAGGAAGTCGCCGCTGGTGAGCTTCTCGCCGTCCACGGTCTTCTGCTTCGAGCGGCGCTCGACCGATTCCGGCAGGCCGTCCGGGAACATCCGCAGCTCGGCCGCGGCCGCGGCGCTCCGCGCCTTCACTTCCGTGTCCTGATAGGCCGGGAAAGTTACCGGGCTGACGTCGAAGAGGTCCACGTCCTGCAGCTCGCGCAGCGTGCACGGCTCACCGTCCCTCGCCTCGGGATCGTCGCCCCAGGAATCGCGCTTGGTGACGAAGCCGAAGCTCGATTGCGTGACGTCGCCGCGCTTCACCGATTCGTGCAGGTCGTTGGCGTAGGAGGTGTTCGGCAGCAGCACGCGGTAGCGCAGCCCCGTGCCGTCAGTGCTCAGCTCGAGCGTGCCCGCCGCCGAGCGCCCCAGCACCTTCGAGGCGTCGTGATTCACGAGGGCGCGCACGTCCTGCCTCTCCGCGAGCGCGCGGTCGAATGCCTTCGGGCTGATCGTCTCGCGGAAGCCGCCCAGATTCTCGGACCGCGTGCCGAACTTCGCCGCGTAGCCGGTGAGGTACTTCTTCTCGCCGTCGCTTTCCGCGCGTACCTCGTGGGCCACAAAACGGAACTCGCGCTTGGACATGCTTTCCTCCCCTGACGATAAAGTACCCGCGAGCGCTAGATCAGCTCCTTGATCTCGTCGCCGTCCGTGGCCAGCAGGCCGCCGGTCTTCAGCGTGTAGGCCACCTGCGAATCGAGCACATCCTCGGCGTAGTAGCGGATGGACTTGTGCGACATCACCAGAAGCTGCGGGCCGCTGCGCTGCGCCTCGAGCAGGTGCCGCACGATCGCCTTGTTGGTGCGCGCGATGGACTGATTGAGCGATTCCGCGCCCGCCCCCGGAGGCACCGCGTCGGGATCCTGCTTGAACGGCTTAAGCTCCTCCCGCGGAGCGCCCTCGAGATCGCCGGTGCGCCACGGATCGAGGTCCGCGTCCACCGTCACCGGAACGCCGGTCGCCTTCGAGACCGCCGCGGCCGTCTGCTGATGGCGGAGCACGTCCGGCGCGAAGATTCCCGCGAGCTGGGGCAGTTGCAGCGCCGCCTTGGCCGCAAGCGCCATCGCCTGCAGCTCGCCGCGGCGCGTGAGCGGGGTTGCGTTCGGCCCGCTGCTCTTGCCCTGGACGTCGTCCACGGACTCGCCGTGCCGCGCGAGAAACAGCACAAACGGCGCCGCGTGGCGATTCTCGAGCGGACGCGCAGCGGCCCTGCGGCCGCGCGCGCGCGCAGGTCCCGCAGCGGCCGGCAGCAGCGCCGGGTCAATGTCCGGATCGTCCTCGTCGCCGATCGCCGGCGGGATGGCGGCGGACCTGGCGAAGATTTCGCGCACGGCGCGATCCAGCTCCGCTTCGAAATCCCCGAGGCCGCGGTGCGCCATGCCGGCCACGTAGCCGCGCACGTAGTCCACGAGCTCGCCGGGCAGCGCGTCCTCCGGCTCCTCGAGATCGCGCGAGGCGGCCGCAATCGTGAGCAGCACCGGGGTGAAGACCTGGTCGTAATCCTTCGTCTTCGGGTCCTTGCGGGACTTGAGCCTGTTGAACGCGTCGCGGAACGAGGCCTCGAAGACGCGCGACATCGTCTGCGGCGCCTTCGGCGTCGGCTTCTTCTGCGGCGGCTGCGTGGGCGCGCCGCCCAGGCCGCCCTTCGGGGCGCCGGGATCGTTCGGGTCTTCCTCGATTGTGTTGGCGACGAGCTGGCGATCGTCCACCGGCATCATGTTCACCGGGATCATCAGCCGCTCGGCGGGATTGTCCGTGTCGAAATTTGCGCGGACCAGCGGATTGAGCTTCAGGGCGCGGCGCCCATCGTTGATCGTCATCAGGCCGGCATAGCGCGCCACCTGAATGCCCTTGAGCAGCACGTCGAAGGTGGGACGTTCGAGCGAGCTCGTGTCGAACCGGACAAGGTATTTTCCGCCGCCCGGGAAAAGCTTCGCGGTGAGGTTCGAGTCCCACTTCCGCGCCCAGGGGCGAATCGTGTACAGCAGGAACTCGACGCCCTTCTGCTCGAGCACGGCCCGCGGCGCATCCGCGTCGTCGCCCACCATGTGCCCGGGCACGCCGAAGATCGAGGCGATCTGCGAGCGGTTCAACTGGCGCGTGGCGATGAACTGCGCTTCCTCGGGGGGCGTCCCGACCTTCTCCCAGGTGATGCCGCCGTCGAGGACCGCGACGCGATGCTGATTTCCCTGGGTGTGCGCGGCGTTCCAGGACGAGACGGCGGAAAGTTTCTGCGCGTCTTTCATCATCGTCGCCGATTTCAGGTATCCGCCCGGGCGGGCGTCGTTCGCAAAGAATTTCGCGCCGTAGGCCTGCGCGGCCAGGTCCACGCCGAGCACCTCCTTCGCATAGACCTTCACCGGCGAAAGGCCGACCAGGCCGTCGAGCCCGAAGCCCCTGATCTGGATCACGGAGTCCGCCGGCAACACGCGCTCGTGGCCATCCATCGTGTCCGAAGTCTTGTACCAGAGCGAGCCATCGCGCTTGCGGTACGGAAAAGTGCGAAACGGCGAGCGCAGATACAGTTCGGCCACGCGGCCGGCGTTGTTCTCGACCATCTCGATGTAGCAGTTTCCCGACATCAGCAGGTGTCCCTGGCCGGCTTGCCGGAAATCGGCCGCGCAGGTTTCTGGGTTCGGCTGCACCTGGAGCATGCGCTCGTAGGGATGCCCCTCGGCGACGATCTCCGAGCCGTCGGGCTGCACCTCGTAGACGTGAAGCGGGAGGGTGGCAATCTGGTCGCTGATGATGCGCACGCAGGCGTAATACGCCGCGCATTGCATCGCGTTGAACTCGTTGACGATGATGCCGGACTGCGATGGAGCGACGCCCAGGAAGCCGTTGCCGATCAGATCGAGCGGCCAACTGATGGCCGCGCCGATGAATTCGCGGGTCTCGGCCGCGAGCGACGAGAGCGCGCGGGCCAGGCTCACCCGGCGACCTTTCGGCGCACGACGGCCGCCAGCAGCAGCAGTCCCGCGGTGAGATAGCCGAGCGGATGATAGACCAGCGCCGCGCCATGGATCAGCAGGGCCGCTCCGGCCAGGGCCGCGGCGATGGGCACACGGTTAGAAGGAGTGGGCATCCTCGCCATAAATTACTCATTCGCGGGGCGCTACGTGTGCCTCGCAGCGAAACACGAGATTGCCCTTCGCGTCCGGGCGGCCGATGCAGTCGGCGCCGCATTTCTCGCACGGGCCGATCGCCGTCACGCCGGAGGACTCTGCCGCGGCCTCGCCCACGTGCCGCGCCACGCCGTTCAGCGCGGTAAAAAGCGCCGTGGCCGGGTCAATCTTGTTTTCGGCCTTTTCCTTGTTCGGAAAGTAGTTGTCGTTCTTGTCGAGTTTGCAGACGACGTTGCCCACGGCCCAGGCCAGCACAGGATCGCCGTTGAAGTGAAAGCGGCCATCGTACACGGCTGCCTCGAATTCCTTCATCGGATCGGAGAGATGCTTCGGGAGCTGCGGCACCTGGACGACGGTGAGGCCCTCCTGCTGCAGGCCCGTCATTGTGTCGTGCGCCTGCCAGGGATCGTGGCACACCTCGAGGACCTCGAAGCGCGACGCGAGCGAGCGAATCTCCTGCGCGACCAGCGAGTAGTCGTTCGTCTCGCCCTCGCACGCGCGCAGCCAGCCGCCAATCTGCCAGCCGCGATACTGCGAATTGTGCGAGCCGGCGAGACGCGCCTCGGGCGTCCAGTAGGTGCCGAAGGCGTAGTAGTGCGGCTTGCCCTCGATGGTCCGCCAGAAGACCCGCAGCAGCGCGAGCAGGTCGAGCTTCGAGGCCAGGTCAAGGCCGAGCACACAGGGCTGCCCGGCGAACTCATCGTCCTCGATCTTCTCGTCCGCGCACGCCAGAAACTTTTCCATATTCATCCAGGCGGAGTGCGCGCCGACCCACACGTTCAAATGTTTCGTCTTGAATGCTTGCTGCTTCGAGGGCTGCGAAAGCGCGGCGCGCGCCATGGCCTCGATCGCGTCGGGGAAGACGGAGACGCCCCAGTTCGGATTTGCCTTGCGCCAGGACTCCGGCGCGGACCAGTCGTCCGCCTCGTCCACCGTGTAGATCACGCCGAAAAAGTTCTCGTCCTCGATCGAGCGGTCGAGAACTTTCGCGGCGTATTCGTGGACTTCGTAGCAGACGCCGGCGCGGTCGTTGCCGGCGGTGGTGATGCTCCAGAGCAGCGAGCCCGGGCGCTTCGTCGCCGCCGTCTCGAGGTTGTCGTAGAGCTCGCGGCTGGGATGCGCGTGCAGCTCGTCAATCACCGCCAGGTAGGGCGAGCAGCCCTCGACGCTGTTCGCGTCGGAGCTGAAGGTTTTGAAGACCGAGGCGCTGCCGGAGACTTTCAGGTCGTGCGTGTTGACGAGGATGCCCATCGCGTCGCACATGCGCGGCGACTTCAGCGCCATCTGCCGCGCCACGTCGAACACGATCTTCGCCTGCTCGCGCGTGGTCGCGGCGGAATATATCTCCGCGCCCGGCTCGGCCTCCGCGCAGAGCGAATAGAGCGCCACGCCGGAGGAAAGCGCGGATTTGCCGCTGCCCTTCGGGAGTTCGAGGTACACCTTGCGAAACCGGCGCTGGCCGCTCTCGTCCGTCCAGCCGAAGATCGTGGTGAGGACGAAGCACTGCCACGGCTCGAGCTCCAGCTTTTTGCCCGCGAACTTCGATCCCTTCACGTGCGGAAGTTTTTCGATGAACGAGCAGACGCGGTCCGCGCGTTTCTTGTCGAAGCGATAGCCCCAGTCTTTTTCGAGGTCGCCGACCTGGCGCCGGCACGCGCGGCGCACATGCTCGCACGCCGGGATCTTTCCGCTCAGGACGTCCGCGCAGTACTTCCCCGCGATCGCCACGTAGCTGCGCGCCTTCGCGGGCGCGGCCTTAGCTTTGCGCGGCTTCGGCACGGCTCTTCATCAGCCATTCTTAAATTCGCCCCACTCGTCTTCTTTTTTCTCCGGCGGCTTCACCGCGGACACTTTCGACCGCGACGCCGGCGTCAAGCCGAACTGCTCGAGGAGCCGCAAGAGATGCGTGCGATCGCCCAGCGCGAGCCGCCCCTCGCGCTGCGCTTCGACCAGCTCGACCAGGATCTCAAACGAGATCGCGTCCGCGCTGGTGGCGACGCCCTTCGGAATGGACCGCGCGACACGCGACCACAGCGCCTTACGCCCAGGCGTTAAGTGCTCCGGAGGGCGCCCGAGGAGGCCGTCGGGAACGGGCTCGCCGAGACGGTCAACGAGCCGCCCAGCGTTCGCGCCGAAATTCCGCTTCAGGTTCTCCGCGACGCTCTTGCGTGGCCGCGCCATGCGCCGGCTCCAATTCCCCGCCCAACGGCCCAACCCGTTTCATTTTGCAGACATACGCG
>VFSW01003191.1_pt1 | contig 24557 bp, 20 predicted proteins | sample 5358111 | NCBI WGS metagenome assembly VFSW01 (sample SAMN11554181, study PRJNA540505) | mine drainage metagenome | isolation source: sediment from site ElyBrook_90M | place: USA: Ely Copper Mine, Vershire, VT | collected 2017
ACCAACGACCTCTTGCATGTCAAGCAAGCGCTCTAACCATCTGAGCTAACCGCCTAAGGCAAAACATGCATGCTAGCATGCATTTTCATCGACGGGAAGCTCGGCGCACCCCGCGCACCTCACGCAACAAATGCAGCGCGGCGGGAAGTCGCTCGAGACCCGGGAGTTCCACCGTGAACAGCATGTGCGCCGACTCCCCCCGGCTTTGCGTCTGGACCCCGATGACGTTGATTTTTTCCTTGGAGAAAACTTCCGAGATATCGCGCAGCAGTCCTTGACGATCAGCGGCCTCGACCACGAGGTCGACCGCGTAGACACCGTCTCCCCGCGAACCCCAGGTGACCGGGATGACACGTTCGGGATGTTGAAGTTCAAGGTTTCGGGCGTTGGGACAGTCAGCCCGATGGACCGAGACTCCACGACCGCGCGTGACGAAGCCGCGGATCGGGTCCGGGGGCGCCGGCTTGCAGCACTTGGCGATCTGGGTGAGGAGCGAATCAACGCCCACCACCAGCACGCCACCAGGTCGCTGCGATGCCTTGGGTGCCTTGACCGCCAGACCGGGCTCATTTTGCGCGGCTTCGTGACCGCGCAGGAACTGCTCGATCTGCCGCAGCGGCAGCGCTTCACCGCCGGCGCGTTCGAACAATTGCTCGGGGCTGCGCAAGCCCAGCCCCGTCGCCAGTTCCTGCAAACTCATGCCCCCGCGGCCTTCGCGGTGCAGCAGTTTTTCGACCTGGGCGCGACCATGCGCCAAGGTTTGCTCGAGCTCAAGGGCGTTGAACCAGGCGCGGACTTTGGAGCGTGCGCGCGGACTGTGCAGAAAACCGAGTTCCGGGTTGAGCCAGTCACGCGAAGGGCCCCCTTGCTTGGCGGCGATGATTTCGACGGTCTGCCCGCTGCGCAAAGGGGTATTCAGCGGCACCAGCGTCCCATCCACCCGGGCCCCCCTGCACCGATGGCCCAGTTCCGAATGCAGGGCGTACGCAAAGTCGACCGCGGTCGCGCCCACCTCGAGTTCGACAATGCGCGCCTGCGGCGTCAGTACATAGACGTGATCGTCGAAAGGGCTGGCCAGGGCCTTGTCGGCACCAGTGCCGAGCTCGCGTCCGAGGGCGAGCAGCTGGCGTGCAAGGGTGATCTTGGCGTCAAAGCGCGAGGTCGCGGATACGCCCTTGTAACCGGCGGCACCCGCCTCCTTGTAGGCCCAGTGCGCAGCCACGCCGCCTTCGGCATGGTCATGCATGGCCTGGGTGCGAATCTGGATCTCGATGGGCAGCGCACCAGGACCGCGCACCACGGTGTGCAGGGACTGGTAGCCATTTTGCTTCGGTCGCGCGATGTAGTCGTCGTACTCCGATGCAAGCGGCGTCCACAGATGATGCACGATGCTCAAAACCGCATAACAGGTGTCCACCGTATCCACGATGACCCGCATCGCGAGCAGGTCCATGACCTTGTCGAGCGCAAGGGATTTCCCCTGCATCTTGCGCCAGATACTGTGCACGTGTTTGCCGCGGCCGCTGATGCGTGCCTGGATGCCCTGCGCCGCGAGCGCCTCGCGCACGGTCACCTCGGCCTCGGCGACCAACGCTTCGCGTTCCGACGCGCGCTGCGCCAGCCAGTCGCGAATGCGCGCGTAGGCAGCCGGCTCGGCCCATCTGAAAGCGAGGTCCTCAAGTTCGGATTTGATCGGCCACAGCCCAAGCCGGTTGGCCAACGGCGCATAGACCTGGAGCGACTCCTGGGTGAACTCCGCCCATGGTGTCCCACCACTCGCCGCGAACCAGCGCAGGGACTGCAGCCGCGAAGCCAGGCGCAAAAGCACCACCCGCAAGTCCTGGGAAAACGCCAGCAGCAGACGGCGCACGAGCTCCTGACGATGCGCCGCCTGCTGGGCCGCACTGCGGTCGGCGGCAGTGCGCGTGAACCGCAGCAGATCGACGAGCTTGCGGTTTTCGATGGCCAGCCTCGCCATATCAGGGCCAAAGGCTTTCTCGAGTTGCTCTTCGGGCTTGGCCAGCTGCGTTGCCGCCTGGCTCAGGTAGGCGCAGGCCTGCGCCTGCTCGTCAGCGCCAATCGCCTGCAGCACGATGCGCGCACCATCGGCATGCTCCAACGCCGGCTCACCGGTTTCCATGGCGACACCGGGCAGCAGCGCCTGCGCATAGGTACGCGCCCGTGCGACGAGGTCGGATTGCACGGGCACCGCGTCGTTCATGGCGTTGCGCTCGTCAAGCGCTCGCCCTGGCCCGTTCAAGGAATGATGCCAGGGCGCCAATTTGCTCCGGTTGCACCAGCGTCGGTGCGTGCCCGACCCCGGCAAATTCCACAAGCTCGGCGCGCGGCCCGCGGGAACGCATGGCCTCAGCCACGCCGCGGCCAAGAATGTCGGAATCGGCACCGCGCAGTACCAGCGTGGGAGCTGCCACGGCGTCGTACAGCGCCCAGAGCATGGCTTCGCCTGCAGCCCCGGCCTCCGGCGTGGCCATGCTGAAAGGAATGGCGATGGCCGGGTCGTAATGCAGCCTCCAGCCGTCGCTTTCCGCGACGAACATGGGGCGGGACAGTGCCAGCCATTGCGCGGGCGTGTGTGGGCCGAATCCGGCTGCGATCGAAGCCAGATACGCAGCGCCCTGCTCCACGCTGTCGAAGCGCCGCTGGTGCCCCACGTAGCCGCCGATGCGACGCACACCCTCCGCCTCGAGGCTCGGACCAACATCGTTGAGCACGAGCGCACGCACTGGCGCGTCGCGCATGCCGGCGAGGCCGATACCGATGAGTCCGCCCATGGATGTTCCCACCCAGCCGATCCACCGCGCATCGAGGCGCGCCAGCAAGGTCACCATGTCGCTCACGTACTGGGGCAGCTGATAGTGCATGGGCTGCGCCAGCCACCCGGACCGCCCGCGCCCGACCACGTCAGGGCAGACAACACGAAACCGTCGGCACAACGCCTGCGCCAACGCGTCAAAGTCGCGTCCCTGGCGCGTGAGACCATGCACGCATACCAGCACATCCGGGTTGGATGGATCGCCCCACTCCCAGTAAGCCATCCGATGCAGCCCCCCGGGATGAAGGCATTGCACCCATGCGAGGCGCGGTTCAGAGGGTTGACTGGCGGTTTCGGCTTGGATGGCCATGGCAGGAGGAAGACGTTGAACATTGGCATCTTAAGGCGTCCGATGGCAGCCCCCAAGCCATAACGCCAATACACTGTGATCGCCGACGTCGCCGCGCCGGGGCCGCCCGACGGCACCGACCGCGGTTGCACTCAACCACGCCCATCATGATTCCCACTCCCTACGAAGATCTCCTGCGCCGCGTACTGGCCGACGGCGTCGACAAGTCCGACCGCACCGGGACCGGAACGCGCAGCGTGTTCGGGACCCAGATGCGCTTTGATCTGCGCCAGGGTTTTCCGCTCATCACCACCAAGAAGGTGCATCTCAAGAGCATCATTGTCGAACTGCTGTGGTTTCTTCGGGGGGATGCCAACGTGGCGTTCCTGCACCAGCACGGGGTCACCATCTGGGACGAATGGGCCCGTGCTGACGGCGACCTCGGCCCGGTCTACGGCGTGCAATGGCGGGCCTGGCCCACGCCGAACGGCAGCCATGTGGATCAGATCAGCCGCCTGCTCGACGACCTCGTGGCAAATCCTGATTCGCGTCGCCACATCGTGAGCGCGTGGAACGTCGCCGCACTGGAAGCCATGGCCCTGCCTCCGTGCCACCTCCTGTTTCAGTTCTACGTCGCACCACCGACGGCGTCCGGTGGCCGCCGGACGCTGAGCTGCCAGCTCTACCAGCGTAGTGCCGACCTGTTTCTGGGGGTGCCGTTCAATATCGCAAGCTACAGCCTGCTCACCATGATGGTGGCGCAGCAGTGCGACATGGAACCGGGGGAGTTCATCTGGACTGGCGGCGACTGCCACATTTATCACAATCACTTCGAGCAGGTGCGGCTGCAACTGTCCCGGCCGCCGTACCCGGCACCACGCATGTGCATGCGTCGCCGTCCGCCCACGCTGTTCGACTACAACCTGAATGATTTCGAACTCACCGACTATCTCCATCATCCGGCGATCAAGGCTCCGGTGGCCATCTGATCGGGCGCGGAAGCGTCGGCGCGGTGCTATTGGTATGTGACATTGATGCCCGCGACGGCGCGCACGCGGCCGGCGGCGTGGCCGGTGTTCGCGACACGCACATATTCGACGAGATAAGTCGCGGCGTTGATACCCGTATTCAGGACCGACACCATCCGCGTCGGTGTGCCATTCACCAGGGTCGTGGTGTCGGTGCCGTTGGTGATGCGCACCTGCACGTCGGTGGCGGTGCCAGTATTGGCGATGTCGCCCGGAGCAGCGCCCTGTGTGTAGTGAAATGTCAGGTAGGCGGCCAGGCCGACGGTGCGGCACTGTTGAAGCGTGACGGTGAACGGGGTCGCGCCGGTGGTATCCCCGACCGACGCCAGGCTTGCCGAGGAGACGGACGGCAACACCACCGTGGTCGGACTCACTGTCACGGCGCAGGTCGACCTGATCGCGCGGGCATTGATCCCCCCCGCGCTGAAGACCACGGCGTCGGTGCCAGCTGATCCACTTCCGAACAGCGTCACCGCTGGAATCACGGGATTATGCAGACTCGTCGAAATTTGCTGCAACGCGAAATGCACGTTGTAATAGAACGTGCATTTCGCCGCTGTCGATGCCGACACCGACAGGCTCGGCACGCTACCGCTGGTGCCGGCCGCGAGCTTCGACACGAAATGGCAAGTCCCTGAGGTCGTGCTCAGGCCCGACACCGCTGGTTTTGCCACGTGGGCAACGTCGAATCCGTTCGCACCCTGCGCCGCCAGGCTGCCCACGCCGGCACTGCTCCACACGTAGGAGCCACCGCCGGGCGGAAACGTGCAGGTGAAAGGTCCGACTGCTGCGAGGCCCTTCCAAGCCGTGGTTCCGACACCCTTCGCGATCAGCTGCGTCAAGGCGGGGTTGAAGGTTGCAATGCCACTGCCGACGATGCAAGCGCCCGCGCACGCCACCCCGGATGGCAGCATGAAGGCGATCAACACGGCGAGCAGGCGGACCATGATGGGTTGCATGATGTCGATTCCTTGGGTGTCGTGCTTCATCGCGATGCGTCAGCGCTGGCCGCGTTCATGGGTAGCGGCTCGCATCGCAGCCCTCGGAGAATGTCGGCCGGACCGGACCGGTGTGCCGGCAGTGTGTAGGCGACCCGGCATCCTTGCGCCGCTTGCGGTCCCCATCGCACCCAGAGCAAGCCAGAGGCGGCCCTCACGCGCGCGTCGATCCGTCCGCCCTGCCCGACGTTGCCGACCAGCCGCCCCGCGGCGTCGTCGACGTCAGCGCCGAAGGGCAAGCCGCTGCCGTCTGCGCGAACCGCGCTGATGAGCACCCAGTGCGCCGTGCGGCCGCCGAATGGAATCATGACCACGGCGTCCGCGCGCGGAATGACCTGGACGTGCGTCGCATCCATGTCGATGTCCATCGAGGCGCGGGACAGGTCCAACGCCACGTCATCGCGCTCGTAGGGGGACAGCCACGGCACGACCGCATACCCTGCGGCATCGACGCGCGACTGTTGGCCGTCAAGGACCGGCACACCGGCAGCGGCGGGCGCATGGATCAAACCCACCGTGTCGCCAAGCGGCGGCCCGAATGTCACGCCGCCGGCGTGCAGGATCAGTCCACCGCTGGCACCGAACGACCATTGTGTCGATGTCGCCGAGTTCGTTGTGGAGGCCGTCAGCGCCGCCAGCGAGGTGTTCCAGGTGCCATACGCCCCGACACTGGCGCCGCCATTTGCGCTTGCACCGCTTTGCAAGGTGTAGTTCAGTGCCCGGTGGGCCCCGGCGGTATTGCTGTAGGTTGCCTGCAGGCTGTCGCCGGACTGGCTGCTGCGCACCACGTTCAGCCCGGCTGTTCCCGCGTTGCCCGTTCGCCCGAGCGGCATCGACATGGAAACCGAGGCCTGGGTATCTGGCACACCGTTGACACGATCGCGGTTCAGCGCCACCTGTACCAATGCGCCATCCATGTTCCAGGCGCAGCCAATCTGATACTGCGTCGTTCGCCCGGTGTTCCAGAACGCCTGGGATATCGCAGACACCACCAGCGTCGCGCCCTGCCCCAACGGTTGCGTGAGGTTGAGATTCAGGCTTGCGCGCTCGCGACGCAGCGGCACCGCGGCGGGCGCCAGCGCCGCCTGACCTAGCACCGTCATGGCATCCTGCAGGGTATAGGCTTGCGGCGACGCCGCACGGCGCACGTCGAGCGCGATGCTCGTCGACGAGCGAGGGACGACCACCCCATACGTTGCTTCGACGCTGACGCCTCGCTGGACGCCTGCCCCGGGATCGTCGAAGCTGGAGACGCCAACCTTGCCGCCGATGGCGCCCACCGGCGTGTCAAACGCCACGCCACCCACAAATGCTCCGTAGTGCGCCGCGGCCACCCCGCCCCCGAGGAGGGTGACACGGTCGAGGACCCCGTATTGGGCCGTGCCGAGCACCAGCGGCGTGCCAGCAGGCATTCCAGGTCCCCGCACCATGCCCACCACGGCTTGATAGCGCAGACCATGCGCGCGCAGCAACTGCGCGGAAGCGAAATAGGGCACGCTGAAGGTTCGCTGTGCGCCATCTGCCTCCTTCACCGTCACCAGGAGACTCCCTCCCATGCCGGGGGGATAGAGATCGTTGATTTCAAATGGACCCGGCGGAACCGTGATCCTGTCGAGCAGCACGCCATTCTGGGTGACGGTGACCGTCGCATTGCTTCGCGCCACACCGCGGATCACGGGTGCAAAGCCACGCTGCGAAGGCGCCAGCATGCGGTCGTCCGTGGCGACCATGGCGCCGCGGAATCCGATGCTGTCGAACACTTGGCCGTCGGTGTTGCCATCGCCGGCCGTCAGTGCCGCGCGCAGCGCTGGAATGTCATGACGCACGTAAGTGTCGACCGCGTGATAGGTCGTTCGCATCGTGGCATCCAGGATGCCATCGTGCCGCAGCATCCAACCGCGCATATTGACGCCGGCGGTCAAAGCCAGATTGTTCGAGACGGTCCGTACACCACCGGCATCGACCATGTCGCTGTTGAAGCGATAGGTCAGCAGGCCGGCGTCGATGCCGCGATTCCAGTCGGCCGGAGGAATATAACCATGCGGAATGGACACGAGGAACGGCTGGGGAATGGTGATGTCGAGTCGTTCTTCAGCGGCGTTGAAGTTGGCGGTCGCGGCAGCCGCCAGCGCGTCGATGCGCACGCAGTTCCCGGTGCCGGCGCCGCGCTGGGCCGGCACGAGCAAGGCGCGGACTTTCGGCGAAACCTTGGCGAGGTCGAGGTTGAACCTGGACAGCAGCCTGGCATCGAAACAAGGCGTGGCGTTCGTGGCCTTCGCCGACCGCGCGCGCAGCTCCACATTCATGCGCCCCAGCCTGGCTCCGTTGAGCCAGACCACCACCCGGTACGTGCCTGGCGTCATGGGGTTGCCGGAACTGAAACCCGACAAGTCCCGCGCCCCCTGCGCACCCCCGAACAACAGCGCCGCATCAAACTCCACCTTCGCGGGAGGCGCCATCGCTGCTTTCCCCGCCCATGCCGGACCCCCGCCAACGCAGCACGCAACCGCCACCGCCCATGTTGCGGCGGTGCGAACCGCTTCCATGTCATTGTCCAAACCGGCGCGTGGCGGGAACGTAGGCACCCTGGTCGTCGACAATGGCATAGTGCACTCCCGTTGGCGCCTTGGCGGACGTTAGCGAGGCGCTACTTGCGACCGAAAGCACGACGGTTTTCGACGAAAACGGCGGAACATCGACGTTGACAGGCGTCCCCACGGCGCGGCCGCCTTCGACAGCTTGCAGATTGGCCACCGCCATGTTGTAGGGCGTGGGATTCCTCACCGCCACCCGCGGCGCACGCCCAGCAGCCACGAGCCGCCATGTCAGCGCCGCCATGACCGCGCGCGGATTGCCGTGCAATGCCTTGGGCCGGTAAATCAATTTGATGCGACTGCGAATTGAAATTTCGAGTCGGTTCGCGTGCTTCGCCGTCGGCGCCTTCGGCGGCACCTCCAGCACATTGAGCCAAAATACCGACTCCCGGTCAGACGGCAACGCCTCACCCGTGTACATGATGCGTACGGTTTGCGCCTGCCTCGGCTCGATGCGGGCCATGGGAGGTGTCACCACGAACGGAACGTCCGTCTGCCCGGGGCCGGCGTTGGAGTTGCCATCGTCCAGCCAGATCTCGGTCAGCATGGGCTCGGAGCTGACATTCATGAGCTGCAGGCTCTGATCCCGGTCATTGCCATGGAATACGACGCGGGTCTGGCCGAGCATGATGTTGGCGTTGGCCGGCGCACTCGCCAGCGTCCAGAGCAATGCAGCGCACAGCGCGAGAACAGGTCGAAATGTCATGGACGTCATGCCTCTGGATCAATCGAATCGCATATCTTGAATCACGCAAATCGAATCGCGAGGAGCCCCTTGCCTGGCGCACCCGCGATTCGAATCGGTCGCGTCAGCGATGTTTACGCTGCCATGACCGATCACCTTGCTCACGCGTAGACAAATGTCACGTAAAGCATGCTCTGGGTCGTGCCGGCGCCCGGTGTCGCACTTGTGGCGATGTATTTGGCGATGAACCGCGCGGTACCAGTGCCTGAGGTAATACTCACCGGGGGAACTCCCTGGCTACCCGCGGCGTTTGCGAGATTCAAGGGGGTTCCGTCCGGGTTATAGATACCGATTTCCAGGCCGGTGGCAGTGCCCGTGTTCAGGAGGTGCCCCGACGTCGGATTGACATTTCCCCCCTGCTCGAACAGCGCCGTTGCGGTGGCAACCCCGGTCGTGCACCCGCTCAGGTTGATCGAGAACGGGGTCGTGCCCGCAGTGGCCCCCACCGCACCGAACACGGCGGTCGACACTGTAGGAAGCGTCACCGTGGACGGAGCCGTGACGGTGCAGGAATTCGTCGACACGCTCCCGCTCATGGTGATACTGGCATCGTAGGCGTACGCCGAGAATGGCAACGCGGCAAGGACGGCGCAGATGCCCGCGCCAATGATTTTGCGTTTCATAGGATCAACTCCAAGGTATCGAACATCGGGAAAACGTCGCGGAAATGCCATCGACGATACGAGAAAAATGGCAAACCCGGAACTTTTCTAATCTGGAAGCGTTGGCCTCCTGGTTTCGACAAGAACAAGGTGGTGCCAGCAGTCTCGTGGAAGAGAAGTTATCAGCCGGGTTCCCGATATAAAAGCCGTCTACAGTAAATCCTATGGCAATTTTATGAATCAATGCCGAGCCATTGTGCACTGGGTGTCGTCATGCATATCGCGTAAGTTTCGCAAGAGTGAATGCATGGAGTTTCCGATTTCAATAACCCTCATGCCTTGCATCGATTGACGCGATATCGAGGATGAGGACCGAGTGGCGCCGGATGTACCATGCGCAGAAACTGCAACCGACCGGCAACATGCACCATCCCTCTGACGCTCCCACCCACGCCGTCGCGCTGGTGCTGCCGCGCATCAGCGTCATTGCCGCCGTGGCGCGCAACGGTGCCATCGGGCGCGACAACGCCCTGTTATGGCACCTTCCCGCTGACCTTGCGCATTTCAAGCGCGTGACGCTCGGGCACCCGGTGGTCATGGGCAGGCGTACCTGGGAATCGCTCGGACGCCCCCTTCCGGGGCGTCGCAATCTCGTCGTCAGCCGCAATCCGACGCTGCGCGCCGAGGGTGCGGAGATATGCGGCTGCCTGGCGCAGGCGCTGCATCAATGCGCCGACGTACGCGATGTGTTTGTCATCGGTGGCGCCGCCCTGTTCGCCGAGGCGCTGCCGATGGCATGGCAGCTGTGGCTGACCGAGGTGCATGCGGAGGCGGAAGCCGACACCTTCTTTCCAGCCTGGAACCCTGCCGATTTCATCGAAGCCAGCCGCGAAATACACCCGTCGCAGTCCGGGCGCCCGGGCTTCGACGTCGTGCGCTACGAGCGGCGCGTCTGATCCGCCCCCAGACCGGAATGGCAGGAGCCGCGCCGGCGCTCAGCTCCCAGCGACCTTCATCCCGGGAATCAGGATCGAGCCGGTGCTGCGGCTGCCACCGTGATACACGTCGGCGCCCACCGCCTCGATCGCCAGCAGCATGTCGCGCATATTGCCGGCGATGGTGATTTCCTGCACCGGGTACTGGATTTCTCCACCCTCGACCCAGAACCCCATGGCTCCGCGTGAATAGTCGCCGGTGACGTAGTTGACACCATGCCCGATGAGTTCGATCACGAACAAACCGCGGTGAAGTTTGCGCAGCATGCCTGGCAAGTCATCTCCCGGACGTGTGCGTCGACTGGTGAGCGCGAGGTTGTGCGCACCCCCTGCGTTCCCGGTCGTGACCATGCCGAGCTTGCGCGCCGAGTAGGTCGACAGAAAGTAGCCTTCCAGTCGCCCAGCTCGCACCACCCGGCGGGCATGCGTGCGCACGCCCTCGTCATCGAACGGCGAACTCGCCATCCCGTCCGGAACCTTGGGGTCCTCCAGCAAGTCGAGGTGCGGAGCCATCACCGGCTGGCCCAGCTGGTCCACCAGGAACGACGTTTTGCGGTAGAGCGCACCGCCACTGGCGGCGTGCACCAGCGCGCCGATCAAGCCAGTGGCCAGCGGCGCCTCGAAGAGCACCGGGTAGGTTCCCGTGGGCACGCGCCGGGCGCGCAAACGCGACAGCGCGCGTTCGGCGGCATAGCGTCCGACGGCCTCGGGCGATGCCAGCTTCGCAGCATCGCGGCGACTGCTGAACCAGTAGTCGCGCTGCATGTCCGCTCCCCGCCCCGCGATCGGCACACACGACAGGCTGTGCCGCGTGGTCGCATAGCCGTTGCTGAACCCGCGCGAGTTGGCAAGCAGGAAATGTCCTTGCTGCGTCGACACGCTGGCTCCTTCGCTGTTGCGCACGCGTGTATCCACGGCAAAAGCCGCGGCCTCGGTGCGGCTGGCGAGTTCAACGGCGCCCGTCACATCGAGATCCCAAGGGTGAAACAGACCAGGGTCGGCAACGCGTCCCGCGAAAAGTTCCGGCTCGGGCAAACCGGCGCAATCATCCTCGGCGGTAAACCGCGCGATGTCGAATGCCGCCTGCACGGTACGCTGGATGGCGCCGTCGGAAAAATCGGATGTACTCGCATGGCCCTGGCGCAGACCCGCGTATACGGTCACGTCCAGTCCTTTGTCGGTGTTGTGCTCGACCTGTTCCACGCGCCCTTTGCGCACGTTCACGCTCAGGCCCTGGCCCTCTGAAATTTCGACCACGGCGTCGCTGGCACCGGCTCGGCGTGCCTGGTCGATGGCGAAGGCTGCAAGGTCTTTGAACTGGGTCTTGGTGTAGGCGAATTCGGCCACGGTGCTGGGGTCCCCGTTGGGTGATTGCTGAAGTCGATTGATAATACCGCCCATGAAACATACGCACTTCAGGGCCGCACCTTCGCGCGTCGCGGCCGCCGACATTGATCCCGATGCACCACCGAGCAAAAGCCAGCGCAAACGCGACATGCAGGACTTGCAGGATCTGGGTGAAAAGCTCTCGGAAATGTCGCGCGCGCGCATCGACGTGCTCGACGTCTCGGAAACCTTGCGTCAGGCGCTGCGGGACATGGCGGGTATTCATTCCCATGAAGGACGTCGCCGTCACGCCCAGTACATCGGGCGCCTGATGCGCGGCGTTGACCCTGCGCCGCTGCAAGAGGCGCTGCTGGAGGCGTCGGGCGACAGCCGTGCCGCGGTGGCGCGCATGCACCATCTCGAGGATTTGCGCACTGCCCTGCTTGCCGATGACGCCAAGCTCACGGAATTGGTGAGTGCGCATCCCGGCGCCGACGTCCAGGAACTTCGCCAGATGGTCCGCGCCGCGCGCGCCGAACAGGCGGCGAGCCGCCCTCCCCGTCACTACCGCGCGCTCTATCAGCGACTGAAGGAGCTGCTCGAAAGCACCTCTGCGCGCGGACGCGGAGCTTCCATGGATGTCGACGACGAGGTTCCCCATGATGACTGACTCCGCGTCAGCGGCCCGCCTCCCGGCTGGCGAGGACGGCCTCGAGGCGGTCCGCATCGGCATCGTCTCCGTCAGTGACCGCGCCAGCAGCGGTGTCTATGTGGACCAAGGATTGCCGGCGCTGCGCGAGTGGCTGGATCAAGTCCTTCGCAACCCGGTGACCTTCGTGGAACGGCTGATTCCCGATGAACGCGCCGGCATCGCCGCCACGCTGCGTGAACTCGTTGACAATGAACACTGCGATCTGGTGCTGACCACTGGTGGCACCGGTCCCGCGCCGCGGGACGTCACCCCGGAAGCAACGCTTGACGTCGCCGACCGTGTGATGCCGGGGTTCGGCGAGGAAATGCGGCGAATCAGCCGCAACTTTGTGCCCACGGCAATTCTTTCGCGGCAGGTCGGTGTGATCCGTGGCCAGGCCCTGGTGCTGAACCTGCCGGGACAACCGAAATCCATCCGCGAAACGCTCGAAGGCGTGCGTGATGCCGCGGGCGCTCTGCGCATTGAAGGGGTGTTCGCTGCAGTGCCGTACTGCATCGACCTGATTGGAGGCCCTTACCTGGAATGTGACCCGGCCGTGTGCGAGGCATTTCGTCCCAAATCAGCACGACGGCCCTCACGCGCCTGACCGCGAAAGGTTCGGTTCGCTCCGACGGGCTTCAGACCAGCCCGCGCGCAGCCAGCTCGCCGGGATCGTCCAGCACCATGTCGGCACCCCAGGCATGCGGCGACGTGCCGCCACCGTAGCCATACGCCACGGCCACGGCACCCATACCCGCGGCTCTTGCGGCCTGGATGTCGCGTGCATCATCGCCGAGATAGACGCATGCCGCGCCCGAAACACCAAGCCTGGCGGCGGCCAGCAGCAAGGGATCAGGCGCCGGTTTGGGACGCGCCGCACTATCGCCGCTGATGACGCAGCCCGGCACCCACGGCAATGCCAGCGCGGCAACCAACGGTTCGGTGAGCGCCGCCACCTTGTTGGTGACAATTCCCCACGGAATCCCGCGATGCGCGAGGTCGGCAACCATCGCCGCGACCGCCGGATACACGCGCGTGTGGACGCAGATGTCGCGCGCGTAGTTCGCAAGGAACTCATCGCGCATCGCCGCATAGTCGCTGGCATCAGGGCCGATGCCGAATCCAACCTCCAGCAACCCGCGCGCACCGTGCGATGCCATCGGGCGCAGCGTGGTCAACGGCAATGGCGCGTGACCGCGATCCGTGCGCATTCGATTCACCGCGGCAGCCAGGTCGGGAGCGGTGTCGGCGAATGTGCCGTCGAGATCGAACAATACCGCGCGGTAGCGCACGGCGAACTCAAGCGCCGCTGGCAGCGGCGCGTCGACAGGCAAGGAAATAGTTGACATCGACGTTGTCGCTCAAATGCGGTTGCAGGTTCGGGATGCGCATCTCCAGACCCTTGAACTCCACCACGTCGAGACCCGCGGCACGACACCATGCTGCCAATTCGCTCGGACGGATGAATGCCTCGTAGGCGTGGGTTCCACGCGGTACCAGACGCAGAAGATACTCGGCGGCAACAATGGCCAGTGCAAAGGATTTCGGGTTGCGATTGATGGTCGAGAAAAACACCCATCCACCCGGCCGCACCAGACGCCCCGCGGCCTCGACGATTTCAGCCGGGCGCGGCACGTGCTCGAGCATTTCCATGCAGCAGACGATATCAAAACTGCACGGCTGCTCGTCGGCAAGCGCCTCGGCGGCAACATGCCGGTATTCGACCTTCACGCCGGTCTCCAGCGCATGAAGCCGTGCCACCTTCAATGACTTTTCCGCGAGGTCGATCCCGGTCACGGCAGCGCCTCGCAACGCCAGCGCCTCCGCCAGCAAGCCGCCGCCACACCCGATGTCGAGCACGCGCATGCCATCAACGGCCACGTGGGCTCCAATCCAGTCCAGCCGCAGCGGGTTGATCTGGTGCAGGGTTCGGAATTCACCGTCGGCATCCCACCAGCCGTGGGCGGCATCGGCAAATTTCTTGATTTCAGATTCCGAGACGTTCATGGTCGGGAGTATGCCAGCAGATTCGAGGGCCCATAAAAAAGCCCCGCTCACGCGGGGCTTTCCAGCTCCAGAAAACCTGGATTACTTGTTCACTTCGTGCGTGCCGACGATTTCAACCACGGCACGACGGTTGGGCTGCTGGCACTCGACACGGTGCTTGAACGAGCCCTTGCAGCTCTTCGGATCAACACGGAAGTCGGTCTTGCCCTTGCCTTCGATGTAGATCTTGTCAGCCGGAACGCCTTCGGTCGCCAGATAAGCCTTCACCGCTTCAGCGCGACGCAGGGAGAGCTTCTTGTTGTAGGCGACGCTACCGAAGCTATCGGTGTAGCCAGTGGAAATCACGGTCTCAAGGTTCACTTCCTTGATCTTCGCGGCCAGTTGATCCAGGGCTTGCTTGCCGGCCGGCTTCAGAACGGCCTTGTTGAAATCGAAGAAAGCGTCAGCGGAATAAGTCACCTTCTCGCTGGTCGGCACGGCCACAGGCGCAGGCGCGGGAGCCGGAGCCGGTTCCGCGGCGGGAGCTGGTGCAGCCTCGGCAGCCTTGGCGACGATGGCGCCATCGCAACCTTCCGCGGCAGTCGCCGGGGTCCAGAAGTTGTCACGCCAGCACAGCGTGCTGTTCCCGTTTTTCCACACGAGGCCGAACGGGTCCTTCCAGTTGTTCACATCCGGACTGGATTGAGCGAAAGCCGAGCCGGTGACAGCAACGAGTGCGGTCGCGGCAAGGATCTTGGCAAATTTCTTGGTGTTAATCATCGTTCTATCCTCACGAGAAAATATGGACTGGACACAGCAAACCATCGAACGGGGCTGCGCGCGCCGGGAACTGACGTGCCTGGCTTCGGATTCTCCCGCCTTGTAGAGCAATTCTGCCACATTGGGACCGCCTCGACGATGACATTGTGCGCACCTGTTGCTGCGGCGCATCTCGAGGGGTCGCTGGCGCCGCTTCGGCCCGCGGGGTCGGCGCTGACCTTGCGCCTGCCTCCGCTGGTACCATAGAAAGCTTGATTTTCAGCGACAGGGCGGGATTCAGCCACGCCTCTTTCACCAGGTTCAGCATGTCAGCTTACGCCAAAGAAACACTTCCGATCAGTCTGGAAGACGAAATGCGCCGCTCGTACCTCGATTACGCCATGAGCGTGATCGTGGGCCGCGCCCTTCCCGACGTGCGCGACGGTCTGAAACCCGTGCATCGTCGGGTGCTGTTCGCCATGCATGAGCTCAGCAACGCCTGGAACAGGCCCTACAAGAAGTCGGCGCGTATCGTCGGCGACGTCATCGGCAAGTATCACCCGCACGGCGACCAATCGGTCTACGACACCATCGTGCGCATGGCGCAGGACTTTTCATTGCGATACATGCTCGTCGACGGGCAGGGAAATTTTGGTTCCGTGGACGGCGACAACGCCGCGGCAATGCGTTATACGGAAATCCGCCTGTCGAAAATCGCGCACGAAATGCTTGCGGATATCGACAAGGAAACGGTGAATTTCGGACCAAATTACGACGGGTCTGAACAAGAGCCGTTGGTCCTGCCGGCGCGCATCCCAAATCTTTTGCTAAATGGTTCGGCTGGCATCGCCGTTGGCATGGCAACCAACATTCCCCCACATAACCTGGGTGAACTGGTTGACGGATGCCAGCATTTGCTGCGGCACCCCGATGCCGACGTCGAGACCTTGATGCAATTCATTCCCGCGCCGGACTTTCCGACGGCCGGCATCATCTACGGCCTCAGCGGGGTGCGCGATGCCTACCGCACCGGGCGCGGACGGGTGGTGATGCGCGCGCGCTGCCATTTCGAGGATCTGGAGCGCGGTCAGCGGCAGGCCATCATCGTTGACGAACTCCCGTACCAGGTCAACAAGCGGACGCTGCTGGAGCGCGTTGCCGAGTTGGTGAGGGAAAAAAAGATCGATGGCATCAGTCACATCCAGGACGAGTCGGACAAATCCGGCATGCGGGTGGTCATCGAACTCAAGCGCGGCGAGTTGCCGGAGGTCGTGCTGAACAAGCTGTACAAGCAGACCCAGTTGCAGGACACCTTTGGCGTCAATATGGTGTGTCTCGTTGACGGACAGCCACGCCTGCTGGATCTTCGTCAGATGCTGCAGTCGTTTCTGAAGCATCGCAGGGAGGTCATCACCCGCCGCAGCGTCTACGAGCTGCGCCGGGCGCGCGAGCGTGGCCACGTGCTCGAAGGGCTTGCCGTCGCGCTGGCCAATGTCGACCGCATGATCGCGCTGATCAAGGCAGCTCCCACACCGCCCATCGCGAAGGAGCGTCTGTTGGCTGAAGTGTGGGCGCCGGGAGAGGCACGGGCCATGCTGGCACGGGTCGAAGGGCGCCCGGAAGATTTTCAGCCCGACGCCCTCGACCCGCGATTCGGGCTGAAGGACGACGGCTACCGGCTCTCCGATGTGCAGGCACAGGAAATCCTCCAGATGCGACTGCAGCGCCTGACGGGCCTGGAACAGGACAAGATCGTTCAGGAGTACAAGGACGTGATGGCGCAAATTGCCGACCTGCTCGACATCCTGGCGCGTCCTGAGCGCATCACCCAGATCATCCATGACGAACTCGCTGCACTGAAAACCGAGTTCAACGATGCGCGCCGCTCGCAAATCGAACCCAATGCCACCGAACTCGACATCGAGGATCTGATCACGCCGCAGGAAATGGTCGTCACCATCTCCCACGTCGGCTACGTCAAGAGCCAGCCGGTGGACGAATACCGGGCGCAGCGCCGCGGCGGTCGTGGCAAGCTGGCCACCGGCACCAAGGAAGACGACTGGATCGACCAACTGTTTGTGGCCAATACGCACGACATGCTGCTGTGCTTTTCCAACCGCGGCCGCGTGTACTGGATGAAGGTATACGAGGCGCCCCAGGGTGGCCGGGGCTCGCGGGGTCGCCCGCTGGTAAACCTGTTCCCGCTGACGGAAGGCGAAAAAATTACCGTCGTACTTCCGGTCAAGGCGTTTGACGACGAGCATTTCGTGTTCATGGCCACGGCGCTGGGCACGGTCAAGAAGACACCGCTGTCGGCATTTGGCAATCGGCGGACCGCCGGCATCATCGCCTGCGCCCTCGATGATGACGACTACCTCGTCGGCGTGGCGATCACCGATGGCAAACATGATGTGATGCTGTTCTCGGATGCCGGCAAGGCGGTGCGGTTCGACGAGGATGATGTGCGCCCGATGGGTCGCGAGGCGCGTGGCGTACGCGGCATGAACCTCGACGAGGGTCAACGCGTCATCGCGCTGCTGGTGGCCGAGGATGAAACGCAGAGTGTGCTGACCGCCACCGAGCACGGCTATGGCAAGCGCACGTCCATCGTCGAGTACACCCGGCATGGGCGTGGGACCAAGGGCATGATCGCGATCCAGACCAGCGAGCGCAACGGTCGCGTGGTCGCCGCTTGTCTGGTGCGGACCGAGGATCAGATCATGCTGATTACCGATACCGGGGTGCTGGTGCGTACCCGCGTCTCGGAAATCCGGGAGCTCGGCCGCGCCACGCAAGGTGTGACCCTGATCGCGCTGGATGACAAAGCCAGACTCATCGGCGTCCAGACGGTGGCGGAATCGGAAGCCCAGGGAGACACCATGGAGGGCGGTGACGATGCCTGACAGCAACGCGCGGCCGCACAATTTTTCCGCAGGCCCCGCGGCCATCCCGGCTGAGGTACTCGAGCAGGCCGCCGCCGAGATGCTCGACTGGCACGGGAGCGGCATGAGCGTGATGGAAATGAGCCATCGCGGGTCGTACTTCGGCACCATCGTCTCCGAGGCCGAGTCCGACCTGCGCACGCTCCTCTCGGTCCCGGATGATTACGCGGTGCTGTTCATGCAGGGCGGCGGTCTGGCCCAGAATGCACTGGTTCCACTGAATCTCTCACGCGGCGCCAAAGCAGACTACGTGCTCACGGGGTCGTGGTCACGCAAGAGCTGCAAGGAGGCGGCGCGTTACTGCGACGTCCACGTGGCGGCGGACAACGTCGGCGTTCCCGGTGCCATTCCTGCCCGTGCGCACTGGACATTGCGTCGCGATGCGCAATACCTTCACTACTGCGCCAATGAAACCATCGACGGCGTCGAGTTCGACGCGCCCCCGGCTGACGTCGGCGTGCCGCTGGTGGCCGACGCCTCCTCGAACATCCTCTCACGCCAATTCGATGTCGCCGCGCATGGGCTGATCTATGCGGGTGCGCAGAAGAACATCGGACCAGCGGGGTTGACGCTGGTCGTCGTGCGACGCGACCTTCTCGGCCGCGCCCTGCCTGCGTGCCCGAGCGCCTTCGATTACGGTGTCGTCGCTGCCAACGGTTCGATGTTCAACACCCCCCCCACCTATGCAATCTACATTGCGGGGCTGGTGTTCAAATGGCTGCTGCGCCAGCGCGAAGGCGAGTTGACCGGCGTCAGCGCCATACAGGCGCGCAATGCTGCCAAGGCCGCGCTGTTGTATGGGTGCATCGACGCGTCATCGCTCTATGTCAACGACGTCGACCCGACGTGTCGCTCGCGCATGAACGTGCCGTTCAGGCTGCGCAACCCGCGTCTCGACACCAGTTTTCTTGAAGGCGCGCAGGCGCGAGGCCTGCTGCAGCTCAAGGGCCACAAGTCGGTCGGCGGCATGCGCGCGAGCATCTACAACGCCATGCCCATGGAAGGTGTGCAGGCTCTTGTCGATTACATGCAAGCGTTCGAACTCAGCCATTGAGCCCACGATGGACCAAGACATTCTTCCGCTGCGCGAACAGATTGATGCCATTGATCTCGAGATCATCGCATTGCTGAACCGTCGCGCCCGACTGGCGCAGGAAATCGGCGAGCACAAGCAGCGCATGCAACTTCCGGTGTTCCGGCCCGAGCGCGAACGTGAGGTCATTCGCAAGGTGCAGGGCGCCAGCGGCGGACCGCTGCACGATGAGGGTATCGCCGCAATCTGGCGCGAGGTGATGGCTGCGTGCCGGGCCCTGGAGGCGCGTGAGAAGGTCGCCTTCCTGGGCCCCGCAGGGACCTACAGCGAAGTGGCGGCGCGGCGCTTCTTCGGCGCAAGTTGCGATTTCACCCCGTGCCAGGATTTTGACGAAGTCTTTCGAGCACAGCTCTCGGGAGCCGCCGACTATGGCGTCGTCGCGGTGGAAAATTCGACCGAAGGCGCAGTGGCGCGCACCATGGACCTGCTGCTGGCGCACCCGGTACGGATTGTCGGCGAAGTGAACCTCCCCATCCACCACAACCTGCTGCGCGCAGCGTCCGGGGTCGACGGCATCCGCGCCGTGCTGGCGCATCCGCAGGCGCTGTCGCAGTGCCGGCTATGGCTTGACGCCAACCTGCCGCATGTCGAACGTCGCGCCGTGGCCAGCAATGCGGAGGGCGCGCGACTCGCCGCCGAGGACGACGGACTGGCGGCAATCGCCGGAGAGCATGCCGCCGCCCTTTATGCCCTGCATGTCGCCGCCGCGCATATCCAGGACGAAGCGCAGAATCGCACTCGTTTCGCCGTCCTGGGACGACGTCCCACCGTGGCGACGGGCCATGACCGCACCAGTCTCATTCTTGCCGTGCCTAACCGCGCTGGTGCGGTGGTCGCGATGCTGCGGCCGCTTGCCGAGCACGGTGTGAGCATGACACGCTTCGAGTCGCGTCCGGCCCGATCGGGTGCCTGGGAATATTACTTTTACGTCGACATCCAGGGTCATGCCGATGACGCCCCGGTGCGTGCAGCGCTGGAGGCGCTGCGCGGGCATTGTGCCTATTTCAAAGACCTCGGCTCGTACCCGGTTTCCCGGGACTGAAGCTCCACAAACCACGCCCCATCCCACGATCATGAGCACCGACCAACGCGCCGCGCCCACCTGGGGCGCTGACTACATCCGCACCATCTCTCCCTATGTCGGTGGGAGGCCCGTGGCCGACGTCGCCCGTGAAGTCGGCATCGCCGAGCACGAGATCGTCAAGCTCGCCTCCAACGAGAATCCGCTCGGCATGTCGCCCAAAGCACGTCTTGCCGCCATCGACGCGCTCCTCGACGCCACCCGATACCCGGACAACGACGGCTACGACCTGCGTCACGCCCTGGCCGCACGCCTCGGCGTGCCCGCTGCGTGGATCGTACTCGGGCACGGTTCCAGCGATATTCTGGAAATGGCGGCGCGTGCGGTCTTGGCCGAGGGGGATGCCTGCGTCTACTCGCAGTACGGATTCCTGGTGTATGCGCTTGCCGTGCAGCAGGCCGGGGCGCGCCACGTCGTCGTGCCCGCCCATGACTATGGGCACGATCTACCCGCGATGGCGGCTGCCATCGACGCGTCGACACGCCTCGTCTATGTCGCCAATCCGAACAATCCGACCGGTACCCTGGCCTCCCGCGAAGCAGTGGAAGCCTTTCTGCACGCAGTGCCCGAGCATGTCGTCGTCGTGCTTGATGAGGCCTATGTCGAATACCTGCCAGAGGCGTTGCGGACCGACGGCATGGCGTTGTTGCGTCGCCATCCCAACCTGATCGTCTCGCGCACCTTCTCCAAGGCTTACGGGCTCGCGGGGCTGCGTATCGGCTATGCGGCTGCGCAGCCCGCTCTTGCCGAAACGCTCAACCGTGTCCGATCCGCGTTCAACACCAGTACCGTGGCGCAGGTGGCGGCGCTGGCGGCCCTCGACGATGCGGAGTTTCTGCGCCGCACCATCGACATCAACGATGCAGGCATGGGGCAACTCGTGGCGGCATTCGGCGAGCTCGGCATCTTTCATCTGCGCTCGCACGGCAATTTCATTCTGGCGCGGATGGGTGACGACGAACACGCTGGTGCCCGCGTCAATGCCGCCCTGCTTCGTCAGGGTGTGATTGCGCGCCCGGTCGGCAATTACGGCCTGGGTGCCTGGTTGCGAATCTCGGTGGGCACTTCGGACGAGAACGCGCGTTGCATTGCAGCGCTGCGCCAGGCCCTCGCGCGGGCTTGAACATGGAGCGGGCAGCCCCATCACGCCACCGCTTTCAGCGCCTCGCCGTGCTGGGCGTCGGTTTGCTCGGCGGATCCGTCGCGATGGCGGCGAAACGCGCGGGCCTCGTCGCCGAAGTGGTCGGCTACAGCAAGTCGCCCTCCACCGTGAACGTCGCCCGTGCCGCCGGCGTCATTGATCATGGCGCTGATTCAGCCTTGCATGCGGTGACTGGCGCCGACCTCATCATCCTGGCGGTGCCGGTGGCGGCCATCGGGCCGCTGCTTCGACAGATCAAGGTGGCGATCGGACCGACGACATTGCTCATGGATGTCGGCAGCACCAAGGCCGACGTCGCCGCCGCGGCAGAGGACGCACTGGGTCGCGCCGGGCGTCAATTCATACCCTGCCATCCCATCGCCGGAGGTGAGCACAGCGGCGTGCAAAATGCGCGCGCCACGCTGTTCGACGGACACCGCGTGGTCATCACCCCGCTTGCGGACAATCTTCCCGCGGACATCGACGCGGCCACGCAGTTCTGGGAACGTTGCGGCGCACTCGTGAGCCAGATGACACCTGCCGATCACGATGCGGCGTTTGCCGCCGTCAGCCATCTGCCACACCTCATCGCCTTCGCCTACATCGACGCCATGGCCCGCCAGCCCAAGGGTGGCGGCTATTTGCAACTTGCCGGTCCGGGTTTCCGCGACTTCACACGTATTGCTGCCAGCGATCCCACGATGTGGCGTGATGTCTTTCATGCCAACTCGGCCGAAGTCCTGCAGCAGCTGCAGTTGTTCAAGCACTCGATCGCGGCGTTTGAAGCCCAGATACGTCAAGGCAACTGGAGCTTGCTGGAATCCATGATCCGCCTCGCGAGCCAATCGCGCCGCGAATGGTCCACCCCCACCCCGTCCGATGACATCGCCTGAAATTCTGGCCCTGCCACCCCTGCTCGGGGCCGGCGGGAGCGTGCGCCTTCCCGGTTCGAAGAGCATTTCCAATCGCGTTCTGCTGCTGGCGGCACTGAGCCAGGGCCCGACGTACATCACGGGTCTGCTGGATTCCGACGATACCCAGGTCATGCTCGCCGCCCTCGCGAAGCTTGGGGTGCGCGTCGACCGCGACGGCGCCGCGGCCACCGTGCACGGCTGCGATGGGCGATTCCCCGCGCGTGAGGCTGACCTGTTCATGGGCAACGCCGGCACCGCCATCCGGCCTCTGACAGCCGCGCTGGCCTTGAGCAGCGGCCGCTACGCCCTGCACGGAGTCGCGCGCATGCACGAGCGTCCGATCAAGGACCTCGTCGACGCTCTCGTCGCCATTGGCTGCGACATCGGCTACACCGGCAACGTCGGCTACCCGCCCCTGGCTCTCGGGCCTGGTCGGCCCTGTGTGCGCGGTCCGCTGTCGGTGCGTGGAGACGTATCCAGCCAGTTCCTGACCGCGCTGCTGCTGGCGATGCCGCTGCTCGCGCGCGACCAGACGATCGAAGTCAACGTCGTTGGTACCCTGATCTCACGCCCCTACATCGACATCACGCTGCGTCTGCTTGCGCGCTTCGGCGTGCATGTCGACAACCAGGATTGGCAGCGCTTCGTGATCCCGGCGGGCAGTGCCTACGCCAGCCCTGGGCGCATCGCCATCGAGGCCGATGCCTCCTCGGCGTCGTACTTCCTGGCCGCCGGCGCGCTCGGCGGCCTGCGCGGCACCAGCACGCCGGTACGGGTCGAAGGCGTGGACGCGCAAAGCATGCAGGGCGACGTCGAATTCGCCCGCGTGCTCGAGCGCCTGGGTGTCGCCATCGTGTGGGGCGAGGGCTGGATCGCCGCCGCCGGCTTGCAGCCTGGGCGCAAGCGCCTGATCGGCACCGACATCGACTGTCTGGCCATTCCGGACGCCGCGATGACGCTGGCCATCACAGCCCTGTTCGGGGACGCGCCCACGCGACTGACCGGGATCGGCAGTTGGAGAGTGAAGGAGACGGATCGCATCGCCGCCATGGTCGCGGAACTCACCAAGCTCGGCGCGCGCGTCGAAGCCGGCGCTGACTGGCTGCGCGTGCATCCGATGCAAGGTGACGCCTGGCGCAACGCCATCATCGACACATATGACGACCACCGCATGGCCATGTGTTTCTCGCTCGCCAGCTTCGGCCCGGTCAACATCGCCATCCGTGATCCTGGGTGCGTTCGCAAGACCTTTCCCGGGTACTTCCAGTCGTTTGCCGCTGTCGTGCGCCCCGTGCCGGTGATCACGATCGATGGCCCGACAGCGTCTGGCAAGGGCACCGTGGCCGCGAACGTCGCGCGGGCGCTGGGTTTTCATTATCTGGATTCCGGTGCGCTGTACCGCGCCCTGGCCTTGCTCGCATTGCGCGAGGGCATCGCGCTCGACGACGCCCCGCGGCTGGCCGCGCTGGCGCAAACGCTGCCGCTTCGTTGCGACGGCGCAACGATCTGGCTCGGCGCGGAAGATGTCACCCGAGCCATCCGGGCCGAGGAGGTCGGACAGGCCGCCTCGACGCTGGCGGTTTTGCCCCCGGTGCGGCAAGCCTTGCTGGAATTGCAGCACAACCTGCGCCGTGCTCCCGGTCTGGTTGCCGACGGCCGCGATATGGGTACGGTGGTCTTTCCCGACGCCGGCTTGAAGGTTTTTCTGAGCGCTGCCACCGGCGCGCGCGCCGAACGGCGGCATAAACAGTTGATTTACCAAGGCATTTGCACTAGCATCGATGAAGTTCTTGCCGACTTGAGAAGCCGTGACGCGCGCGACACCGCGCGAGACGTTGCGGCTCTCAGGCCTGCGGATGAGGCGCTTGCCCTGGACAGCTCTGATCTGAACGTCGAAGAGACGGTGGAACAGGTGCTGCAGTGGTGGCGTCAACGCGCCTGAGGTGGGGCCTTCCTGCCCGGGTTATTGCAACCAACCCCGCGAGGCCCCTCGCGGATGCTTGAAGGTTTATCCATGTCTCTCAATCCCAGTGCCGGCAATTCCGGCGAATCCTTTGCCGCCCTGTTCGAGGAATCGCTGAAGACGCGTGACATGCGCTCCGGTGAAGTGATCAGCGCCGAAGTGGTCGGTGTGGATCCCAATTTTGTCATCGTCAACGCAGGCCTGAAGTCGGATGCGTACATCCCGATCGACGAATTCAAGAACGACCATGGCGAAGTCGAAGTACAGGTCGGCGATTTCGTCTCGGTGGCGATCGATGCGCTTGAAAACGGCTATGGCGACACCATGCTCTCACGCGACAAGGCCAAGCGGCTGGCGTCGTGGATGTCGCTGGAGAAGGCACTCGAGTCGGGTGAATTCGTCACCGGCACCGTGACTGGCAAGGTCAAGGGTGGCCTGACCGTGATGATCAACGGTATCCGTGCCTTCCTTCCCGGATCGCTGCTGGACACGCGCCCGGTCAAGGACACCACGCCCTTCGAGGGCAAGACCATGGAGTTCAAGGTCATCAAGCTCGACCGCAAGCGCAACAACGTGG
>VFSW01003192.1_pt1 | contig 24555 bp, 21 predicted proteins | sample 5358111 | NCBI WGS metagenome assembly VFSW01 (sample SAMN11554181, study PRJNA540505) | mine drainage metagenome | isolation source: sediment from site ElyBrook_90M | place: USA: Ely Copper Mine, Vershire, VT | collected 2017
GAACTGGAGCGACGGGCGGAACTGGAGCGACCGGAGGAACTGGAGCAACCGGTGGAACTGGAGCAACAGGAGGAACTGGAGCAACAGGAGGAACTGGAGCAACAGGAGGAACAGGAGCAACAGGAGGAACAGGAGCAACAGGAGGAACAGGAGCTACAGGAGGAACAGGAGCAACAGGAGGAACAGGAGCAACAGGAGGAACGGGAGCAACGGGCCCGACTGGACCAACCGGACCGACAGGTCCGACTGGACGTACAGGAGCTACGGGGCCCACAGGAGCTACTGGAGCAACGGGAACATTTTCTGCAGACTTTGCTTTCTTCTTTGTATTGGGAGGAGGAACTCCAACCGTTGGTGTGAGCAACCTCGTTCCGTTTACCAGAGACCTTACCATTACTCCGGCAGGGGGGACAAATATTGCCTATGCAAGTCCTACGGTGACCATCAATGATACTGGCTTTTATCAGATCAGTTTTGGTGCAGGTATTGTTGTGGGATCTCCTGCCACGTTTAGGTTGCGAGTTAATGGTGCGGTGACTGCTCAGCGAAGCTTCGGTGTGCAGGGAGATGCTGATGATTTTATTTATTGCACTATGACGACGATTGTGCAGATTACGGCGTCGGGGCAAACGATTGATTTGTCGGCCACTGCGCCGGAAACCATCAATAACCCGGCATCAAGTGCGGCAACAATAGCTGCATTTATGACGATAGTTAAATTGCAATAAGGGGGATAAATGATCCAGAAATTGAAAACGCAAATGCTCATAGCTATCTTCGGATTGTTGACAATCTTTGTTGCTAGACAAGTGGAAGGCAGCGCTCCATCAAAATCACAAAAATATGAATTTTCAGTTTGTGCGATTTTTAAAAACGAGAGTGGTTATCTCAAAGAATGGATTGAATACCATCGTTTGGTAGGAGTTGATCATTTTTATTTGTATAACTGCGCTAGCACGGATAATTCATTAAAAGAACTCAGGCCTTATATTCAAAAAGGGATAGTTACTTTGATTCAATGGCCAGATCCTTGTGCGGGGCGTGTCGATTGCGATTATTTATGGGCACTAACGACGCAAATTCCGGCCTACGAAAATGCAGCCCATATTCGGGCGTCTAAAGATTCAAAGTGGCTTATGTTCTTAAACATCGATGAGTTTTTAGTTCCTATGCCAGGAAATAGGTTGGCAGAGGTTTTAAACAAGTATAAAGACTACTCAGCGATTACTTTATCAAACGAGTGGTACGAAGCGGATAACGTAGGAAGAGATCCAACGAGAAAGCTGGTGATTGAGACAGTCGAACTTGCCGCGGACCCTCATGAGAATATCATGAAAAAAGTTGTGAAGATGATTGTTAAACCCGATAGTTGCAAGGGATTCAAATGGGCTCCCTATCAATGCTTGTTTCAGGATGGTCAAGCGCCTGTGGAAGCCGATCGCAACGAGCTGCGGATCAATCGGTATCTCAATCGGTTTAAAGGCTTCTTAAGCCATAGAAAAGCAAAAGAAAAGTTACAGGTCGATAATCGCGGTCTTGCTGAAAACGAAAAAAATCAACTCCTAGAAATGGGTTATGAAATCGATGATCAAGAAAAGGCGATTTATCAATTTGTCCCCGAACTACAAAATCGTATGAACCATTAAGAGGTTTTATGAAGATTGTCGGAATGTTTGTAGGTGCTTTATTAGCGATGGGTGGTGTTAATGCGGACCCGATCACTTGGACTTTTCCACCAGATGTGATTTCGACTCCCGGAGAAAATGCTTTTGATCCTCAAATTGTGATGGATTCTAGTGGAAATCTTGTTGCTATTTGGGTGAGCAACACTGTTATTCAGTCGAGTACAAAGCCTGCCGACGGTAGTTGGAGTTCTGTATCATCTCTTTCTGGAGTAAGCGCTTCAAACCCACGTCTTGTTATAGATAGCAGTGGAAATGCAACTGCCGTTTGGCTAGAAAATCAGGTTGTCAAAACAGCAACTCTTCCCCAGGGTGGTAAATGGAGTGCTTCAACTACTTTATCAACTTCGGGTGCAGAATCTCCTCATTTAGCTGTCAATGCGGCTGGTGATGTTATTGCTGCTTGGGCCAGAGGAGATAAACAACCTCCTACACAAATTGAAACGATGACAAAATTGTTTGGTAAAATCTGGCCAGGCTCTCCCGATGTTATCCCGACGACTCAAGCAGCTGCACCACGGGTAGCGATGGGGGGTGCGGGTGCTAATTGTGAAGTGATTTTGGTGTGGCATGGGTTTGATGGCGTAAATACAGTTGTTTACGCAGCCAACCAATTGATAGGGACGACGTGGAGCTCACCTGCGGTCATTTCTGTGGCAAGTACAAATGGTTCATTTGCAGATGTAGCTGTTGATATCAACGGTAATGGGATTGCGATATGGTATTCCTACGACCTCAATAGCGGTCATTATTCGAATGTCGTCGTTCATTCTTCTTCTTTACCCTTTAATTCTGGTTCTTGGTCTGCTGCAGCGGCTATTTCAACTTTAGTTGGTGTTCGCGATCCGGCTGATTTGATGGCTCGTGTGATTTTTGACGCTAATGGAACTGCCGTTGCTGCTTGGACGGATTCGAGGGACGATTCAAATTTTGGCATAAGATCAACAATTCGTCAGGTCAACCAAAATTGGGTGCCGACTTCAGATATTGTTCAAGGTCTTTATTCTTATGGTTTTGGATTAGGCGTTAACTCTTTTGGTAATGCTTATATTGCTGTCATGTTTTTGGATGGTACAAATTCTAATTTAAGTATTTTAACAACGGGATCTTTTGTGGATGGTCAGCTGGCTCAAACGTGGTCAGATGCGCAAGTCATTTCTTTAGGGGGAATAAATGGTTTTCCCGCAATTGCAACAAATCTACAATCGGGAACGGTCAATAACCTTGCTGCCCTTTGGGTTAACTATAATGGACAAAACAATGTTATCAATGCCGCCACAGGGATGAGCGACATTGTGCAACCGCCAACGAATTTACATGTTACACAAATTCCTAAAAATTTCAGCATTTTTACTGAATATTACAATTCCCTTAATTGGGATGACAGCACGACGGATGATATACAGTTTTACAACATTTATCGTAATGGGCTCTTTCTTGCATCTATTGTTCCTTCTGTTAGGGAATACATCGATGACAACAGAAAGCCTAATGAGAGCGTGACTTACACAATTATTGCTCTCGAAGATGCGGGGTTTCAAAGTCTGCCTGTATCGATCTCGTTTCCTTAACTTGCTTTTTTAGAGACATCCGGAAAAAGCCTCTCCTTTGCAAAGGAGAGGTTTTTTTCTGTGTATCCGCGGATCTCCGCAGGTATTTTATTGCTCTTAAGAAGTTCTTCACAGGCTTTGAGAGACTCTTCGTATTTGCCGATCCAGTAGGCGCAGATCGAATATTCGAAGAGAAGGCCGTAATCATAGATCCAAGATTCAACAAAGAGCACATCTGAGGATGATTTCGTTTGTAGGCCTAGTTGGGCGACGAGGTATCCCATGAGAAAATTCTCTTTCCGGCGATAGTAGGTGCAGAGGCGATAGAGCGGTTCGATGCGGCTAGGCCGGTACTGATAGGCTTCGCTGTAGGCTTTAACGACAGTTTCTTCAGACCCATTTAGTTCCTCTTGGAGGAGGCCTATTTGGTATTTCGAGAAAAAAACTTCTTCGGGCCATCCGCCGAGCTCCACACGGTGTTTATATTTTTTGAGAGCGATCTCAGGCATGCCGGCATCGCGATAGCTTTGGGCAAGGTAAAAGGCATTCCGCGTGTGATTAGGCTCCGTTGCAAGGGCCTTTTCCAGAAGAACAGCGTCCCTTAAGAATTTTGTGACATCTTGCGACCGATCACCGCCTCCAATGATGAGCATGGTAACGCCGTTTAAGTCGGCGGAGGTTTTCGCTTGAGAGCTCATGACGACCTCATGGACGACGCCGATCCATTTCCAATCGAGAGAGCTTTTGACCATCTGGGTTCTGGAATAGGTAGTGCCAGAATAGGCAATATTGAGATTGTAAGAGTCTTTGTCGAGGACTTTGGGTTTAGTAAAGCCCGGGGTGTAGGCGAGGACGTCGTCGGCATCGATGAAGAGGATATAGTCGGCTTTTCCTTTAGCAAACTGCAAGGCTTCGTTGCGGTTGTGAGCAAAATCGACCCATGGGCGTTCATGGAGCTGGCCGGGGATATCTTTCATGTAGGATTTGATGATGTCTTGGGTTCCATCGGTTGATCCTGTGTCGACGATCACCCAGGTGTCGATGAGGGGTAGGACCGACTCGAGACAGCGGCGGATGACTTGGCTCTCATTCTTGACGATCATGTTCAAGCAAATGGTGGCGGCCTCACAAAGGCTGCAGAAGAAAATACATAGAATCAGGAAGATCTTTTTCATTGGGTTATAAGCTCCATAAAGATGTGGATAAAGTTCTCTGTCGAGTAGAGGCGGGCTTTATCACCGTCTAAAAATCTCTCGATGTTTTTCATATACTGGTCGTACTCGGCAGCATCCATATTTTTCAAATATTCGTAAAGGGCTTGATCACTTGTAAAATCTTCGCGCGCAATGAAGCAAGATTTAGGAATGTAGTCGGTGATGTTGGGAGCGCCCCAATAGATGGGGACGGTGCCCGACTGGAAGCTGTCGAAGATTTTTTCAGTGATGTAACCGGGAATGCCGTGGATATTTTCATACGAGAAGCAAAAGCGATAATAGGGGAGGAAATCGACCTTTTTACCGATGGAGCCGCGATAGGTTTTATATTGAGTTGGCCATCCTTTGCCGAAGAGATCGAAGTCGTCACTCGGCAGCTCTTCAAAAAAATCGATGACTCTTTGCCGCTGGCTATAGAGCTCTTGGGGGTGATCGGAATATTTATTGCATGCGATCATGGTGGATAGCCGTTTCCAATAATAATCGACGGGCATCGGGATCATCGGATGGAAGACGGGGTAGTAGAATTTGAAGTATTTCTGGTTATCGACGAGGGCATCATTCCAAGTGTAGATTTTGGAAAAGTAGCGGTGATACTCGGGATTGTAGTTGTCGGGGTTGACCGAGGGCGGTTCCCATAAGAAGACGATGCACTTTTGCTTGGGGTAGCGTTCGATCTGAGCCAGCTGGTCGGGATAGATGTCAAAGCAGATGAGGTATTCAAAGTCGGTGAGGTAATTGAGGGAGTAGGTTTGATCAAGCTCATAGCCTCTTTCTGATGCGATTTGCCGCAGTTTATAGAGAACTTCTAGGCAACCATCGCGGTTGAAGAGGGGATTGTCGATGGCAAAGAGATCACCCCAGGCGCCGGGTGTGATATAGATCTTTTTGGCCACATCCTGTCGAGCATAGTGCTGCAGAGGTTGGTATTTTTCTTTTTTTCGGATGTAGCGGTCAGCTTCTGCTTGTTCGTCCAAGCGCACTTTGTAGTCATTGATCTGATTTTGGATGTTGTAGACATAGTTGACCTCTGGCAAAAAACGGCTATGTTCGCCAGCCATCTCTAGCATAGGGAACATGATCGCTAGATCGTGCGTTACGTTGAAAAATTTTCCGTCATAGAGAAGGTCTTCTTTTTTGATGTGGTGGAACAGCCCGGCATAAAAGGAGCGCAGTGCTGTTGTTCCGTAATGGGCGGTACGGAAGCTGTTTTCTTGTATAATATGCGCAGGAATCTCTTCTGCGAACCCTTTCTCATTCGAGGGCCAATAGATGAATTGGCCGTAGGTCAGCCAAACATTAGGATCGGCATAGGCACGGCGGACATGGGCGATGACATCTACGTGGGCAAACCAATCATCTCCATCGAGATTGATGATGACATCGCTGGGTGCGCACATCCAAATGGCGTTATAGAGGTTTGCCAGGGTTCCCACACGCTTCTCATTTTTAATGAGCGTTACTTTGGATTCAAAATTGTTTTTTTTAAGATATTGTTTAACCAGCGATCCAGTTCCGTCGGGAGAGGCGTCATCGATGTAGATGACCCGGTAATTGCCATCGGATTGTGTGCGGACGGAGTCGAGATTGCGTTCGTACCACTGAGAATTGTTGTAAGAGCAAATGACGACGACCATTTCGGCCGATAGCTGAAATGTGCATAAGAGAAAAAGGAGAAATTTCACCATATGTATCCTCGATCGAGTAAGAACAGATCGCCGGGCTTAATCTTATCGTCGACCTCTGTATGCGGGAGACGACTCAGGCTAATGAAATCTCCAATGCCAAGTTGGTAAAGGATAATGGAGAGGGCGGTCTGATCTGATCTGGGGGAGAAAAAAGCATCAGGGTCATGGGCGGCTCGGTCCCATCGGTCGATAAGGGTTCTACCAATTTTTTGGGAAAGGTCGACACCAAACAGCCCTGCCGAGCAGAAGGGGATCTCCTTTGTTTGTTCAACGGATAACCCAAAGTAGGCTGCCGTGGGAGCATTCAAGTAACCGCCTAACTTAGGGCCGGCCTCCATCACAAAGCATCCTTTGTCTTGGATCATGTCGAAAATGTGATTCAGGCTAACGAGCGGAACAACGGCCACATCGAGCCATAATACGCGCTTAAAGCCCAGGCGCTGGGCTTCCTTAAAGTAGGAGACTTTGAAGGCGTAAGGGACATGGGCGAGAGTAAGCGATCCACCTTCGGCGTCAGGCCATCCGCCGAGGCGATAGAGCACATGTCCTTTAAAGTCGGATTCGAGGATATGTTTGAGTAGTCGTTTTAAGCCTTTGGGGTAATTGAGGTTAAAGGTGGAATAAAGCACGACGCAATTTTCTCTATCCATCGAAGAACAGTTGACCGGAATCTTGCCCGATTTGGGGAATTCTTCCGGAGATTCGCCGATGATGCGCATATTTTTGGTTCGGTCTGTATATATTTCGCCGAGTCTGTCGAGATTTTCCCGCTTCCCAAAGATGAGAAAATCTTGCACGAATCGATAATCCTCTAGGCTGGGGCGGTAAATATCTTTAATTTGGCTATAGAGGGAAGTATCAGGCAGCGGAAACGCTTCGAGGGGTTCGTATTTTTTTCGACTCCGGATCAGCCGGTCCATCTGTGCTTCGAGCGGCGTGGAAGCCTTATTGTCATTGAGCGGCAGGCTGTTGTTGTACACATAGAGGATATCAGGGATAAATCGGCTATGGGTTCCCACCATCTCGAGGATGGGGATGATGTAGGCAAGATCGCCGGCTTTTTGAATGAATTTCCCCTCATAGAGAAAATCTTCTTTATTGATGAGGTGAAACAGCCCGGCATAAAAGGTTCTAAGGTGGGTGACAGAACCTCCAAAGGTACGGAAGGTGTTTTTGGTTATGACTTCTGGGGGTATTTGCGAGGCAAATCCCTTACGGAATTGGGGATAGGTACAGAATTGCCCATAAGTCATCCAGACAGCGGGATCAGCATAGACTTGGTTCAAGTAGCTTAAAGTCCCGTCGAAGGCTAGGGTGTCGTTGCCATCGAGGTCTACAACAACCTCCGTTTTGTCGCATTGGAATACGGCTTGTGCCATGCAAGCTAATGGACCACTCTTTTGATGGTTTTTGATGAGGGTAAAGCGGTGCTCTTGTCGCCACTGTTTTACGTACTCTTCAACAAGCTCGGTTGTTCCATCGGTGGGGGCGTCGGAGATGTATATGACGCGGTAGTTGTGGTATTTTTGCTCAAAGATCGAATTGAGGTTTTCCTTATACCGATCTTTATTATTGTAGGAGGGGATTACTATAACAAAGGGCTTTTCTTCCAAGGCTCCAAGAAAAAAAGGGAAACAGAGTAGGAATATTTTAAGAAGCTTCATAAACTACCTGGTTTTTTGATAAATCTCATCGGGGGGGATTTCGGCAATTTTTTCGTAGCCCTTGGATTGTAAAAAGCTTTGAAAGTCGGCGCCGTAATTGTTCTCTACATCGATCACGTCGATGTCAATTTTGGAATAGTCGATCGATTTTAAGACTTCTAATTCGCCCCCTTCGATATCGAGGCTCAAATAATCGACATGGGTAATGTTATTATCGAGTAGAAGCTTGTTGATGTTGTAGCACCGGACAGGGATAATCTCAAATGAGCCGCCGTCTTGTTTAATTTCGTTGAGGATTCTTTCGACATGCCTGGGGTCTAAGTTTTCTAAAATTCCACTGAGCATTTCAGGAGAACCTTGCACATGCATGAATGAGGCTGTCTCATATTTATCGGAAATGCAGCCCTGAATGCAGAGGGCTTTTCGGATGCTTTTTAATTTTTCAAATGTGGCTGGAATGGGTTCAACACAGATGCCTGTCCATCCCAATGTTTGTTCAAAAAAATAAGAATTGCTGAGCGTTATACCATCATAGGCCCCGATATCGACAAATACGCCATTTCGTTTTCCTTTAAAAACATGCTCATGGAGGAACCGATCCTGGCCGCTTTGGCTATAAAAAATTTCCTCGCAAAATGCCGTGTTGAACAAAAATGCAATAAAAAACAGCCTTTTAATAAGGCTTATAAACTGGTTCATATTTTTTTCTCCCTCGAATGATGAAACCAAGGTCTCGTTGCGTTATAGGGTCTTTTACGACGTCGTTGATAGAGGTCCCCACGTTATAGATATAGAGCACATCGGGAATAAATCGACTATGCTTTCCTGCCATCTCGACAATGGGAAACATGTAGGCTAAGTCTCCAGACATTTGGAAAAATTGTCCTTCATAGAGAAGGTCTTCTTTTTTAATTTTGTGAAAGAGTCCGGCATAGAATGTTCGCATGGCCGTCGTAACCCATGTGTATTCGCGGAATGCATTCTGTTCAATGATTTCGTCGGGAACCTGTGCGGCCCAACCGGGGTCGCCTGTATGATAGACAAATTGTCCATAGGTGACCCATACGTCGGGATCGGCATAGACCCTATTTAGAATCTCTAGGACATATTCATGGGCCATCCAATCATCCCCGTCTAGATTCACGATGATTTCGCTGGGTTTACAGAGCCAAATACCCTTGTATTCGTTGGCCAGGGCCCCGACTCGTTTCTTATTTTGGATAAAAGTGACACGGTTTTGTGCGTTTTTTTCTTGGATGTATTGCTTAATGGCGGGTCCTGTTCCATCCGGAGAGGCATCGTCGATGATGATAACGCGAAAATTTTGGTAGTTTTGGGCCAAGACAGAGTCGAGGTTATTCTTATACCACTGAATGTTGTTGTAAGAGGGGATGACAACCACCATCGCTTTCTCTTCAGCGTGCAGGAGAAAACAACTCAAAATGAGAACTAGGAGGGTTTTCATTTTAAAGCCTCAGAGCGAAGCAGGTCCATAAAGATATGAATGAAATGTTCGGGCGAGAACAAATGTGCCTTTTCGCTCTTTAGGAATCTTTCAATGTTATTTAAGTACTGCTGATGCTCCTCTTTGGTCATCTTGTCTAAGTAAGCAAACAGAGCTTCCATGCTGGGGAAATCTTCCCGGGCAACGAAGCAATTTTTGGGAATGTAATCGGCCACATTGGGAGCACCGAGATAGACAGGGACTGTGCCCGCCTGAAAGGAGTCAAAAATCTTTTCCGTAATGTAGCCCGGGGTTCCTTTTGTGTTTTCGTAACAAAAGGAGAATTTATAGTACTTTAGGATGTCGACTTTTCTTGTAATAGGGCCTTGGTAGTTTTTTAATGAATCGGACCATCCACTTCCATAAAGATCAAAGTATCCTGGGGGAAGAGTTTCGAAGAAGTCGATGACGCGGCGCCTTTCGCTGAGTAGCTCCAAGGGATAGGAGGATTCCTTCTTAAAAGTGATCAAGGTGCTCAAACGTCTAGAATCAAAATCAATGAGATCAGGGAGCATAGGCAACAAACGGGGATAGTAAAATTTGAAATATTTTTGATTATCGACGAGCGAGTCATTCCAGGTATAAACCTTGGAAAAATACTCGTGGTACTCAGGCTCGTAATTCTCGGGAATAATCGTCGGAGGTTCCCACAAAAATAAGACGAGTTTTTCTTTAGGGTATTGCGCCAAATAGGGGAGGTTATAGACGTTGATTTCAAAAACAATGAGGTATTCAAAGTCCGATAAAGACTCGAAGGAATTGGCCTGAATGAGGTCGTAACCTGATTCGATAGCAACTTTTCGAAGTTGATACAGCACGTCTAACCCACCATCCCGATTGAATATAGGGCTATCGAAAGCAAAAAGTTGCCCCCAGGCTCCCGGAGAAATATAAACCTTTTTGTTCGGCTCTTTAGCCTGCAGATTACATAAGAGGATTAGAGCAAGGCTAATAAGTAGTCGCATTTGACTCCTGAAGTTTATAGTGCTTGGCTGGGAGATATTTCTCCTTACTGCGCAAATATTGATCCATTTGAATCTGTTCTTCTGCTCTCAAATAATGATCGTTATAAGGGGTTTCGCTATAGTAGATATAAAGGATTTCCGGTGTAAATTGGCTGTGGAATCCTGCGAGTTCAAGCAGAGGAAACATAAAAGCTAGATCGGAAGTCACCTGGACAAATTCTCCATTGTAGAAAAAATCTTCCCTTTTGATTTGATGAAATAACCCCGCGTAAAATGTTCTGAGGTGTGTGGTGCCTCCACCTTGGTGCGATCGAAAAGCATTTTTTTCTATCACATCTAAAGGAACAGCTTGGGCGTTGCGGATCACTCCGCTTGGATAACATTTCCAATTGCCATAGGTTAGCCAGACCTGATCATTGGCGTAGATGTTATTGAGATAATTAAGCACACCGTCATGGGCGAGCCGATCATCGCCGTCGAGGTCGACAACGATTTCGTCGGGTTTACACAGCCACACAGCCCGATAAATATTGGCCATCGCAAAGACTCTTTTTTCATTGCGAATCACCGTCGTGCGATTTTCGAAGCCACCTTCCTTAATGTACGCTTCGACAAGCGCGCCGGTTCCATCGGGTGACGCATCATCTATATAAATTACCCTGTATTTGTCATATTTTTGTGAATATACTGAACGAAGATTCTCTTCGTAGTGCTCTTTGTTATTATAAGATGGAATAATAATAACAAACGATTTGTCTTCCGCTCTTGCTGTTTGAAAGAAGATCAAAACCGACAATAACAAGAATTTCATTCCTGCGAACACTCCTTATCGAGCCAGAAAAGTGAGTCGGATTTTATTTCTTCTTTTTTGAGGACACTGCGGCTTGTACTTATATAGTCAGAGATTCCTAATTTATACAAAATCATCGATAAAGCATTTTGGTCTGCCTGTGGCGTATAAAAAGCATCTTTATCGTGTGCTGCTCTAAACCACCAATCGGTGATTTTTCTTCCCGTTGCTTGGGTGAGGTCCAGTCCGATGTAATTCGTCGAGCAAGATGGCATACCCAAAGTAAGTCGTAGGGTTAGCCCAAAATACGCCGCGGCGGCACGGTTGATTTGAGCACCACCTTTCTGCTTTTTATCGAAGATAAAGTAGCCTTTCTCTTGGATGCTTGCAAAGATGTCATTGAGGCTAACAAGGGGGATCGTTGCCGGGTCAAGCCAAAGAACGCGCTTGTATCCCAAATTTTGAGCTTCTTTGATCGCTGCAATGCGGTGGGCAGAAGGGACGTGGGTAAGAGTTGGCGCGCCATCAGGCCATCCGCCTAGGTGATAAAGAATATGACCTTTAAAATCCGATTGGCAGATGAGCTTGATGAGGCGCGCCAAAAGTTTAGGCTCGTTTTCAGTGAAAGAAGCATAAACAACGATACAGTTTTCTTTTTCATTCCTCTCTGCATTCACAGGGATAATATTAACCTGAGGATGCTCATCTGAGCTGTCGATTTGAGAATACATGGTGGGCTGTTCAGCAAGGGGAGAATATTTTTTCTTGCCGCGGATAAAATTATCTAAATTTTGCTCGAGGTTGTTGGAGGCTTTGTGCTCGTTGAGAGGAGAGCTTCTATTGTAGATATAGAGGGTCTGCGAGAGGAATTTCGCATGTTTCCCTGCCATTTCGCACAAGGGAAACATATAAGCTAAATCACCTGCTTTGGGAATAAAATTGCTCTGCCAAAGGAAGTCTTCTTTTTCAATTTTTTGAAATAGTCCCGCGTAAAAGGTGCGCAAGTGTGTAATGTGGCCGCTAAGAGAAGTTCGGAAGCTGTTGTTTTCAATCAAGTCGCTTGGTATTTGCTGAGCGAATCCTATTTTAATGTCGGGGTAATAAGTGAATTGACCGTAGGTCATCCAAACGTCAGGATTTGAATAAACTTCGTTAAGGTAAGACAAGACATCAGCATGCGCGAGCCAATCATTTCCATTGAGGTCAATGATGATTTCATTTTTATCACAGAGATGGGCCGCTTGGCACATGCAGCATAGATATCCTGAATATTCTTTATTCTTGAGGAGGAGGAATCGATGTTGTTGCTGATTCTTTTGGACATATTCTTCCACGAGTTCTGTTGTCCCATCTGAGGGAGCATCAGCAATGTAAATGACGCGATAATTGTTGTATTTTTGATTAAAAATGGAATCTAAGTTTTTTTGATACCATTCTTTGTTGTTAAAAGAGGGTACTACTTTTGTAAATGGGCGTTCTGCCACATCAGCTAACAGGAATAGGGGGAGAAATAAAAACAGAAAAACAAGTTTTTTCATCTTGCCTCTTCGATTTATAAAACTGCAAATTAAAGATTTGTATACTTTTTTGCAATCGCTTCTTGATGAAAAAAGTTTTAGTGGGTAGGTTTTTTTTAGGGCTTAACAAAGGAGCGGCAAATGATACCTATGGATATGAATACCAATGACAACGCGCAGCCAGCTGAAGAGAGAGTGATGCATTCTCTTGCTAGAGAAAATATCATCCAAACACCTATTGGAAATTATGCAATGGCTCCCACTCTCGACATCGCCATTCCTGTCGTCGATATGCAAGATTTCTACAATCCAGACAAACGCGAGCAGTTTTTAAGCACGCTCTATGACGCCATGACAACGATTGGATTTTTTGCTGTGAGAAATACCGGGGTCGATGCAGAGGTCGTGAGACGGGGGTATGCCCAGGCGGAAAAATTTTTCCGTCAAGATATCGATGTGAAGATGCAAGCTTTTAAAAAGGAAGTTGGGGGACAGCGAGGCTTCGTTGCTGGCGAGACAGCCAAAGGATATCGCGCTAAAGACTATAAAGAGTTCTACCATATTGGACGTGAGCTTTCGGATGAAAAACATATCGAGCTCGATATCGCTAAAAATATTTGGCCCGAAGAGCCTGAATTCAAAGAGGCTATGACAGCTTTATACGACGAACTGAGTCGTTACGTCGTTCCTCTCAACGAGGCCGTTATTGGCGTGATCAACCTCCATGCGAAAGAACCGATAGCTGCTAATTTTTTCCATGAAACTACGCAGAATGGAAACACGTTGCTCCGGGCACTCTATTATCCTGCGCTAACCGCCGAGCAAATTCATCGTCTTGAGCAGCCGCTTCTTTGGGCCGCCGAGCATACAGATATCGATCTGCTGGCAATTTTGCCCTTCGCTACAGAAAAAGGTCTTCAAGTGGAGGTCAATGGGCAATGGATGACGGTTGTGGTTCCAGAGGATGCTTTTGTTGTCAACGTAGGAGATATGCTTAAAAATCTCACGAACGGCCTCTTCGTCAGTGCTAAACATCGCGTGCTGGCTCAAGAGCCAGGCAAAGACCGGTTCTCGATGGTGCTCTTTGTGCATCCGACCGATGATACATCGCTAGCGCCCCTCGCCACATGTATTGAGCAAACCGGCGGTATCCAAAAATTTGCTCCCGGCACTCGTAAAGAATTTTTGTGGGAGCGTCTGCTGGAGCTAGGGATAGCCCCAGGTCTTTTAGAGCCCTATTCAAAGACAGGTCATGTCGAAAGACAGATGGAATTTGGCCGTGCTAGTCCCCAAGTTGTTCAGCTTCTCACTCAGCAGAACTTGGCAAGTCCTGCGCTGCTTAGCCAGCTCGAAGAACAAAACAGACATTAATTTTTGGAGAAATTATGAGATCGGCTTCGAGTGTTCTATTTATCTTTTTTTGCCGCAGTTGCTTTGCCTTGAGTGGACTTGATTTTATTGCACAATATTTGCCGAGCAACCCGGTGATTATCGAAGCCGGTGCCCATACAGGTACAGACACATTTGCGATGAGCAACTTCTGGCCTGACGGGGTTATTCATGCTTTTGAGCCACGGCCTGACGTCTTTAAACAGCTGTGCGAAATTACCCAAGCGAGTAACAATGTGATCCGATGGCAGATCGCCTTGGGTGATAAAGAAGGAGAGGCCGATTTTTATTTAAGCGCTTCGACAGATCCTTCGAATCATGAGGGGGCCAATGCTCAGAGCTCGCTACTTCGGCCTTTAACGGAGACATGGCCTGAAGAATGGACAAAATTGATTGATTTCAATGGAAAAACCCAAGTATTGGTCGTTACTTTGGCCGAGTGGGCCGAGCAAAACAAGATCGATCATATCGATTTTTTATGGCTAGATACTCAAGGGAATGAATGCCAAATTCTACAAGCTTCTCCTCAAGTGCTCAAAACGGTCAAGGTCATTAAAACCGAATTTTCCAGGATGCCTGTTTATGAGGGCACAATTCCGTTTGCTGAATATAAAAAATGGTTGGAGGATCAAGGCTTTCGGTGTGTTGAAGAGGACGCATGTAACCACGGAGATGCCATCTTTGTGAGATCAGACATTAAAAAAACTCCTTAAACTGGATAACATTCTCGACGGGGGATATACTGATCTTTCACCGGAGTTTTTATGTTTTTTCATCTGATTTTAGCTTTTTGGATTCTTCTATTCAGTAATGTCCAAGCAGAACCAGCCCAGTATTCTGTAGGGCCCGTGCCTGCTTGGGTAAAGCCTGTCGATTTTACCCTGGATCCTCCGGTAAAACCCTCGCAAGTGAATTTCCAACTGCTCCTCGATGATAATCAAGGAAATTGGGAAGAGAAGACGACTTATCAACATTATGTTCGCAAAATTTTGACCCAGGGAGAAGCTCAGCGCTACACAAAGATCAGCGTTGATTTTGATCCTTCCTATCAAAGAGTTATATTCCACGATTTGCACGTGTGGCGAAATGGTGTACCTTCGGATCGTTTGCAGACGTGTCGCTCTGAGATTATTCACAGAGAGGGGAGTTTAGAAGACAACGTTTATGAAGGTGACCTCTCGCTTGTTTACTTTCTTAGCGATATTCGGGTGGGCGATACTGTCGAATATTCCTATTCGATCCGAGGCACGCATCCTGTATATTCTACCCACTACTTCACAAATATCGTTTTCCAAGAGAAAGAAGCCGTTGAAAAAATGCATTATCGTATCTTGGTGCACCCCGAACGTGTTTTGAGGACAAAGTCTTTTTATTCCTGCCCAGAACCATGGGTCGTAGATCTTTCTCCCACTCTTAGAGAATGGACATGGGAAGCTTTAGATACGGCTCCCTGCGTTGAGGAAGATGATACGCCTGATTGGTATTCTCCGTGTGCCAAGACTTTCGTTAGCGAATATCCCACGTGGCAAGACTTCGCTCAGCAAATCCTCCCTCTTTACACGTTGCCCGAGGATATCGATCAATCTCCTGAGATGAGGGCTCTGGTGGAGGATTGGAAAGATAAGACGCAAGATCCGGTCCTGCGAGCTACCTTCGCTGTCCGATTTGTCCAAGATGAAGTGAAATATTTAGGCTTTGAACAGGGAATTGGAGGGTACAAGCCCATGGATCCCTGCGTTGTTCTTGCCAACCGTTATGGGGATTGTAAGGATAAGACTTTTCTTTTGAAGACGCTCCTCCAACTCATGGACATCTCTGCGGAGCCGGTCCTCGTCGATTCTGAAGAAGGCAAGATACTTCCTGATATCCTTCCTGGCCCTTATTTTGATCATGTGGTGCTTCAAATCAACATCCAGGAAAAAACGTATTGGGTCGATGCGACGATATCTCACCAAAAAGGGTCCTTAGAGGACAACTTTTTTCCACCTTATTTTTGGGGGCTCGTGATCTCAAAAGAGACCACGGGGCTCACTCCAATACCTCTGCCCCAATTAAAGAATCCCAAAGAGGTTTCTAGCTCGATTATTTATACCTCGCCTCTATCAGCACAATTAAAAACCAAAGTGACATGTCATGGGTCAGAGGCTAATGCGATAAGAAGTGCGATTGAACAAATGGGTCTAAAAGAATTCTGTGAAGTGCTTTTAAAGGCCATTCAAAAGCAGAATAAAGGAGCTAAGGAAATCGCTCAACCTGTCATAGCGGATGATGTTGAAAATAACATTCTTATCATCAATATGGCCTATCAAATCCCCAGTTCAGCTCGTCCAGGCAAAAGATTTTTAAAAGTGAGATCTTTTGTGCATGACCAATGCCTGCACGCTAATATCCATCCCGATCGGTCTCAACCCTACCAATTAGCCTACCCTTTCTGGGTTAAGGAACATATCCATGTGGAGAATCCTTTTGGAAATTGGGATCTAGATACCGAAGATTTCCACAAAGCCGATCCGTCTTTCGAATATCATTACGAAATGAAGAAAGAAGGCTCTGTGGCTGATTTCTATTATGAATTGCAGCATATGAAAGACCATGTACCTGCAGAATCGATCAGCGATTATTGGGATTTTATCTCTGAAGTTGAATTCCATTCTTCTCACGAACTCACGATCGCACCAGCGGGACTGCCGCCTAAGAAGACGGAACTATGATTCAAGCTGATGACCTTTGCCTGGCCTATGGCGGCCAAGTTGTATTAGAGGAAGCGTCCTTTAGCATTCAGCGGGGAGAACGATGTGGGCTGATCGGCCGCAATGGATCGGGAAAGTCGACCCTCTTTCGTTTGCTGACGCGGGAAGAGCAGCCGGATGGGGGAAGGGTGATCCTTCCGAAAGGCTACCGCATCGGTGTCCTGCAGCAGCAAATCCGATTTGCGAAGCCGACGATTTTGGAAGAAGCGGCGCTCGGTTTGCGGGAGGAAGAAAGCGATGCCTTCTACAAGGTAGAGAGCATTCTTTTTGGTCTGGGCTTCAATGAGGAGGCGATGGAAGCCGATCCTCGTTCGTTATCGGGCGGCTTTGCACTCCGGGTGCAACTGGCGAAGGTTCTGGTCTCGGAACCCGATTGTTTGCTGCTCGATGAGCCGACGAACTACCTCGATATTATTTCGATGCGATTTTTGACGCGCTTTTTGCAAGAATGGGAAGGGGAGATGATCCTCATCTCGCATGATTTGCAGTTCTTGGACAATGTGACCGACCATATGATGGGGATCCATCGTCATAAGATCCATAAAATCCGCGGGAAAAGTGATGATCTGTTCCAACTCATTGCCGATGAAGAAGAGCGCCATGAGATGACCCGCGTCAGCGTTGAAAAGCAAAAAGCCCATATGCAAAAGTTTATCGATCGATTTGGGGCCCAGGCAACCAAAGCCGCGCAGGCACAATCGAGGCAAAAGAAGATCGATAAGCTGCCATCGCTGGAAAAACTTAAAAACCTCCATCATTTGGATTTTGCCTTCCATGAAATTCCCTTTATGGGAAAGAAGATGTTAGAGGCTTCTCACTTACAGTTTGGCTACGATACTCCGCTGATCGATGATTTTTCATTAGTGATCGAAAAGGGCGATCGGGTGGCGATCATCGGGAAGAATGGTTATGGAAAATCGACGCTGTTGCGGCTACTGACGGGAGAGCTGGCCCCCAAAAAAGGGACGCTCAATCAAGCACCGGCGATGCGGCTGGGATATTTTGGACAAACGTCGATCGACCGGCTCGATGCGAAAATGCGCATTGAAGAAGAAATCTCGCAGGCGAACCCTATGCTCAATTTTAGCAAAGTCCGCGCGATTTGTGGGCTCATGATGTTTAGTGGAGATTTGGCGAAAAAACCGATATCGGTTCTTTCGGGCGGTGAAAGGAGCCGCGTGCTCCTTGGAAAGATCGTAGCGCAGCCCTGTAATCTGCTGTTCTTGGACGAACCAACGCACCATCTCGATATTGAGTCGATTGAGGCGCTTATCGACGCTATTGAGGGGTTTGAAGGGGCCGTGGTGATCGTTACCCATAGTGAGTGGGTGCTAAGGCGCATTCCGTTCACTAAGTTGGTCGTTTGCCACAAAGAGAAGCAAGAGTTGTTTCTCGGAACATACGATGAGTTTCTCGATAAAGTGGGTTGGCAAGAAGAAAAGCCCGAGAAGAAACGTGCCAGTCAGCCGTCAGAACAACCCAAGCAAAAATCACCGAAGACAGAAATAGCTCGGTGTGAAGAGAAGATAGAACTTTTAGAAAGAAGTCTTGAGAAAAACAATGAGAAACTTGCTGCGATTTCTTCTGCAGGCAGACGCGAGGAGATCCAAGCGCTACTTACTACGATCGCTGAGGAGCAGAAGAAACTTGAAGAGCTTTATAACCGTTTAGGGGAACTGTACTCGCAAGAATAACGATCTCTATAAAATAAAACTTCCCTATGAACACTGCATGAAGACTGCAATGACATAGGGAAGCTAAGCTTAGCTTCTAAAGTATTCGATTAGAATACGTAAGCCAGTTCGATGGTACCAGTATCAAACACACTGTAGAACTTGGAATGGTTTGCAGGATGATCGTAGTTAAATGGGAGAATTTTTCCAGAGAGCAAGAAGTGTCTTGTAATCTGGAGATCGAGTCCCACGAAAACGCCTACTGACCAAGGACGTCCAGTGGGTACTTTTCCAACTGTCACAGTTCCCTCTACTCCGTATGTCGCGTACAGGTTTTGGTATAGGCGCTCACGTAAGCCGAAATCGGCTATTAGGTTACCATTGTTCGTTTTAAAGTTAGTTTCCGTGCTTTCGTTGTGGAACTTAGTGTGGAGATAACTTGCTCCAATATCGAAGGTGAACATGTCATCTACATAGCCAAACGCAAAATACTCAGTCGCGAAACCGTGAGAGACGCGTGTGATAGATCCGAGAGTAAAACCACCACAATAAATGGGGTTTTTATCTTCCGGGCTCACGCAACCACAAACTGGTGGTTTTGGTTTTGGTTCGCAGCCATCGGCAACTAAGGCTGCTGATAAAGCGATACCACTCAAACAAACTAACTTTGCAAAGTTATTCATACAAGACATCCTTTTTTTGTATTCGAATTTTCCTAACTCCACTTCTTTCTCTCGCTTGGGGGAGTGGAACCGCCCGAGCGGGATAAGCAGTTGAAGGAATTCCTTATGTGTAACAAAATCCTTTTTTTTCCACAAGCAACTATTTTGTTTTTTCATTTTTCCATAGGAGAAATTGCTAAAAACATGTGCTAGGGGTTTCTTTAGAAATTGGGAGGAGGAGGCATTTTGGGGTGGCCCTAAACCAATATCTCGTTTTGGAAAATAGGATCATTATGAACGGTCTGCCATGCCGCAATCCCATCCCTCTAGGGGTGGGCTTTAGCAGGCATGAGTTGGTCTATTCCTTGGACCCTCGGAGAATCTCGCTCATTCATGAGCGAGTTCTTCAATTCCTAGGCCTCAGACCAAATTAGGAATCCCAAAGGAGTTCATCGGATGAGTTATTCAGAGCTTCCTTAAGCAGGAAGAAAGAGGAGGGGCCATGTCTAAATACCCAGGAGATATTAAGGTTACCAAGCTTTTTGCATTTTAAAATTCGCATTCGTCGTTGCACCCATTTTATTTTTTTCTAGACATTGATCTCTGGTTTTTTATAAAAGATAAAAATTAGACCTCTTTCGAAACTCGCTTGACCCGGAAAAACCGAAAATTTTGGGACAGCCCGATTCAACGAGACATACCAGAGTAGGGTAGGCGAGGAGAAGAGGGTCTGTAGGCTGCGTTTAGCAGCGCCCTGTGTCAAAAGAGCAGTTTTAACGGGACAAGCGAGTTTCGAAAGAGGTCTATTATATGCGTCGGATCAAATACAAAATCGCCCTGTTCGTCTTTCTTGCAGCTTGTGTGGTCTTTCTGCGCATACTATTCCTCAATATTGGCGACATCGCCGTCCTCCATCCTAAAGGATGGGTGGGAGACAAACAGCGCGATCTCATCGTTACGGCGACGCTGCTCATGCTCATCGTCGTCATACCTGTCTTTTTTATTACCTTTTACTTCGCGTGGAAATACAGCGCCCATCATAAGGAAGGAAAGTACACCCCCGATTGGGCCGATCACCCTATAGCCGAAATGATTTGGTGGGGTGTGCCCTGTGTGATTGTGGCAATTTTGGCAGTCCTGACATGGAAAAGCAGTCACGAATTGGATCCGTTTAAGCCATTAGATGTAGAGAAAAAACCTATCACGATCCAGGTGGTCGCGCTGCAGTGGAAATGGCTCTTTATCTATCCCGAACACAACATTGCGACCGTAAATTTTTTCCAGTTCCCAGAGCAGACGCCTGTTAACTTTTTGATCACTTCCGATGCTCCGATGAATTCTTTTTGGATTCCGCAGCTGGGCGGACAAATCTACGCGATGCCAGGAATGCAATCCAAGCTCCATCTTATTGCGAGCGCGCCAGGGAGTTTTCCGGGATCTTCAGCAAACCTGAGCGGGAAAGGGTTTTCAGGGATGCGATTTATTGCTAAAGCTTCCACAGAGGCTGATTTTGAGCAGTGGGTGCAAGATGTAAAAGCTTCGCAAAACCGTTTGGCAATCGAGGGCTATCGACAGCTGGCACAGCCTAGTGAAAATAATCCAGTGGCTACATATGTGCTCGAAAAGTCGGATTTATTTGATTGGATACTCATGAAATTCAACATGCCAAACATGGAGAAATGAGATGTTTGGAAAATTAACGCTAGACGCCTTTAAGCACGATATGATTATCAATGGCGCGATAGCCATGATGGTCCTAGGTGCGCTCGCGATCGCGGGCCTTTTAACCTATTATCGTCGTTGGAAGTGGCTGTGGGATGAATGGATCACATCGCTTGACCCCAAAAAAATCGGCGTGATGTACACCGTCGTGGCTATTATCATGCTTCTCAAGGGCGTTTCGGATGCGGCAATTATGCGGGCGCAGCAAGTGATGGCGGTTGGCGCTTCGCACGGCATGCTAGGTTCAGAACACTACCAGGAAATCTTTACAGCGCACGGCGCGACGATGATCTTCTTTGTCGGCATGGGCATCATCTTTGCTCTGATGAACTTAGTCATCCCTTTGCAGATCGGCGCGCGCGATGTCGCCTTTCCGTTCCTCAATGCCGTGAGCTTTTGGCTCTTTGCAACGGGAGCGATGTTTATCATGGTCTCACTTGCCATCGGGAAATTTTCGGCGACGGGATGGGTTGCCTATCCGCCCCTTTCGGGCATTGAGTACAGTCCTGGCGAGGGCGTCGATTATTGGATATGGAGTGTGCAAATCGCTGGTATTGGAAGTCTGCTCGCGGGCATCAATTTTATCGTCACTATCTTCAAAATGCGTTGTCCCGGCATGACCATGATGAAAATGCCGATCTTTGTTTGGAGCATTTTATCGACGCTCGTCCTGATTATTTTTGCCTTTCCTATTTTGACCGCCACCGTTTCCTTACTGACCCTCGATCGCTACCTCGGCATGCATTTTTTTACTGCTGATTTTGGTGGGAGTCCCATGATGTATGTCAACCTCATCTGGGCTTGGGGACATCCGGAGGTGTACATTCTCGTTCTACCGGCGTTCGGCGTCTTTTCGGAAGTCGTCGCCACGTTCTCACAAAAAAAATTATTCGGCTACGTGTCGATGGTATGGGCTCTGATCGCGATCACTTTCCTCTCCTTCATCGTCTGGCTCCATCACTTCTTTACGATGGGTGCTGGCGCGAATGTGAATGCCTTCTTTGGCATCATGACGATGCTCATCGCTATTCCCACGGGAGTTAAAGTCTTTAATTGGCTCTTTACGATGTTTAGGGGACGCGTGCATTTTACATCGCCCATGTTGTGGTTTATGGGGTTCATCATCACGTTTACCATCGGCGGCATGGACGGTGTTTTGATGTCGATTCCTGCTGTCGATTTTCAGGTACACAATAGCCTATTTTTAATTGCTCACTTCCACTCGGTCATCATTGGGGGAGTCGTATTCGGCTTTTTTGCCGCCTTCACTTATTGGTTCCCTAAAATCATGGGCTTTAGATTGAATGAGACGTTGGGCAAATGGGCTTTTTGGTGCTGGCTGATTGGCTTTTTGCTCTCCTTCATGCCCCTCTATGTTCTGGGCCTCATGGGAGCCACACGCCGTCTCGACCACTATGATGCATCGATGGGCTGGCGGCCGCTCTTTATCATCGCAGCCGTCGGCGTGACTATCGTCATGATCGGTATTGGGGTTCAAGTCCTCCAAGTCCTCGTCAGCATTAAGCAGCGCAAAGAAAATAGAGACACGACCGGAGACCCCTGGAATGGCCGAACTCTCGAGTGGTCAATTCCGTCTCCACCGCCTCTTTATAATTTCGCCATTACACCCATCGTCGATACCCGCGATCCCTTTTGGGTCGCTAAGCAAAGTCGCAAAGCGCCTCCGCCCAAAAAATACGAATCGATCCATCTGCCGAAAAACAGCCACATTCCTTTCTTCATCGGCAGTTTTAGTTTTATCATGGGTTTTGCCCTTGTCTGGCACATCATGTGGCTCGCGGCACTTGGACTCATCGGCATCATCGGCTCCATGATTGCTCGCCTGGCCGTCAAAGAACCCGACTTTACGCTCTCGCCTGCCGAAGTCAAGAAAATGGAGGAGGCCGCATGGAACAATCCTTGAATGCACACGAAAACCATGAGTCGATGACCTATCTAGGATTTTGGATCTACTTGATGACCGACTGCATTTTGTTCGCCACCCTATTTGCTACCTATGCCGTACTCCACGGCAATACGTTTGGTGGACCCTCGTCGAAGGATCTTTTTGAGCTTCCCTATGCACTAGCGCAAACGATGCTCCTTCTGGCCAGCAGCTTCACCAGCGGCATCGCGATGCTTAAGCAATACCTCAACAATAAAAAATGGGTCATGGGATGGTTTGGTGTAACATTCCTTCTGGGTGCGGCTTTCTTAGCACTGGAGCTCAATGAATTTCACCACTTTTCTCAAGCGGGAAATAATTGGGAGCGCAGCGCCTTTTTATCCTCCTACTTTACCCTTGTCGCCACACACGGACTCCATATCACCACAGGCCTGCTTTGGATGATCATTCTTCTCGTGCCTGTTTTCCGCAGCGGCCTCACGCCCGTTTCTCTCAAGCGTCTGACTTGTCTGCGCCTCTTTTGGCACTTTTTAGATGTCGTCTGGATCTTTATTTTCACGATCGTCTACTTGATGGGGGCAATGTAATATGCACGAAGAGATCACGCAAGGAGGTTTAAAAACGAATCTGGTGGGTTTCCTCCTATCCATTCTCCTCACCCTGATGGCCTATTTCGCCGTAGAAGAGCAGTTACTCGAAGGCAAAACTTTAGTTATTACCCTGGGCGGACTTGCATTTTTACAAGCCTTTGTGCAGCTGAAACTCTTCCTGCACCTGGGCCAAGAATCTCACCCCCGATGGAAGTTTTTGACTTTTCTCTTTATGGTGCTCGTCCTTGCGATCCTCGTCCTCGGCTCCATTTGGATCATGTACCACCTCAATTACCGCCAAATGCCCATGAGCCCCGGCTTAGGATGAAGCAATACTTTCAGCTGACGAAGCCCGGCATCATCTTTGGCAATGCGATCACCGCTATCGCCGGATTTGCTCTAGCTTCGCGCGGACATTTTGATATCGGCCTCTTTATCGCCATGTTGCTGGGCCTCTCTTGCGTCATCGCTTCTGCCTGCGTCTGCAATAATTACATCGACCGCGAGATGGATGGAAAAATGGCGCGTACGAAAAATCGTGCGCTTGCCAAAGGGGAGATTTCTGTCACCCGTGCTTTTGTATTTGCCGCTGCTCTGTTAGTGCTCGGCGTCTCGGTTCTGGTTTTGTATGCCAACTTTCTAACAGCTCTCATGGCACTCTTAGGATTTTCGATTTATGTCTTTCTCTACAGCCCTTGGAAATACCGTTCTTGGCATGCGACGCTCATCGGCAGCATCGCCGGCGGCATGCCACCTGTCGTCGGTTACTGCGCCGTCGGCAATACTTTTGATCTAGGTGCATTTCTCTTATTTGTCATCGTGGTGCTGTGGCAAATGCCCCACTTCTTTGCGATTGCCATGTATCGTATGAGCGATTATGCCGCCGCATCCATTCCAGTACTTCCTATCGTACGAGGTATGCAAGTCGCCAAGATCCAGATCTTGCTCTACATGATCGCCTTTTGCGTTGCGGCGCTCTTACTTACGTTCTTTGGGTTTACGGGATATGCGTATCTCGTGGCCACCGGTATTTTGAGCCTCGCTTGGTTGTGGAAAGGGTTTAAGGGTTTTAAGGCCTCTAATGACAAACTCTGGGCGCGTAAAGTATTTCTTCACTCGCTTGTGGTTATCATGGGCTTAAGCCTCATGATTTTCGTAGATCGTTTTTGATGGATAAGCTAATATAAACTCTATGAAGAGATCTTTCTATTCTCTTACTCTCCTTACTCTCGTCCTTCTGTGCCCCCAGGCACAGTAAAAATTTAATTTCCTCTACACACCTTTGTTTC
>VFSW01003193.1_pt1 | contig 24554 bp, 23 predicted proteins | sample 5358111 | NCBI WGS metagenome assembly VFSW01 (sample SAMN11554181, study PRJNA540505) | mine drainage metagenome | isolation source: sediment from site ElyBrook_90M | place: USA: Ely Copper Mine, Vershire, VT | collected 2017
CGATTGCGATTGATGCCGCGCGCGACGATTGATCGTTCGCCAGCGTCCACCAAAATTGGTCGAAACCAGTGCCGGATGCTACGTTGAGGTTCCGATCGAGACCGCGAAGTCGCTATGCGCAGGCGACAGGTTGGCGTCGCGGCACGAGGAGAGCCGAAGCATGGAATTAAAGGTCACCAAGTACGAAATAGCCGACGACGGCGTTGCTACGGTCTGGCTTCATCGGCCGGGCCGGGGGAATTCGTGGAGCGGACGGATGAATGCCGAGCTCCGCTGGATCATGGCGGCTCTGGATGGTGACCCAGCCGCGCGGGTTGTCGTGCTGACCGGCAGCGGCGATCAGTTCTGCGTCGGCGCCGACACCAGGGCGCTCGATTTTTACAAAGAAACGGACCAGACGTATGGCGACACCTTACATACGTCGGAGATGGCAACTCCTGGCCACGGCGCGCATCCTCAGTTCAATCACGATCTGGTGTGGCAATGGGGCATGCGGCTGCCTATTATCGCCGCCATCAACGGCGCCTGCGCGGGGATTGCGACGGCGTTGGCGAGCTTCTGCGATCTCCGGTACGCGGCGGAAGGAATTAAGTTCACGACCGCGGCGCCGCGGCTCGGCCTGCCCGCCGAGTACGGAATAGCATGGATTCTTCCGCGGCTCGTCGGCGTTACGCATGCGGCCGACCTCCTCATCACGGGACGGATCGTGCTTGCGGAAGAACTGCTGCGGATGGGGTATCTGAATGGCGTGTTTCCGCGCGGCGATCAATTCCTGCCGGCGGTCTGCAAAATCGCATCTTCAATAGCCACTGGTGTTTCGCCCGCGTCGGCCGCCATTGCGAAACGGCAGCTCTATACGGAGCTGCTCCGCGGCGAGGTTGGCGATGCGATCGAGGACTCGAAGCGCCTGATCGGCGAATTCATGAAGAAGCCCGACTACAAGGAAGGCGTGGCCGCTTTGCTGGAACGCCGTCCGCCGCGATTTCCACCATTCAGCCGAGGAGGATGAACTATGGAAAGTCGTCCCCATCAAAGACTATGTCACTACATATTTCGCCTGCGAGGTAAAATATAATGACGAACAAGGTTCTGTATCAAAAGAAAGGCGAGGTCGCCTACATCACCTTGAACCGTCCTGAAGTGAAAAACGCTATCGACCTCGACGTGCATCATCGGCTGCGGGAAATCTGGACTGATTTCCGTGATGAGCCGGCATTACGGGTGGCTATTCTCACCGGAACGGGCGATGCGTTTTGTGCCGGCGCCGATCTTCGCACGCATGTGCCTGAGTGGGCCGAGGCCGGTCCCAGCCTTGCGCGCAACAAGCTTGCCGACGGTTTTGCGGGAGGGATCACGCGTGGCCTTCACCGCTTGTACAAGCCGATAATCGCCGCTTGCAATGGCTGGGTGCTTGGGGGCGGCCTCGAATTGGCGATGGCGTGCGACATTCGTATCGCTTCCGAGCGCGCGCAGTTTGGGTCATTCGAATTGCGGCGCGGAATGCATCCGGCCGACGGCGGCATTGTGCGCATTGTAAATACCTGCGGCGTGGGTATCGCGCTTGAGATGGAGCTTACGGGCGAACCGATCAACGCGCATCGCGCGCTTGCGGTGAATATGGTGTCGAAGGTTGTGCCGCACGATGAATTGATGGGGGCGGCTGAGGATATGGCCGCACGCATTCTGCGCAACGACCGGCGCGCCGTTGAATCGGCCAAGGAAACCATCTTTGAGGTTATCGGCCGCACGCTCGACGAACAGTTGAAGGTTGAATGCCTCTTTGGCTACGCGCTCTGCGGAGGTAATCCGGCAATTGTTCAGCGATCGCAGGAGTTCTTTGACAAGAATGATCGGGGCCGCGTGGGTACCAGGGCGACGCCGTTGTAATATGGGTTGATCGAGTGGCATGGCTACCGCGGATGAGATGATTCGACAGCAGCGATGAATTATATCTCAATAGCGCTTCCTGCCGGCCCGCGATGCTTACCGTAAAGGAAAAGAGAATTGCGCTGACTATCGCCGGGAGCGATCCCGGCGGGGGCGCGGGAATCCAGGCCGATCTCAAGACCTTCGCGGCGCTGGGAGTCTACGGATACTCGGTGATCACCGCTGTGATTGCGCAGAACAGCGCGGCGGTGCGAAGCGTGGCGCCGGTCGCGCCGGCGATGGTCGCGGCGCAGATCGAGACGCTCGCCGCCGAGCGGATTCCCGATTCGCTCAAGACCGGCGCGCTCGCGAACGCGGCGGTTGTCGAAACGGTGGCGGAGTCCATCGTCCGTCTCGGCCTGCCCGCGCCGGTGGTCGATCCGGTGATGATCGCGAGCAGCGGTGCTCCGTTGCTCGACGAGGCGGGCCGCCGCGCGCTGGTGGATCGGCTGATACCGATCGCGCGCGTGGTCACGCCGAATCTTCCCGAGGCGCATGCGCTGAGCGGAATCGCAGCGGCGACTCCGGCGGCGATGCGCGAGATGGCGCGGCGAATCCATGCGATGGGCGCGCGCGCGGTGGTTATCAAGGGCGGTCATCGCGAGGCGGAGTCGGCGGCGATCGATCTGCTTTTCGACGGTGGCGATTTTATCGAAATCGTCGGCGAGCGGATCGCGGGCGGCGGCGCTCATGGCACGGGATGCGCCTTTTCGGCGGCGATCGCGGCCGGACTCGCGCGCGGCTTCGAGCTCGAAGACGCCGTTCGCGAGGCGAAGGATTACGTCGCGCGCGCAATCCGCGCGAGTTTCACGCTCGGCGGCGGCCGCCCGCTACTCGATCATTTCGCGCGCGACCGGGACGACTGAATAGTTGTCCGCGGCGTCCGAAATAATCCGCATTCAGTGGGGGAAGAACTCGCGCAGCGCGGCCGGGAAATTGTGGCTGATTTTCTTACCGCCCGCGAGCTTGATCAGCGCATAACGCTCGTCCGCGTCGAGCCGATGCCACATCGCCTGATCGAGCCGCACGCCCGCCACCGACGCGCGGTCGGCAAGTTCGGCGGGAAGCGCTGCGGGCGGCTCGGCCAGCGCGCGATCCGCCTCGGGTAGCTGCGACGTGCGCGAACCGTCGTGGCGTGCGACCGCCTCGTCGATAAAAAGTTGCAGCGTCTCTAGCTCCTCCGATGACGCCGTCGGCAGATGGCATATCGCGAGCCGCTCGCCGCGTCCGAGCGCCTGCCATTGCGCGAGCCCTATCTTGATTCCAGCGCGGTCGAGCTTGCGCCGCACCGCCATCGGCACGCAGTCGAGCGAGCGATGGATGTCGTCTTCGAATTGAAACCAGCGCATGATTGCCACCTGCCTTGATTCTAGCCCGCCCGGTTGGAAATTCCAGTGCGCCGGAATCGCGTGGTAATCGCGCCGACTCTTGACGGCGGCGCCGGTCAGGGTGGACCCTTGTCGCAGAGGGCTTTCGCGATATCGAAGATGGCCAGTGACCTTCATGACAAATGGGACGCGGGGACGGTCGAAGCGATCGCGCGCCGGCTTTCCGATCGGCCCGGACCGCTGATGCTGATCCTGCGCGAGGTGAATGAAAGCTTCGGCTATGTGCCGCATGAGAGCGTGCCGATAATCGCGCGCGTGCTGAATCTCACTCGCGCCGAGGTCCATGGCGTCGTGACCTTCTATCACGACTTCCGCCACGAGCCGCCGGGCCGCCATACCGTCCGAATCTGCCGCGCGGAATCATGCCAGGCGATGGGCGCGGTCACGCTCGCCGATCACGCGGCGCGCCGCCTCGGTATCGGTTTTGGCGAGACTACGGCGGACGGCGCGTTCACGCTCGAACCGGTCTACTGTCTGGGCAATTGCGCCGCGTCGCCCGCGATGATGCTCGACGGAAATCCGCACGGGCGCGTTACGGCCGCTCGCTTCGATCGGCTGATCGAATCGCTACGGGAGAACGCGCGATGAGCGCGGAGGCCGCGACCGTCTATGTGCCGCGCGATTCGGGCGCCCTGTCGCTCGGCGCGGACGCGGTTGCGGAAGCGATCGCCGCGGAGGCGCGGAGGCGCGGTCGCGAGGTGCGGATCGTGCGCAACGGCTCGCGCGGGATGTACTGGCTCGAGCCGATGGTCGAGGTTGCGACGCCGGCGGGGCGTATCGCCTATGGGCCTGTAGCGACAGCCGATGTCGCGTCGCTTTTCGCCGCCGATTTTCTGAGCGGCGGGCCGCATCCGCTGGAGCTTGGATCGCCCGAAGAGATTCCGTATCTCAAGAGTCAGACTCGGCTCACTTTTGCGCGGGTCGGGATCACCGATCCGGTTTCGCTCGACGATTACGTTGCGCATGGCGGTTATCGCGGACTCCGGCGCGCGCTCGCGATGGCGGGCGATCAGATCGTCGAAGAGATGGTCGCGTCGGGACTTCGGGGCCGCGGCGGCGCGGGATTTCCGGCCGGGATCAAATGGCGTACGACGCTTCAGACCGCCGCTGATCAGAAATATATCGTCTGCAACGCCGACGAAGGCGATTCGGGGACTTTCGCCGATCGCATGATAATGGAGGGCGATCCGTTCGTGCTGATCGAAGGCATGACGATCGCGGCGATCGCGGTCGGCGCGACGCGCGGCTATATCTACCTGCGCTCCGAATATCCGCACGCGCTGGTATCGCTCAATGCGGCGCTCGACGCGGCGCGCCGCGGCGGCTACCTCGGCAGCGACATCCTCGGCGGCGACAAAGCTTTCGATATCGAAGTCCGGCTCGGCGCCGGCGCCTACATCTGTGGCGAGGAGACCGCGATGCTCGAGAGCCTCGAGGGCAAGCGCGGGATGGTCCGCTTCAAGCCGCCGCTGCCTGCGATCGCGGGGCTCTTCGGCAAGCCGACCGTGGTGAATAACGTCGTCACGCTCGCCTCGGTCCCGATAATCCTCGATCGCGGCGCGGCCTTCTACAACGCGCTTGGGACGGGCCGTTCGCGCGGGACGCTGACGATCCAACTCGCCGGCAACGTAAAACGGCCCGGCCTTATCGAACTTCCCTTCGGCGTCACGCTCGGCGAAATCGTCAACGGCTACGGCGGCGGCACCGCGACCGGACGTCCGATCCGCGCGGTCCAGGTCGGCGGTCCGCTGGGCGCCTACTTTCCCGAGTCGCTCTTCGATACTCCGCTCGACTACGAAGCGTTCGCGGCGCACAAGGGTCTCGTCGGGCACGGCGGTATCGTGGTGTTCGACGACACCGTCGAGATGGCGCGGATGGCGCGATGGGCGTTCGAGTTTTGCGCGATCGAATCGTGCGGCAAATGTACGCCATGCCGGATTGGCTCGACTCGCGGCGTCGAAATTCTCGATCGCATAATCGCCAATGGGCGCGACCGCGAAGCCGAGTTCGCGCTGCTCGGCGACCTCTGCGAGACGCTCACTCACGGGTCGCTCTGCGCGCTAGGCGGACTCACACCGTTTCCCGTGCTGAGCGCGATCCGCCATTTTCCCGGCGATTTCGGACTTGAAAGCGGCGACCTGCCGGGGACAAACTGAGGCTATGGCCGCGAGGGATAATCGTGCTGTCTAAATCCGACCAGGACCTTGGAACGCCGGCTCGCGTAGCGGACGAGTCGGTCACGCTGGAAGTCGATGGCCGCGAGGTCACGGTCCCGCGCGGAACCTCGTTGATGCGCGCGGCGGCGCTCGCCGATATCGCGATCCCAAAACTCTGCGCGACCGATTCACTCGAACCGTTCGGCTCGTGCCGCCTGTGCCTGGTCCAAATCGAAGGCCGCAACGGCTATCCAGCCTCGTGCACCACGCCCGCCGATTCCGGGATGAAGGTCCGCACGCGCTCGCCGATGCTCGACAAGCTGCGGCGCAACGTGATGGAACTCTACCTGTCCGACCATCCGACGGACCCCGCGACCTGCTCGGGCAACGGCACCTGCGAGTTGCATGCGATGGCGGCTGCGGTCGGAGCCGGCCCGGTGCGCTATACGATCGGCCGCGACCATCAGGCGGCCTCGCGCGACGACTCGAATCCATATTTCAGCTTCGATCCAGCGCGCTGTATCGTCTGCTCGCGATGCGTGCGGGCGTGCGAAGAGGTGCAGGGCACCTTTGCGCTTACGATCGACGGACGCGGCTTCGATTCGGTGATTTCAGCGGGCCAGCGCGAGCCCTTTTTCGAGTCCGAATGCGTCTCGTGCGGCGCGTGCGTCAGCGCCTGTCCGACCGACGCGCTGGTCGAAAAATCGCTGGTGAATAAGGGCGCCGCCGATCGTTCCGTGGTAACCACTTGCGGCTACTGCGGCGTGGGATGCTCCTTCAAGGCCGAAGTCCGCGGCGACGAGGTCGTGCGGATGCTGCCGAATCGCGACGGGATGCCCAACCACGGCCATTCGTGCGTCAAGGGCCGCTTCGCATGGGGCTACGCGACCCATCCCGACCGCGTCCGCACGCCGCTAATCCGCGAACGAATCACCGATGAATGGCGCGTCGCCTCGTGGGACGAAGCGCTCGGCTACGCGGCGCGCCGCTTCCGCGAAATCCAGGCACAGCACGGCCGCGACTCGGTCGGCGGTATCACGTCCTCGCGATGCACCAACGAGGAAGCCTACCTCGTCCAGAAACTCGTGCGCGCCGCGTTGGGCAACAACAACGTCGATACCTGCGCCCGCGTATGCCATTCGCCGACCGGCTACGGACTCAAGACCGCCTTCGGCACCTCGGCCGGCACCCAGGACTTCGACACCGTATCGAGCGCCGACGTGATCATGGTGATCGGCGCCAATCCGACCGACGGCCATCCGGTCTTCGCCTCGATCATGAAGCGCCGAATCCGCGCCGGGGCAAAGCTGATCGTCGCCGACCCGCGCGCGATCGACCTGGTGCGCACGCCCCATGTCGAGGCCGCCTTCCATCTCCAGCTCACGCCCGGCACCAACGTCGCGCTGATAAACTCGCTCGCCCACGTCGTCCTGAGCGAAGGCCTCGCCGATGAGAAATTCGTGGCCGAGCGATGCTTCCCGAGCGACTACGCGAACTGGAAGAATTTCATCCTTGAAGGGCGCAACTCGCCCGAAGCGCTCGAGTCTGTCACAGGCGTTGCGGCCGAGAAGGTGCGCGCCGCCGCGCGGCTCTACGCGCGCGGCCCCAACTCAGTTATCTACTACGGCCTCGGCGTGACCGAGCATAGCCAGGGCACCACGATGGTGCTCGGGATGGCGAATCTCGCGATGGCGGCCGGGATGCTCGGACGCGACGGCGTCGGCGTGAATCCGCTGCGCGGGCAGAATAACGTGCAGGGCTCATGCGACGTCGGCTCGTTCCCGCACGAACTGCCCGGCTATCGCCATATCTCGGACGCCGCCGTTCGCGCGCAATTCGGCGCCGCCTGGAACGTCGAGCTCGAGCCCGAGCCGGGACTGCGAATCCCCAACATGTTCGATGCCGCGCTCGACGGTAGCTTTCTCGGCCTTTATATCGAGGGCGAGGATATCGCCCAGTCCGATCCGAATACGCATCATGTGACGGCCGCGCTTACCGCGATGAAATGCGTGGTCGTGCAGGATATCTTTCTGAATGAGACGGCGCGGTACGCCCACGTCTTCCTGCCCGGCTCCTCGTTTCTTGAAAAAGAAGGGACGTTCACCAACTCCGAGCGGCGAATCTCGCGCGTGCGCAAGGTGATGCCGCCGCTGGCCGGCAAGGCCGACTGGGAGATTACCTGCGCACTTTCCAATGCGCTCGGCTATCCGATGGAGTATTCGGACCCGTCGGAGATCTGGGATGAGATCGCGCGGCTCACACCGATCTTCGCCGGCGCAAGCTACGAAAAGCTCGACCGGCTCGGCTCGCTGCAATGGCCATGCAACGAGAAGGCGCCCGATGGCACGCCCGTGATGCACGTCGGGCAGTTCGTCCACGGCATGGGCAAGTTCGTAATCACCGAATACGTCCCGACCGACGAGCGCGTCAGCACTCGCTATCCGCTGATTCTGACCACTGGGCGAATCCTGAGCCAGTACAACGTCGGCACCCAGACGCGGCGGACGGCCAACTCGATGTGGCATCCGGAGGACCGCCTCGAAATCCATCCGCACGACGCCGAAGAGCGCGGAATCCACGACGGCCATTGGGTTCGCGTTACCAGCCGCGCGGGCGAAATCGCGCTGCGCGCCCTCGTCACCGAGCGCATGGCAACCGGCGTGGTCTACACCACTTTCCATCACGAGGCGTCGGCGACCAATATCGTGACCACTGAAAATTCCGACTGGGCGACCAACTGCCCCGAATATAAAGTCACCGCCGTTCAGGTGATGCCGGCCACCGAGCCCGAGGAGCGCCGAATCCGCCACGACCTCTCGATGGTCGCGCTCGGCGCCGGAAAATAGGGCGGGGCGACGCCAGGTCCTGCGATGGAAGCGCACCGGCTGGTCACGATGGCGAATCAGATTGCGGAGTTCTTCGCGACCTCGAATTCCGATCGCGCCGACGCTGTCAAGGCTACCGCAGACCATCTGCACCGCTTCTGGGACCCGCGGATGCGGCGCGAGATAATCGCCCACTTGAGCGCCGAGGGTCACGGTGGCGGCCTGACCGAAGTCGCGCGATTGGCCGTCGCGCAGATCACGGCCGAGTCGAAAGCCAAGGCGGCTGCGCAATGAATTCGCCGCCATCGATCGTCTCGGATGACGGCGCCGATGAGATTGAAGTCCGCGCCACGGCCGATCCTGCCGATCGCAACGCCAATATCGAGGCTGCGGCACGCAACTACGAGGCTCGCAAGTGGCGCGGCGGGCGCGCGCACGTCGAGGATGATTGCCTCGCAGTCGAGGAGCCGCTGGAAATACGCCTCGGTGGCAGACGCTTCACGCTCACGATGCGCACGCCGGGCCATGACACGGAGTTGGCCGCGGGCTTCCTGTTCGCCGAAGGCTTTATCGCGACCCGCGAGGAGTTGGGCGAAGTGCGCCGCGTGCGCGCCCGCGCCGGCGCTCCCGATCCCAACGCGATCGACGGTATCCTGAATGTCCCCGCTGAGGCACTCCGCCATCGGATGCGCCGCAACTTCGTGATCTCGTCAAGCTGCGGCGTATGCGGCAAAACCAGTATCGACGCGATCCGAGGCCGCGTCGCGCCGATTCGTTCGGACCTCGTCGTCACGCCCGGCGCTCTGCTCGAACTCACGCCGATGATGCGCCGTGCGCAGGAGGTCTTCGCCGCCACCGGCGGGCTTCACGCCGCCGCGCTCTTCGACGCTCCGGCGGAGCCCGGGAAAAAGCGCCGGACCGCGCCGGCCGTTGGCCTGCTCAGCCATCTCGATTTGACCATTCTTCGCGAGGACGTCGGACGCCATAACGCCGCCGACAAGGTGGTCGGACACGCGCTGATGCGCGCCGCGATTCCGCTCGCCCGCAGCCTCATGATGGTCCGCGGACGCACCAGCTTCGAAATCGTCCAGAAGGCCGCCGCCGCCGGAATCCCGGTTCTCGCCGCGGTCTCCGCACCCTCGTCGCTCGCCGTCGACCTCGCCCGCGAGCTCGGAATCACCCTGATCGGCTTCCTGCGCGACGGCGGCTTCAACATCTATTCGCATCCAGAACGCGTCGCGGAGTAGCCGTTTGCCTCGACTCCGCGGATCGCAAGGCTTGCGCGCACGCATCGCGTGGCGTTTACTCTGGCATGCCTAATCGGGTTACGAATGTTTCAACGAAAGCGCGCGCTTGAACGGATCGCCCGCGAAAAGACGCTCTACGAGCGCAGTCGCGGCGGCGATATCCATCTCTGCCTCGTCTATCCCAACGTCTACCGCCTCGGGATGGCGAACCTGGGCTTTCAGGCGGTCCATCGCATCTTCGAATCCGACCCCCGCGTCGCCGTCGATCGCGCCTTTTTGCCCGACGCCGACGAGCGCGAGGCCGTGCGCGACGGCGGAGAACCGCTGCTCTCCTTCGAGGGCGGCCGCCCGCTCTCCGATTTCAACATCCTTGCGTTTTCGGTGTCGTTCGAGACCGACTATCTCAACGTCCTGACCATTTTGACGATGGCCGGCATCCCGCTTCGCCGCGCCGATCGCGCCGGCCGCAACTACCCGCTGATTATCGCCGGCGGCTCTGCGATCTTCCTGAATCCCGAGCCGATCGCCGACTTCATCGATCTGTTCCTGGTCGGCGAGGGCGAGGAGATGGCGCCCGAATTCATCGCGCGTTACCAGGCCGCCGAAACCCTCCCGCATGACGAAAGGCTGGCCGACCTTGCCAACGTCCAGGGCGCCTATCTCCCGAGCCTTTTCTTTCCCGTCTACCAACCCGACGGCCGCCTTCAGACCGTGGTCTACAGCGGCGCCGGAAAGCCGCGGGTGAATCGCCGCCTCATCCGCGACTTGAACCGCTTCACCACGTCCTCGCAGATTCTCACTCCCGAGTCGGTCTTCGGCGATATGTTCCTGGTCGAGGCGAGCCGCGGATGCCAGTGGGGATGCCGCTTCTGTGCCGCCGGCTTCATGTATCGGCCGATCCGCTATCGGAGCCCCGAAAATCTCTTGGCCGAAGCGAATCGCGGCCTTGCCGAACGCGGCGTGATCGGGCTGGTCGGCGCTGAGATGGCGAGCGTGCCGGGCGTCGCGGGTATTGTGGCCGCCGTGGCGAGCGCCGGCGGGCGGCTCTCGCCCTCCTCGCTCAAGGCCGATTGCATTTCGCCAGTGCTCGCCGCCGCGCTCGCCCGCAATGGAAACCATAGCGTGACCGTCGCGCCCGAAGCCGGGAGCGAGCGGATGCGCAAGGTTATCAACAAGAATCTCAGCGAGGCCGAGATCGTTCATGCGGCCGAAATGATGATCGGTGAGGGCGTCGAGAACTTAAAGTTTTACTTCATGATTGGATTGCCCGAGGAGCGCGACGAGGATGTCATCGAAATCGCCGCCCTGGTCGGCCGCATCCTTGCCCGCACGCGCGCGATGCATCGGCCGGTCGGCCGCGTCACGGTCTCGCTCAACCCCTTCGTGCCCAAGCCGTGGACGCCCTTCCAATGGGACCCGATGGAGGAGATCGCCGCGCTCAAGCGCAAAATCGTGCTGGTCCGCTCGCATCTGGCTCGCCTCGGCGGCGTCGAACTCGATGCCGAATCGCCCCGCGAGGCCTATTTCCAGACCCTCGTGTCGCGCGGCGATCGCCGGGTCGGCCCGATTCTCGCGCGCCTTGCGGCCGAGCGGCGCGAGCTGCCCGGCGAAATCTGGCAGGGGCTTAGAACAATCTCGCGCGAGGCCGCCGCGCCTAATCCCTCACCGCTTCCCGATCCGGACTTCTTCGTCACGCGCCGCTATGCCCATGACGAACTTCTTCCGTGGGACTTCATTGACCATCACATCGACAAGTGGTTCCTTCTTTCGGAGCGCAAGAAGGCTCATTTCGAGCATCAGACGCGGCCGTGCGACGTGACCCGATGCACCGTCTGCGGCGCGTGCTGAGAAAAGGGCGGATGCGGGGAGGTCGACGGCTGATGAGGGTTCGAGATCGGGTGCGTTTTCCAGCACTGGCGATAGCGATGCTGGGATTGGCGATTTTCATTGCCGCGGGATCGCGAGTCGCTCACGCGCAGGCGGCCTCGCCGGGGCTGAGCGAAACTCCAATCGGTCCGGCCGGAGGCGGATTGCCGCCCACTTCGATCACACCGGCCGAACAGGGCGCGCCGCCGCCACCGCCCGAGGAACCTGCCGCGCCGGCTGCCGCTCCGACCGTGGAGGCTCCCGAGTTTCCCGAAGCCGCGCCCACCGAAGCGCCGCCCGAGGCGCCCCCCGTCCATCGCGAACCGAAACCGATCACGCATAAAGCCAAAGCGCCGAACGCTGCCGCCGCCATCCCTGCCGTAACCGTCGTCCCGCAGCCCGTGAAGGGCCGGCTCAAGCTCAAGCAGGATACCTGGGTCTTCGATCAGCCGACCAAATGGAGCAAGCAGCTCGAACCCGCGCCCGCCGGCACCTTCGTGGACGTAACCGGGATTACTCACTACTATCTCCGCGTCAAGCTCAAGAACGGAGGAGTCGGCTTCGTCCCAATCGACGCGGTCGCAATCGTGCTCCCGACCGACAAGTACTTCGAGTTGACGCACGATGCCGCGGTGGTTGACGCGCCGAGTCGATTCGGCAAAAAGCTTTCCGAAGTCCATAAGGGGCATGCGGTGCACGTAACCGGAGTGGCGCTAAGCTACCTGCAAATCCGCATGCGCAGCGGGCTCGTGGGATTCATACCGGCGAGCGCGCTCGAATAGCCGCCGCTTGGGCGCCGGGGGGCGTCCGCACGGCGTTCCGGTGTTTGGGGTGCCGGATGGAAGCGCATAAAAAGCGCGAGTTCGCCATCGTCGCGAGCCTCTTCGCCGCGATGCTGCTCATCTTCGGCTCCGGCTACGACACCGCCGGCGTCTTCTTCAGTCCGCTGCTGCATCACTTCGGATGGAGCCGCGCGCGCCTCTCGATGCTTCCCGCCGCGATCGCCGTCGCCGCCGGAGTGAGCGTCCCCTTCATCGGCCTGATACTCGATCGCTTCGAGGCGCGCGTGGTGATGGCCGCCGGCGCAGTGATGTGCGGCGCCGCCTTTATGCTCGCCAGCATCGCCGATTCATTCGGCGTGATGATTCTCGCGTACTCGATGCTCGGCGTGGGACTCAGCGCGGCGACGCTGCTGCCGGCCTCGATAGTGATCGTCAACTGGTTCGGCGCGCGCCGCGGCCTCGCGATGGCGTTAACGATGGCCGGCACCACCGTCGGCGGAATGGTGATGACGCTCGTCGCCAGCCACGCGATCGCCGCCAGTGGCTATCAGCTCGCCTATCGCATCCTCGCCGTACCGATGTTCATTGTCGTGGTGCCGCTGGTCTTGCTCTTCGTGCGCACCCGCCCGCCCGGCGCGATCGAAATCAGCACCGCCGAAGCTGCCGCTAATCTGCCGGGCCTCGAAGTCGGACCGGCGCTCCGCTCGCGCTCCTTCTGGATGATCACGATTGCACAGTTTCTCTATGCCTTCGCCGCCGCCGGAAGTCTCGTCCACGTGATCACCTTTCTGATCGGAATCGGCTATGGCGCCGCCGCCGCGGCCTTCGCGATCAGCATGGTCTTCGGCGCCAATGTGGTCGGCAAAATCATATTGGGGCTGATGGCCGATCGCTCAAGCGGCCGTGTCGTTCTCGCAATCGATTTTGCGATCGCCGCAGTCGGAACGCTCTTTCTCTTTGGCGCCGATCGGGTCTCGATGCTCGCGGCGTTCGTCGTGGTCTATGGATTAGCCGTCGGCGCGCCGCTCGCGCTGATCCCGATGGTAATCGGCGAGTCGCTCGGACTTAAGCGCTTCGGAACGCTCGGGGGCCTCGCGGGAGTCGGCAATACGCTGGGCGCGGCGCTGGGCCCGATTATCGCCGGACGAATCTTCGACGTCACGCACAGCTATGATGGCGCGTTCGCGCTCTTCGCCGTGATCCTCGCGATGGGCGCCGCCGCGACACTCGCGTGCCGCCCGCTGAGCGCCGAGGAAGCAATCGCGCGGCCCGTTCCCGCTGGTCGTCCATCCCCCGGCCGCGCCTTAGTATCTCGCACTGGCATCCTTGTTGGTTGATGCCGCAGTTGGTAGACTCGATTTGGGTGGATGAGATGACTACTGCTATTACAAAACAAGGTCCTGCCGATCCGCGCTGGCCCGGCGACGAATCTCCAATCGTTCCGCCCAAATACTGATTGCCGTCTGAACTTCAGGCGATAATCTCGTCGAAGCTCCTGCCCGAAAATCCGCGAGTCCGATGACCCAATCAATCGAGCAAATGCTCGAAGAAGCTGAGAAGGCAAATGCAGAGAGCCGCCGGCGCTGCGAAGCTGGACTGTCTCAGCAACACAAGTTCATGGTCGCCGAAGAGTGTAAACAACTGCGAGAGCAGTTCTATCTGGGACATTTCGTTCGACTCTACAACCGACTCTACAAACCAGCAGCCGATACCAAGCTGACATTTGCTGAGCATTTGCCGGAAAGTTCATTACCACAGCCGGATTTCGCAGTCTACGACGATTCTCGCGCTCTGCGTTGCCATATCGAGGTAACGGAATGGCTGGAGCCCTACCGCAGACGAGATGCGGAATATAGTGGAACCTTTGCGGAAGGCGCGCGTCTCGTTGGCGGGATAGCGGAATTCGACCCAATCGAAAGACTCAGACAACAGTTGGGTAAGAAGCTTGGAGTAAAGGCCCGGTACTATCCGAACAACACCTGGCTTTTGGTCGACGACAACGTCGGTTTGGGAGCCTACCCTTGGGCTAATAAGCTATTCGGCGATGTGGAGGTCGCACGCGGAGTGGTCGACGAACTCAAAAAAGAATTCACGAGCATTTCTCAGATATGGTTATTGAGGGAGGTTACTCGTCCAATGACTGTGCATCGGCTGTTTCCCTAGTCAAAACGTAACTGACGCAAACACTCGGCTAACCTTGGCGTACACGCATCGCTACGCAGTCGTGACCGCGGATGGCTCGATCGTGCCGACTGTCTCTTTGTATTTCTATCGACAGACCCTGCCTGGAAAACTTCGCCCATCGTTGAGCGGGAGCGGCCGTTCTGTTTTTGCCATCCGGACCCGCCCAGATGACTTTTCTTTCCGTCGTCCCGATTTTTCTCTCTGTCATCCCGACCGGAGTGGAGGGATCGCGCGCCGTCCCGGCGCGCATCAACAGAGCTCTCGCATCGCAGCGCGCACTGATGCTCCAGCTCGCGCCCATATCTGACCCCTGAGGGCGACCTGCCATCGGGCGAAGTACGGAGCAAGCGCGTAAGGATCCGTTGCAGCGCCTCGCACCGCGAGGCGCGATCCCTCCACTCCGGCAGCCTCCGGTCGGGATGACGGAAAGATTTCGTGCATCCTCGGGTCCCAGTGCCTGCGCTGGCATTGCGGACCAAATCGTCCCCCTCCGCCGAGTGGCACCGCGGAAGTGATTTGCCTTTTATCGGCGGGGCGTTCTGTGCTAGCGACTCTAGACGGACCGGAAGCCGCATCGCGGGCGCGAGACGCGCGCGCGGCGAATCCATTACTAACCGAGCGGGCACGCGCGCGTTCGAAATAAAGACCTCGCAAAAAAGGACGACAACATGGCCAGTGAACAGCTCAACAAGGTCCTCGAAATTCTCGCCAGCCAGCCGCGCAATCCCGACGCCACAATCGAGCGGGCCCGCGCCGGGATGGAAAAGATGGCCGAACGGGTCGCCAAGGACGTGACTTGCGAGCCGCTCCGGATCGGCGAGATCGGCGCCGAATGGATCGTGCCGCCGGGCGTCGAAAACGATCGCGTCGTCCTTTATCTTCACGGCGGCGGCTACGTGATGGGCTCGATCGTGACCCATCGCGCGATGATCGCCCGGATCGCCCGTGCCGCCAAGGCGCGCGCGCTTGCGCTCGACTATCGCCTCGCCCCCGAGCATCCGTTCCCCGCCGCGGTCGAAGATGCCACCGCCGCCTATCGATGGCTGCTCGCGCAGGGCTACAAGCCGGGCAAAATCGTGATCGCGGGCGATTCGGCGGGCGGCGGACTGGTGCTTGCCGCGCTGCTTTCGCTCAAGGATTCGGGCGAGCCGATGCCCGCCGGGGCAGTGCCGATTTCGCCCTGGACCGACATGGAGGGAACCGGCGACTCGGTCACCTCGGGCAAGATCAACGATCCGATGGTCGATAAGGAGGGCCTGCTCGGGATGGCGAAGAAGTACGTCGGCGAGCACGATCCCCGAAACGCGCTCGCCTCGCCGCTCCATGGCGATTTCCACGGACTCCCGCCGTTGCTGATCCAGGTCGGCGGCGCGGAGATCCTGCTCGATGACGCGACGCGCGTGGCGGAACGCGCGAAGAAGGCGGGCGTCAAAGTTGACCTCGAAGTCTGGCCCGACATGATTCACGTCTGGCACGTGTTCGCAAAGATTCTGCCCGAGGGGCAGCAGGCGATCGACAAGATTGGCGCGTTCACGCTTGCGCACACAGCCTGAGCCCTGGCGCACGCGCAACGCCAAACTGGAGGAATCGAGCGATGTCAATCCGCCTTCGTCAAATATGCCTGGTGGCCGAGAAGCTCGCGCCGGTCGCCGATGATCTGAAATCAATTCTGGGACTTGAGGTCTGCTTCAAGGATCCCGAGGTCGCGGTCTTCGGACTCGAGAACTCGCTCTTCCCGGTCGGCAACAATTTTATCGAAGTGGTTGCGCCGGTTAAGGAAAACACCGCCGGCGGCCGCTATCTCAAACGCCGCAAGGGCGACGGCGGCTACATGGTGATCTGCCAGTGCGACAGCCACGAAACGCAGCTCGCCCGCAAGGCGCGCGCGCAGGCGCTCAACGTCCGCACCGTGATGGATCACGAAGATCGCAAGATGCATGTCATGCAGCTCCATCCGGCCGACACCGGCGGCGCCTTCTTCGAGATCGACTGGGACGCCAAGGGCGAACCGGAAGGTAATTGGACGCCCGCGGGCGGCAGCGGATGGGCCGGCGCCAGGCGCCTCGAGGTCGTCAAGGCCTACACCGCGGTCGAGCTTCAGTCGGCGGACCCGCGCGGACTCGCCGAACGGTGGAGCAGTATCGCCGAGATTCCGTTGGCGAAGGACTCGCGCGGGCGGATCGAGATGCCGCTTGCCAATGCTTCGGTCCGATTCGTCGAGGCGACCGACGGACGGGGCGAGGGGCTCGGCGGAATCGACGTCGTGGCGGTCGATCGCAAGCGGCTGCTCGAGACCGCCGAGAAACGCGGCCGGCGGGTTTCCGATGATCAGGTGATGATCTGCGGCACGCGCTTCAACCTGCTCTGAGAGTTGGTGATTTTTTAATCGCCTGGATTTGGCTGTTACGGCGAGCGGTCATCGCGCCCGCTTTTCTGATCGTCCTGAGCGCAGCGAACCTGACGGGAGAATGCGGAGATTCTATCGGGGCGGCGATTCGAGGTTTTGTCGAGAGACGAGCGTTCGCGGCAGCGCTCCGCTGAGCCAGATCACGTCGCCGATAACGTCGAGAGTTTCAGCCGCAACCACTATCACGTCGTAGGAGGGATTATCGCTTCTGATCGCGATCTTTCCGTCGGGACGGCGCTGCAGCCGCTTGACCGCCAGCTCGCCGGTCATCGCAATCACGTACAGCCCATCGTGGCGGAAGAATCCTTCCCGCCGATCGACGATCATCAGGTCACCATCCGTGATAGTCGGCGCCATGGAGTCGCCCCGGGCCTGAAAGAGCAGCACGTTGGCCGGGTCGGCGTTCAAGTGCTCGCGCATCCAGCTAGCCCGCATCGCGAGATGGTCGACAATCTGATTGCTGCGGATCGTCACACGTGAGCCGCGCTCGCGCACTGTCTGCGATGACATGAACACGAAGTCTTCGGAACCCTGCGCGTCGGTCGATGCGGCATCGGAGCCCGTGGCAAGCCATTCGATCGAGACATGAGCAGCTCTGGCGAGCTGGACCACACTCGCCACGCTCGGTTGGCCGCGTCCGGAGACCCATTTGTAAATCGCGTTATCCGAGACCCCAACGGCGCGCGCAAGGTCGGCGACCGAGCCAAACTGCTGCATGATCAAACGCAGCCTGCGCCTGAAGGCCTCGTCAGCTCCCGGGGCGCTTGACACAATTCTCCCACTGTGGAATAAACAGAAAGAGTCTAATGCGTGCTACTTCTTTCATCCTTGTTCAAAAGCTCCTTGCGAAGTACAAGTGGATTCAAATACCTCCACAGTGCGGCATTCTGATGGCCAAGTCACCAAGCGCTATCAGCTAAGACTTGGCCGGTATTTGCATCGTTACATCCCAGCGGAGAGCGTTCCAACCTAACGGTTCGATAACCCAAGCTCCTAAAGTGACGCGTCGTTACAATCGTTGCGTCCCGGAATCCCAAAGCTGACCTGAAGGTCGCGCCCGGGAAGCGCGTGCGCCACCATCCCGACCATCCGGTTTGTTCTCGAGGTGTCAGAAGCGACATCGCTCGAGCTGAAGCGCCCGCCCGCGAATCTAAGTGGTGCTCTTGGTTTGCTTCCTGCCACGATATCCAATCTTAAGGCGAAATTTCACTTCTACGCAAGAATTACATCGCGAAGTCTCATCACAAAAGTTAATTGGATGTCTTGTAATTCGTTGACATAAAAAAATATTTCGTAACGCTGCTAGAGGATAGTTATGCCCTATAGACCCAGATGTATTTCGATTACTGACGTGCAGCAGGCGGTGGCGCGCGTGTTCAGGCTCAGCATCGCCGAGATGATGTCACGCAAGCGATGCCGCACGGTGGCTTCCGCACGCCAAGTTGCGATGTATCTGAGCCGGGAGTTGACGGGCGGCGGGGGACGGCGAGCAGGAGCGTCGTTTCCGCGCATCGGAATGGCCTTCGATCGCGACCACAGCAGCGTGATTCACGCGTGCTGCGTGATCGAACGGCGACGCCAGAGCGACGGCGGGTTTGCCCAAATGCTCGAGGCGATCGAAGGCGAACTGACCGCCGCGCGGGGGGAGGAAGAAATTAAGATTTGGCGGAGGCCGGCCGGGACGTAATGCGTCCGGACTCGGGTCCCCAGGTGGAGATCGAGTCGAGTCGGGAGAAAGGGGGGGCGCGCGCGGCGGCCCTAAAGGTCGCTCGCGATATGACAGTGTGTGAGTCCCTGGAAATAGGAGGTCGGCCAACACATGCTCGAGGAGTTAGTCGAACTGATTGGCGAGGAGGCTGCCGGTAGAATGGTAGCCAACTTCGGCGGCCTACGGCTCTACATTCCCCACTTTCCCGGTCCCGATGATGCGCTGGCGCGGGCGGTTGGAATGCGCGCTGCGGTGGCGCTGGCGCGGGTGTACGGGGGCGAGCGGCTCGAAGTACCCCATCCGCCGCCGGTCCGGATGCGCGCGCGGGCGTGGCAACCGGGTGCGAGTGGCGCGGGCCTGCAGGGATGGGATCCGCGCCGGCGGGGATTCATTCTCGAGTTGAAGGCGGCGGGACGCAGTTCGGCCGAGATTGCGCGAGCGCTCGGATGCACGCGGCGGCGCGTGCTGCAGGTGCTCGCCACCGAGCGTGGCACGGGCGTCCGCCCACTTTTCCGGCGCATCTAGTTCAAGCTTCACCAACATGTAACACGGAGATCGATCCTGTCACCGCGTCACCGCCGCGGCGCGCATCCACCGCTGACCCGATGAGCCCAATCTGGTAAAGCAGATGAGCGGGAGGGCGGTTTGGTGAAGACTTCGTTGGATAGCCGGACCGCGGGTTCTACAGGACTCGTGTTGGCGTACGCCGCGATGACGGCCGCGGCGATATTCGCATACCTGGCGATTCGCCGTTACGGCGATACGCTGCGCGCTCCCGTGTTAGCCAGTCCGGTCCGTGCGTCGAGTGCCGTGGCGGCCTCCGCCGACCAGGTCATCGCGCATCTGCTGCTCGCGCTGATCGTGGTGATCGTGATGGCGCGGGGACTTGGTGCGCTGTTCAAGGCGTTTCATCAGCCGGCGGTAGTGGGAGAGATAATCGCCGGCATCCTGCTGGGGCCGTCGGTGCTCGGGCGAATCGCTCCGGGCGCATCGGCTTACGTGCTGCCCTCATCGGTGGCGCCGTATCTCAATGTGATCTCGCAGGTCGGGATTATTCTCTACATGTTCCTGGTCGGGCTCGAGCTCGATCCGGGCCTGCTGCGTAATCGCGGCCGGGCGACGGTTGCGATTTCGCACGCGAGTATTCTGGCGCCTTTCCTGCTCGGCACGGGACTCTCGCTGGTCCTCTATCCCCGGCTTTCGTCGGGCGCGGTCGAGTTCACTAATTTCTCGCTCTTCGTCGGCGTCGCGATGTCGGTGACGGCGTTCCCGGTGCTGGCGCGGATTCTCACCGATCGCGGAATCCATCGGACGCGGATGGGCGCGATTGCGCTCACCTGCGCCGCGGTTGACGACGTGACGGCGTGGTGTCTGCTGGCGCTGGTGGTGAGTATCGTCGAGGCCGACACGGCGGGCGCCCTGAGGACAATCGGGATGGCGCTCGCGTTTATCGCGGCGATGGTGGCGGCGGTGCGCCCGGCGATGGTGCGCCTCACGCTGCTCTACGGGAATCGCGGACTGACCCAGGGAATAATGGCGGCGGTTTTTGTAGCGCTGCTCGCGTGCGCGTTGACCACGGACCTGATCGGAATCCACGCGATCTTCGGCGCTTTCGCCCTGGGCGCGATGATCCCGCACGACAGCAGCCTCGCGCGCGAGCTCACCGATCGGCTCGAGGACCTGGTGGTCGTGCTCCTGTTGCCGGCGTTCTTCGCGTTCACGGGGATGCGCACGCAGATTGGCCTCGTAAGCGGAGCGGAGCAGTGGATGTTGTTCGCGTGCGTGATCGCGGTCGCGTCGATCGGCAAATTTGGCGGGGCGACGATCGCGGCGCGAATCAGCGGCCTTGGATGGCGCGATTCCTCCGCGCTCGGGGTGCTGATGAACACGCGCGGCTTGATGGAGCTGATCGTGCTCAATATCGGCTACGAGCTTCACGTCATCTCGCCGGCGCTCTTCGCGATGCTGGTGCTGATGGCGCTGGTGACGACTTTCATGACGACGCCGATACTTCATCTGGTGGCGCCGGACGCGGAACGGTCCGGGAAGGAAGCAGCGGATGCGCCGGCGGCGCCGGAATCGACGGTGAAGCTGCGGCTGCTGCGGCCGATGCGCCAAGGGATACTCGTGCCGATCTCAAATCCCGACAAGGTGCGCGCGCTGGTCGAGCTGGCGCTCGCGGCGACGGGCGCGGGCGATGCGCCGCCGCGGGTGGCGGCTTTCGTGCGCCGTCCGGTCGGTGGCGTCCGGTCGGGCCTGCGCGAGGTTGAGCAACGGGTGGTGCCGCGGTCGGTCGCGCTTTCGAGCGCGCTCGATTATGCGCTCGAGCAAGGCGGGGCGATTGTGCCGCAGGCGAGCTGGACCGACGATCCTGCGCGCGACATCGTCGCGCTTGCGCGCCGCACCCGCGCCTGGTGGATCATGCTCGGGTTCCATCGGCCGGTCTTCGGGGCCGATTTCCGGGGCGGCGCGGTGCGCGAAATTCTGCGCGGCGCGGAATCGATGGCGCTCAACGTCGCGATAGTAGTCAATGCGCACGAGCCGCACGCCGGCGGCATCTCGGCGGTGGTGGACGACAGCCCGCACGGATGGGCGTCGCTCGAGCTCGGGGCGCGAATCGCGGCGGGGCGCCGTTGCGATTTGCATCTGCTATACGTTTCGGGTTCGGACGACGGTGACAGCGGCGGTGCGCATCTCAAAGAGATGCTCAAGACTGCCGCGACCCGGGTCTCGCGCGTGGACGCGAAGACGATCAGGGCGGGAACGGCCGACGAGTTCGAAAGCCAGTTGAATAGTCAGTTGATAATAGTGGGTACCAACCTGGTCGATGAGATTGGGCTTGCGCCGCGCCTCAAGTATGAGAAGCGATGTATCGTGGTGGTGCAAGGGTCGCTGATGCGCGAGGACGACGAGGAGATGGCGGGCGAAGCGGGCCTTGCGAATTGAGAGCCGCGGCGCCTCAGCGGGCGCGCATCAGGATTGAGATCGCAAACATCGCGAGCATCCCGGCCGCGGTCGCAACGCCGACCATCGGCGAGTCGTGCTCGCGCGCCTCGGGCAGCAGATCGGACGCGCCAATATAAAGGAACGAGCCCGCGAAAAACGCGAGCATCCAGGGCAGGACCGCGCGGTCGAAGTGGAAAAGCGTCGCGACGATCGCGCCGAGGACCGGCGTCGCCATATCCACCATCAGCCAGAACAAGGCGCGCCTGACGGAGTTTTTGTGCGCGAGCACGACGGTGACGGTATTGAGGCCATCGCTGGAATCGTGGGCGATTACGCCGAGCGCAATCAACAGGCCGATGCGCATGCCGCTCTGGAAGCCGACGCCAATCGCGAAGCCGTCGAGGAAGCTGTGCAGCGCAAGTCCTGCGGCGGCGACGATTCCGAGTTCCGGCTGATGCGCTCCGACCTGATGAGGATGCTCGCGGCCGCGATGGAGCGCGGTGACACGTTCGAGGGCGAAGAAGAAAAGGAACCCCGCCGCGACCATCGGCATGAAGGTTCTGGCGGCGCCGGTCAAATCGACGATCTCGGGCAGAATATCGACCAGCGCCACGGCGATGACGGCGCCCGAACTGAAACCGAGGAGGAGATGAAGGCGGTCGCGCAGGCGGATGGCGGCGAGGCCGCCGAGTCCGGTCGAGATGAGGGTGAAGCAGGCAAAAAGTATGGCCATCAGTGTTATCCGCCGCGATCCGGCTGCTTAGGAATCCATCGGAGCTTAATTGTCAGCGCGCAAAGCGCGCCCACAGCGCAATAGCATCTTGGACGGACGCGCGCATCACGGGAGATGCGGGCGATCATGGCGGCGGGTTTGTGATAATTGGAAGCGAAGCCTGAAAAAATCGAGGAAGAAAAAAAATGGCGGAACTAAAAAATCGGCAATGGATACTCGCCGCGCGCCCGGTCGGAATGATCAAGGAGAGCGACTACCGCTGGAACGAGGCGGCGGTTGCGCCGCTCAAGGACGGCGAGGTGTTGGTTCGCAATATTGCGTTCTCGTTCGATCCGACCCAGCGCGGATGGATGTCGATGGACACGTACGTGCCGGCGATTCCGTTGGGCGCCGTGATGCGGGCGGCGGCGGTGAGCCAGGTGGTGGAATCGAAGAAGAGTGGTTTCGCTCCGGGCGACCTGGTGCAGGGCATGGCCGGATGGGAGGACTACACGGTCAGCGACGGGGAGGGGATGCTCGCGATACGAAAACTCCCGCCGGGAACCGATCCGCTGCTCGCGCTTTCGCTGTTCGGAATAACAGGGCTGACAGCGTATTTCGGCGTGCTCGATATTGGAGTACCCAGGGCGGGCGAGACCTTCGTGGTGTCGGGGGCCGCGGGTGCGACGGGATCGGTCGCGGGGATGATCGCGAAGATCAAGGGATGCCGGGTTATCGGAATCGCGGGCGGGGCGGAGAAGTGCGGGTGGCTGGTCGGCGAGGCTGGCTTTGACGGCGCGATCGATTACAAGAACGAAAATGTGGGCAAGGCGCTCTCGCGGCTCTGTCCGAAGGGCGTGGATATCTACTTCGACAATGTCGGCGGCGAAATTCTCGAGGCGGCACTGGCGGGGCTCGGGAATGGCGCGCGAGTGGTGCTATGCGGAGGAATCTCGCAGTACAACTCGGCGGAGGGAATGTTCGGCGCAGGTCCGAAAAACTACTTCAATCTGATCCTGCGCAACTCGCGGATGGAAGGATTTATCGTGCTCAAGTTCGCGTCGCGCTTTCCCGAAGCGATCGGGGATCTGGCGAAGTGGCATGCGGAAGGGAAGATCAACAACAAGATCGATGTCGCGCACGGACTCGAAAATGCGCCGAAGACGATAATCCGGCTGTTCACGGGGGCGAACTTCGGCAAGCAGCTTTTGCAGATGGCGCCGGCAGGGAATCGCTGACGCCTCGGCGCGGCGCAACAACTGTGATCGTGGCGGTGCGCGGCGGCGCAATCGTTGCTGTCGCGTGCCGCCCGGACGGGAGAGGGCGGCGCGGAGCGCCGGATGAGGTCGCGAGCGCGCTTTGATTTTTATTTTCGGTCCCTCACCCGCGCCTTCGGTGCGGCCTCTCCCGACTATCGGGAGAGGCGAAGATAGGGCGGTGGCGATGAGAGAGTTCCGCTGCTGCGCGCCGAGGCGGCGCGCGATCCCTCCACTGCGGTCGGGATGACGGAATAGAAAAAGAACTTACCGTGGGCGAATGTGGGCTGGGGATTTCACCCTTATGCGCGGATCGGCGGTGCGTCACGATGACGCGCAATGGAGCCCGACAAATCTTCGCAATCACCAGCGTCTGAAGAATCGGTAAAATATCCGGCGGCGTTCGTGCGCGCGGTCGCGCGGCTGCTGGTCGATGAAGGCGGCTACGTCGATGCCCCCGAGGATCCGGGCGGGGCGACCAAATTCGGAATTTCGCAGCGCGACTATCCTGAGCTCGATATCAAGGCGCTGACGCGCGAGGCGGCGACGGCGATCTACTTCCGCGACTGGTGGGAGCGGTATCGCTTTTCGGATTTGTCCGGCGCGATCGGCGCGAAGCTCTTCGATCTCAGCGTCAACATGGGTCCCGACCACGCGGCCAAGTGTCTCCAGCGGGCCTCGCGGGCGTGCGGGCGGCCGGTGGTCGAGGACGGAGTGCTGGGGCCGGCGAGCCTGCGCGCGATTCGGGCGGTGAATCAGCTCGCACTGAAGGCGGCGGTCAGATCAGAGGCGGCCGGCTACTACCGGGCGATTGCGGCGCTCGAGCGCGGGCGGCGCGACGATGCCGATCGAGAATTTCTTCAGGGATGGATTAACCGGGCCTACGAATGAGGCGTGGCGCGAACGAGTCGCAGCGCGCGCACGAGGGCGGGGTCCGCAAGCGGAAGAGGTAATCAGAGAAATGGGTAACGTTGGGGTTTTGCTTACGGCCGGCTACGTAATTGCGGGACTGGTCGGATTTATCCTGGGCACAATCTTCGGGCGGTATCTGCTGGCTGACGCGCGCGCCGCGATGCTCGCGATGGGAGCGCGGCTGGTCGCGCTGGAGATGAAGGTGAACGCGGGCGGTGCGGGAGCGTCCGGTTCCGGAT
>VFSW01003194.1_pt1 | contig 24553 bp, 21 predicted proteins | sample 5358111 | NCBI WGS metagenome assembly VFSW01 (sample SAMN11554181, study PRJNA540505) | mine drainage metagenome | isolation source: sediment from site ElyBrook_90M | place: USA: Ely Copper Mine, Vershire, VT | collected 2017
CCCTTGACGAGCCTGGGAACTGGGCGCCCCCGGCGCCTCACTGTTGAACACCTGCAAGCGCGTGGACCCCGCTAACTCCGCTATCCTTCTGCCTTTCGCTGACTTGCCGACTTGTCGACTTGCCAACCCCGCCTGCCAGCCCGTTGCGCAGAATTACCCCTCTCCGGCGCACAATACTAGACAGATGAAATGCGCTAAAAATCTCGCGAACAGGGCCCCATCGGCCATGAATTCTGCTCCACAGCTCCATTCCGGCGTACTCAAATTCGCAAAAAAAGTTTTTCTCCTGTACGCCAGTAAAAGCCACTTAAACTACTTAATTTCATAAGCTTGCAGACACTCACCAAGGGCTTTTACAGCGGCTGTATGGCTGTACGGCTTTCATAAGATGCACATTCTACAAGAGTTGCATTTTCCCCTGTTCGCGCGCCAATCAACTTTCTGCGCGATGAAATGGGCGCAAAGCACATCTTCTCGCTGCTCCGGCTGGTAGCTAGGAGCTAGGCGCTGCCCTTACCCCCGCATCCTCGGATTCACCCACTGGTACACCACATCCGTCAGCAGATTCACCAGCACATAAGTCAGCCCGATCGAAAGCAGGCAGCCCTGCACCAGCGCGTAATCGCGGTTCGAGATGGCGCTTACAGTCAGCCGACCCAGCCCTGGCCAACTAAAGATCGTCTCGGTCACAATCGCTCCGGCCAGCAGCGCGCCAAACTGCAACCCCACCACGGTCACAATCGGCACCAGCGCATTGGGCAGCGCGTGCCGCCACACAACCGCCCGTTCGCTCAGTCCCTTGGCCCGCGCCGTGCGGATGTAGTCCTGCCCCAGCTCTTCCAGCATGGCGGTGCGCACCATGCGGGTGAGAATGGCGGCCAGAGAACTGCCCATGGCGATCGCGGGAAGCACCAGGTACTGCCACTCAATGTCGCCATGCCCTCCGCCGCCGCTTGCTCCTGAAACCGGAAGCCAGCCAAGCTGGATTGAAAACACCAGAATCAGAACCGGTCCCAGCGCCAGCCCCGGCACTGAAAGCCCAAACAGGCTTACCAATCCCAGCAACTGGTCTACCCAGCGCCCCCGCCGCACCGCCGACCAAATGCCAGCGGGCAGCGCCAAAGCCAGCGCCAGCACCAGCGCGGCCAAAGTCAGCGCCAACGTGTAGGGGTAGCGCTGCGCAATCAAGTGCCCCACCGTGTCATGCAGCCGGATGGAGCTGCCCAGGTTCCCATGCACCACTCCCGCCCAATAGTGCAGATACTGGGTATGGAGCGGTAGGTCCAGTCCATATTGGTGGCGCAGTGCTCCAATGTCCGCCGGAGTGGCTCCCTCGCCCAAAATCTGCAATATCGGGTCGCCCGGCACCAGGTGGATGAGCAGAAAGACCAGCGAAACTACAAGCCAAACCACCGGAAGTGTCAGTACGAGGCGTGTCAGGGTCTGCTTCATGGCTCGTTTCAACCATAAATCAGCCGGCAGGGATGAGGAGGTAGATGGGAGACCACGAACCCCGACCCGCCCTTTTCTTACTTCTCCGCCGCGCAGGTAAAGTTTGCCGCGTCATTGCTGTCGCCGCTTCCCTTGTATTTCGGCGCCTTTGGATACGCGCAGACGGGCCGCGTCATCAGCAGCTTCGCAGGTTCTGCCTTCTGGTCAAGTTTCGCGGCAATCATGCTCTCCGGCGCAATGCCCTTTTCAACCCATGCTTCCAGTGCCAAATAGATATCGTGTTGTGCATCGTCGGGCACAACCGTCATGGGCATCTCCCACTGGTCAAATTGCGTAGCTCCCGGCCCAAGCATGCAGTGCTGCATTCCAGGAACCATGAACAGCCGCACAAAGGAGTGAGCGTTCGCCGCTCCCACGGTTGCGCGAACGGCATTGTAGTAGTTGATCGTGTTGAGCGCGGAGATGGCGGGATCGTTCCAGCCGTGATAAAGGATCAGCTTGCCGCCGCGCGCGGCAAAGGGTTTCAAGTTCGGGTCGTTGGCGTCGAGCATCTGGCCGGTTTTCTCCACCGCCTCTTTATACGCCTCGGCAATCACCGCATCTTTGAAGTTCCAGTCCTTGTTCTCATAGACCATGTTGATAAAGTAGTTGGTCATAAAGACGTGCATGGCGCTCATGCCCGGCGCAGGGCCGGTAATCCATGCTCCCCAGCCCGCGTCTCCCAGTTCCGCACCCGGCAGATAACCCGGAAAAATCAGCTTCCCCGCCGCATCGTGAAGGCCGCTATAAAGAACATCGAGCGTATGCGCCTGCTTTACCGTCAAGCACGCATCGCTCTCCGCGCCCTTGCAAATCAAGGTCGCCGGCTTAAAGTGGCACTGGCGCGGATCGGTGATCACGCCGTCTTTCACTCCATCCGCGGCATCGCAGGCGGCGAGCACCGCCGCACTGATCGCCGGCAATTTCGTAGCCGGAATATAGCCTCCCGGCTCTCCATTCATCGCCTGCTCGTTGTGCAGCGCGTTGGTTATGAGGCCCGTCCAGTTGTTGGCTGGAGCGCCGGCGACAATTCCGTCGTAGTCCGCGGGAAACCGCTGCGCCTCCATCAACGCCTCGCGACCGCCGTCCGAGCAACTCACAAAGTAGTTATGCTTCGCCGCGTCTCCGTAGTAAGCCTGCACCACGGTCTTCGAGATCGCCGTCATCTCATGCACGGCGCGGTAGCCAAAGTCGATCACCTTTTCGCGATGGCCCAGCGCCCAGCTCGCATCGCCCGAGCCCCCAGAGTGGCCAGTATCTGTGGCGCCGCTCGCATAACCCTGCATCAGCGCAGTGGCAGGGCCAAAGAAGTCGATGCTCCCCGCAAAGCCGCCATTACCCTGGCCACGAAACTTCCCGTTCCATCCCTTCACCGGCATCCACACTTCAATCGGTATGGCGGAGTCGGTGCTCGGCGTGGCCATTACCTGAACGCGGCAAAACTCCGGCAGGTGTGCAAACAGCGCCTTCTGCGCCGGCGAGAGCAGACTGGCGCTGGGCGGCATAAACGCCCCGGCGGCGACATCCGCGGCGGAAACCACTTTTGCTCCCGGCAATCTCAGGGATGCCAGTTCTGCGCACTTGTCATGGCTGGCAGGCTCCTGCTGTGACCATGCAACTGAAAACGAAAGAATACAGACAGCCGTAATCGCAATGTGTCTTAGCAGATGAGTCTCTCTGACTGAAGTGACAAACCTGGCGTTTTTCACGAATTTCTCCTTTTGTCGGGCGACAACCATGGTTGATTTGGCACAAGGTTCACGCGCGTAGACTTGCCGATTTCTGAGATGAAAAATGACTATGCCATCATCGCTAGGGTTTTCGATCCGGCGACAAAACAGCCGGCCGTCGTCTTGGCCGGCATAAGCGTCTTCGCGACAAAAGCTGCCGGAAGTTTTGTAACTGACCCAACCTACTTGAATGAGTTTGCCCGGCAAGCTCCTCCAGATTGGGATCGCAAGAATATGGAACTGCTCATTACAACCAACATTGTTGATGGAGAGTCCGGGCCCCCACGCCTTATTTCCAGTGTCTTTTGGTAAGCCCTGGGCACAACAGCGCCATGCGACCCGCGCCTCTCCCCACAGTTCCATGGCATAACAATCAGCATGGTCCGGTGAAACTGCGCGCGGCCCTCCCTCGTGGCCGAAGACAGTTGGTCCCCCACCGGCAGCCGTCGGGGAGTACCAACGAAAGAACCGCCCCCGCCACCAACAGACAACCTTTCGTGACAGGCTACCCCTTTTCGCGTTACCCTGATGGGTATTCGCATTCGTAGCGAACAAGGAGCAATCGGACCCTCATGCCCATCCAAACTACCTCCAAGATCTGGCACAACGGCAACCTCATTCCCTGGGAGCAGGCCACCCTTCACGTCATGAGCCATGTCATCCACTACGGCTCCAGCGTATTTGAGGGCGTGCGCTGCTACGGCCAACCCCAAGGCTCTGCCGTCTTTAGGCTCCCGGAGCACATGCAGCGACTGCTGGACTCGGCCAAAATCTACCGGATGGTCATTCCTTATACCCTGGAGGAGCTTTGTGCCGGCGTGGTCGAACTGATTGAAGCCAATGGAGTCTCGCCGTGTTATGTCCGGCCCATCGCCCTGCGCGGATACGGCGAAATCGGCGTTAGCCCCAAGGGCTCGCCCATTGAGGTCTACATCGCCAACTTCCCTTGGGGCAAGTACATCGCCGGCCAGGGCGGAGCGGATGTATGCATCTCCAGTTGGAACCGTCTGGCCCCCAACACCATGCCCGCACTGGCCAAGGCCGGCGCCAACTATATGAACTCGCAGCTCATCCATATGGAGGCGGAGGTCAACGGCTACCAGGAGGGCATTGGGTTGGACGTAAACGGCCTGGTCAGCGAGGGCTCCGGCGAGAACATCTTCATTGTCCGCAACGGCGTGCTCTACACTCCGCCCCTGGCCAACTCCGCCCTCTCCGGTATCACCCGCGACAGTGTGCTCACCATCTCCCGCCACCTGGGCCTCACGGTTACTGAGCAGGCTCTGCCCCGCGAGCTGCTCTACATCGCAGACGAAGTCTTCTTCACCGGCACCGCCGCTGAGGTCTCGCCCATCCGCTCCATTGACCGCATTGTCATCGGCGACGGCACACCGGGCGAAATCACAAAGCAGATTGCCGACGAGTTCTTCGGCATCGTCAATGGCCTCAAGCCAGACCGCTTCGGCTGGCTGACCCCGGTCAATGTTCCCACTCGCGAAGCAGTGCCTGCATAGTTTTTTACGTTCCATAACCTTCCGGGCGGTCTCTTATGGGGCCGCCCGAAGTTTTTTGCGCCAAAAATATCCTGCGCATATATCGAAACAACACGGGTTTAACGCCGTTTCACAATCGGTTATTTAGAATAGGGGGCATGCAAATGCGGCCTGGCTTTCTCTATTCCCTGCTCACCCCCTTCGTCGCCTTTCTCTTCGCCGTCCTTCTGCCTGCGCCCGCTCCGGCCCAGGTATTTGTAGGCCGACCCAAGCTGATCGTCATCGTGGTCATCGATCAGTTCCGCGGCGACTATCTCAACCGCGACGAGAGCAAATTTACAGCGAACGGCTTCAAGCTCTTCATGGATCACGGCGCCTGGTTCACCAATTGCTACTACGACTACGCTAATACCAAGACCGCGCCAGGCCACGCCACCATCGGCACCGGCGCTTATACCGATGGCCACGGCATTGAGACCAACGAGTGGTGGGATGCCTCCCGCTCCTTCGACTTCAAGGTGAGTTCGGTTGAGGACCAGCGCTACCAGTTGGTCGATCTGCCCCATGACTCCATCCCCGCCAACCAGCCCGGTGCGCCCAGTGATGCTCCCAACTTCGTCGTCGGCGCCTCCCCGCTCAATCTACGCGCCACAACACTCGGCGATGAACTGCGTCTCGCCACCCAGGGCCGGGCCCACGTCTACGGCGTATCCCTCAAAGACCGTGCAGCGATTCTTCCAGCCGGTCAAGCCGCCAACGGAGCCTTCTGGATCGACACAAACAGCGGCCAGTTCACCACCTCCACCTACTATATGGAGCACCTGCCGGAGTGGGCGCGCGCCTTTAACGCCAGTGGACGCATCGCCCAGGCTGAGCGCGAGGCCAACGCCGAGGGCACCACGCAGTTCTTCAACCTGATAGGACGGACGCCCGCCGCCAACCGTTACGAGCTGGACTTTGCCAAGGCCCTCATCGACGGTGAAAAACTCGGTCAGAACGGCGTCACCGATCTACTGGTCATTTCCCTCTCGCCCAACGACATCCAGGGCCATCAGTTCGGCCCTGACTCGGACTCGGAGGAGCAGATGATCCTGAGCCTCGATCGCGACCTGGGCGGCTTTTTCGGCTGGCTCGACCACTCCATCGGACTCAAGAATGTCTGGCTGGCGCTCACCGCCGACCACGGCATCGCCCCGGTTCCCGGCGAGGCTGCCAAACTCGGCGTCAACGGCGTAGCGGTCGACATGGAAAAGGTCTACGACAAGCTCAATGAGGAGCTGAACAAGCGCTACTCCCACGGCCGCCATCAGGACTACCTACTGCCCGGCCCCGACCTGCCCTACATCGTGCTGGACAAGCGCGCCTTCAAGAAAGTGGGTGTGGACGAGAAGACTGCCGAGGACGAAGTTGCCGAATTGCTGCCCGCTGCTGTAGACAGCCAGAATCCCAATCCATCACCCGTCCTTACGCTCATACCGCCCACCGTGAACCACCCCTCGCAGCACCGGCTGCCGCCTGCTCCGCGCGTGCAATACGTCTACACAAGTCTGCAACTGGCCAGCGGGCAGTTGCCTCCCACCGATTGGGGCCGTCTGCTGGCCCACAGCTATACCTCCCACGGCAACTGGTACGTCATGGCCGTGCTGGACGCCTATCAGATGGAGGGCTCGGGACAATTTGCCGGAACCACTCACTTCAGTCCCTGGTCCTATGACCGCCATGTGCCTCTGGCCTTCTACGGGGGACCATTCCTGCCGGGCGTCTACCAAAACCGCGTAGCACCAGTTGATCTGGCTGCCACGTTTGCCTCGCTGGCCGGCGTCAATCAGCCCTCGGCATGCGTGGGCCACATACTCACCGTGGCGCTGCGGCCAACCGAGCCTAGCAACCCATAGCGTTAAGCTCCGCACTCTGCTCAGTGCTTTCCGGCACTCAACCCCCGGTGTGCCCAGGTCTCGACTTTGAGACCTGGGAGACCACATATTGATGCGGTCGCTGTACCGCCCACCGGAGTTGAGTGAGCCCTGACGCCAATCATTCTCCGCAGCTCGAAGAAGGCATTTGGCCTGCTCTGCTTCATCGACACAAAAGCCCATTCGACCTTGGACCATCACCAGCGTCAACCGCTTTCCGCACTCCGGCCCAGCGCGTTTGACCACACCGGGGAATCCCCCTATGATGGTTAAGTTGGCAATTGGCGCCCTGCATCCTGCTGTGGAGCCTGTCAATACGGTCGCAAGACGAGCCGCGCTGTTCGCGCTTGTTGCCCCCTCGTTCAATGGTAGGACAGCCGCCTCTGGAGCGGCATATCGGGGTTCGAATCCCTGGGGGGCAGCCAATTCCAGACCTCCCCGTGCTTTCCCGGACTTTCTCGCACATCTTAATCAAGTTTTCAGCAAATTGAGCGGATTTAGCGGTTGTTGGCGTTCGCTGAAGCACGCTAGCAGCCTTCAAAAAACTGGGGCATAATCCGCCTTGAAAGTGGGGTACGACTCAAAACCTGCTTTGGGGGCCAGTCATGTCACTCTCAGACACTGCGATTCGGGCGCTAAAGCCGAGCACAAAGCCATACAAGATGTACGACCGCGAGGGCCTCTTCCTGCTAGTCAATTCCGGCGGGTTCTAGCTTTGGCGCTGGCGCTATCACTTCATGCGCAAGGAAAAGCTGATGGCGCTCGGCGAGTATTCCGTGGTGAGTCTTGCCCAAGCGCGGGAACATCATTTTGCAGCAGGAAAGCAGCTGGCTTCAGGTGTCAATCCAATGGCTGAGCGCAAGGCCGGATCCGACAGCGAAAACCACTGCAGAAAATAGATACGCAGCATCGTCCCTATGCCAATCGGCTGCCGCCCCATACCTGCCCTGGCATAGTGCTGCTCGATCAGAGCTTCCAACTTCGCTCACGGAACCACGGCCTCCATGGTGTTGAGCAACTGCTCCCGGCGGCTGACCCGTCCGTACTTCCCAAAGCTCGGCTGAATGGCAAAGGTTATCCGGCGCATCGCGTTTTCGTCCCATCTGCTTCATTGGTCGGGAATGACGCAGCTCCGGCACTTCATCACTGACTCCTTAGATCACGAGTCTCTGTGCTTCGGCGGTTTGGTTGGTGTGGAGTCCATCATGGCAACGCGGGTGGTTCTCGCGCCGGCCGCTACCGTCAATAGAAAACTCTGCATCTGCGGGGTGAACTCGCGTCGCTCTGCTTCTTTCTGGGCAAAGCTGAAGACCCAGTAGAGCAGCGAACAGATGTAGCCGGCTACTTCCACCTGGTTCAGGTGCCTATAGAGCGGTCCCAGCGTCTGGTGGGTGTGCAGGATTGCCACGGTAATGCTGACAAGAGAGTAGAAGCCGAGCCCGGTAGCCACCTGCAACTCACGGTCCCGCCAGCCGATTGAGAGCAATTGGCTGCACCCGGCCAGCGCCAGGAAGACCAGGATTCTAAGAATAGATGTGGTCTGCAGTAGCCGCATCAGTAGGTGCCATGCGGGAGGTAACCCGCCAAATCCAGGGATGTCTGCAAAGGGCCAGATGGCTGCGCCAAGAGCCAAAACTAAGCCCACCACCACCGCGAGGGCTGCGCGTGGCAAAGAAGTCCGAATAGGGCGAAGAATTGACCAGACTAACTCGACCAGAACTCCGAATTCCAGAACGGAGTACGCAATTGTAGCAGTTAAATAGACCATGAAATAGCTGGCCGGATAGAAGCGCATCGCTGGAAATCCGATGGCGTCGATGAGTGCAAGCCAAGTGCAATACAAGCAGAAAACCGGCAATGTCCGCCACACGCGGCGATAAAAAAGCAGCGCAACTACAGCCGCCTCGGCCACAAACGAGGCAAACCAAAGTGTAGTGTCCAGACTCATCGTCAGCGTCCCGCCTGCGCTCATCAAGGCAATGTGCTCAGTGTAGCAGCGGATTCGATACGGTTGTCTGGCAATAAGTTGTTATGCCACGAACTCCTTATGTCCCGGAGGGAATGGCGGAAGCGGGAGGCCAGGCAGGGTTGCAACAAGGCTGCTATGTCCTGGAGGGAATGGCGGCAGCGGGTTGATCGGAATTGACAAGGCGGAACTGGTCAAGTGAGGATTCTGGGGCATCGGAGCTTCGGATCCAGTTGTGATGGCACTGGCGTAAACGGCAGCAAACGCCAAAACGGTACCGCAAAGAGCGATGCGGAACTTAATCGAAGTGGAAATCATGCAATTACTCTCCTTAAAAAGGAAATACACTTTTCACCGCAAGAGTAACCTAAATGGGGGAGATAGGCTACCACGAAAGTAACTGATTTTGAAATTTTTTTTACTAATGGGGAGCGACGGTTGGCCGTAAGCTCTCTCGTTTCTGGCATCGCCGGAGAGATTTCCGAGCCAGATTTGTGGCTTGACGCAGCTTTCAAGGAGTGGAACGGGGACAAGGTAATGGCAAAAAGCTCGCCGCATACTGAAATCGAGCGCGCTGGAGTGCGGCTGCACTCGGTATTGCCGCCGGTGCGGCGGGGCGCGGCAAAATGATGGACGTGGCCTACAACCGAAATCGGGAGTTGTCGCCCATGCGGCGTTTTTCTCCACCATCGAGCCCGGCTAACGCCGGCAAGCGTTGCTGCAAGCCGATGTTTCTTTTGTAGATTGCATTCGCGGCGAGGAGGGCGTAGGCGGAGTTATGCTCGCCTTGTGTTCTGTCAGAGAGCCGGATTGGGTTACCTTGTTGAAAACTTTGGTGCCTAGGGCTAACAACAGAACTTCGTTACAGCGATTCCAAAGACCTCCAAATCTGGAATACTGCGACTATGAAGGTTTTGAATACTGGGTTTCCCGTAGTACCGGTTGACGCAGGATCTACCCCCTCCAGGCAGGAGGTTCGTTGCGCGGTTCGATTTCCGCTTGCTCTGCCGGTTATGGTTTCCTCGGGCAAACAGGAATTCGCTGCCCTCACTCGAAACATATCTGCCAGCGGTGTACTTTTTGAGTTGGATCGCGAGTTGAAGGCAGGTCTCGAAGTGCGTTTTTCACTGCGAATGCCCGGTGAGGTACTTGGTACCCCCCGCGATGTTTTGGTCCATTGCATGGGACGTGTGGTACGCTGCTCCATAAGCCAAACTCAGTATCAGGCTGCCTCCACGATCGACGATTACCAGTTCGCGGAGCAGTAAAACGCCGAGATTAGCTTGTCAGCTGCCCATGATGGATTTCCTTGACGATTCTTCCGACGGCGATGTTCTTGACACAGAAGTCAAGCCTGGTGCGGTGCGAATTATCCTTGCCGATTCGCAGGCCATTTACCGCGTAGGCATTCGCAAGGTCTTCGCGCTTGAGGATGATCTGCGCGTCGTTGCCCAGGCCGACACTTTGGAAAATCTACGCTTGGCCATCGAGCGCTATCCCAGTGATATTGTGCTGCTTGAAGGCAGCCTGCTGGCCGGAACGGCCAATGTGATTCCCGATCTGTTGCGGATTGCACCGGATGTAAAGCTGATTGTGCAGGCCGTGGCGGCGGACGAAAACCACACCGTGGAGCTTTACCGGCGTGGTGTCCGCGGCATCATCTCTCGCTCCATCTCGCCTGACCTGCTGGTCCGCTGCGTGCGCCGTATTGCCGCCGGCGAAACTTGGATCGACAACCAGTCAGTCAACTGGGTGATTGAGGCCTACCGTGCCCAGGCAGCCGCCCTAGTGAGCCCACGTACTCAGCCCCGACTCTCTCCCAAGGAGATGGCCATTATCACCTGTATCACCCAGGGCAAGCGCAACAAGGAGATTGCTTTCCAGTTGGGCACCACTGAGCAGGTCATCAAAAATTATTTAAGGAAGATTTACGACAAGCTGGGTGTCAGCGACCGGCTTGAGCTGGCGCTCTATTGCCTGCACAACAAGATTATTCATACCGATACGGATGAAGAGCAGGTGGCTCAGAAGCTTGTGACCGGGTAGCTGGGCGCCAAGCGAATTTCAGCCAGGCTCTTGAGCTTCCCGCGCTTGCTCGTTTGGCTTTCTGGCCAGTTCCAGCAGCCTGATCAACTCAGCCAGGTCCACGCCGTTCAAATGCCCCAGCAACTCCCTGGGCACCCTCAGTATCAACGGATCCATCTCCCGCAGCAGTGCAAGCCCTGCCTCGGAGATATGCGTCCAAACGACTCGCCGGTCGTGCCGGTCGCGCTGCTGGCGGATGAGCTTCAGCTTTTTGAGCCGCGCCAGCAGCCGCGTTATGTCCGGCACGGCAGTAATCATCCGGCTGCCGATGGCCGAGCAGGTGAGCCCTTGCGGCTGTGCGCCGCGCAGTATCCTCAGCACGTTGTATTGCGTCGAGGTAACGCCCCAGTCGCGGGTCTTCAGGTGGAATCCGCGCTGCAGGCAGTCTGCTGTCCGTAGCAGGTTCAGTAGCACCTCTTCTTCCATGCTGGAGAAGGGAGGTTTCTGCACGATATCGAGTTTCAGGCTTGCCATCGACAGTCCCCCGGCTGCTTTCTGCCTTCTTTTCGGATGAAGGCGGGCTCGGACCGCCCCCATCCCCACGCTGCGCCTACTGCTTCACTACTTCCAGATCGATGGTCAGCTTCACTTCGTCGCCCACCATGGCGGCCGGAAACTTGGATCCAACACCAAAGGCGATGCGGCTAATGGTGGTGGAGGCCGAATAGCCCGAGTGCGGCTTGTGGTCCATGCCCGGCATCGGCCCGCTGGGGCCTTCCACATCCAGAACCACCGGCTTGGTTACACCGTGCAGGGTCAGGTTTCCAGCCACTTTTAGATTGCTTCCGTTCTTCTCCACGCTGGTGCTGCTAAAGGTTGCGCTGGGAAAATTGGCGACGTCGAAAAAATTCGCGCTTTTCAGATCGGTGTCGCGCATGGATACGCCGGTATCCACTGTGGCTACGCCAATGGTGACCTGTACGCTGGACTTGGTCATGTCCGCCTCATCCAGCAGGATTTTACCGGACAGGTTTCCAAAGCGCCCATGTACGTTGGAGACGCTCATGTGGCGCACGGTGAAGTCCACTTCGCTGTGAGCCGGGTCAATGGTCCAGGTGGAGGTTTGAGCCAGGGCTAGGGGAGCCGCCAGCGCCAGTATGCCGGTCACAAATGCCAAACGCTTGATCATCAAGAATCCTTTCGTTGCCGGGCCATTGGGCCCGTTGGGTTGGGGAAGAGCCGTGAATAGCGCTCGCTGGACGCCGGCGCGGACACAGGGGAAAAGCGAGTGCGTATCGCGCTGAATTCCTTTAATTGATAGGATGCGCCCGGCAATCTGCTTGTTGCAACAAATATTTATCCCGCTCGCTTTGGGTTGAGGATTCAGATGGCGAAGGGAGGCGTTTCCGTTGCAGAATCAAGAAGTTGCCTGGGCCGGCTGCCGGCAGGGAATCTTTGGTGGCGCACTGTCTGCCGTCACAGGGCACATGCCTGTAAGCGCCACGGCAAGATAAGCGTCCAACCGGGTAAGACAGACGTCAAATTGTTATAGCCGAGCTAGATGGAAGAGGTTACGCCGTAAAAATATCAATGCATAAAATGAAGAATCCAGGCACGAATCGCGTTTTATTTCCCCCTGCATTTCAATCGGATGGATGGGATCTGATGCTGAAGCTGGCGATCTGCGCGGGCCTTTGCGCGCTGGTTATTTACAGCTTTCGCGAACAGGTCTTCAGTCCGTTTTTCCGGCTGGAGGCCAGGTATGGCTTGAGAGCCATGCTGTGGCGGCCCAGTATCTTGTGGTTTGCAATGGGATCGCTACTGCTGGTTTTTCGTACGATGTTATGGTTCACCTATCGCCCGCATCCTCCGGCGGCCTTTGAAACCGCTCCGCGCATGACCGTCGTCATTCCTGCGTATAACGAGGGAGTCATGGTTGCTCATGCAATCGACTCAATTGCGAATGCAAATTACCCTCCCGAGCGGCTTGAAATCATTGTGGTTGACGACGGCAGCACGGACGATACCTGGCAGCATATTCAGGTTGCCGTCGCGCGCCATGGAGATCGTATCCGCGCGATTCGACAGGAACGCAACGGCGGCAAGCGCGAAGCACTGGCGGCCGGATTCCGGCTGGGCCATGGCGATGTGTTTGTAACCGTGGACTCCGACAGCGTGGTTGCGCCGGATGCGCTGCTGGCGCTGGCCGGGCCGTTCATCTCTGAACGAATTGGCGTCGTCGCCGGAAAAGTGCTGGTTTACAACCGCAGCGAGGGCATTATTCCGCGCATGCTCTATGTGCGGTTCACGCTGGCCTTCGATTTTCTGCGGGCGTACCAATCGACATTCGGAACCGTATATTGCAGTCCGGGCGCGCTCTCAGCCTATCGCGCAAGCGCGGTGAAAGCGGTGCTCGATCGGTGGCTGAATCAGCGCTTTCTGGGCGCAAAGGCCACCGTGGGCGAGGACCGCGCGCTGACCAATGACATCATGCGCCTGGGATACGACAGCATCTATCAGCGGGGGGCCGTGGTGCTGACCATCGTTCCAACAACCTACAAAAAGCTGAGCCGCATGTTATTGCGCTGGAACCGCAGCTTCATCCGCGAGGAGTTGCGCTTTGCCCTTATTGTTTGGAAGCGCCCACTGCATGCCCGGATCATTGCGCTGTTCGACTCCACGATTACCGACCTGCGCTACCCGGTGGCGTACCTGACGCTTTTCCTAATTGGGGCTGCGTTTCTGCAGGATACGCGAGTGTTGCCCAGAGTGCTGGTGGCAATCGGTGTGATTTCGTTTTTCTATTCGCTCTACTACCTGCGCAGCGAACGATCGTTCAACATCGTCTACGGGGTTCTATACGAATATTTCTCTTTCTTCCTGCTCTTCTGGATCTTTCCCTGGGCGCTCGTCTCCGTGCGCGCGCGCGGATGGATGACGCGATAGCGGCGAATGGACCGACACTTCAGACGGTGTTTTCGGCAGACGCATAAGTTGCGCCTGTATTGAAGGGATCCGCTCTCCCGGCGCCGCGGGCGACTTCCGAAAGCCCTGTACTTTTCGCAAAGTGAGAGCTCAAGACAACCCCGCAGCCGTCTGCTATCCTCCCTTTTATGTCTGTTATCAGTGACTTCCGTCGCCTGACCAGCGCCCAGCGACATACCTTTATGGCCACCTTCCTGGGCTGGACGATGGATTCGCTGGACTTTTTCATCCTCATCTTCTGCGTGCCCGCCATTTCCAGGGACTTCCACACAGAACCCTCGACGGTCATGGGAGCGGTCTTCCTTACCCAGACCTTTCGCCCCGTCGGTGCCGTCGTTTTTGGTATCCTGGCAGACCGCTTTGGCCGCCGCCCAGTGCTGATGGCGAATATCGTCAGCTTCTCTGTCATCGAACTGGCTTGCGCCTTTGCGCCCTCCATGGGCGTGTTGCTTGTGCTCAGGGCGCTGTTCGGCCTGGCCATGGGCGGGGAGTGGGGCGTGGGCGCTGCGCTGGCCTTTGAGACACTGCCCAAAGAGGGCCGCGGTACCTTCTCCGGTATTTTGCAAGAGGGCTACGCGATGGGGTCGATTCTGGCTGCCGGCGCCTTTGCGCTTTTCTTTCACTGGATTGGCTGGCGCGGGATGTTCATCCTTGGCGCTATGCCCACGTTGCTGGTGTTTTATGTACGGGCCAGCGTAGACGAGTCGCCGGTGTGGCTTGCGGGGACAAAGAAGCGCCTGGCACGCACTGTCCTGGATGCCCGCACCGTCAAAGCCGGGGAACTGGCCTGCCTATGGGAGTTTCTCCCCACCTTTCTTTTCCTGGTGCTGCTGATGACCGCCTTCATGAGCTTTTCGCACGGCACCCAGGACTTGTACCCGACCTTTCTCGCAGTCCAGGCAAAGCTCACGCCGCAGACCGTGGGCCTGATCGGCGTTCTCTATGGCTTCGGCTCCATCGCAGGGGGTTTTGTCTTTGGCACGCTCTCTGAAAAATGGGGCCGCAAGCGGGCTATTGTGGCCGCGTCTCTGCTGTCTATTCCCGTGATTCCGCTTTACGCCTACGGCCACTCGGCCCTCATGCTGGGCATCGGCGCGGTGCTGATGCAGTTCATGGTGCAGGGCGCCTGGGGAGTGGTGCCGGCCTACCTTACCGAGCTGTCTCCGGCACCGGTGAGGGCCACAGCTCCGGGTCTGGCTTACCAGTTGGGAGGGCTTGTCACCTCCTGGAACGGCAAGGCGCAGGCCCTGGCCGCCGAGCGCTGGGGTAACTATCCGGCCGTGCTGGCCATTACCGTGATCGTGGTGGCGCTGGCGCTGGCCGGCCTGGCCATGATGGGCCGCGAGGCCAAAGGCAGCGACATGTCCCTGGTCTAAGGGCTGAGGTCTTGCTCTTGAGAGGCCGCAAGTACCGCAATATGGCAACTGGCCCGCACAACAGCTCGAAAATCGCCCTAACCACGAGAAGCTGTGCTCCGTACATAGCGGCTTTTTGCGATCCGCGGGTCTCCGGATCAAACCATAGCAGCTTGTGGTGGAAGTCGTGTTTTGAAAGGGCACGACTTTAGTCGTGCCGTAAACAGTTGAAAATGAACGGCGAGCTTTAGCCCCTGAGGGGTATTTTTCAGCGATTTGGAGTTTCGCCATAGGCTGATCGGCGGGCAAGGCACCCTGGACGCACCTGGGAACTTGGCACCCCCAGGTGACTCGCCATTTGGCATGAACCCTGCCCTCGCCACCAACTCCGCTTTTCGCTAACTTGCTAACTCGCTAACTCGCTTGCGGCGCAGCCGCGCTAACTTGCTACTTCGCCCTCCCCTGCCCTTTGCTCAAAATTAACCCTCTTCGGCGCACAATAGTAGACAGATGAAATGCGCTCAAAATCTCGCAAACCTGCCTCCCTTGGCCATGAATTCTGCTCCCAAGGCCCTGGCTAGCGCACCCAAATTCGCAAAAAAAGTTTTTTCTCCTGTACGCCAGTAAAACCCCATTAAACCATTTACTTTCATAAGCTTGCAGACACTCGCAGAGGGTGTTTACAGCGGCTGTATGGCTGTACGGCTTTCATAAGATGCACATTCTACAAGAGTTGCATTTTCCCCTGTTCGCGCGCCAATCAACTTTCTGCGCGATAAAAAGATGCCCACCGCCGGGCTGCCACTCCACAGAGCCTAGTAGTTAGAAACTCGCCTTTATCCTCACTTTGGTCGGATGAGTTCAACCCGGTCCCTGGTGCGGACCCAGGTGTTCCCTGCCATGCGGCCCACGGCGTCCAGACCCGCCGGATCCACGCGGAAATCCTCCATCAGGTCCTCGCGCAGGTGAAAGCGAACCACCTCGCCAAGCACGATTACGCCGCTGCCCGGCGCGCGGCCGGTATAGATCACCTGCAGCAGCCGGCACTCCATCTGGGCCGGAGACTCGGCCACCCTGGGCGGGCGCACTGCCTCGCTGGGGACAGCGGTGAGGCTGGCAAGCACGAACTCGTCCACCTCCGGCGGAACGTCGGCTGCCGAGGCGTTGGCGGCCTTTGCAATCGCGTCGCTGACAACATTGATGACAAACTCGCCGGTTTCCTCGATGTTGCGCAGGGTATCTTTGCGCATTTCAGGGCGGCCTGGAGCGGTTTGCTCCGCCGCCGCCCGCAGGGCGGGGCAAAACATCACCGTGGGCGGGTTTGCGCCCACCCCGGAGAAGAAGCTGAAGGGGGCCAGGTTGGCCACGCCGCTGCGGTCCATGGTGGAAACCAGCGCCACCGGACGCGGCACAATCATCCCCGTCATCAGTTTGTAAATCTCTTTGGGTTCGCAGTTGCCGGGGTTGATGCTGAGCATCGAAATATTTGAGGTGGTTGCGGCTTCCATGCTGATAGCCTAGATCATTATGCCTTGTCCTGGCGTCTAATCGTCATGCGTGGCCCTATTCCCGGCTCTGGTGCCAATTTTGGTGCGGATGCCGAAATTGGTCAGCCAGTAACATTGCATGATGCACAATCGTTAGTAAGGGAGAGTTTGCCTTGCCGCGAATTCATTTTCAACAACAACTCGCCGAACTGAAGGACAAGCTCCTGGCCATGGCTGCCCTGGCTCAGCAGGCGGTGGAGTCGGCTGTGGACGCCTATCTGCAGCGCGACAAGGGCCTGTGCAAGTATGTCAAGCAGACTGAAACGGCCATCAACACCGCGCAGCGCGACCTGGACGAAATGGCCTATGAACTGCTGGCCAAGGAGCAGCCCATGGCCATCGATCTGCGCTTCATTCTGGCGGTGATCAAGATCAACGGCGACCTGGAGCGGATTGGCGATCAGTCAATGGGCATTGCACGCCGCACCAAGGAGATTCTTGTCGCCGAGGAAGTGGATCTGCCGGTGGATTTTGCCGCCATGGGGGAGTTTGCTGGGCGCATGATCCGCTCCGCTGTGCAGGCCCTGCTTGACGGCGACGCGCGGCTGGCCGACTCGGTACGCGAGATGGACGACGAGATCGACCGCATGAACCGCCGTGCCCACTCCGATCTGCTGCAACTGATCGAGGAGAAGCCTCGCTATACGCAGCAGGCGATGCACGGCATTCTGGTCTCCAAAAACCTGGAGCGGATCGCCGACCACGCCTCCAATATCGCCACGGACGTCATCTTTTGGATTCGCGGCGCAGATGTGCGCCACCAACTCAGCATGTCGATGGACTGAGGCACCGCAGGGGCTCGAAAAGCGCCTTTGGGAGCGAGGGATTTGAGTGGGAGTATGGTGGGCGCTGCAGGATTCGAACCTGCGACTTCCACCGTGTGAAGGTGGCACTCTACCGCTGAGTTAAGCGCCCCTGAGAAGGCTGGCAAAGGCCGCGCCAGCGGGGCATCCCGTAGGGTAGAGTAACACCAGCGGGGCTTTACGGCCAAACCCTTGGAACCAATCCGCATGGGATGACTGCTAGCCGCCGCCGATTGCCGATGCGCAACAGGCCCCAACCACTTCGCAATGCAGCCGGTGACCCCAGCGACGGGGAGGCGGCGTTGCGTCCGCTGGCGGATCTGGATGGCATGGAACTAGCGGGCGCGGAGGCTCACTCCTCAGGGCCGGAGGACGTGAAATTGCCTAGTCCGGCGGCTCGGGCTGCTGCTCGCGGCGCGCAACGCTCCAACACCGGAAATTCCAGTGCGGAAACTGTTCATCCAGCGCAACCTTCCGGCCCGGATGGGGTTCCAGAAGATATGGCGACCATGGTGCTGGACAATGCGGCCCTGGGAGTGGGCGCAGCTTTACGGCCGGACCCTGGAGTGGAGCCAAATCTGGCCTTGGCTGCCGACCTGAACCCTGCCAGCGACGCGGCCATAATGCTGCGCGTGGCCGAGGGCGACGAGGCGGGCTTCAACTACCTGGTGGAGAAGTACCACCGGGCGATGATTCACTTTCTCTTCCGCATGGTCCACAACCAGGCCATTGCAGAAGAGCTGGCGCAGGAGGTTTTTCTGCGCGTCTACCGCTCGCGGACGAGTTACCGGGCGGAGGCGAAGTTCAGCACCTGGCTTTATCGCATTGCCACCAACCTGGCGGTGAATCACGCGCGCGACACCTGGCGGCAGCGGTCGGTACAGACGGTATATCTTGACGCCGCGGACGAAGAGACGGGAACGACGCCGGACGTGGCCGACGATGAGCCGACGGTTGAGCAGCGGATGCTGCGCGAGGAGCGTATGGCGGCCATTCGCACGCATGTGATGGCCTTGCCGGAGCGGCAGCGGTTGGCCGTGCTGATGCATAAGTACCAGGGGATGGATTACAGGCAGATTGGCGAAGTGCTGAAGCTGAGCGAGTCGGCGACCAAGTCGCTGCTTTTTCGCGCTTACCAGACACTGCGCGACAAGCTGAAAGATTTTGTGTAAGCGGAAACAGGCCGGGTTCGACCGGCGGGAATTTGGGGGTGGACCATGGATGGGGCGAAGTTGAATTGCAAGGGGATGGAGACGGATCTGGCCGAGATGCTGCTCGACCCAGCCGCCGCGCCTGTGAAGGTTCGGGCCCATGTGGAAGTGTGTGAAGGCTGCCGCGCGGAGCTGACGGAGCTGAGTGCCACCATGGATCTGCTAGATAGCTGGCAGGGACCGGAACCGAGCCCCTACTTTCTATCCCGTCTGGATGCGCGGATGCGAGAGGAGCGCCGGGCTGCTCCTGCCGGTTGGCTAGAGCGGCTGCGCGCCCGTTTTGTGTATGGTCCCGAGGCCCACGTCCGTCCGCTGGCCGCCATGGCGCTTACGGTAGCGCTGTTGCTGGGCGGCGGCGCTTACCTGGGAACGACCAACTGGACGCAGGCGCCAGCGGCTCCAGGAGATGCTGCCGTGGTACACGATTTGCAGACTTTGGATAACAACGCGCAACTGCTGGACCAGATGGAAGCACTCTCCAACACCAACGATGACGGAAACTGAGAGTAAACCCTTGAACTGGGTAAGCGGCGAGGGCCGAAAGACGCGATGACCGGGCAACACAATGCGAGACCTGTGTGGCGCGTGGCTTTGGCAGCCGCTCTGGGTATGCTTCTGTGTCTGTCCGCAGCCTGGGCGCGTGGCCAGCACGGCAGCCATGGCGGCGGTTTCGCGTCGCGGCAGCAGAGCCAGGGCCGGCAACAGGCTTCCAGGCCGCAATATCAAGGGCGGCAGCAGGGAGCGCGTGCCCCCTATCAGGGAATGGCTCCGCAAAACCAGCCTCACCCACAGGGCAATCCTGGGAGGCTTCCAGCGCCCGGCTATTCCCCAACTGCTCCGCGGCAAGGCTATCCCGGCACTACGTATTCCCATCCGCCAGTGGGACAGAGCGATGCTCGACCTGCATATCCGGGGTATGGGCAGCCCCGTTATTCTCCACCGGGGCACCTGGGCGACTGGCTCAACCGGCACGGCTCCCTTCCGGTGCAGGAGCAGGAGCGGATGCTGCGCGGCGACCCCAGCTTCAACCGGCTTCCCGCGCAGGAGCAGCAGCGGCTGGTGCGCCAGTTGCGCCAGGTAGACCAAATGCCGGAGGCGCAGCGGGAGCGCAGGCTGGCACGCGCCGAGGCCATCGAGCATCTCTCTCCGCAGAACCGCATGAGGCTGAGCCTCTCAGGAAACCGCTTGGCCGCATTGCCGCCGGAGCGCCAGGCGATTGTGAAGCAAGCCTTCCGCGATCTGCGCGAAGTTCCGCCAGGCCAGCGCCAGACAGTCTTGAACTCCAGCCGCTACCAGGGGATCTTCAGCCCCGAGGAGCGCGGCATTCTCTCTGAATTCCTGAGCGTGGAGCCTTACCTGCCGCAACGATGATAGAACGACAGCGTGGATAGAAAACGGCAGCGGAGGGGATCTCCGCTGCCGGGTTTGAGTGAAGCTGCTTACCGCACCAGCGTGAGCGGCGCATGCAGACGGATGTCTCTGGATGAAGCGCCCACCTGAATCTCAAATGTGCCCGGGTCGGCGACCCAGCCCTTGGTCTCCGGGCTCCAATAAGAGAGCGAGGCGCGGTCCAGGGTAAACTTCACGGTTTTGCTCTCGCCTGCGTTCAACACCACGCGGCGGAAGCCCTTCAACTCATGCACCGGACGGTCGATTTTGGAGTGACCGTCATGCACATAAAGCTGAACCACCTCGGCGCCCGCGCGTGAGCCGGTATTCTTCACATTCAAGCTCACCTCGACTGGCTGATTGCCAGAGGCCTTGGTAGGAGTTACCGCCAAGCCGCTGTACTTGAAGGTGGTATAACTCAGCCCATAGCCGAAGGGAAACTGCGGTTCCACGTTTTTGGTGTCGAAGTAGCGGTAGCCGACGTAAATCCGCTCGGCGTAGTTCACCTTGAGGTTCTCGCCCGGATAGTTTGCGGCAGCCGGTGAGTCTTCCCATTTTTTGGGGAATGAAACCGGCAGCTTGCCGGAGGGATTGGCGTCGCCAAAGAGCACCGCAGCCAGTGCATGGCCGCCCTCCTGCCCGCCGTACCACATATCCAGCAGCGCCGAGGTTTGGCCGAGCCATTGGGTCATGGTGACCGGGTCGCCGGTGTTCAAGACAACGACAGTATGTGGATTCGCCTTTTCCACGGCCTCAATCAGCTCATTCTGGCCGGCGGGCAGGTCCATCGTCTTTACGTCAAAGCTCTCCGACTCCAGCTTTGCATAGCGGCCCACCACCACCACGGCCACATCGGCGTGGACGGCGGCCTCCACCGCTTCCTGCAGCAGTTTGGCGCGGGCCTCGGGTGTATCTTGCGCGGGGTCTTCGCCCTGCATTCCAGCGCCCAGAGCATAAGTGACATTGATACTGCTTCCGGCGCGCTCACGAATGCCGTCCAGCGGCGCAATGGCATACTTGGGCCGCACCAGCGAGCTGCCGCCGCCGCCAGTCCGCGCTACGGCCGCGTTGGGCCCGATCACAGCAATCGAGTGAATCTTCTTCGCGGCCAGAGGCAGCAGGGAACCCTCGTTCTTGAGCAGCACAATGCCTTCTGTTGCGCCCTGGCGGGCAATGGCTTGCTGAGCGGGCGTGTCCACAATGCCGGTGGCTGTATGCGGATGGTCAAAGAGGCCGCTCACAAAAATCACGCGCAAAATACGGCCCACATTATCGTCCAGCGTGGCCTGAGAAATCTGTCCGGCCTTTACCGCCGCCAGCACCTTGTCCGCCTCTAGCCAGCCGCCGCTGTTGCCGGCAAGCTGGCTGCGGGGAGAGGCGATCATCACCTTCATGGGCGGCCCGCCGGGCATCTCCAGATCCATACCGGCATTGACGGTGGGGGCGGTGGAGTAAGTGCTGCCCCAGTCCGAGATAACAAAGCCCTTGAAGCCGAACTCGCCCTTGAGAATGTCAGTCAGCAAGGGGACGTTCTCCGCGCAGTAGGCGCCATTGACCTTGTTGTAGGCCGACATGACAGCCCACACATGCCCCTCCTGCACCGCCGCCTTGAAAGCGGGCAGATAAATCTCATGCAGCGTGCGCTGGTCTATGTATGCGTCGATGCGGTGGCGCTCGAACTCCTCATTGTTGGCGTCGAAGTGCTTGACGGAGGGAATGACGCCCTCGCCCTGCACGCCCTTGATATAAGCCACGCCGAGGCGCGCGGAGAGGTACGGATCCTCACCATAGCCCTCAAAGTTGCGTCCCCACAGCGGTACGCGATTGATGTTCACCGTTGGACCAAGAATCATGTCGCGGCCCAGCGCCTTCACTTCCTGTGCAATGGCCTGGCCTTCGCGCTGCACCAGCTCCGGATCCCATGTGGCGGCCATGTCCACGCCTGAGGGAAAGCTGGTAGTGAGCACCTTGAGCTGCGCGCCGGGCAAGCTGGTAATTGCGGAGCTACCCGCCCATGAGCGCACGCCCATGGGTCCATCGGCCATTTTGATGGAGGGAATGCCGAGCCGAGAAATGGGAGCGGACTCCATCCAGTCCGAACCGGAGAGCATGGTGGCCTTTTCTTCGAGGGTCATGCGGCTCAGCAGGTCGGCTACGCGCTTGCTGGCGGAGAGACTTGCATCCTTGTAGGGCGCGTTGGCCGGAACGGTAGCGACTGCCTGGGCGGCCGTTTGCGCTTTGAGGCTGGCCGGGAGAAGGGTGGTTACAGCGAGAAGAAAGGCGAAGAAGCTGGGGAGTATGCGGCGCATGGATTAGGCTCCTGGGGCGGGTCAATTTCCCGTCGGGGATTCGGAGCCAATGGTAGCGGATTGGCGGCATGGGGAACAAATGGGCGGCAGAGAATCACCAGGGCAATCGCATTTGAACCAAGGGAGGGGTACGGGCTTTAGCCGGTACATTCAACGTCGCAAAATAGAGGGGATTCAACCCCTGAGGGAATGAGATGCCAGGATGCAATTCAACATTTTCAAGCGGCGCAACTCTCAGTATTCTCTCTATTCGATCTGGACTTCCTGTAGTAGTGTCCCTCGGGGAGCCACACCGATTCGGCACTATTCACGTACGGGCTAAAGCTCGTACCCTACCGCGCTAAGAATGGCGTGAGAACTTCACCGGGAATGAAATCTGGAACCAGAAAGCATTGCCGCGCGGGCGGTTCTGGACCAGGGTGTCGCGGTAGTACTTGAAGGCGAATCCGCCCCCTTTTCCCATCGGGAACCTGAACTGCGGTCCGATGGCGAGGTCGCGGCCCTTGAATCCGCCCTGATAGACAACGCCATGGAGCGTGTCGCCGGTGGTTTGCTGGCTATAGTAGCCATTGATTCCAGCCGCGAACTTGTCATGTGCAAAGGCGCGATCCACGGTGTACTCCCAGATGAACTCGTTGCCGCTGTGATAGCCGGTCGCCTTGTCCGCTCCGTTCACAATGTAGCTCAGTCGCGAACTCAGCTCGGCTGCGCCCTTGTGGGGCAGATAGGTAAAGCCCGCAACGGGCGCGATGGCTAGATTGTGAAGCCCTATATTGAGCACGTCCTCCGCATGGTAGCCTGAGGCCCGAGTAAAGAAGTCGGCTTCGTAGAACCAGTGCAGATCGCCTTTATGGTAGGTGACGCTGACCGGGACAAGATCCACATTGCTGAGCGAGTAGCGGCTGAATTTACCGGGGGCGACGTGCAACTGCTGGTAGATGAGCGGCAGCGCCGCCACGCTCTCAACCGTGCCGCCAAACAGCTTCCAGCCCCAGTTGTGCGTGAACTTGAAGGCGGTGACAAAGACCCGCAGCTTGAACTCCGGCTGGAAACTCTTGCCCTGCGCGTCGTCGAACTCGTTGGCTGCATAGAAGGCGGTGAACTCGTTGAGTGTGGATTGGCGCGCGCCTGGCTGTATGCCGGGAACCACTGTTTCAACGCCCGCGGGATAGACGCTGACACCGTTTTCCGTAGCGCCAGCAGGCGCGGCCGCCGCCACTGCTGCCAGGGCGCAGAACACCAACCAAATCGTTGCGCGGCGCGGCCCAGGCATCTGCATCCGATACAGGGTTTGCAAGATTAAGTTTCCTCCTCCGGCCACGCGGGCTGGAATTCGCTAGGATGATTGCATTGGTTCCGCCCGAGTGAAAAGTGAGAAGGGCTTTCCTCGACCGGCAGCGCGACATTATTGTTGACGCGGCCAGGCAGTAGAAAACCTACTGTGATTTCACCTAGTGTAACGTGCGCCGCAACACCCTGGTTGAGAGAATTCTCCGGAGGGTGCGGAATCGGAAGCGGCCCCGCTGTGCAGCATCGTCCAGGGCTGCGCCCATGGCGCAAATACCATACAATGGAAGATGGGCTAAGGCCAGAATTCATTGCGCAATGCGCGCAAACAGAGCAAGGAGCTTCAAATTCTATGGCGATTCCCGCCACCCATTTGCGTCCCGGCATGATCATCAAGCACAACGACCAACTGCACCTGGTCTTTAAAGTGGAACACCGCACGCCGGGCAACCTGCGCGCTTTTATCCAGGCCAAGCTGCGCAACCTTAAGACCGGGGGCATGTTTGAACACCGCTTCCGCTCTGCCGACTCCATTGAGAAGGTGATGGTGGACGAGGTCGCCATGGACTTTCTCTACGCCGATGGCGACGACTACTACTTCATGAATCCCGAGGACTTTGAGCAGACGGTGCTGAAAGGCTCCACGCTGGGCGATGCGGTGGAGTACCTGACGCCCAACTTGCAGATCAAGGTGAGCTACCACGACGGCCAGGCCGTGGGCATCGACTTGCCAGCAGCGGTTGAGCTGACGGTCGTCGAGACCGAGCCGGGGCTGAAGTCGGCCACTGCCTCCAGCGTCTCCAAGCCCGCCAAGACGGAAACGGGCCTCGTGGTGCAGGTGCCGGCCTTCATCAACGAAGGCGAAAAGATCCGCGTGGACACCAGTGAAGGCACATACCTGAGCCGGGCGTAAACGCGCACATGAACCGTAGCTAATCGACGATATCTCATTATGCGGTATGACTGCAGAAGCTTTTGAGCTACTCACGCACAATTAGTACTACAGTTGTAGATAGTATGCAGGCAGATGCGATCCGCGCTTTCGATAG
>VFSW01003195.1_pt1 | contig 24547 bp, 18 predicted proteins | sample 5358111 | NCBI WGS metagenome assembly VFSW01 (sample SAMN11554181, study PRJNA540505) | mine drainage metagenome | isolation source: sediment from site ElyBrook_90M | place: USA: Ely Copper Mine, Vershire, VT | collected 2017
CGACCATTTCGGCGACGCGACGCCGTTGCCAGCCGCGACGCGCGCGAATGCCGCGCGCGCCATCGCCGCTGCCCGCTCCGGTCAGGCGGAATTGCCCATCGTCGTCACGCCCGGCTTCATCGGCGGCGCACCTGACGGTCGCGTCACTACGCTGGGGCGCGGCGGGTCGGACTATTCGGCGACGCTGTTGGCGGCGGCGCTCGATGCCCAGGCGTGCTGGATTTTCACTGACGTGGACGGCGTTTTTACGGCGGATCCGCGCGTGGTGCCCGACGCGCGCCCACTGGCCGCCGTGTCTTTCGCCGCCGCCGGCCGCCTCTCGTATTGCGGCGCGAAGGTGCTGCATCCCCGCTCGGTGGCGCCCGCCGCGCGCTGTGGCTTCGAGCTGCGCGTCAAGAATGCGTTTCGCCCGGAGCGCCCCGGCACGCTGGTCGAGGCGGTGGTCGCGCCGCTGATCGGGCTGCCGCAAGCGGTGGCCGGGCGGCGCAACCTGTGCGCCGTCGCGCTCACCGGGCCGGGACTGCCTGAGATTCCGCGCCTTTTCGGGCGCATGTGCGCGGCTGTGACCGAGGCGGGCGTCGAGATCGTGCTGGCGGCACATCCGGTGCCGGGGCACGATCCCCAGGTCATTATCGATGCCGACCGCGCAGACGCTGTCGTCACCAGCCTCGCCGCGGAATTCGCCGCCGAGCGCGCGAGCGGCCATCTCGACGCCGTCGTGACACGCCCCGATCTGGCGCTGTGCGCGCTGGTGGGTGACGATCTGAGTGGCGCGATCGGCGATCTCGCGCGCCAGTCGCTTGCTCGTGAGCAGATCCGCCCGCTCGGCCACGCCGCCAGCCCCGACGCGCTCAGCTTCATCATCGACGACGGCTCGCTGGACCGCGCCATGCGCCGGCTGCACCGTGAGGTCGTCGCGCGGGCGCACGCCGAAGCCTCGCGTCACCGCGCGCCCAACGGCCAGTGGGCCGCCGGCGGTCGCCCCTCGCAGCGTCGCCGCATCGTCTCACCGCAACATTAAGCCAGCAGGATGACGGGAACACGAAAAACACGAAGAAAAGCGAAAGACACGAAAGATCTTCGTATCCTCCTCTACCCTCTTGAAAGGAAGAAAGTATCATGGTGAGACAGCGCATTCCTGTCGCGGTGCTGGGCGCGACCGGCACGGTCGGCCAGCGATTCCTGCAATTGCTGGCGGCTCACCCCTGGTTCGAGGTAGCCGTCGTCACCGGCTCAGAGCGCCGCGCGGGCCAGCGCCTGGGCGACGCTCTGACGTGGCGGCTGGCGGGCGATCCGCCGGCGGCGCTGCTCGATCTGCCGTTGGTGGCCTCCGAGAGCGACTTTGACGCCCCAATCGCCTTTTCGGCCCTGCCAGCGGATGAAGCCGCGACGACCGAGCCGCTGCTCGCGGCGCGCGGGCACGCCGTATTCAGCAATGCCAGCAGCCACCGGATGGCGCCCGACGTGCCGCTGCTCATCCCGGAGGTCAACGCCGATCACCTGGCGCTGCTCGCGGCGCAACGCCGCACGCGCGGCTGGGCCGGCCTGCTCGTCACGAATCCGAATTGCTCGACGATCCAGATCGCTCTGGCTCTCAAGCCGCTGGCCGACGCCTTTGGCCTCGCGCGCGTGATGGTGACGACGCTGCAAGCGATCTCAGGCGCGGGCTATCCAGGCGTGGCGTCCTACGACATCCTGGGCAACGTGATCCCATTCATCGGGCACGAGGAGGAAAAGATCGAGCACGAGACGCGCAAGATTCTGGGCGCGCTCGTGGGCGACGTGGTGACACCGATGCCGCTTGCCATCAGCGCGCAATGCCTGCGTGTGCCGGTGCGCGAAGGACACCTGGCGTGCGTCTCGGTCGAGCTTGAGCGCAACGGCATCGGCGTCGGCGATGTGATCGCCGCCCTGCGTGACTTTCGCGCCGAGCCGCAAGCACTCGCGTTGCCGTCGGCGCCGCGGCCGGTCATCGTGGTGCGCGACGAGGCGGATCGGCCCCAGCCAGCGCGCGACGTGGATGCCGGTCAGGGCATGGCGATCACCGTCGGGCGCGTGCGTCCCTGCGCGCTGCTCGGTCACAAGTTCGTCGTGCTGGGGCACAACACGGTGCGCGGCGCGGCGGGCGCATCACTGCTCAACGCCGAGCTGTTGCTGGCGCGCGGAGCGATCGACGCCGGGGGCCGGCCGGCGCGATCCTTCACGGCGTGACGCAAGGAAAATCAGCGAAGTAGCTCCTCCGCCGAGCCGTGAGAGGCGACACACCCCACAGCTCAAAGCTGGCGGCTTCTCGGCCAGACTGGGCTATGTCTCTTTCAGGCTCGCGTGCTCGCGTTGTTGCGCGTGCATCCTTTGCCTGACCAGGCAAGATGAAAAAAAGCGGGTAAAAGAGAGGCTTCAACCGCCAATGGCGTATTCCGCTCGCAACGGCTCGGCTACCTCAGCCGCGAGCAGGTGCGCCAGCCCTTGCGGGTAAGGCGCGCCCGCGTACAGGATGATGTGCGTCGCCCCAGCCGCGATGTGCTCGCGGATGGTCTCACGCGCCGCCGCCGGATTCTCCGGATTCACCCGCAATTGAATCGAGCGCTCGATCGTCGTCGGGTCGCGCCCGATCGCCGCGCAATGCTCGTCGAGCACGGCGTTTTTGTGGCGAAATTCCTCGACGCTCGACGCCATCGCGTTCCAGATGTCGGCATAGCGGGCCACGACCCGCAGTGTCAATTTCTCGCCGCCTCCCCCGATGACAAACGGCGGATAGGGTTTTTGGATGGGCTTCGGCTCGCAATGCGCGTTCGTGAGCTGATAATATCTGCCCTCGAAGGTCACGGAATCCTCGGTCCACAGCCGCCGGATCACTTCGCACGCCTCACCCAGGCGCCTGATGCGCTCGCCGGGCGCGAACAGCGGAATGCCGTACGCCGCGTGCTCTTGCTCGTTCCAGGCCGCGCCGATGCCAAAATCCAGGCGACCGCGCGCGATGATATCCACCGTCGCGCCCATATTCGCCAGCACGGCGGGGTGGCGATAGGTATTGCCCGTGACCATCACGCCGACGCGCAACCGCCTGGTCTGCGCCGCCAGGGCGGCCAGCAGCGTCCACCCCTCCAGGCACGGTCCCGCCGGGTCGGCATTCCCGATGGGATAGAAATGATCGAAGACCCAGGCGTGCTCAAAAATCGGCAGCTCGTCCGCCTCTTGGAAAACGCGCAGCACGTCGTCATAGGTGGTCATCTGGGGCGATGTCTTGATGCCAAATCGCAGTGGGCGCTTTGCCGGCATGGGTGATCCCCTCCTGACGGAAGCCGAGGGCGGGATCGGATTGTGCCGTTCCGCCCTCTTTCACAGTACTCCCTAAAAGTAGGGTGCGCTATTGCACCTTCGAGGTCAGATAGGCGGCGATGAAGCGATCGATATCGCCGTCCAGATACGCGGTGGTGTCGCCCATCTCGGCGTTGGTGCGGTGATCTTTGACCAGCGAATAGGGGTGGACCGTCACCGTGCGAATCTGCGAGCCAAAGGCTGCTTCGACGTGCTCACCGCGCAATTTTGCTTGCTCTTCGGCGTTCTGCTTGACTTGCCGCTCATAGAGTCTGGCTTTGAGGATGCGCAACGCCACCTCGCGGTTCTGAATCTGCGAGCGCTCGTTCTGGCAGGTGACGACGATGCCCGTCGGCTTGTGGCGCATGCGCACGGCGGAATCCGTCTTATTCACGTGCTGGCCGCCCGCGCCGGTCGAGCGATAGGTGTCGATCTCCAGATCTTCGGGGCGAATGACGATCTCGATCTCGCGCTCGATGTCGGGCAGCACCTCGACCTTGGCGAACGAGGTCTGGCGGCGGTGCGCGGCGTCGAAAGGCGACAGGCGGATCAAGCGGTGCACACCCACCTCGCTCGTCAGATAGCCATAGGCAAAACGGCCCGTAAAGGCCACCGTCACGCTTTTATAGCCCGCTTCCTCACCCGGCGAGAGGTCCAGAATCTCAGTCTTATAGCCACGATTCTGGCCCCAGCGCAGATACATGCGCAAGAGCATCTCGACGAAATCTTGGGCGTCAATCCCCCCGTTGCCGACGTGAATGGAAAGAATGGCGTCGCTCTCGTCGTGCTCGCCCTGCAAGAGCAAGCCCAGGCGCAGCTTGTCGAGCCGGGCGACAAGCTCGTCAAGCGAGCGCGTCACTTCGGCGGTCATCTCCGCGTCGGGCGACTCGTCGAGCAGCGCCTGAATCTCTTCCAGCGCGGCGAACTGGTCGGCGATGCCGTTCCAGATCGCTTGCTCGTCGCGCAACGCGCTCAGGCGCTGTAGCTGGCGCTGCGCGTGCTGGCGATCGGCGTAAAAGTCGGGGGCGAGGCTCTCGGCCTCGATTGCTGCTATCTCTCGCGTCTTGGCCGGCAGGTCAAAGACGCACCAAGACTTCTTGCACCTGGCGGCGCAGGTCGATGACCCGGTTCATAGTATCACTCATGCCTTTATGGTATCATCCTGTGTCTCATTCGTCAAGCAGCCGCTCGCCAAGTAAGGAATCCCCCGCGCCATCGTGACGGCGCGGGGGATTGGTACAGCTCCACTGGCTTAGGGCGTGCTCACGAGCTGCACGTCAAAGATCAGAATGGCGTTCGCGGGCACCGGCCCATTGCCGCTCGTGCCATAGCCCTCCGCGGCAGGGATGTAGAGACGCCGCTCGCCGCAGACCTTCATGCCGACCATGCCCTCGCCCCAACCAGTGATCACACTGGTGAGCGCGAATTGCTGCGGGCCGCCATGATCGGCTGAGGCGTCGAATTTCAAGCCGTTGGTAAGCCAGCCGACATAGTTCACCGTAACCGTCTCGCCGCCCTGCAATTGCTTGCCGGTACCCACCTGGAGATCGGCGTATTGCACGCCGTCGCTGAGCGTATGCACCGTATAGGTGCCGGCGATGTTCTTCGTCGTGCCATGAGCGAAATCGGAGAGCAAGCCAAAGGTGCTATTCGTCGCCACTCCAGGGCCGACGGCGATCGCCGAGAACTTGCAGGCTGCCGTCGAGCCGCCCGCGCCGGCGACAGACGACTTGGGTGGCGTGCTGGTGTTGTGGGGCAGATTGGTGATGATGATGAACGCAACGATGACCACCACCGCCATCAATGCGCCGCCGGTAATGAATTGCTGGCGCTGACGAATCTTGGCCTGCTCCACCATCCTCTGTTGCCGCCGGATGGGCGTGCGCGTGGAAATGGTACTGGCGCTGGCGGCCGCGCTCTTCGCGAGCGGCTGGCTCTGGCTTTTCGCGCCGGGTGGACGGCTGGCGGCACCGCTGTGTGGTCGTGGGGCTTCGGGCGCGGGACGCGCGGCCCCGCTCGCGGATTTTGGCCGGTTGGCCGGCGTCTTCTTATTCGATGCCATACCTATTTGCGTTCTCTCCTCACTGCTGGATGACGGCCCTAGTATACCGTTCACCGCGCGCAATGGCAACGGGCAAGCCCAAATAGCACGCTTTTTGACCCATCTAGCTCGTCTTTGCCCTCATGTGTCTGCTATAATAATCTGCGAATAATGTGAAAAATTGCCGTTGATAGAGAATAAGAGCAACGAGATCGCGTAAAGTCCGCCCTGCCGCACGCATTTTTGGGGATACGGGAAAGAATGGGGCAAAAAAATCACTCCCTGTCACAAAACATCCGCTTGTTGGGTCTTTATTAAGAGAGGCGGGATCGGGCGACCGATTTCACCACTCGAGAGCGGCTCAAGATGGGAGAGATGGCAATGCGCATCGCTTACGTGCGTCGCTGGGTGGCCGCGCTCGCGCTCTGCTCGCTTTTGACGCTGGCTGCTTGTGCCCCACCCGCCCTGGGATCCAACGGTGTTTCACGCTTTCACAGATCGAGCGTGCCAGGCCACCACACCCCCACGCCGGGCGGAACTCCCGCGCCACATCCTACACCCGCGCCACAGCCAGATGGCGTCGTTGTTGCTCAGGGCGCACACACCATCGTAGGGATCGACGCGCGGGTGGGTCATCTGCTCTGGCGCCTGGCGCTCGCGGGGATGCTCGCTCCCGACTCCGCGCCTGTCGTCGCCGGAAAGCTCGTCATCTTCGTCGGCGGCGACAATCAGGTACGTGCCGTTGATCCCCACACCGGCGCAACCGTGTGGACTGCTGCGCTCGTGGCGCCATCGGCGCTCGTCGCCGGTCAAAGCGCGATCTATCTCACCGCGCTGCCCACGCCCGGCGCCACCAGACGTCATCTTTACGCGCTGAGCATCGCGATTGGCGCTATCCTCTGGCAGCAAGACGCCGGCGCGCTCTCTGGCACGCCGCTGCTGGCGGGAGGCACGCTCTTTCTGCCGCAGCTCGCTCCCAACGGCATCATCTCCCTGTCGCCATTCGACGCGCTGACCGGCGCGCCCAGTCGCGCTATCACGCTCTCGGCAACACAAAGCAGCAAGATCGACGCGATCGCCGGCAATCTGGCCTATCTGCATTGCGACGCGCGCACGCTCTGCGCGGTGAGCCTGGCGAGCGGCGCGGTGCTCTGGCGGGCGACTGTCGGCGACGGCGCCAGACCGGCGGTGTCGGGCGGCAGCGTCTTTTGCGGCGGTGAGGGTGACGCCCTCCTCGCGCTCAGCGCGACAACCGGCGCGACGCTCTTCACGGCGCGCCTGAGCGGTGCGGTGCTGGCGCGCCCGCTCGTGGCGGGCAACATCCTTTACCTCGTCACGTCCAGCCGGACCTATGTCGCGCTCAACGCCCGCAACGGCGCGCTGCTCTGGCATTTCGTCCTCAACGACAACGCCGCTAGCGCGGGCGTCCTGGCCAGCGGGGCGATCGCGCTGCCCGTCGACGGCAATGTCGTCGCGCTCAGCGCCGCGATCGGCATTCCCCTGTGGACGTATCGCTCGACCGACAATCTCACCGCCGCCGTCTATGCCGCCAGCGCGTGAAACATCAAGGCAGCGGCGCATGCACGACATGGCTGATAGTCACGAAGGCGATGGCTCATCGGGCTTGATCGTCTCATCACCTTGACGGCAGTGCGCTAGCAAAGCAAGCTGCTCATCATACTGCTACAGCTTGGAGCGGCCTGATCAGCGCGCGGCGCCGGGGTGGAAGCGATAGAGCCGCGCCGGGCGGTGCGGACCCTCCATCTTGGTCAGCTCGGTCGGCTCGAGGATGTCGGTGGAGAGGATCTTTTTGCGAAAGTTGCGCTTGTCGAGCTTGCGGTCGAGAATCGCTTCATACACGACCTGCAACTCACCCAGGGTGAAGGCTGGCGGCAAGAGCTGAAAGCCGATGGTGGTATATTCCAGCTTGCCGCGCAGCCGCTGGAGGGTGTACTCGAGCAGTGTGGCGTGGTCAAAGGCCAGCGCCGGAAGGTCATAGAGCGGGAACCAGCGCGTCTCTTCAGCGTCGGCGCTGGTGCGCACGGCGATGCGCGCCTGATCGACGAGAGCGTAATAGACGACCGTGATGACGCGCGTGCGTGGGTCGCGCTGCGTCTCGCCAAAGGTATAGAGCTGTTCGAGATAAATGTTGCGCGCGTCGGCATTCTCCGCCAGCATGCGGCGGGCGGCTTCCTCCAATCCCTCGTCCACGCGGACGAAGCCACCGGGAATGGACCACATCCCCTCGAAGGGCCTCGCGCGCCGCTTGACAAGCAAAACGCGCAGCTTGCGCTCGCTCAGCGTCAGCAGCACGACATCCACCGAGACGACGTGGCGCGGCAGGTCGTCGGTCTGAGCCGGCTGGCCGGTCGTCGCCGGCTTCTCGGAGGTCGTCATCGCGCGCTCGCCTTTCTGGAGCCTTTACCGAAGACGAAGATGCCAACCGCGCGGGGCGCGTGCTCTGACACAGCATATACCCCTTGATTGCTAATACACCGCCGACTCGACGTAATCGCCAAAGACCTCGCGAAAGATCCCCATAATCTCGCCCAGCGACGCATAGGCGCGCACCGCGTCGAGAATGAAAGGCATCGTATTCTCGCTGCCCCGCGCGGCCTCGCGGAGGGCGGCCAGCGTCACGCCTACGCGCTCGTTGTCGCGCGTCTGGCGCACGCGGTTCAGCCGGTCCAGGTGAATGCGCTCTTGGGCGGGGTCCACATAGAGCGTGGGCACCGGAGCCGCGCCCTCGGTCGTGAAATCGTTCACGCCGACGATGATGCGATCGTGGCTGTCAACCTCTTGCTGATAGCGATACGATGCCTCGGCGATCTCGCGCTGCATGAATCCGTTGCGGATGCACGCGATGACGCCGCCCAGATCGCGGATCTGCCGGATGTAATCCGTCGCCTGCCGCTCGATCTCATCCGTCAGCGCCTCGACGAAATAGGACCCGCCCAGCGGATCGACCGTATTGATGACGCCGCTCTCATGCGCGATGATCTGCTGCGTGCGCAGCGCGATGAGAGCCGCGCGCTCGGTGGGCAGCGCCAGCGCCTCATCCAGCGAATTCGTGTGCAGCGATTGCGTGCCGCCCAGCACGGAGGCCAGCGCTTGCAGCGCCACGCGCACGATGTTGTTGTCGGGCTGCTGCGCCGTCAGCGAGACGCCAGCGGTCTGCGCGTGCGTGCGGCAGAGCCACGAGCGTGGGTCTTGCGCGCCGTAATGCTCGCGCATCTCGCGCGCCCAGATGCGCCGCGCCGCGCGGAACTTGGCGATCTCTTCGAAAAAGTCGTTGTGCGCGTCGAAGAAGAACGATAGGCGCGGCGCGAATTCGTCGATCGCCAGCCCACGCTCGATTGTCGCCTCGACATAGGCCAGCCCGTCGGCCAGCGTAAAGGCCAGCTCTTGCGCCGCCGTCGCCCCCGCCTCGCGGATGTGATAGCCGGAGATCGAGATTGTGTTCCACTTGGGCAAGTGCCGCGTGCCAAACTCGATGGTATCCACCACCAGCCGCATCGACGGCTCAGGAGGGAAGAGAAACTCTTTTTGCGCGATGAATTCCTTGAGCATGTCGTTTTGCAGCGTGCCGCCCAGCTGTGCGATGGGGATGCCGCGCTTCTCGGCGTTGGCGATATACATCGCCCAGATGACCGCCGCCGGGCTGTTGATGGTCATCGAGGTCGTCACCTGGTCGAGCGGAATGCCGTCGAAGAGCACCTCCATATCGGCCAGCGTCGAGACGGCGACGCCACACTTGCCAAACTCGCCCAGCGCCATCTCGTGGTCGTGGTCATAGCCATAAAGCGTGGGCATGTCAAAGGCCACCGACAACCCCGTCTGCCCGTTTTCCAACAAGTATTTGAAGCGCGCGTTCGTCTCTTCGGCGGTGCCAAAGCCGGCGAACATGCGCATCGTCCACGGCTTGCCGCGATACATCGTCGGCTGCACGCCGCGTGTATAGGGATATTCGCCGGGCAAGCCGATGTCGCGCAAATAGTCCTCGTGCGCCACGTCGAGCGGCGTATAGAGCCGGCGGATGGGGACGTCCGACATGGTGGTGAACCGCGCGCGGCGCTCCGGCATGCGCGCGTTGGCCTGGCGCACCGCCGTGTCTTCCCATGCGCCGACGGCCTGGGCAATGCCGTTCAGCTCGCTTTTGTCATAGAGCGCGCTGGCGGCGTCAAGCTTTTCAAAGGTCTCTTTTTGGTCGAGCATCGTCGCTCCTCAGGTGGGCCGTTCGTGACGGCAAGAATGTCTTTACCATGGATAACGCATTAATCTAGTCGCATTCTGTCGCAATCGTCAATGTGCCTCGAGAGATCGTGAGCTGTTTGCGCGAAAGGCGGCCTTATCATCGTGTGGCCACGAATCAACACACGGCGGCTTGACACGCCTATGCCGGCTCCGGTATACTTCACACAGAGGGTCACTGATGGCCGTGCGGGCTTGGTGTAGGGGTCAACATGCAACTTTCCCAAAGTTGAGATCGTGGGTTCGAATCCCATAGCCCGCTCCCGATTCGAGCGCATGCGACGTGCATGCGCTGTTTTTTTGTATGCCACACGAGGAGGGCCAGACCCATGCCCGGATTCGCCACTCGCGCTATTCACGGCGCGCATTTTCACAGCGAGCGTCCCGGCAATCCTATCGCGTATCCCATCTTTCAGACCGCCAGCTTCGATTTCGCCACCACCGGCTTGCAAGACGCCGTCTCAGGTGGGCGCGCGGATGGCTTCGGCTATTCGCGGCTGGGCAACCCCACGGTTGACGCCTTCGAGCGCGTGCTGGCTAACCTCGAGGGCGCCGAGGAAGCCTGCGCCTTCGCGTCGGGCATGGCGGCGATTCACGCCGCGCTGGTCGCGCTGGTTGGCTCCGGCGAGCACATGGTCGTCACGCGCGACGTATATGGCGGCACCTACAGCCTTTTGACGGGCGCGCTGCCGCGCCTAGGCATCACTCACACGCTCGTCGATATGACCGATCTCGACGCGGTGCGCGCGGCCATTCGCCCACAGACGCGGCTCATCTGGGCCGAGACCGTCTCGAATCCCACCACCGTCGTATTGGATCTGCCGGCGCTGGCTCAGATCGCGCACGAGCGCGGCTTGCCGCTGGGAGTCGACGCCACCTTCACCAGCCCCTATCTCAGCTCGCCACTGGCCCAGGGCGCGGATCTCTCGATGCACAGCGCGACCAAATATCTTAGCGGCCACGGCGATGTCATCGCCGGCGCCGTATCGGGCAGCGCCGAACTCATGCGTCGCGTGCGCGGCGTGCTGATCAACGCGGGGGGCATCCTGGCTCCGCTCGAAGCCTTTTTGCTCTTGCGCGGGATGAAGACCCTCGAGATCCGTGTGGATCGCCACTGCCTGAACGCGCGCAACCTGGCGGCGGCACTGGAGCGGCACCCGCTGGTCGAGCGCGTCTATTATCCCGGCCTGGCGTCTCACCCTCAGCACGAGCTGGCGCGCCGGCTGCTGCGCGATTTTGGCGGCATGGTCAGCTTCACGGTGCGCGGCGACATCAAGACCGCCCGCGCCGTGGTGGACGGCCTGCGCCTGGCGTTGCGCGCGGGGAGCCTGGGCGACGCTGACACGCTCGCCAGCTTGCCGGTCATGACCTCGCACCGCGTCATGGATCCCGCCGCCCGCGCCGCCTGCGGCGTGACGGACAACATGATCCGCGTGTCGGTGGGGCTAGAAACAAGTGAAGACATCACCGGCGACTTCATCGCCGCGCTGGATGCCGTCGCAGCCAAGACACCGCTAGCCACACGGTCGTAGGCCGCGTGGAATATAGGCCACGCGCACAGAGCTTCGCCCGGCGTGCCCGCCGGGTTATAAGAAAGCGGATTGCGCGCGTGCGGCGGGGGCAGGCGTCTGCCCCTGACGAATCCTGGCGAGGCGCTCACGCGTCGGCTGCGCGAATGACGCGCCGAGCTGCGTATAAATCTCGAGCGCGGCTTCCCACTGGCGCGCGGCCTCGGCGGCGTCGCCCTCGGCCAGCGCGAGCGCGCCCAGCCAGTCGAGCGCTCGCGCCTCGTCAAAGATCAGGTGATAGGAGCGCGACGTTTGCAGCGCGGCGTCGAGCAGCTTGCGCGCCTGATCGCGATCGCCGTCGGGGTCGCGCAGCAAGACGCTCGCCAGCTCGGTAAAAGTCCGCGCGCGCGAATAGCTGGGCACCTTTTTCAGCTCCATCGCCTCGCGCAAAAACGTGCGCGCGACATCCCACTGGCCCTGCTCGGCGGCGAGAATGCCCAGAGCGCGCAGCGACGCGCTCATGCCCCCCTGGTCGTCGAGGTTGCGGCGCAGGCTCAGCGCTTCTTCATAGAGCGAGCGGGCGCGGGTGGTGTCGCCCCGGCTCAGGGCGATCGTGCCCAGATTTTGCAGGCGTGCCGCCTCGCCTAAGCGATCGTGCCGCTCGCGCGCGATGTCGAGCGCGAGCTTAAAATACCGCTCTGCTTGATCGAGATCGCCTTGCTGGCGCGTGATGAAGCCCAGGGTCGCCAGCGAGGCGCCCTGACGGCGATAGCCGCCGAGCAGCGCGTCGGCCTCGACGCTCCACGGCAAGACGCGCCGCGCATCGGACCAGTGACCGCGATCGACCATGAAGCGTTGCATGTCGCCGCAGATATCGCCGACCAGCTGCGCGGCGTCTTTTTTGGCGTCGCCGCTCGATTCTTGCATGGCGCCATAGGCCCAGGTGAGCGCGCCGATGATGTTGCCATAGTCGCGTTCGATAGCGCGCATGTCATAGCGGCGGCCACCACGCCGGTGAATGAGATCGCGATAAAAACGCGCCGCGGCCAGCTCGGCGGTGCGCTCGACCTCGGTGCCGGCGGCGCGCAGACGCTCGCGGGCAAATTGGCGCAGCAGCGGGTGCATGCTGAAGCGCAACGATGAATCGGCCTCCGCTGTCTCGCGCAGCAAGCTGAGATCGACGAAATCAAGCAGCATCTGCGGCGACGCGGCCTCACCCGCGCAGGCGGCGATGACGGCCAGCGCGGCATCCTGGCTGAAGCTCGCCCCAGCCAGAACGGCCAGCGCGCTATACGCGAGCCGCTCCTCAGGCGTCATCTGGCTGAAGGTGTCATCGAACGTCTGATCGATGCCGCGCGCGCGCCCTTTCAGGTGTGTAGCGTCGTTGTTGAGCCGCGTGGCCATCGCGGCCAGCGGCTCGCCGCGACGGATGATGCGCGGAGCGACGAGATCGAGAGCAAGCGGCAGCGCGCCGACCGTCTGCACGATGCTGCGCGCCGCCGGCTCATCCTCCGGGTCGATCGGCTTGCCGCCGCGCGCGACCAGCCGCGTGAGCAGGTCAAAGCCGGCCTCGACGTTGAGCGTGTCGAGATCGATGGTGACCAGGCCGGGGATGTCGGGCCAGGTGACGCGCGTCGAGAGCAAGATGACCGGCCCAGCGCCAGCGGCGGTGCGCGCCGCCAGATTCGGCAAGATGCGATCGAGCGGCAGGGAGGATTCCACGTTGTCGAGGGCGACGATCATCTTGCGACCGGCAAGCGCGCGGCGCAATTGCGCGCCCTTGGCGGTGGCGCTCTGCGCGCGGGCGATGGCGTCCAGGCCCAGCGCCAACCCCACGCCGTCATACACATCGACCTCGGCGGTGTCAGGCGTCAGATCGCGGCACGAGATCCACACCATGCCGCTCGCGAAGACAGGCGAATCGACGAGGCGATAGAGCGTTTCGAGCAGTAAGGTGCTCTTGCCCACGCCGCCCATGCCGCGCAGCGCGACGGCTTGCGCGCCGGGGGCTTGCAAGGCCGAGATGACGCGGCTGATCTCGTGGTCGCGCCCGACGACCAGCGCGGGGCGCGGCGGCAACGCCAGCGCGCGGGCGATGGGGATCGCGACCTGCCCGGCTTCGTCGTCGGCCTCGGCCAGATCGTCGGACCGCGCCTGCGCCGCCGGCGGGCGGAAAAACTCTGCGAGCAGGCGGCGGGTCTCGTCGCGCGCCTCGGCGCGCTGCGTCGCGCGCGCTGGGACGGCCAGGATCTCGCCGAGGCGGCTGAGCCGCTGTTGCTCGGCGCGCTCGGCCCACCAGGCGGCGAAGGTGATGACCAGCGCGACACCCAGCACGAGGCTGCCGCGCGCGGGATTTTTGGCGAAAAGCGTCGCCGCGACCGAGCTGGAAAAGACATCTCCCGATAACGACTCGCCCTGGCCCAGCCGGCTCAAAATCGATGTCACGATGGCGCCAAATTGGCTGGCGACCACACCCGACCAGATGAGCACGGCCAGCGCCCACCAGAAGTGGAGCGCGCGGATGAGCATGCGCTCAGCAGGCGAGCGTTCCTGACGCACTTCCTCGGCGATCGAGGTGGTGTCTGTCGCTTGTTCCGACATGCGGCGTATCCTTTAATGAGTGAAAACGATCAGTTCAGAGAAAGCCATTGTCCATTCTGCGCGCATTGTATACGGCATGGCGCTCGCAAGCAAGACGTGGCATCGCAAGCCCCGCGATGAGATTGGAGGGTGTATGTTAAGCATGTCATCATACGTCGGGCAAGGTTTGCTTCGCTGCAAAGTGAGGCTGAAGTAGATTCTACGCTAATCAGCTCGATGCCACATTTATGGTGCTATGCTTAGCCCGCAGGCCCAAAGGCGCGACATCTAGCCGCCGGCGCCTGATGCGCCTAAGTCCAGCGAAAATTGTAAAAGATCATCAACCGCTCGCCTGCTCAATGCCGGTGAAGCTTGCTCTAGGAATGACACTCCGCGCCCGCCTCACACGCGAGCGGCAGCACGAGGGAGAAGGTCGAGCCGGCTCCCTCGCGCGACTCGAACCAGATGCGCCCCTCGTGCCGCTCGATGAATTCGCGGCACAGATACAAGCCCAGCCCGGTGCCTTCGATGCCCCGCTCGCGCGCGTTGTCGGCGCGAACGAAGCGCTGAAAGAGCCGTCCCTGCTGCGTCGCCGGAATGCCGATGCCCTGGTCGCGCACGGCGATGACGCATTCGTCGTCCCTCGCCGTCAGCGTGACGGCGATGTCGCCGCCGTCGGGACTGTATTTGATGGCATTGCCGATGATGTTGCCGATGACCTGCTCGATGCGGTGCTGATCGATGCACGCCACGCATTCCTCCCGATCCGCCGCGAAGGTGACGTGGTGGCGCTCGGTCGTCACCTGAGCGCGCTGCGTGAGACGCCGCGCCAGCTCGACCAGATCCTGCGGCTCGCGTCGCAGCTCGAGGCGCCCCGCTTGCAGCTTGGTGAGATCGAGCAGCTCATCGGTCAGCTCGACCAACTGGCGCGTCGCCTGATCGATCGCGTCGACCGCCTCGCGCTGCCCTTCGTCGAGCGACGATCCGGCGGCGCGCAGGAGCATCGTCGCGTAACCCTTGAGCACCGCCGCCGGCGAGCGCAGCTCGTGCGTCGCGATGGCGATGAATTCATCCTTGAGCCGTTCGGCTTCTTTGAGCCAGGTGACATCTTGCAGGACGACCAGCGCCCCCGGCTCGCGCTCGTTGATGGGGGCGACGCTCGCCCCGTCCAGCAGCGCCGCGTCGATCGCCACCGCGCTGAGCAGAATCGGCAGCCTTAGCCCGTCACGACGGCGAAAGATTTCCAGTGTATGGCTCGTCGCGACGCCGTCACGCGCCGCCCTGATCGTCGCCAGTTCCTCCATCGCCAGGAGCCGGCCATCCTCGCGCGCCATCTGGGGGCCGATCGTCGCGAGAAACTCTGCCATCGGCTGGCCGATCTCCCAACGAGCGCCCCACACTTCCTGCGCGGCGCGATTGGCCAGCGCCAGGCGCGCCTCCGCGCCGCGCACCAGATAGACGCCGCTGGGCAGCGCGGCGATGATCGCTTGCAGCAAGAGACGGCGCGCCTCCGCCGAAGCGCGCGCCGCGCGTGCCTCGTGCTCGCGGGCGCGCACCGCCGCCTCGATCGCTTTGGTGTGCGTGACGTCGCGAATGGTGCTCAGCGCGTGTGGCGTGCCGTCGATGAGCAGAGGACTGAGGCTGATTTCGACCGGAAACTCCGTGTCGTCTCGCCGCCGCCCCGTCAGATCGAGGCTGATGCCCATCGGGCGCGTGCGCGGCGCCGCGAAATAGTGCTCGCGATGGCCCGCGTGCGCCCCCCGCAGGTGCGACGGCAAAAGCGCCTCGAGCGGCTGACCGACCAGCTCGTCGCGTCTCCAGCCAAACATCGTCTCGACTTGATGATTGACGAGCGTGATGGCTCCCGCGCGATCGACGACGACCACCGCGTCGGGGATGATCTCGACCAACCCCGCCAGCTCGACACTCCCAACAGACACCGCCTGGTCGAAAGGCGCCGCGACAGCCACACCCGCTACTACCGGCGCCGGTGGCGGGTCAGGGGCTGGCTTCCTGCGACGAGAGGACGGCTGTGCTCGCTTCATCGACTCTCCCGGGCGTGTGTGGCGATGAATCATGCCTTGCACACTATACGTCCAAAGGATGTGGCGATGCCAGGGGCAGATGTACGACCAGGGTCGCGCCGCCGTCGCTGGGCTGCTCGACGTGGATGGCTCCCCCGTGCAGCTCGACGATGCGCCGGCAATAGGTCAGCCCGAGGCCGAGTCCCCCCACGGACTGCGTGGTGCCGGCGTCGATGCGAAAGAACGGCTCGAAGACCCGCTCGGCCTCATGGGGAGGAATGCCCGCGCCGTGGTCGCGCACGCGCAGCACGACCTGGGTCTGGCCCTCCGCGACGCTGTTGGCCAGCTCGATCTCGATGGGGGTCTCAGGAGCAGAGAAGAGCGCCGCATTTTCGAGCAAATTGGTGATGACGTGAATCAAATGGTGCCGATCCCCAGCCACCCAGGTCAGGCTTCCCGCCGCGCGATTCACCCGAAAGGCACGCGGCGACGGCTCGGCCAGCAGACTCGGGCTTACCTCTTCGATTGCCTTATCCACCACTTCGATAAGATCGACCGGCGTGCGCTCGATCGGAGGAGCGCCGCCCGCCAGGCTGACCGCGCGCAGGGCGTGCTCGATGATGCCGGTCATGCGGTCGCACGCCAGGCCGATCTCGCCCAGCATGGCGATCCGCTCGTCGCGTACGAGTCGCCGGTCGTGGCGCATCAGCGTCGTGGCATACCCTTTGATCGCCGCCAGGGGCGTGCGTAGCTCGTGGCTCATCGCCACCACCGCCTCTTCGAGCAGGCGCTGCACTCCCTGGCGCTCGCCCTGCGCCCCGATGATGGTTTTGCCGCGTGTCTTGCTCATCTCGCGCACCTCTGGCTATTTTCCCCGGCCTGCTCCCCGATGCACCCGCCTTTGCGTCAATGATACCCTGACAGGTGCCTGTAAGCCATCACAAACAGCCGTGAATCCTCACAAACTCCTCACAAACTGGACGGGGCCGATACTACTCCGCACGGCCCGCTCTCTCCGCTGGCGGCCACACACCGCGGATGCGCGGCATGGCCAGCCCCGCGCGCTATGGCATACTATACTATGAGAGCACCCGCACCAAAGGAGGCCCCTGATGCCAGCGAAAAAGACCCTGATTCTCGTCGCGGACGACGACCCACAGATCCAAAAGCTCGTCACGCGCAACCTGCAACTGGAGGGATATGACACCCTCGCCGCCAGCAACGGCCAGGACGCCCTCGACCTCATCAGCGCGCGCGCGCCCGACGCCGTGCTGCTCGACGTGATGATGCCCAAGCTGGATGGCTTCGCCGTCTGCGAGCGGGTGCGCGCCTTTTCGATGGTGCCCATCATTCTGGTCACGGCGCGCGGGCAAGACGACGACAAAGTGCGCGGACTGGATCTGGGGGCCGACGACTATCTGACCAAGCCCTTCAGCGTGGACGAGCTGCTGGCGCGGGTGCGCGCCGTGCTGCGCCGGGCACAATTCGCCATCGGCGAGCAATCGCACCACGAGCCGGTGCTGACGATGGGTGAGATCAGCATCGATTTTGCCCAGCATCTCGTCACGCGCAACGGTGTGGTCTTCGACCTGACGCCCATCGAGTATGGCATCTTTACCTATCTGGCGCGCAACGCGGGCCGCGTCATCACCCAAAATATGATCCTCGAACAGGTCTGGGGCGCGGAGTATGCCGGCGAGCACCACATGTTGCAGGTCAACGTCAACCGGCTGCGACGCAAAATCGAGCGCGATCCGTCCCATCCGGATCTCATCCTGACCCGGCCCGGCGTGGGCTATCAATACGCCCAGCCGCCACCCTCCACGCCGTGATGGCACTGTGAGCGGTCGTCCCCTTGCCGAGAGCGCGTCGTGAGCGACGCTGAGAAGTGTGGACAGGAATGCCGCCGCCTGACAATCTGCCGACGACGATCAAGCGGCGGTGAGATGAGGCCGCCGGCTGTCATCGCGTCAGGTCGCAAACGCGAAGGGCGGCGGCCACAACGGCCACCGCCCCGCGCCCAGAGCCGATGCTCTCACGTGCCTCAGTGATTAGCCGAGGAGCTTGAGGACCATCGAGGGCATCTGGTTGGCTTGCGCCAGGACCGAGATGCCCGCCTGCTGCAAGATGTTGTCCTTGGTCATATTGACCGTCTCAGCAGCCACGTCCACGTCCTGAATGCGCGACTGCGCGGCGGTCAGGTTTTCGGACCCGACCGACAGGTTGTTGATCGTGTGCTGCAAGCGGTTCTGAATGGCGCCGAGCTGCGCGCGCTGCAACGAGACCACGTTGATGGCCGCGTCGATCGTGCTGATCGCCTTTTCGGCGTCGGCCTGTGTCGTCACGTCGATGCCGGCGTAGGCCGTGGCGTTGGAGGTGACCACGCCACCCGCGCCGATGACCGCCGTCTGCGAGGCTTGCGACGTGACCGTCGTCGCGCCGGCCTGCACGCCACCCGACGTGCCCAGAGAGCCGAAGCTGAGCGTCATCTGCATATCCGAAGCGCCCAGAGTCGCCGTCGTCTGGTTCGCCTGGAGCAGCTGCGCGCCGCCGATGTTGATCAGGCCCGCCGTCGGGTCCGTCGATTGCATCTGCAGCATGTCCGCGCCGGTGCCGCCGTTGGCTGACGTGGAGGTGGCCGTGAAGTTGAACGTATCGCCAGCCACCGCTTTATTCTGGTTGAACTGACCCGGCGTCACCGAGAAGGTCAGGCCGTTGCCCAGATTGAAGCTCGTCACCGTGCCGTTGGCCGACGGATTGGCGTAGGGGGCGTTGGCCGCGATGACCGCGCCATACGTGCTGCCGCCGTCGGTCGAGACCTGAATCTGGCTGACGTTGCCGTTCGCGTCAACCTGCGCCGCCTTGACAGCGAACTGCTGGTTGGACGATCCGTTGTAGGTGCCCGACACCGAGGTTGTCTCGGAGCCGAGGTTATGCGTCGCCGCGTTGGTCACATTGGACTGACCGAGGTTCAGCGCCACCACGTCGCCCGCTGTCGCGCTCGCCGTCGAGACGTTGTAGGTCGCGTAGGTCGCGGTATTGGCCGAGTTTTGGATCGACACGGTCGCCCCTGAGCTGGTGGCGTTCGAGACGACAATCTTATAGGTATTGCCGTCCGCGCCCGTCACCGAGAGCGAGCCGCCGTAGGCCGAGCCAGCGGTGTATACGTCAGTGCTGCTCGTCGAGTTCCACGTGAAGTCGCCGGTGTTGATGCCCGTCGTGCCCGTGCCTTGCGCCGAGGAGCTGAAGTTGGTCGCGGTGGTGTTGCCCTGCGCGATCCAGCCGACGGCGTTGATGCCGGTCGTGCCACCTGAGCCGAAGCTCTTGAGGTCGAGTAAGATCGAGCCGGCGCCCAGACCAGAGGGAGCTGACGTGCCGGAGATCTGTGTCGCCGAAGCAGTCGTCAACGGGGCTGTGCTGCCCGTGAGATTGCCGACCGTGACGGCTGTGGTGCCGGCCAGATTCGCGCTCAAGGCGTTGCTGGCCGGTGTCACCGTCTGACCGGTAATAGTGCCTGAGCCGGTGGCGGGCGTGCTCAGCGCATAGGTCAGACCCAGGAACGAGATGGTGTCAGCCGTGTTATTGAACTGATACTGTGAAGCATCGAGCGTGGTGCTCCCAATCTTGACCGATGCCACCGCTGAGACGCCGGTCGCGTTGGTCGTGGCGGTAATCGCCACCGCGCCAGAATACGGGCCGGAGTAGGTGCCCGTCTGTGTGACACCGCCAGCCAGAGATCCTTGAGCCGTGGCCGTGCCGCTCACGTTCGAAGCGACTGCCTGGAAAGCGAATTGGTCGCCCACCTGCGGCGCGACACCCGTGCTCGGCGTGCTGAAGGAGTAGAGCATGCCGCTGTCGCCGCCTGAGCCGCTCGTGCCGCCGCTCGACCTTTGCTGCACCTGGAAGTTGTAGCTGCCGTTGCTCTGCGCCAGGGCCGTCGCCGTCGCCCAGGTGGTGCCGCCGTCAGTCGAGAATTTGACGCCCGTCACCTGATTGCCGCTGGCGGAGGTCACTTGCGTCAGATAATTGGTCGTCGCGGTGCCCACAAAGGCGCCTGCCGTGTTGAGCGTCTCGTTGCCAACGTTGGTGCTGGCCGAGGTCGCGTTTGACGCGCCGGTGTTGGATGTCGTCGTCACCGCCATGTCGCTGCCCGGCGACGAGGCGTTATTCGTCAGGAGCACGTTGAGCAAAGAGCCAGCCGCAGGCGTGGTCAGGTTGGTCAGAGTGATGCTCGCGCCGTTGTACGTGAAAGACAACGTACTGGCGGTACCCGTTACGCTGCCGAGCGTGGCTGTCGTGCCCGTGCCCGAATTCGTCACCAGGGCGGCGGTGGGTGCAGCCCAGGTCGCGCCCGCCGCGCGGATCTGCAAATTGCCGGTGGCGCCGGTATATTGGCCGGTGATGGTCGCCGTCGCGGTCGTTGCCGTGCCCAGTGTCGCGCCACCCGCCCCCAGGCCAGTCAGCTGGTCAACCGCCGTGGCATAGTTGCCGGCGTCGGTTGAGTTGATCTTGCTCGACGAGGCCGCGCTCAAGGCATTCACGGTGCCCATCGCATAGGTGGCAGTCGTAACGCCCGCTGAGCCGCCGGCAGTCAGACCAGCGAACTCGAAGGACATGCCCATGTAATTGAGCACAGCCGTGTTGGGACTGGCCGTAGCAGGTGAGGTGTAAGAAGCGCCGATCGTCGCGGCAGGGGTAGCGCCATTGGTCGCGGTGATCGTCGTGCCGCCGATGGTGATCTGCGCGCCTGTCACCGCGACAGTCGCGCCGCCGGTGTTGGTCACGGTCAGCTGCACCGACATCGCGCCGCTCAGGCCGCCCAGATAGTTGCCGGCGCCAGTCACTGCGCCCACTGAGGTCAAATTGGTCGTGCTCGCGATCGTCTGATTGGCGACGAGGCTGGCCGCGGTCGCCAGCGAAGTCGCCGTCGTCTGCGGGTTTGCCGTAAAGGTAAACTGGTCGCCGATCGAGGGGTTGATCGCACCGCTTGAAGGCAGCGAAAAGTTGAATTTCATGCCGCTGTCGGTCGTGGGGCTGGCGCTCGATGTCGCCGCCTGGAAGTCGTAGGTGCCGTCCTTTTGGATCTGCCCCTGCGCGGTCGCCCACGTCGAGCCGCCGTCCGTCGAATATTGGATCTGCGTGACTTTGGTGTTGTCGGCGCTGAGGCCGCTCACGCGGAAGGTATAGTTCGTCGCCGATGTGCCGGCAAAGGCGCCTTCAGCGTTGATCTGCTCGTTGCCGAGATTCTGGCCTTGCGCGACGCCCTTGGCGCTGACGCCGCTGGCATTGGCCAGCTCGCCGGCCGTGAGCGCCGTCGAGTTGACGGAGTAATTGACACCGTTCTTGAAGCCGTTGCCGACATTCGACACCGTCTGCATGTTGGCCGTATTCGTCGTCGTGCTGACGGTCGCGCCGTTGGCGGCGACACCCAGCGAAGAGGCGTCCATCGCGCTGATCGAGAAGTCCATCGTCTCGCCGCTGTTGGCGCCGATTTGCAGCGTCTGGCCGCTAAAGCCGCCGGCCAGCAGGTTCTTGGTGTTGAACGAGGTCGTGTTCGAGATGCGCGACAGCTCGGTGGCGAGCTGGTTCATCTCAGACTGAATGGCCGTGCGGTCCGTCGAGGTATTGGTGTCGTTGCTCGACTGCACCGCCAGCTGGCGCATGCGCTGTAAGATCGATTGTGTCTCGTTGAGCGCGCCCTCAGCGGTCTGCGCGAGTGAGATGCCGTCTTGCGCGTTGCGCACCGCTTGATTCAAACCGTTGACCTGCCCTTGCAGCTTTTGCGCGATGGCCAGACCGGCGGCGTCGTCCGCCGCGCTGTTGATGCGCAGGCCCGACGACAAGCGACGCATCGTGGTCGCCATAGCTGTGCCTGTGGCCATCAAGTTGCGCTCGGTGTCGAGCGCGTTGATGTTGGTACTGATGCGGAATCCCATTTTGGCTCGTGGCCTCCTCTGCCGGGGGTATCCTCGGCTTCCTCTGGCGAGCGCTGCTTCGCGGAATCCGTCGCTCTGGCTCGTCTCGCCTGCCAGCGGGCACTGCCCTGCGTTACATGAATTGAGCAGGCCCGCGCCGCATTCGCGCTCGCTTGAGCGTGCGCGAGATACGGTCATCCTTTTGCCGGGGCGCGTGTCGCCCACCTCGGGCCGAAAAGCGCGCCTCGACACTGATGTTCATCGGCCACCGGCCTATGACCCTTGAGAGGTAGACGCGCGCGTTTCGCCGTGTCGCGACCTTTGGCGCGGCATGTGCGGACTCATGGCCGCTTGTGCAGAGGCAAGGGATCCCTTACCCCTCGGCCTTACAAAGGTGGGGGTTGTTGCAGGAGGTCAGGCCGGTGATAGGCACGAATCTGAGTTAACTTGCATATGACCTTGACACGCTGCCAGAAAGCAGTTATATTCTCGTCAGTGACCGTTGACTGTTTCCTGTGAGCAACGAATTTTGTAGCGCATTGAGCTTGTATTGATAGCGTGCCAGATCCGCTCAATCCTCATCGTGTCTCTCGCGGTGCCTACTCATGGAGCATAGAGCGCAATGTGGCGGAGGGATCGCTCATGGTATTGCCTGGTTAGTATACAGATAAGGAGTCACGACGTGACGAAGGGAATGCGCCTGACCGCTCACCCTCTGGCGCTGGCACTGATCGTCCTCTTTCTTGTGCGATTAGCGGGGGGGGGACACCATTTTCCTCACTACCCCAGAGTAAGAAGGCGCACACGCTGCCTTCGTGCCCGGGCTTGAGTCATGCGAAAGCGCGCCCCGTGCCGAACTGCACGCCACCCAAGCTCGTGCTCATGGAATCGTATAGCCATTACTTCAACGAAAGTTCCTTCATATGCAAGCATCTGTAGCATATTAGTCCTATTTGGTGCCTATCCGGTCTGAATATGTTCTAATCGTGTGCTGTTGAATGTTAGAAACCGTGCGGGGTCGCAAAGCAAAGAGGCATATCATTATTCGCTAATCTGTGGTATATTAGGTATGATTCCTAACATGGCATAAGACCATCACACTGCGAGGCTGGGTATGCAGATGAGAGATGAAGCGCAAGCGCGCGAGTTCGGCCAGAGGATGCGCCTGTGGATCAACGACTATGAGCGCGCGCACAATCGCTATCGTGTGCCCCATCGGGAATTCGCTGATCTCGTCGGGGTCAGCGAAGCGACGTTTGGGCGCTGAGTGAATGGGTCGAACGTGCCAGAGCCGGATAATTGCTTTGCTATCGCCAAGTTGTTTGAGATCCCCGCTGAGGAAGTCCTGAAAGCCGCCGGCCATCCCGTCACGACGCCATTATCTTTTGAGATGCTCATCCAGGCGGTGCAAACGGATGGCGCGACGTGGGCAGGACAGCTGACCTTGCTGCAATATCTCATCATGATGCGCTCGCCCGCCTGGAAAAGCTCGCGGTCGCATTGGAAACACGAAGCGGAAGACACCCTGATTCGCCCGCTCGACACCCAAGCAAAAGCCAACGCGATCGCACGCATTATTTATAGTTGGTTCACCGATCCCGCGCGCGAGGTACCATTCGAGGAGAAGGGATTGCCTTCTCTTGATTCTCCACAGCCGTAAAGGAGTGAATTTCTGTGAGTATCGCGTCTCTCAGGCAATTCCTTGCGAAAGTCCCCCGCTGGGCCTACATTGTTGCGGGCGTCGCACTTGTGCTGGTCCTGTGCATCGGCGTGAGTATCGCCGCTGCTAGTGGTGGTGGCACGTCGCCAGCTGTCGTCGCAACTCATACCGCCGTCGCGGCATCCAAGCCCGGACCGCCCTACGTCGGCGGCCCTTATACCAACTTTACGCACACCTATGGCCAGCCATTCAATGTAAATGGTTGGTTCTATGGGAATAGTAAGCAGACGCTCATCTTCGCTGTGACGGTCTCAGGTGGCATTGTTACCATGGTTTCTGTCCTTCAGTCGCCCGATGGCACGACCGATGCACAGACGATGAAAGAATGCGAAGTGTTTCTGCCTAGCGGTGCCAGCGAATTCAACGCCATCTCGGATCTAACCGATTATCATAGCAGTGTTGGTGAGATCGTCATTCAAAATGCGGGGCAAGGGACCTGCACGATCTCCCTGAGCAGTTCTTGAACCTCTTGCTAAGAACGAAATAGCCTCTTGTGCGACCTGCACAAGAGGCTATTTCTATGCTGGTATCTTCCTGTTGAGATCAAGAAGCAAGTGTTCTATCTCGTCTTCATAGTAGTAACGGAACCGCTTATCTTGTGTGTTGCGTGGCACGATGCGGGTGAAGATGTGATTCCAATAGGCGAAAAACGATTTGCTGATATGGTACTTTTGGATAGCCGCTTTTTGCGTGATTTCCATTAATGGTACCGGAGGTGTTTTGAGCGACGCGACACAATTAGGTATTGACGACGCTCAAGACGAGAACTCAACCTGCTCACAAGGCAACGTCCAGGCGAACTCGCTCTCCATCCTCGATTTCGGCCAGCCGTACTATGACACCAGCAGCAAACAGTACGTCATGCGCGATTTCAGCTTGCAACTCCTGCTCACCTATGCCAATGTGGAACAGGCGACCGAGAACTACATCAACGGCTGGCTGTCAAAGGCAGGCTCGTGCCTGGTGCCCACCGTTGTGATTGGCTCGAATACCTCTGGCATGTGCGGCAACGACCTCAACTACAACTGCCTGTACTATAATGGCTGGGATGACGAAGACGCGGCCATCTAGGTCGCGCTGCATGAGCCGTCGGTGACGGTCCTGGGCGGATCAGACATCGAGATGGAGTGGGATCCCTACTCGAATGTCTCGGATTGGCTGCAAGGCTTTTATAACTCGGCCATCCACTA
>VFSW01003196.1_pt1 | contig 24539 bp, 25 predicted proteins | sample 5358111 | NCBI WGS metagenome assembly VFSW01 (sample SAMN11554181, study PRJNA540505) | mine drainage metagenome | isolation source: sediment from site ElyBrook_90M | place: USA: Ely Copper Mine, Vershire, VT | collected 2017
TTTATTTCGGTAACCAATTGTATTTATTGGTCGGGGCGGGGAGATTCGAACTCCCTACCCCTTGCACCCCATTAAGTTAATTCAATCTATTTGCAAAAACGCCATCGGACTGGATCGGACAACTTTGGACTCGTTTCATGAACTTTATCCAATATAAACCTGTTGTTATTAATACTGCATAGCAGTATAGTTTGTCCGACAATGTACGACCAGATTCGATAGCAGCCGATTTCTGGTTTACTCCCCAGTTTACCCCCACAGCCAAATGGTGAGGACAATGACTCGATACCCAAAATCCGGAAAAGGCTCCAAATGGACAGTTAAGGAGCTTAACTCAGTCAAGCCGGACTGGAAGGGAGACACATTGAGCGATGGCGAAGGACTATCCGGCGAGGTACGTTTTCACGGATCAGTATCTATCCATTTTCGCTACGCATTCAAATGGGCGGACAAAGTGGCGTGGCACTATTGCGGTTCGTATCCATCGAGCGACATGACCACCATTCGAGATGAGCGCAACAAAGCGCGTGATTTGATTAAAGCTGGCATTGATCCACGTGCCAAAAAGATAGCATCCAAAATTGAAGCTCAGGCCGTTGTTGACGCCACCATCAAGGCCGATGAACAAAAGCGTACCGAGGCTCTCACGTTCAAAGATCTCTTTGACGCATGGATTAAAGATGGCGTCGCGCGAGGCGACGGTAACAAGTACCTTGAGCAATCCTTCAATAATTACTCATCCTCTGCACTTGGCAAGATCGAAGTTCGCCATTTAACCGAACATCACCTACGCGACTTATATCGAAGTGTCATCGCTAAAGGCAAGACTCCAACTGCGATAAAACTTTCAACAGATATAAGGCAGATGCTACGTTGGGCAGAAAAACGCAAACCATGGCGCGCGCTGTTGGTAGACGGCAACCCATCGGAGTTGGTAGAAATAGATAAATTAGTTCCAGCTGGCTACGATCCTATCCGCACTCGCCAATTGAGCATAGAAGAAATATTCAAGCTCAAACAAATATTCGACAGCATGAAGCAGGCTTACGACTCGGCTCAAAACAAATACGAAATTGATCGCCCTCTTAAGCAAGAAGTACAAATTGCTTTGTGGCTATGCTTAGGGACATTATGCCGCATTGGTGAACTGCTAATAACAAAATGGAAAAATGTAAATCTGGAGGAACGTACATGGTTCATTCCAGCTGCAGATACCAAAGATGATGCGGGAGATCAGCTAGTTTACTTGAGCGACTTCACGCTAGATCAATTCCAGCAACTTCACTCTCTTACCGGCGAAAGCGAATATGCTTTTCCAGCTCGATTAAAGGAGGGACACGTTTGCGTGAAATCAGTATCAAAACAAGTGGGCGACCGGCAAGTGAAATTTAAGTCACGCACTCGCAAACTCAAGAACCGCGTAGCGAATAACAGCCTAGTGCTGAGTGCAGAAGAATGGACTCCGCACGATTTGCGCAGAACAGGCGCAACACTCATGCAGAAATCAAAAATTAACCGCGACGTGATTAACCTATGCCAAAACCATACTATCGGCACCAAGGTAGATCGTTCCTACCTTCTCGATGACTACGCCGACGAAAAGCGCGATGCCTGGAATAAGTTGGGCGATAGATTGGAGGCAATTCTGAACGCATCCAATGTAATCAGCTTGAAAAGCTCTTAACTTGCCCCTTACCATGCCACAGGAAACTCACTCCTATCAGTCGTATAACCTGGCAACTTTCTTTCCCTACGCATACTCGCCAATCGGTCCGGCGTCGATCGCTTCAACAGGCGGTACGCGTACCATCTGCATTGCCTCTACAACGGAACCACGCAGCCGTGTGTCCACATCCTGCAGTTCGATGGCAACGACACTGCGTTTGTCTTGTTGGTCGGAAAGCAGCTTCGGGTCAGGCTTATGCATGCGTGACATCAGCGTCCGGCTCCAACTGGCGGGTGCGTGCGCAGTATGCAGCATATACAACGCCTGTCACTGCGCTTTTGCGGCACTATGCCTTCCGTCTAACCCACAAAAGACGGTCGATCACGAGTTCAGAGTACTAAACCTGATTGTGTTTCGTCCAGCCGCTTTAGCCTGATACATTGCGGCATCAGCATACCTGAAGAGGTCGTCCTCACTTCTGTCCTTCTCGTTCTTGATAAACATCACGATTCCGATACTGACCGTGCATCGATACTCGATTTCGGTATTGGCATTTTCTCCATTTTTTATTGTTAATTGATAAGGATTCGCTAATTTGCTCCTGATTTTTTCCGCAATGGCCTCAGCATGCAGCATTGCTTCAGTACTATCCTCGGCCAGATCGACCAGCATCACAATAAACTCATCTCCGCCAAAACGAACTACTGTATCGATTTCCCGTACACAGCTTTTCAATCGATGCGCTACCTCAATCAGCAGTAAATCACCAACGACATGTCCATAAGTGTCATTGAGTGGCTTGAAGTTATCCAGATCAAGTACCATGAGTGCGCCATAACAGCCACTTCGCTTGCTTGCCAGCATTGCCTGTCCAAATCGGTCGGTGAATAGCCGGCGATTCGGTAGATTAGTCAGTGAGTCATAGAAAGCCAGCTGACGAGCGATTTCTTCTGCCTGCTTGCGCTCCGCATCAATCCTGGCAAGGTTAGACTGTGTTGCTGAAAGCCATCCAAGGACACTATTTTCCATGTATTTTGGGATAGGGATGCGAGCAGACAAATCTCCCTGACCTAAACGGACAATGTGTTCTTGCAGCTCCTTGACTGAACAGCCTAATGTGGCGCGTAACGCCCGATATACACGCCACAGCATAAACACCAACAATAAAGCCAACGCAATGAATACGTAGCGCAGTAGCAAAGCAGTTTCTTCAGCACTGTGAACTGCTTGAATCGTGCGCTGATTCATTAGCTGACTAAATTCGCTAATCGGACGCATGATGTCAGCCTTGGCTCGATGAAACGAGTCATCATTCAGCATCCGTATAGCTTTTAGGCGTTTTGAAGCAGTGATCGGTTTAGATTCGATAAGTGCCATGGCCGCGAATTCGGTTCTGGTCAGCTCATCTGAATTGGCCTTGGCTTGTTGGAGCTTGTTGAATTCATTTTTAGTAAACCCAGCTTGTCGCATCCGCTCTATTAAAGGAATTGCAGGCCCATTCGGACGTGGTCGGCGGTTGTCCTTCAGAACCAAATCCCAATAAATATCACTGGACTCAGTTGGACAAGCCCTCTTGCCATCCCGGATATCCAGTATTTCTTGATAGTGTTGTTTATAGGTTGGCTCGCCTGTCACCACATAGGTGCGAACCATACGAGTAAGGTCATCAGAAGATTGGCGCAATTCATCAGACAGCAAAATCGAGTTAATGCGCAGATCATTTGCATGGTCGATCCGCTTTTCCCAATAGACGTATAGACCGAATGTAATAGATGCTAAAACAATCAGCGCCAGCGCTGATAACAGGCTAGAGGAGAATTGAGACGAAGCTACCTTTTGAGCAGTATCTCGCTTTTGTTGTTTGCTCATAGCGGTCACTGCTTGAATTGAACCACGGCAATCAGACTACTCTTCGAATTAAAAAAGTCAATTTACACATAAGGCCGTTGCTACTGAAGAATGGGACATTTAAAGGCTGGACGCAGTCGCGTACGCCCAGCCTCAACCTAATTACAAATTGAAACCACATGCCACTGCTGCTTCATTGTACGCATCGAAGCCAATAGGGGCATCCGCACCAATTTTCTTTCTTATAGCAGCAACCTTGGCATCGGTGCACGCCTTTACGGTCGGATTCGCGATTTCTACAAAACCTTCTGCAACAGCTTTTTCAGCAGCAGCGGATTATTTTGGCAATGCTGAATCTGAAATAGGTAAAGTCTTATTTACCATTTCTATGGCTCTCGTAACATCAATTGGTCCGGCCGCTAATGAATCCATTCCTGGAAAAGGAGAAACAAGTTCGGTATAAGGACCGTCCGAAAACGTAGCCAAATCCAAATATTTCACTTTCTCGTCTTGACTCAAGCCATCGACATCATCCAAATTCTTACCAGGAGCGACTCTATTTAGAGCAGTGAGATGTGCCAAATATACTGGCTTGAAACGTTTGTTCCACCAGTTTAAAAAATTGGCAAGTTCCACATGGTTTTGCCTGTGAACTTTAAACCCTCCAGTCACCTCCGCTGCTTGAACCATATTTTCATTTAGAACGGCGACACCTCCATTATAAGAAATAGTCTTGAGCAATATTTCTTCCAAGCCGAACACTGCTTGAAGATGATCTTCATCATTTGGTAAGAAACCATATTGGGTATAGCGCACCGTTGATAAAGGAGTCAAATTTCTGTGCTTAGTTGGCAATTCCGGATCTAGCGTTTCAACAGGTTCTCTCATCGCTATTGCCATGAGGCCAGCCTTAACGCTATTTACATCAACTTTAACTTCCGTCTCCCCCTTGTCTTGAAGGTATGCCAGTTCATACGCAACGTCTATCTCGCGTTGCTTTCCGTTATAGGTAAACGAATATGTGCCACTACATTGGCACTGTTTCAGTTCATCATTACGAAATGTCGTTTTAATGTTTTTAAGTTCCGGCGAACTTAATGCTGCGCTCATTTCCCTATACCAAACTGCACTAATTAAATGTGAATGAATTATTTCTAAAGCGGTATTCTTAGTCTTGCTATCATTGCAATCTACCTTAGTCCCACAGCCCTGCAGCAAGAGCGTGATTATGAAAAACTTAAAAATCGCGGAGAGCATTCTGCAATTTGAATTACTAGACACGTTATTTTCCTTTCGCTAAATCAAAAAAATGGCCATTAGTGAGGCGTACTAGCTTCCTCGTTTCCTTAGTAAATTCAGAATAAAAGAAGCTGGGCTTAGCCTATCTAGTATTCTTTCTGATTCGTGAATCTGAGTGTTCACTGCCACAGCCTTTAATTGCTAGGAATGAAAAAGCACATCGCCTTATTTCGGATAACCCTAAGACAGCCTTAAGACTGGCATTGAAGCTGAACACTAGAATTGGTTAACGCTCGATTTAGCGGCTTTTCATTATCAACCATATGGTATTTAATCGCAACCGTATGGTTGTCATTCAATCTCTGGCGTATTTCAAACTACGCCCATGCCAAAACCTCTCTCAGAAAAAGCCGCATTTGCCGAACGTCTAAAACTGGCGCTAACCCGCAGCCGCACGAAGATCGACACTGCCACGGAACTTGCGTTGCAATTTAATCTGCGTCACCGCAATGATCCAATCACCCAACAAGCTGCGCAAAAATGGCTCGCCGGTAGTGCTTGTCCCACCCCTGACAAGATCGAAACCCTGGCTGATTGGCTGGGTGTATCGGCTCACTGGTTGCGTTTTGGTTCACCCAATGAAGCCAACAGCAAACGTAGTGCAAACAAGCGACAAATCAAATCACCGTCAAATACCTCGACGCTTTCCAATGATGAAAATCGGCTTATAGAACGATTCAGACAGTTGACACCTCACCAGCAGAACTTGATTGCTGAGATCGTCACTCAACTCGCATTGGAAAAAGAAATCTGGCCTGAACAAACAGGAAGTCAACCTGGTTGATGTATGCCTTGACCTGAACTGCAAAACCTTGTTACGAGTTTAAAACCCTAACGTTCTGGATAACGCTGCGTAACGACTTCATCAGCCAAGCAAGTTCATCAAGCGCTAACATGCCACCGGCAGCTCACTCCACTCAGTCGTATAACTCAGCGACTAACGCTGCTAGCGAATGGTATGGAGATTCTGGTCGGGGTGCTGGGAAATGTGGTTACGGGGATTGGGCAAGAGAGGCATTGAAAATGGCTCGTTAACTCTTGGCTTTGCCACCCTTCTTTACCTGTTTTTGGTCTTTCTCAATATTCTTCTTTGCTTCGTTGACTATAGCGGTAGACTTCTCGCGCATTTCCTCTACCTCCCTACGTCGAGCATCGCTCAAGTCTTCGCTTCTCAGCATCTCGTTGCTTTTTCGGACACTCGCTTCACCACCTCGTAGCGCAACTGCCGGCAAAACTTCTGTTGCCGTATATTTGGTTGCATTGAACAGCCCTTTTCCAAAAATCTTCAGTCCGGCAACTACTTTCTCTTTTGCACCGAAAGAACGATACCTGAAATCATCCACAGCATCAGGCATGCTGAAGTAACGTGGTTTCGGATTCTGATTCTTACTCATTGCAAGAGCCCCTACTGAACTACCACCTGCGAATGCAGGTGGTATAAACGTGACATCGAAATAGCTTTACGAATAGTTCATTCTCATTGAACACTAAGCGAACTCATCTTGAAACTTTCCCGTCCCCTCACAATCTGGACAAATGACTCGATGCTTGGGGTCACCACCGCATACTGGACAGTTTTCAGGATGCTCGTCATCGTCATACTCAAGGGGGCATGGGATCACACCCTTTCCATTACATTCTGGACATTTCTTCGTTTTCATTTCTCAAGCTCCCTAAATTTGAGTCTATTACAAGGTTCAGAGTAGAAGAGTTTTGCAGCTGAAAGCCAATGGAAACACACAAATAATTGTGGCAAACCTATAACCACCCGCTGAAAACTCAAATGTGACTTATACGCGGCTGACGTAAACGCGTCAATAGAGAGAAACTCGCGCATGGTTTCTCATTCAAATCCTGCCGGTTTTGCGCGTGAAGTGCTTGCAACAAACATGCGCGCATTACGCGCCGAGCGCGGCTGGTCACAAGAATTTCTGGCTTTTGAAACTGGTCTGCACCGAACTTTCATCACCCATTGCGAGGGAGGGGCGCGGAACATTTCAATAGACAACATCGAAAAGATTGCAATTGCCTTCGATGTGCCAATATCAGAATTGTTTTTGCGGCATCGAACAAAGTAACGCCATTTAATAGAATTCTCTTCAAGCCGACATCTTCGCGATTAGCTCAACGGCCAGCAATACTGGAACGAAAAGCATAAATACCAAAACCACCAACCAGTGGGGCTTACACCTCGCACATCAAATTATTGTATCTTTCCAAGCTTGACCAACCGTGAGCAGATGGAAGTTTCTGTTCTTTCGTGTTCCTCAGCGAGTAGCTTGACAGTTTTTCCAGAATCGAATGCCAAAGCCAATCGTGCATCTTCCTCATTAGGCCAAGCTTTTCCTGCATTTCTTGGAAGCCGTTTTTGCCGGTCTTCTGCATTCTTGGCGCGCTCTTTTGACCTCTCCAATGCAGCTATAGCCACAAACAGCGCGCGCACTGTTTGCGGGTGCTGGTATGGACTCTCAGCAGAGTATTCTTCCCCACTATGGGGATCAATCCCGTTGGCCAATGCCTGGATTATTTCCAATGACGTATCTGTATCCATTTTTTTCTCCATTTAGTTATGCCAAACGGGGCTGTTCCCCCTTCAAACCATTAGCAAAGCTGATATTTTTTATATGTGCTGGATGAAATGCGCGGGAGTGGCAGGAGAGATTCGATGCCAACGAAGCCATCGATTGGTGTATTTCTCATGTGAAACAGCAAATTGAGGCGATGCATTTATTGGAAAAACAACTGGTCGCCTTACGCAATCGTTGTCGGGACAACTTGACTGTAGGCGAGTGCGGGATTCTTAAGACACTCGTTCAGGACTGTAAGGCAGCGGCATAGCATCTTGTTATTACACTGCCCGTAAACGGACACTCGCGAAGGGCAGCAGGCACGCAGCGGTACATCGTGTTGCAATTTTGCCCGCCTGGAAGCAGCCACTTGAGCATCGGGAAATCAGGGCGCCAGCGGCCCAACACGACATGCTGCAATCGACCGAAGCAGCCTGTCGAACTTCTACAAAGCGGACAGAGGAATTCTTTAACGCTTTCTAGCAAACTCTTCGAACTGCTCCGCCGTCAGCGGCTTGCTGAAATAGTAGCCCTGTACCTCATTACAGCCCTGTAAACGAAGGAACGAAAGCTGGCTGGCAGTCTCCACACCTTCCGCAATGGTCAGCATGCCAAGACTGGCGGCCATATGGATAATGGCGGTCACGATGGCCTTGTCCTCCGGATTATCGGTTAAGTCGCGTACAAAGGATTGGTCTATCTTGAGTTTGTACACCTTAAACTGTTTCAGATAACTCAAGCTTGAGTAACCAGTGCCAAAATCATCAATGGACATACGAATTCCGCGTTCATGCAACTTGTTCATAACCTCGATTGCCGCCCTTGGATCATCCATGGCGACAGCCTCGGTCAACTCCAACTCCAGATATTGATGAAGAAGGTTCACTTCATCAAGGATGCGAGTGATCGTTTCTGGGAAATGATTCTGGCGAAATTGCACGGCGGACAGGTTCACTGCCATTGTGATCGGCGGCAGGCCACTATCTAACCAGTCCTTCAATTGCTTGCTCGCTGTGTGTAACACCCATTCGCCAATCTGAATGATCTGACCAGTATCTTCCGCAATCGGGATGAACTCAGCAGGGGAAATCATTCCCAGTTCAGGATGATGCCAACGCAGCAGGGCCTCGGCGCCGACGATGCGACCATCCTGAATGGACACTTGCGGTTGGTAATGCAGCTCGAATTCGTTCTGCGCCAATGCATGGCGCAGTGCATTCGCCAGTTGCAGGTTGCGTGCAGACTGCATCTGCATTTCCGGAGAATAGAAACGAAAGTCGTTCCGTCCCTCCTGTTTGGCTCGATACATGGCAGTGTCGGCATTTTTCGACAGCGCTTCCATATTGGTACCATCGTGGGGATAGATGGCAATACCGATAGAAGGCGTGATAATCAGTTCATGTTGTTCGATATGACATGGCTGCGTAACCGCCTCGATCAGTTTGGAGGCCACCAGTGCCGCACTATCCGCATCAGACCTAGGCAAGATCACTACGTATTCATCTCCGCCCTGGCGGGACAGCGAATCCTCTTCACGCAAGACTGCCTTGAGTCGCCTTGCCACCTCCATTAGTATTTGATCTCCGATGCTGTGGCCTAGTGTGTCATTGATATCCTTGAAATGATCCAAGTCGATGAACATCACGGCCAATGACTCACCACTGCGTTGCGCCAAACTGATCGCATATTTGAAGTGATCATTCAGCAAGTTTCGATTTGGCAAACCAGTGAGTTGGTCGAAGTGGACCAATCTGTCAATACGTTCTTCCGCTTGCTTGCGTTCGGTGATATCCAAAAGAGTCGCCATGATTGCCGGGCGGCCGTTCAATGAAACCTGAACACTAAACACCTCGACATGTCTTGTTTCCCCATTCTTGCGCTTGCCGCGAAATTCATAGTGCATAGTCGGTAGTTCGCCGCTTGTTCTACGCCTCATTTGCTCGGCCACCAATTCTCGGTCGTCTGGATGAACGAGAACCGTGGGGCTGGCGCCGATCAACTCGTTTTGCGAATATCCGAATACTTCTGCAAAGGCAGGATTGACATAGGAAAACTGGTTATCCTGGATGATGTCGATACCCACAAGAGCGTTGTCGGTCAGGGTGCGGAAAAGCGTCTCGCCCTCCCGCAAATCTTCTTCTATGTGCTTGCGCTCGGTAATGTCGAGCATCACCCCGGAGATGCCATCGGTCTTTCCTTCTGTATTGTAAAACAATGACTTGAAGAAGATGACATCGTGGTGGGTTCCATCGGCATAGCGTACGTTGGCCTCGTAGCTTTGCTTCCCACCTTGGGCAATCAATTCGCGATCGGCTTTTTCGTAAATGGCAGCAAGCTCCGCTGAGGCGACGTCATAAACAGTGTTGCCGATAATCTTGGAGCGTGTGACGCCAATAAACTTTTCAAATGCGCGATTGCAGAAAATATAATGGCCATCTCCGTCCTTGATGAATATCGGGCTGGGCAGCATATCAATTGCATTCTGGAGGCGCAGGACAATATCCTGGTCAGTTTGCTTGTTTTTCAATTATTGATTCCTCACCTGAAAGATTACTCCACTCTTGCGCTGCAAACCCGGCTTTACAAATATACAACAAGACTTGAAGGGAGCGGCTGGGGAAAAAACGCCGCTTTCTTTCCAGACTTGACTGAGCGCACCGCAAATTGGAGGACTTGCGCCGATTTCCCCTGGTTGGAGATTTGAGGGGATCATTGAACGCACACTGGATCCCCAGTTGAACCTTCGCTTGCACCCCAGATTTTGTCTGCCAAACATAGACATTTGACAAATTGTTGATAGACTTTTGCGTCTACAAAGCTCTACCAACAAAAAAACCAAATTATTGATTTGCAACTTATATGTTTTCCATTAAACATACCCTGTTTCGTCCGCTCCCCTTTGCCGAATATAAAGCTTGGTCCGCCCGCGAGATGAGTATGCTAGATTGGGTTTCTGCGTTTGGTGTGACGCTTGCGACGCCTAAACTGAGGGTAACCCATGGCCCAACCTCGCTGTTGGCATGCGGTATCACCAAGTCTTCAACCTCGGCGCGTATGCGCTCAGCGACTTTAAACGCCCCGTTAATATCTGTGTTGGGAAGGACGACTGCGAACTCTTCACCACCGTAGCGAGCCGCCATGTCCGCTGTCCTGAATATATGGCGCTGAAGGATGCCGGACACAGCCTTGAGGCATTCATCACCACCCTGATGACCGTAGTGGTCGTTATACCGCTTAAAATAATCCACGTCCGCTAGTATCAGTCCAAGCGGTTCCTTTTGGCGCTGGGCACGGCTCCACTCAATACGCATTTTTTCATCGAAGCTGCGGCGGTTTGGGATGCCAGTGAGTCCATCGAGAGTTGCCAGCTGTTGTAGAGCAATTTGAGCATTCTTAGCGTCAGTCATGTCACGCAATGTTTCAACAACGGCAATTAATCGTCCATCTTTGGCGTATATCGGACCAGCATCGATAGCTAGATAAAGGCGAGTACCTAAACGAGGCATGACACACCAGTTCTCAGCCTTTAGGCCGAATCCATCTTCTGAAGGTTCAGCGTGATAACTGTAGAGTGTAGATAATTCATCCATGCGACCTTGTGCAATTACGTCCGCAAGACACATGCGCATTTCTGGGTAGAATGCCTGCCAGTGGTTACGTGTGCCGACTACTTCAGCTGACTGAATACCGGTCAGTCGCTCACAGGCGTGATTCCATATTATTACTTTGCAATCCGGATCAAGGACGAACGTGGGAACCACCAGATGCTGCATCAGGTTGATAGCAAAGGTTCGTTCTTCCGCTTGCTGCGTTGATTTCTTTGCTACCGTCATCGCTCCTCCAGGAGTGCGTTTGGAGGTAGTCTGATGCTGCCTCTCGCATTAATTTTAACGCTTTATGAACCGTTTATTGGCCTTTTCTGTTTAGGTAGCTTTATACAATGAATAGTCGCCAGAAAGCGGCTGTGCTCCGGCGTCAGGTTGCATTTTGCATATCTGACTTTACCGGTACAAACGACTTTTCCCCAACCAATGTCTGTCAATCGATTATTATTCCCCCCGGTTTCCCGTCTGCATACACTAAATGTCCAAACTAACCTGCGACCGAAGGGAAATCCTTGTTAACCCGTCCCCGTAAATCTTTGCCTACCCTGAAGTGCGGGACATCCTTGGCCGGAACAGTGACACTTTCACCTGACTTAGGATTTCTACCCATTCGGGTTCCTAAATGATGAACAACAAAACTCCCAAATCCACGGATTTCGACCCTTCCATCATTGGCTAAAGTGACAGACATTTCCTCAAGAATTAGACGTACAGCAATATCAATATCCGTCACAGTAAGTTGCGGATGTTTGAAGGCAAGCTGATTTATCAGTTCTGATCGGTTCATAACATTGAAGTGACTGTTAATACGATTCCTGAATATATTCCCAAAAGTGGCGCAACCAGTCGAGCTTGAAAGTTAGGTAACCTTTGGTTGCCAGCACTTCAATAACCCTGCCTACAACGCCGACCGAGGTCCATTGTATGTCAGGGGTGTACGTCTTCATACTGAGTTTTTAAAATGCTCTTGGGACACCACGTATTGGCGGGACTGGGACTGGGACCGGCAAGACCAATCTGGCATTGTTGCTCCTTTATTCTGGCAGTCTCTTGCCTTATGACCGTTTACACAAAGCTAATCACACACTCATGGCGCACGTAACGACAAATTCATCAGCAGATCTGTTAATCGTAGACTCGCTTGATTGAGAGCGCCATTCTGCGAAATATCTTCACGCGCTTCTGCAAACCGTTCATCCTTGATCTTCTGGATGATCTCGGCAGCTATCTGATGGAACTCTTTATGTACGGAACGTATCTCGCTGTGAATCTCAGATGGAACCATCCGATAGCCTTCATTATCGAGCCATGTCCCAAAACGGCAGTGATCGGTAGCATCGACCGTCGCAAGATCAAAAGTTGCTCGTCCATTCAGAAAATCCTTGAATTGTTGTTTCCAGGCGGAGTGGGCATTAAGTGCTTCATCGATTTCATTCTTCATTTCCATTTCCCCCTTTCCATCTTTAGTAGTTCGAACTATAAGAACGTCGTCCTGATCCAAAAAATCTTGCTTCACAAGCCGAATTACATGGGCTTCCCTCCCGGCCGGTACAACGAACGCAAAGTTTTGAGAAATCATTTATTCATGTGTTGGAGAATGAGAATCGAACATTGGTTGGATTAGCCACACGATTGGAAAATTAGTTTGACCCACTCAAACGATGCCGCAATGCATGACACGGTTGCGCCCCATCTCTTTGGCCCTGTAAAGTAACTCGTCAACACGATTGAGTGTCGCCTCGATTGCTTCTCCTGGTTTATATTCTGTAACTCCCACACTGGTACTGCTCTGGATATCATCACCATTTGGAGCTGTAAGATGCGTGCCATAGCAGACCGTGCGAATACGCTCCGCTACTGCTATTGCTTCCTCGATTCTGCAGTTGGGTAGCACGGCGACAAATTCTTCACCGCCGAAGCGAGCAATGATGTCGTGTTCTCGTAATCCCTTCTGAAGGATAACGGCAGTGGTTTTAAGTACCTTGTCGCCAATCAGATGGCCGTAGTTGTCATTGATACGTTTGAAGCGATCCAAATCGAACATCATGATGCAAAAAGTCGTATTTCTTTCGTTGAGGTGCGCAATTTCGAACGACAAGCGCTTCATCAGTACACGCCGATTGATCAGTCCAGTCAGTGGATCAAGAGTGGATTCGCGGTAAAGTCTGAGCAACATCAACAAGTGACTCCATTGAACCCATAGTGATATTCCTCCCATCATCAAAAACATCCAGAGCATGTTGGCGGTATTAGCAGTTATCAACTGGCCCAACGAGGCTTCCAGCCCCAGGAACGTGATCATAATTGTCGCAATGAATGTAATGCCCCAGTCAAACGTTAGCGGAAACACTCCCAGCATTGAGACGATCAGGATAGGCATCATGTTGTAGCCGGCCAAGGGAGCTTCAGCAACCCCTTGGTTGAGAATCCGCATGGCAATAAGATAAAACGTGCAGGCAGAAATGATGGTTAGCGCAAGAAGAAAGTTAACCTGCCTGCTTGTGAGGGGGCGCAAAGTAATGCGTCCTATTAGCAATAGAAAGACCGTCATCAAAACCCTGGGGAAAACCAAAGCGGCGAAGTGTTCCGGTCTCAGAAATATGTAATCGAAAGGCATCCATAACAGGATAAAGACTGCATAGACGATTGTTAATAACCGTAATCGCAAGACGATATAGTCCGCACGAGTTTCTTTGAAATCCTTAGAGTGAGACTGCGTACTGATGATATCTTGGAGTCCAAGTGTTTTGATGTAGGACTGAATAACGCCAAACAGGGAGAGCTTCTTTGAATCAGGCTTTGCAGCTATAAGGTTCAGCTGGCGCTTTTCTTGGATAAGCAGCTTCGTCGAGGTCACTTCGAATAACAATGGTATCTCCAATGTAAGTTCCTTCATGCGTCTTATTATGAGTGACAGAGTCAGCTCAAATTGGTGCAAGAATACAGCGTGTAATCTTATTGCTTGGCAAAATGTGTAAATCTATAGCTAAGCGGCGACAATATGAATACGTAGGGATACGTATATTGCAGAAAGAAGTGAAGGCAAACAGTCAAAATACGCCGTTTGTGTTGAAAAACTCTTTTTGTAGTTGTCTTTTCAGTACTGTCGTATCTAAAGCAATTCAATATTGATTATCAGGGCGCCTGATAGCAGCCCGTCATGACGTGCGGCAACCGACCCGAAGCAGACCGTCAAGAAAATTTCAATAAAGGCACACTTCTTGACCATTGCGGACGCTGTTGATTTTATCAATAGGCTGTCGAGGTAGATTACGGGAGAGTCCGGTTTCAAACTTTTCTAACTCACACTTTTAACCCTTCTTCAGACGTTCAGACCTCTACCTGCTTTACGAAATATTTACGCCCGCCCCCCTATGTTTTAGAAAATCTTTATGCGGCTTTCCCTATTCTTATAAAGGGCTCGATTATGTCGAGTAGCATTATAGGAAGGAGAAATGTCATGAATGATCCTGCAGAAATATTTATCAAGCTGGTGGTCTTCTTGATGGCTTTTTTAGGCATTGTCGGATTGGCGCACGTGACTTCTTGGATGTTCAACGAATCCAAACCGCATGGCTCGAATAGAACTTTCGCAAAAAGAAGCCTGACAGAGAAAGCAGATCGGGTAGGTATCAACTCTGACGATAATTTGATTTGATTGATCCCACGGAGAAAATATTGAGCCACATTTCACAATACCTTTGGCCCGAAGACATTCTTCTCGATGTCGATGTGGCCAACAAGACCCAGCTTTTTAATGATATTGGTCGACATATGGAGAGGGAACATGGCATGTCACATGAGTGGCTGATTGCCGGTCTTTCCCGTAGGGAGCAACTTGGATCGACTGCCTTGGGAGAGGGAGTTGCCATCCCCCACGCCAGAATCGAAGGTCTTTCCCAAATACATATTGCATATTTGCGACTCAAAACCCCGATTCCTTTCGATGCTCCAGATGGGAAACCCGTATCCGACATCATCGTCATACTGGTCCCCAAACAAGCTACTGAAGAACATCTTCAAATTCTGCCCGAAACTACCCAGATATTCGCTGATAGTAAGTTTCGTGAGAACCTGCATTCGTGTCAACATGCGATTAAGGTCAAATCAATGATCGAATCTTTTGCTTGGTGAATAGCGCTGGCGTGTTAATTTATTCATCAAAAGCAATGGGCCAGATTGTATATGGGCATCGTTGCAAACAATGACTCACGTGAAGTAGCTACATTGTTACCTGGCACATCTGCAATAGCGACCAACGTCCTCCACCAAAAAAGACCTACTTCAATTTAGGAGTAAAAGTTTTACAGTATATCGGCGTCATTTTGAATGGGTTAATGAATGCTAGAAGAGCATTCAAACCGCAGCCAGTCTGTAACCCACGCCGCTTTCCGTCAGCAGGAAACGAGGTCGTGCAGGATCTTTCTCCAGTTTGTGGCGCAGGATACCCATATAGATACGCAGATAATGAGCTCGCTCCACGTAGTTCGGGCCCCAGACTTCTCTGAGCAGCAACTGGTGTGTCAGCACCTTACCCGCGTGCTTGACTAACACGGTCAGCAGGCGGTACTCGAGTGGAGTGAGATGCACTTCCGCACCGCTGACTGTAACATTGCGATGCGTCATGTCCACCCTTAACTCGTCCACTGAGAAAACGCCTTCTTCCACTCCAGTCGAAATCGAAGTCACATGACGCAACGCCACGCGTATTCTTGCCAGCAACTCGCCAACGCCGAAAGGCTTCACCAGATAATCGTCCGCGCCTGCGTCCAGCGCGGAAACCTTGTCACTTTCCTGCGAGCGTGCGGACAGGATGATGACGGGAACGGTAGACCACGTACGTATCCCTCTGACGACCTCCACTCCGTCCATATCGGGCAGACCGAGATCGAGAATAATTAGATCCGGCTTGCGCGTTGCAGCTTCGGCCAGACCCTGCTTGCCGGTTTCCGCCTCGACCACCTGATATCCTTCCGATACCAGCGTAGTGCGCAGGAAGCGGCGTATTTGCGCTTCATCCTCGACAACGATAATGGTGGCGGAATTATTCATGATTGAGTAGTTTCTTCGTGTTCGATTGAGGGCGGCTCGGTCAATGGCAAGGCAAAATGGAATGCGGCACCGCCGGAAGGCAGATTATCCGCCCACATCCTTCCGCCGTGCGCCTCCACGATAGCACGGCAAATCGTCAGGCCAAGACCTGCCCCGCCTTGGTTACCCTCCTTGGCGACACGGTGGAATTTTTCAAAAATGCGTTCTTCTTCCCCGGCCGGGATCCCGGGACCATGATCGGAAACGGTCACTACCAATTCGTTCTGGTCAGTTCCGGCAGATATTTCGATAGCGGTGCCGGGTGGGGTGTATTTCACGGAATTTTCCAGCAAGTTCGCAAAGACCCGCTCCATCATCATGCTGTCAATCTCGACCAGGGGCAGATCGTGCGGCAGCCTGACGCTGACCGGATGATTGGCCATGCGCGAACTCATTCCCGCCAGCGCGCCACCGACCACTTCTTCCAGAGGTTGCCATTGCCGGTTCAGCACGACGGAACCGGCCTCTAGCCGTGCCATGTCCAGCAGGTTGTTGGCCAGCCCGGCCATGCGTATCGCCTCTTCATAAATGGACTGGCCAAGTTCATGGCGCGCATGCTCGTCGAGCTTGTCGCTATCCCGCAGCAGGCTGCTGGAGGCACCGATGATCGCCGCCAGCGGAGTGCGCAAATCATGCGAGATCGCCGACAGCAAAGTATTGCGCAACTGTTCCGTCTCCATTTTTAGCTGGGTGCGTTGCGCTTCGACTGCCAGCTTGACCCGCTCCAGCGCCAGCGCGATCTGGCTCACAAACGTTTCCAGAAGCCGCTGTTGCTCGGGCAGAGCGATCCGCGCCGGGTTCAGCGGCAACAAAGCCAATACGCCTATCATTCCGGACGATGCCTGTAGCGGCAGATAGACCATCTCCCCGCCCGGCAGGGTATCCGTTCCCAGTCCCGCCATCTGCCCGTGGTCGAAGACCCATTGCGCCACGCTCAAGTCGCTGCCATGACAGGATTGCGGTTCGCCCTCACCCCTCGGATAGACGATGCGCCCCGTTGCGTTGGGCAGTAACACGACTGCCTGTGCTTCAAATACTTCCGCCACGTGCCTGACCGCGATGCGCAGGATATTTTCCTCGCCGCGTGTTGCGGCCAGTTCGCGGCTCAAGGCGAACAAGGATGCAATGCGGCGCTCGCGGTGACCGGCGATCCTGGCCTGGTGACGGGTACTCACCGTCATGCTGCTGATCACCAGTGCGACCAGCAACATGACAGCAAAAGTCATCAGGTATTGGCTGTCCGAAACCGCAAAACTGAATCGCGGCGGCACAAAAAAGAAATCGAATGCCACCACGCCCAGGAATGAACTCAATACCGACGGGCCTCGTCCGTAACGCGCGGCGACCACCACCACGCCCAACAGGTAAACCATGATCAGGTTGGCCAGGTCGAAGCGGTCGAATATGATCCAGGATATGCCGGTGCTGATGGTCGTCGCGACAACTGCCCACAAATAGCCTGCGCGCCACTTGAACATCGGCGGCTGCTCCTCGGAAGCCAACCCGAGATACAAGCGACTGCGCGAGAAATAGGGGTTTTCCCGCGATTGCGACAGGATATTGGATTGCTTTCCCACCACGTGGATATCGATGTCCTTGGCTTGCCGGATGATCGTGTCGACCAGCGATCCAAACAGCCAACGCTTCCATTCCGACCGTGTCGGTTTTCCCAGCACGATACGGGTGGCGTTGCGGGTGCGGGCATAGGCAATCACTTCCTCGGCCAGCTTGTAACCGCTCAACGTCGCAGTCTCCGCCCCCAACTCTTCCGCCAGCTTCAGCGTGCGCAAAATATCGTCACGTTGCTCTTTGGAAAGATGTTGCAGCTTCGCAGTCTCGATATAGACCACGACCCATTCCGCCCGCAGCAATTGCGCCAGCCGATATGCCGCGCGCACCAGGTTTTCGGCTGTGCCGCCCGGTCCGATGCACACCAGCAGGCGCTCCTTGACCTGCCACACGTTCTGGATCGCGTGATCGTCGCGGTAGTCGCGCATCTGCGCATCCACCCGGTCCGCCGTGCGCCGCAACGCGAGCTCCCGCAGGGCGATCAGGTTGCCCTTGCGGAAGAAATTCTTCGCCGCGCGTTCCGCCTGTTGCGGCAGATAGACCTTCCCTTCTTTCAGGCGCTGCAGCAACTCGTCCGGCGGAAGATCAATCAGCTCGATTTCAGTCGCCTCCTCCAGCACAGAGTCCGGGACGGTCTCCCATACCGGGATGCCGGTGATTTGCGAAATAACGTCGTTGAGGCTTTCGATATGCTGGACATTGATCGCGGTATAGACGTCTATCCCCGCATCCAGCAATTCCTCCACATCCTGCCAGCGTTTGGCATGGCGCGAACCCGGTGCATTGGTGTGCGCCAGTTCGTCCACCAGGATCAGCGCAGGGCGGCGCTTGAGCGCGGCATCCAGATCGAACTCGCGCAGTTGCGTGTTCTGGTAATCCACCATACGCATCGGTAAAACTTCCAGTCCTTCCAGCAACTGCTCTGTCTCGATACGCTTGTGCGTTTCCACATAGCCCGCCACCACGTCCAGCCCTTCGGCGCGGCGCTCGCGCGCTGCCAGCAACATGCCGAAGGTCTTGCCAACACCGGCGGAGGCGCCGAAGAATATCTTGAGGCGACCACGGCGGCGTTTCGCTTCTGCGCGCTGTACACGCTCTAACAAAGAATCGGGATCAGGACGTTGTTCGTTCATGACTTTCTTTCGTCGTACTGCGCCTGCAATTCGCACTGCGCTTTACCGCCATCCGTAAGCGGCATCAGTTGTGCCGCCCCGAAAAGGACTTCGCGGAAATGGCGGGCAGTATGGTCGGAGGCAGTCATTATGGGTTCCAGTTTATAACAAGTTGTGACTATCCAACTCTAATGTGCGCCGACTACTTCCGACTTGGGTGCAGCATATCCGGTCTTCAAACCATGTAACCTGGTCACGTTGTTCGTAGCAGTCCCTGTTAATCAAGATCGTGATATAACTTATTGTGTTTGTTGTGCAATGTAATGCTTAACATCGTTGATCAAATGTAGCAAATCCCCGTACAAACTCCATCCCTGACTGATGCTTCATGAACTTGCTGGAGAATAAGTCGCTCTGGTTCTTTGTGATCCATATAGGAATGGCAGTAAACACAAAGTGGAACGTTTTGTTTAGGCTGAACATCCGTTTTCATTCACAAGGCTCCTAATCGAGAAAGATATAACTCAAATCAAGACAGGCAGAGCGCAATTATGGTGCTGCGCGATTTTCCTCGGCACAGGATTCCTTTGTCCTTTTCTGTAGCAATTCATTGCATGCAGATGCTGATGTTCTCCGATCACCGCTGCACGGCTTACGCGATTGTAATAACAAGATGATATACGCCAACCCGATTGGAACGACAACGCCGAGAAAGGCTATCAACGGATCCAGAACGATGTTCATAAAAATAGTGTCCATGACTAGACGGCTCGCTTGGGCAACCGGTCATAACGCGAGGCAAGGATAATTTTTCCGGCATGCGCGATTCTCCGGATAATTTCAATAACGCTGCCAGCCATACTGTCTTCGGCCGTCACATCGAAACGTACCTGTTTGCATGACTCGTGAATAGTTTTTTTGGCGCGAATATCCACCATATCAACCACGCACATCCGGTATGGAATCGGGGTAATGACAACATGCTCACCCCCTGCAACACAAACAGCCTTGCGCACCGGCATCGCTTCCGATTCTTTCAATACTGTAGTGATTCGTTTCATGCAGTCCTCCTTCTTTGGATGGACTGCATGCTATGAGAAACCGTATAAAAACCGAGTAAATTATTGCACCTCTGATATAAATAATTCATCAAATTACCCCTGAGGACAGGGCTGACCCATTCCTTTCTACAGAAAAAGATGGGGCGCCAAATGACGCCCCAAATGGTCCGGAGGAGACCCATGGAAACGTGCTGCTTTCTTAGAACGTCCGGCTCAGAGCCAATACTGCAATGCCCTTGCCTAGTTCGTTACCTGCGACGGTATAGAATGTACCTGCGCCTGTTGCAGCGTTTGTTTTGCTGTAAGCCAAGCTCACACCGTAACCAGATCCCAGGTCTTTGCTGACGCTTAACTTGTAGTCAGCGTAGGATGGATCAGCGCCATTGGCTTTGAGTTGATCAGCAGTGCTGCCTTTGTAGGCTTGCTTGCCCCAATGTGCGCCCAGGGTATAGCCGCTGTCACCGATCGGATAGTTCGCGCTCAAATCGAAGTAGGTGGAACCCTTGGCATTGGAAACGCCGAACAGGTCGCCCAGGCTATACGACAACTTGGCCGTCACAATGGAGTAGGTCACGGCTCCATAGACTTCGTTGGTATCGGCCTTGGTTGCACCTGGAGCGTAATTGCCGGGATAGTTATAGCGTAGAAAGCCAACATCATAAGAAACTACACCTGCTGTTCCCTTGTAGCCACCATAGGTGTCGAGTTCCAATCCTGCATTTAGCGCGCCTGCTGGATTTGCACCGGTAGTATATTCATCGCCTAACCAGCTGATACTGGAACCCCAAGTACCGATGTACAGGCCGTTGGCGTTTGCATAGTCAAAACCGCCCTGAATGGCTGGCTTGGCGCCGGATTGCGAAATGCCGCGATACAGGTAATTGGTCGTCAACGCCACGTTAGCGGAGAACGGTGAAGCGGGAGCGCTATCAGCCAATGCCAACCCAGGTGCGCTCAGTGCGGTGAGTATCAGAATATTCAATAATTTGCTTTTAAACATTGCTCGTTCTTTCTATTTAGTTAATTAAAATATGTTCGGCCAGATCTAATGAACTACATCCAGCGCCAGATTGAGTTCCAGCACATTCACTCGGGACTCGCCCAGAATGCCGAACTGACGACCTTCTGTGTGTTCCGCCACCAACTTGCGCAAGGTTTCGGGGTTGAGGTTGCGCACGCGTGCCACGCGGGCGAGTTGATATTCAGCTGCCGCCGGGCTGATGTGCGGATCAAGCCCGCTGGCAGATGCGGTGACCAAGTCGACGGGCACCGGCTGCGTATTGCCCGGATCAGCATCGCGCAGGGCTTGTACTCTGCCTTTGATCGCATCCATCAAGGCCGGATTGGTCGGCCCCAGGTTCGAGCCGCCGGAAGCAGTTGGATTGTTGGGCATCGGGCCGGTCGCCGAAGGACGGCTCCAAAAATACTTGGGATCCGAGAACGACTGGCCCATGAGGCTGGAGCCGACCGGCTTGCCGTCTTTCATGATCAGGCTGCCGTTGGCCTTGGCCGGCATGATGGTTTGCGAGATTCCCGTCACCAGCAAGGGGTAAGCGATGCCGGTCAGCAGCGTGAGCAACAGGAAACTGACTACAGCGGGACGAATTTCTTTCAACATGATTATTCCTTTCTCAAACTAAATGCAGAGCGACTAGCAACAGATCGATCAGCTTGATGCCGATGAAGGGGACAACGACGCCGCCCAGTCCATATATCAGCAGGTTGTTACGCAACAGCACGTTTGCACCGATGGCGCGATATTTCACGCCTTTCAGCGCCAGCGGCACCAGCGCGATGATGATCAGTGCGTTGAAGATCACGGCGGACAGGATGGCGCTGGACGGCGTCGCCAGATGCATCACGTTGAGCGCGCCGAGTGCCGGATAAGTGGTTACAAAGGCTGCCGGAATGATGGCGAAGTACTTGGCCACGTCGTTGGCAATACTGAACGTAGTTAGAGAACCGCGGGTCATCAGCATCTGTTTGCCAGTTTCCACGATCTCGATCAGCTTGGTCGGATTGGAATCCAGATCCACCATGTTGCCCGCTTCCTTCGCCGCCTGCGTACCGGTGTTCATCGCCACCGCCACATCGGCCTGTGCCAGTGCGGGAGCATCGTTGGTACCGTCGCCGGTCATCGCCACCAGCCTGCCTTGTGCCTGGTGTTCGCGGATCAGTTTCAACTTCGCTTCCGGCGTGGCTTCGGCAAGGAAGTCGTCCACACCCGCCTCAGCTGCGATGGCGGCGGCAGTAAGACGGTTGTCGCCGGTGATCATGATGGTCTTGATACCCATGCGGCGCAGTTCGGCGAAACGTTCCTTGATGCCGCCCTTGACCACGTCCTTGAGCTCGATCACGCCCAGCACTTTTGTTCCGTCCGCCACCACCAGCGGAGTGCTGCCGCGCCGTGCGACTGTCTCCACGATGGTATTGACGTCAGCAGGAAAAACACCGCCAAGACCAATGACATGGTCGCGTATGGCATCGGTGGCACCCTTGCGTATCTGGCGATTTTCCAGGTTGACCCCGCTCATTCGTGTATGCGCGCTAAACGGCACGAAGGTTGCACCCAGCGCATGAATGTCGCGTTCGCGTAGACCGAATTTTTCTTTGGCCAGCACGACAATGCTGCGGCCTTCCGGTGTTTCATCGGCCAGCGAGGCGAGTTGTGCCACATCCGCCAGTTCGGCCTCGGTTATACCGCTGGCATGCAGGAAACTGCTAGCCTGGCGGTTGCCCAACGTAATGGTGCCGGTTTTGTCCAGCAGCAATACATCCACGTCACCTGCGGCTTCCACCGCACGACCACTCGTTGCGATCACGTTCTTTTGCAGCATGCGTCCCATGCCGGCCACGCCGATGGCGGAAAGCAGGCCGCCGATCGTGGTGGGGATCAAACACACCAACAGCGCCACCAGCACGGTAATGCTAATCGGTTGTCCAGCACCGGCCACTTCGACGCTGTAGATGGAGAACGGCAACAGCGTGACGATGACAAACAGGAAGATCAGTGTCATCGCTACCAGCAGGATGGTGAGCGCGATCTCGTTGGGGGTCTTCTGGCGTTTGGCGCTTTCCACCATCGCGATCATGCGATCCAGGAAGGTCTCACCCGGATTGGTGGTGATGCGTACCACCAGCCAATCGGACAGAACGCGCGTGCCGCCGGTCACCGCATTGAAGTCGCCGCCGGATGCGCGTATCACCGGCGCACTTTCGCCGGTGATGGCGCTTTCATCCACCGAGGCGACACCCTCGATCACTTCGCCGTCGCCCGGAATGAAATCACCTGTCTCTATCAGCACGACATCGTCTTTGCGCAAACTGGAGCCCGGGACCTCAACAAACTTTTCGCCATAGTTCGGACGAACAAGTTTCTTTGCCACGATGTCGCGCTTGGCACTGCGCATGGCGTTCGCCTGCGCGCGGCTGCGGCCTTCCGCTAGTGCTTCGGCGAAATTGGCGAACAGCACGGTGAACCACAGCCACAGTGTGATGGCCAGAATGAAGCCGGCAGGTGCTTCGCCGTGTCCGCCCAGAGCCTGAATGAACAGTGCAGTGGTCAGTAAGCTGCCCACCCACACCACGAACATCACGGGGTTCTTCATCTGTTGTTGCGGACTCAGTTTTTTGAACGAGTCCACTACGGCCTGTTTGACGATATCGCGCTCAAACAGGGAAAAGGGAACAGTCTTGGTTGTCATGCAAATCTCCTTAATGAACACTAATCATGTTCAGGTGTTCGATCACCGGGCCGAGCGCCAATGCTGGTACAAAGTTCAGCGCACCTACCAGCAGCACCGTACCGATCAGCAGCCAGACGAACATTTGAGTATGCGTCGCCATGCTGCCTATGCTGGCGGGGATGCGTTTTTTGGCTGCCAGCGAACCGGCCAGAGCTAGTACCGGAATCATCAGCCAGATGCGGCCGAAGAACATCTCGAAGCCCAGCGCAGTGTTATAGAACGGCGTGTTGGCCGACAACCCGGCGAAAGCGCTGCCGTTATTGCCGACCGCAGATGAGAACGCATACAGGATCTCGCTGAAGCCATGTGCACCGGGATTGGCCACACCGGCCTTGCCTGCAGCTATCATGACAGCCAAGGCTGTCCCACCGAGGATGATCATGGGCGGAATGAGTATCACCAGCGAAGCCATCTTGATATCGAACGCCTCGATCTTCTTGCCTAGATATTCCGGGGTGCGGCCGATCATCAGTCCGGCCAGGAACACCGCGATCACCGCATACACCAGCATGCCGTACAAACCGGAACCGACACCGCCGAAGATTACTTCGCCTAGCTGAATCTGTGCCAGCGGCACCAGCCCGCCCAGCGGCGTGAAGGAGTCGTGCATGGAGTTCACTGCACCGCAGGAAGCGGACGTGGTGATGGTGGCGAAAAGCGCGGAGTTGACGATGCCGAAGCGCGTCTCCTTACCTTCCATGTTGCCGCCGGATTGTGTGAGGGAAGCATTCTGATCCACGCCCAAGGCGGTAAAAGCGGGATTGCCTTTCTGCTCGGCATATTCAGCCACGGCGAGGAAGCCGACGAACAAGATGGTCATGGCCACCAGGATCGCCCAGCCTTGGCGCGTGTCGCCCACCATGCTGCCGAAGGTGTAGCACAGCCCGGCGGGAATCACGAAGATCGCCAGCATCGCCAGGAAATTGGAGAAAGGCGTTGGGTTCTCGAACGGATGTGCTGAGTTGGCGTTGAAGA
>VFSW01003197.1_pt1 | contig 24532 bp, 22 predicted proteins | sample 5358111 | NCBI WGS metagenome assembly VFSW01 (sample SAMN11554181, study PRJNA540505) | mine drainage metagenome | isolation source: sediment from site ElyBrook_90M | place: USA: Ely Copper Mine, Vershire, VT | collected 2017
CCATCGTCCAGATTCTCGCACCGGCCATCGGGGCCGGGTGGGGTGATGGAAGGCATTGACTCACAGGGGCGGAGAGCTCCAGACCGGTGATTCCCCGCAGTAAGGGGAATCCGAAATGGAGCCTGAGGAAGGGGAGGCGCAGGGTAATGGGAGACCCCGGTCGAGGGATCTGCGAGCCGCGGCCGAAAAATCGCATGGTCGGTGATGTCCCTGGCCGAGGTGCGTCGCGGCGTTCGGCCTGACAATGGCACAAGAGGGATGACCGGGCGTGCGGCCCGCGGCAGGACGCGCCGGCCGAGCCTGCGACCCCCGCGCGTCCCCTTCACCGGGGCTGCGAGCGGCAGATTCGTGAGGCATGTCCGTCTTTCAGGCATGGTGGCCCCCGGGGTGTGACCTCAGACTGCGAGGGCCGTCCGGGAAACGGACCGGACTTCGGCGCATAGAATGTCGCGTCACCGGATCGCGGTGACGGGGAGGCGGACCGTGATGCTATTTCCTGCTCGCACTCGTCCTCGCAGGTTGCTCGGGATGCTTCCCGTCGCGGTCGTCCTATCCATGGGTGTATCCGCCCAGGCCAGGGCCCAGAGCGCCATCGAGCAGCTCGAGGACATGACCGGTTCGACGCTCGATTTCGGTAGCGCGACCGCTCAGCCGGCGCCGCAGAGCCATCCGATGCCCGGATTTCGCCCGCCGCCGCGGGCGACCAGCGGTTACGCGCAGCAGGTCTATCTTGCGCAACGGCGGGCCCAGTCACTCGCCGCCCAGGCGGATCTTGCCGCACGCCAGGGCAATGACCGCGAAGCCGAGCAACTGTTGGCCGAGGCGCACCGGCTCTGGCCGGACAATGCGGATATCCGCAATGCCCTCCTCGAGATCCGCGACGTCATTGTTCACCATCGCGCGAACCGCCAGCTCGTGGCCGGACTGGGCCAGGCCGAGTCGGCCATGCGGGCGGTCGAGAACCTGCCGCTCACGGTTCCGGGGCTCGACTTCGGCAAGCTGGCGACGGGCGCTGCGAGCCACGATGACTATCCGTACAAGAACGACTCGAGCGTGGTCGACCTGCGCTTCCTCGGGGCCGCCCCGGGGGTGATCGACCTCGCGCACCTGCAAGGAATATCGGTTCGCCCGACCGCGGCGGATGTGAGCGATGCGCGCCGCCTCGATCAGACCCTGGCACCCCAGGAGAAGGAGACTAACGCGCTGCTCGCCGACGCCCTGATGACCGCATCCCCGGGCCATCCCCTGCACAACCCGCTGGATGATCCGCTCGAAGCGCACGATGAGCAGGTCCGCAAGCTGCTGCTGCAGCACGCGATCTCCAGTGCCTACGTGCGCGCGAGCGATCAGTCCCCGGAGGGGTTCGCCACGATGCGGTTTCATCTGGAGACCGACCCCGACGTGGTTCGCAAGGTCTCGCTGATCGAGCAGAATCTCCTTGGCAACGAAACCGCGGTACGCGCCGACTCGCTGGGACTTGCCAAGACGATGTTATCGCAGGACATGGTGACCCAGCACTCGAGCGATGCGGCCGCCTTCGAGGCGAAGGTTCAGTCCGACCCCACGCTGCGGCAGCAGGTCGACGGGCAGATGCAAGCGATCGTCTACGCGGAAGACCGCGAATTCTCCCAGCTGAATTCCGGCGCGCTGGTGCAGGCGAGAATCGTTGCCGAGCAGTGGGTGACGCAGTGGAACCCCCGGGGCCAGGGCCGAGGAGTGGCGGGCGCCGGCGGGCCCTCGCGATCGTTGTGCTGCGCGCGCCGGTCCTGGCGCACGCGACGGGCGGTCCTCACACGAACTCGCCGGCGGACGATCCGGATTACGCCTCCGCACTGATCTATGCGAGTGCGGGGGACTACCTCGATGCCTACCGCGCGTTTCGTCGGGCATACCGCAGTCACCGGGACGTGGGTCTCATCTGGTACAACATGGGGCTCGCCGCGGCGCACGTTCCGGGATACGAGTTCCGGGCCGCCGCCCTGCTGCGTGCCTACGAGCTCGAATATGGCGACGGGGGTTTCGACCCGACGATCGAAGGAGCGGTCCGCAGCCTCGAGGGCACGGCGAATGTGGAAATCGACGCGCTGCTGCAGGCGGCAATGGCATCCGACCACACGGAGGTAACGCTCGCGTCTTCCGAGTCGGCCGCCTGCGTGGCGAGGAGTGCGGCGCTCTACAGCGCCGGGTGGGAGGCGGCGGCGGGCCACGTCGCGGCCGCAAACCGTCTGATCGGGCGCGCGGAAAGCACGCCGGGCTGTGCGGCGAGTCCCTCGGCCATGCGCCAGCTGTCCCCGGGCAAGAGCATGTTCTACAGCGTGAGCTCGCTCGCCCGGGACTTCGCCGCCGGGGGGCACCTGGCGCTGGCGGCAAAGTATGCGGCGATGCTGGACCCGCAATACATCCCGTTTCAATTTTTCCAGTTCATGGCTCTGTCGAACATCGAGTTCGATCACATGACGGAGGCGCGCGCCGATGAGCGCACGGCTCTTGCAGAGGCTGAGGCCCTGCAGGGCAGTGACGCGAATGCGTGGATTTATTCCGCGCCCGAGGCGCGACTCCTGTATTGCGTCGACACCGAGTGGCAGTGGCGAACGGGAATCTCGCCAGACAAGGATCGCGCGCGACTCGCCGACTGGCGAAATCTCGACTACAGCCGCGATCGCTTCCCCGAGTCGCGGGATCACCAGCTGGTGCTCGATGCGGCCACGTACGCGGCCGAAGGGGATTACGCCTGGGCGGATGTCACCGCCGGTGCCCTGTACGATGGCGGCCTGAGAGCACGCTGGCAGGGATATCGCCTGCCGACCGACACCATACCGACCGCGCATGCTCAGGTGATGATCCCACTCGAGGCCACCGATCAGATCACCCGGGCGTTGCAAGGGGAGCCCGAGCTGCTGCGCTGTCTGGGCAACTCATTTTTTCCCAATCTGCTGCTGCGCATCGGCACCGGGCAGGTGCGGTTCCGTTCCTGTCCCCCGTCCAATGCGACCCTGGCGTCCTGCATGCATTTCATCGAGAGCGAGCGCAGGGGCGTCAGGACCCGCGCCTGGCACGTCCAGAGACTCCTGGCGCAGGTGCTCCGATTGCGCACGACGGTGTTCGAGCACCGCTGGTACGAGCAGTCCGCGTGGCAGCAGGCCGCCGCCGGCCCGAGTGCCCCGAATCATTGAGACCTCTTCGACTCGAGCGGAGACGGCAGGACACGCCATGAGAGCAGGTATCACACGAGCGATCGGCCGGCGGTTGGCCGTCATCCTGGCCTGTTGCGCCGCCGTGGCGGGGGCGCCTTCGTCTGCCCGGCAATTGAGCAGCGGCGCCGCTCCCACGCCAAGCGCCGTGCGCCTGCTGACGCTCGGGGTTCCCGTCGGGCTCATGGGGAAGGCGTTCTGGGTGTATGCGGATGGCCGACTGATCGGATCGGACCGGACGCTGCGCGTGTTGCAGCCCGCCGCCGGGCGCCATTTCACCGTCATGCAGACTCCGGCCGGCGTAGAGATCTACGGCAAACGGCAGGGACTGGTGAGCTTCCTCTACCGCAACCCCTGCCCGAAGGCGCAATGCGGCGAGCTGGCCGGCAGGTGGGAGCTTGGCGCACGTTTCACCGGCCGCCGTCCGCCGTTTATCGAGACGGTGGCGCTTTTCGTGCCGACCGACATGCGGGTGCTGCAAGTGGTGTACGGGCAGGAGGCGGGAGGCGTCAGCGACGTGCCCTATCTCGTCGGCAACTCGCCCTATTCCCTCACCGCCAACACCTTTCCGATTCCGGACGGCTTCGGCGACGATATCCTGACTCTCCCGCCGAGAAGCTGGGGCGAGGTTAATGCGCCCGCTGCGGCCGCTGCCATGGTTGGCGCGGGCGACTGCTTCGTGAGGCCGCCACGGGGCGGCACGGCCGGAGCGGCTGCCGCCGTACCCCGGATCGACATCGGCGAGTTCTCGCGAGAGTTCCTCTGGTACAACGCGAATCCGCTGGTCCAGGCGCTGCGGGCGAGTGGCGGGCGGCCACGATTCTCCCGATCCGCCTTCGCAGGCCGGGTCACCGAGTTGACCATCGCGACGACTCGCGTGCCGGCGCAGGCCGATGCCGCCTACGCCGCCGATCTGGCCGCAACGACACTGGCCGGGACGAGGGAGTACGACGAGCGCGAGGTGGCGGTGCTCGCGGGAGCCGCCGCAGTCGCGGGGACGTATTTCCTGGATCTGCCGCAGAAGCTCGGGCAATGCCAGCGCCAGTACCCGCAGCATGCAGAGGTGTTCGCGCGCATGCTGCAATTGTCGCAGCGCATCGTGGCCGAAGTCGCGCAATTTCAATCGCTATCCGGGGGCGCGCACTGAGCGTGGCAAGTCGCTGCCCACAAGCAACGAGAGCTCGTTTGACCCGGCGGCGCCGATCCGGGAGAAGGCCGAGTGGATGTGCTGCCTGGAGTTCCAGGAATTCACGCCTGCCGCCCAGGTGCAGTGTCAGTCAGGAAAGGCGTCGGGGGGTCCGTTTTTTTTCAAGAGCAAGCTCCATGAACGTGATCAGAGTTTTCGCCGTGGCCGCCTCCTGCGGGGTTTTCATTGCGTGTGGTCCCGCGAGCGCCGATGTGGGCAATCCGTTGGGGGGAGTGTCGGGTTCGTATCCTGCGCTTTCACATACGCCGCCGATGCCCAAGGCACCCCGTCTCGTACCGACGATACAGCCGGCACCTTCGGTAAATCCGCGCGAGGTCAAGCTGCGCCGCGCAGCCAGGCCGTATGCGAAAAAACCTGTCTGCTACGGCATGCATCCGGTCAGCGCGGCTTCCGAGGCCGGGGGCAGGACAGCGAGTGGGGTGCCGCCGAATTTCATCCGCATGAAGGGGAACACCGGTCGGTTCACCACCAATGAGCGGATGCTACCCCCGCGGCACGGGTTTCCCGGCGGCACGACCAGTGATCCCGACCAGGCAGATCAGAGGCAACGTCAGGATGCCAAGTTCCGCCGGGCAGTCAGGCCGTATGCGGCAAAACCCGTGTGCTACGGCAAGCATCCGGTCAGCGCGGGTGTCGCGGGCAGGAGTAGGACCGCGGGCGGCGTACCGCCGAATTTCATCCGCATGGAGCGGAACACCGGTCGGTTCACCACCAATGAGCGGATGCTACCCCCGCCGCGCGGTGTTCCCGTTCGCGCGAGCAGTGACTCACGCCCGTAACGTCGGAAGACCGGACCCTAGATCGAATGCGGGAGTTACCTCCCTTCGTGGTGATCAGCAATGGACGCGCCTTGGATTTAAATGCCTCTTCCCCCCCAACTCGACAGCGTCTGCAGACACATCGCGCGGCTTCATCTTGCCGTCGATGACTTGCTCACACAGGCGCAGGTAGCGACGCACCAGAAGAAAGACCTTCCTCTGCTTCCCGTTCGCCGGCAAATGGCGAAAACGGGCCGCTTCGGCCGCCGTCAGTTGCGAGGGCGCGAGATGGGAGTCGACGAACGGTTGCGCATCTCTCAGCTCAAAGGCTCTCTTGCATCCTGGCGGCATGCAGGCGGAAGCGGTGCCGCTGGCGAATTCAGTGAGAGTGCAGAGCGCGATCGCCAATATTGCTGCTTTTGACATATAGCGCTCATTCCGTTTGCAACGGCCACCTGGACGATGCGGGCCCCCTGGCTGCTGTGCGCGTCGCCGCGGGCATCCTGAGTTTCGACGGTGACGATCCGAGTTTTCACGGAATTCGTCGGCTGCTTCGTATGTCAATCGTCGCCGTTTGCGGAAAATCGGTGGAGCCACTTTGCCTGGGAGGATGTGGTGCGCTCGCGCGGAATTTTCTGGCCCCTGGTCTGTGCCATCCGGGGGCACGATTGGTACGTCCGGGACTACAACGGTCATCGCCAGGGGAACGTGAAATCCTGTCGCTGCGCGCGTTGCGATCAGGAGCGGCCCCACGCGTGGTTGCAGCTCGGGCGGCCTGATGATTCCGTGTGCAGGAAGTGCTCGTGGTGCGGCGTCACGGATCGTCACGACGGAGTGCCGGTTGCGCTTTCGCCCGTGGATTCACCCTGTCTGAAGTCCGTCAATGTTTGCAGCCGCTGTGGCTGGCGCGGAGAGTATGTGCGACACCAGTTCACGCAGTGGCAGGGGCATGGTGCGACGACAGAGCCGGGTGCCTGGCGCGAGCATCGCTGCGAAGTCTGCGGCTTCGAGGAACGGGAGCAGTATGTCATGTGTGGGCAATGCAAGGGCACGGGAGTGTGTCCGCGCTGCAAGGGCAGCTGTTGCGATCCTTACGGGAGGAGCTGCGATCTGTGCTGCGGTGCAGGGGATTGCAATTGCAAGTCCACCAACTGGTTCAAGTGGAGTGAGGAGGCGGACACTCGTCTACACGGACCGTCGCTCGCCCCGTAATCACGCCATAGTGGGTGGGGCATGCTGGCGCCACGATGCTCGGTGCGCCGCACACACGGTGCCTGTAGGAGGCCCGCGCCGTGAAGCCGAGTGCCCGCGGACTGCTCAAGAGGGCGGTCGCGGAAAAAAGCGACAAGCGGTCCGTCTTCTTTGTTCATGCAGGCAAGGTGATTTGGAGCAACTTCAAACGCCAAGCTGGAATTCCGGGGAACCCTCCCTGCCTGGGGCTCGCCGTCGCGACCCTCTCCGCGCTTCCGAGGAGCGCCTTCCTGCTGCCCGATAAACCTAAACGAACGAGATCGCACATGAAATCGGCCCCCATCACCTTTCTCCTTGGCGCCCTGCTCGCCGTACTGGTCATCCCGCGCGCCCCTGGCGGCTTCATCGGCACGGTTCGCGCGCAGGCTGCTGCCACTCACCGGGCCGCACCGCTCGAGCCGTCCGGCACCCCCTCCGCTCTGTCGGATCATCCCGAGCTCGACTCGAGGGCGCGCCGCGCCGCCTTCGCCATTCGTCTGTATCGGGAGCTGGCGCGACGCTCCGGTAACGTGTTCGTCTCGCCCTACAGTCTCGAGATGGCGCTCGCGATGGCGCAGGCGGGCGCCCGCGGCAGCACGGCGCGGGCGTTTGGGGAGGTGCTGGGAAGCGATCCGGCCGGCTCGCCCGCGCAGCCGGGCGGCAAAGGGCTGACGTTCACGGTGGCCAACGCCCTGTGGGCGCAGAGCGGATTTACACTGAGCCCTCGGTACGTTACCACGATCCAGCGGAAGTTCGACGGTTTGGTGCAGTCGCTCGATTTCTCGGGTGAGCCCCGAGCCTCGGCCGGGATCATCAACCACTGGGTGGCCGCAAAGACCCACGGCCGGATCGACTCCCTGGTGTCTGCGAGTGAGCTCGCGCATCAAACTTCGCTGATGCTGACGGATGCCGTCTACTTCAAAGGAGCCTGGGTAAAGTCCTTCAACCCCGGTAATACCTACAAGGAACACTTCCACCTTCCGGGCGGGCGCCTCGTGCGGACCGAGATGATGCACAAGACAGCGCACTTGTACTTCTATCGCGGTAAGACCTTCAAGATGCTCATTCTCCCTTTTCGCGGGGGACACGACGACGTCGCAATGCTGGTGCTGCTGCCTGATCACATCGCCCAGCTCGGCTCGCTCGAGCGGCAGCTGAAACCATCCGCTCTCAATGACTGGGTGGGCAATGCCGAGAGAAAGCTGGTCGAGGTGACTCTGCCGAAATTTCGCAACACCGATATGCTCCACCTGAACGCCGCCGCCAGGGCTCTCGGCCTCGCCGTCGCCTTCTCGAAGCATCACGCCGACTTCGCGGGTATCGCGAGGCTCGTCTCGCGGCGGCTGTATGTCTCGGACGTCCTGCAGAAGGCCTATGTCGATCTCGACGAGAAGGGCACGGAAGCGGCAGCTACCACCGCCCTGATCATGAAGGTGACGGCCACGGCGAGTTATCAGCAGCCAATCGAACAGCCGATCGTGTTCGACGCGAATCATCGATTCGTCTATCTCATCCGCGACGACACGACCGGCGACATCCTGTTCATCGGGCGGATGGCGAATCCCCATGGGTAGTGGCGAGGCGCCACACTGTGGCCGTAGCGCCCCTTTCGAGGTGAAGAGTCTATGAAGACGTGGCTGGAACAGACGACGCGGCGCAAGGCCGTGGCGAGTCTCATCCTCTGCGCGCTCGCCCTGGGTGTGCTCGGACTCGCCTACTGGGCCGATGCGGACTACTGGTGGGCACTAATGCATCCGAGCGTCGCTACGGCTGCGGACCTCGACGCGCAGAGTCTGCGGGTGAGCGCCTATCGGGACCCATCGGTGAGCGTGGTGTCGGTGCACGGCAAGGTGCTCGGCAACTTCGGCGTGAAAGAGGCTGAGCGATCCTACTTCGTGCGCAGCGAAGTCGTGAAGCCGTACTGGGCCACGCAGGTCGGCGATCGGGTGTTGATGGTCAAGAGCGTGGCGCGGCCGGCGGCCACGGTCACAGGGCTCCTGCGGGCGATCCCGAGCGACCTCGCAAGCGATGTGTTCCCGGCAGAATTGTCGGCTGCCGATCGTGCGAAATTCTATCCGCTGATGCTCGACACCGATGATCTCGGCACCGCGGAGACCTACCTGGTCTACACGCTGCTCGTTCTCGCGGTGTTCGGCACCAGCGCCTGGATCGGGTGGCGCCGCTTGAGCGGCAAGTCGGTGCATCCGGCCGTGAAGCGCGCGAGCGGCTGGGGAGAGCTGCACGAGGTCTCCTCACGCATCGAGCAGGAATATCAGCATGGGACCAAGTTGAGAATGAAGGGGTGGAGACTGACCGAGAATTATCTCATCCACAACTCGACGTTAAGTTTCGCCGTGTTTCGGTTGGACGACCTCGTCTGGGCGTATCCTTCCGTGGTGAGACATCGGTACGGCGGCGTGATCCCGATTGGCAAGACGCATTCGGTCGCGATGCATTTTCTCGATGGCGATGCAAATGCTGCGGGCAGGAAGGAGGACGTCGCTCAGATACTGAGCGCGGTGCAGGCGCGCGCGCCCTGGGCGCTCATGGGGTACAGCGACGAGTTGAGCAGCGTCTGGAAGAGCGAGCGACAGACTTTCATCGACGAAGTGCAGAAAAGGAAGCGGGAGCAGAGGTGATTTCCTTCGTTCCCCGGCAGGTGCCTCATCATTCCATGCGGCGCCGGCGAAGGATTCTCGTCAGTGCCTCCATGATGCCGGCGAAAAGCAGGACCAGGAGGTGGCCGAGGACGAACGCTGTGAGAAAGCGTTCCACGACGTCCAGGTAGAGGTCGGCGCCGGGGTGTAGGATTCCGCGGGACACGCCGATCCAGGTTCCAAGGACGGTGATCGCTATCGCCAGGGGCAAGGCGAAGGGATCCGCACTGAGGCCGACGTGCCGGCGCAGTGCCAGCGCAAGCAGTTGCCCGGCTCCGTACCCGCAGGCAACACCGATGCCGATCGCGGCATAGATTCCGCCGGTAAGCCGCGTGAAGGCAGCGGCCCAAACGGTCACGTAGATCCCAAGGATCAAGGCGTACTGCGCACGTGAGGACTTCATGGGAGGTTGCCAATCGTCAGATCACACGGTGTCCATCGCGGGTCGAAGAGGTCGCGAAACCGACGGAGAATACACTACCGGAGAGTCTTCGCGTTGTCGCGCGTCACGTTCATCAATGTATGAACTCGTTCCGCCGATACTTGCAGCCGCTGGCTCCGGCGCGCGCAAGCGGGTCGCGAGGAATTCGCAAATTGAGCGACGGCGCGGTATGCGCCCGAGCACGTCGACGAAATGGGTGATCACGCACGGCGATCTGTGCTTGCGCAGAGTGACGATGTCAATGATGGTCGAGGCGAGACTCGGATGGCTGATCGATACCGGTTTGAGCCAAGGAAAGCGGCGACCGCATCCGCCAGAGTCGATGCTTCGACGGCATGCAGGCGGAGCAGCCGGTGCCTACTGCCGCGCGCATCGTTCAGAACCGCACGCAGGCTATCGTCGTCCAGCACGACCGAGCGGGCATACTCGGCGACCATCACGCCTGCGTGCGTCAGGGCCACGCCTTTCGATGCGCGCTCCAGCAATGCGGTGCCGATCTGCTGCTCGAGGAGCACGATCTTGCGGCTGACGCAGGAGGGGGCGACATTGAGCAATTCGGCCGCTTTGCGAATCGAGCCCGATTGCGCGACCTCACGGAATGCCCGCAGTTCGCTCGGAAACCGAACAGCTGATTGAGATGTGTCGGCACGCCACTGATCGCGTTGCGACCCGGTCCCAGGACGCGGACGTACGGGACGAGGCGCGCGCGCCTTCCAGACTCGCGCATTGACGAGCGCCAGCGTGTTCTTGCGCGGGCCACCGGTGTCAGACCAAACTCACTCCCGGCGGAGAGCAAGCGCAAGCGACGGCGCAATCACGCACCCGCTCGTCAGCTTGATCGCCTTGAGGCCGGCCCAGATTCCGCGCTTCAGCCAACGATGCCTCGCCGACAGAGTGCCATACCACAAATCGATGCGGTCACCCACTTCCGGGTGGGGTTCCAGCAGCACCGGGCGTCCGTGCCGCCGCAGAATGCCGAGGATCTCCGACACAGTGCCGCCCCGAATACCGTCCCGCAACAGCCGCTCCCAGCTCACTGGCCCCGAGTAGCGTCGCGAGAACCGGCGAACGATGGCGAGCGTAATCCGATCGGGCAGATAGTTGATGAGCGGCATGCCCCCGGTCGTATGGACCTCGACCGGCGAATAGCGATGCGGCGTCTGATTGAGGAACAGAATGCCCCCCGGGTTGAGCAGGCTCCAAAGGAGCGGCAGCAACGACATGCGCTCCGACGTCAGCAGATGCTCAAAAACGGCGCTGCAGAGCACGAAGTCGAACGAGCCGAGACCCTCCGGAAGAGCATCCGCCGATGGTGAGCGCAAGAACCGCGCGCGATGGAGACCGAAATGCTGCGCGCGCAATCGTGCTATGCGCAACAGTCTCTCTTGCAACTCCACTCCAACGATCTCACATTCCGGGACAAGGCGCGCGAGCGCCACCGAGGATGAACCGGCGCCGCAACCGAAATCCAAAATGCGCTTCCCGCGGAACGCGGCCGGCGATACATAACTCAGGATATCATGCCGCAGGTGGTGCTCCACGTAGCGAGGGTCCTCCTCGCGCATGATTTCGTCGCAGACATAGAGACCCTTTGCCGCGTGGATTTCCCTTACCAACTCGAGCGGATAGCTGCTGACCCATCGATTTGCGCGTACATGGACTTCCGGCTTCGGGTGCACAGAAATACCCCAGCGGCCACCGGGTAACGGCGCGATCCTGACGACTCCGTCCTCGCGCTCGAGCTCGACGATCGTCCCGGCGGATCGCGTATCCGAGGCGACCGAAGCGGCGCACTCTGGCGTTGGCGAGCTCACGAACACCCCTCATCAAGCACATGTCGACTGGATTGCGGATTGGTGATGGAGAGCACCACGATGTTACAACTCATACATGTGATAGCCATGAGCGGCAGAGTGCCAGGATCGTACTTGCATGACATCGGAGTGACCCCCGCGCGGAGCTGATCCGCCTGGACCTGGTCATGGTTGCCGTACGCCGTCTCTCGGAGCAAAGTCGGCATCAGCGCCCTCCGCCGCCAAAGCGCGCCCCCCATCTGGTAGCAGCCTGTGGGCCCGGATTTGGCAAAGCCACAGCTTCAGCCGGGCTGCACCGAACGGGCCAGCCTGGGCCAGCGCTGCACAAGCAAGGAACAGACCCGCGCGATCATCGCCAACCCCGGCCCGTCGCCAAAGCTGCCTCCGACGGTGCTGCGCACCGAGGGCCCGGGGGGCCGACGCCAATCGAATTATCCGGGCCTCCGTCTATTGGCGTCTCGTGCCTTCAGCATAGACGAAACAGGTAGCAGCGCATTGGGTGCAGGGGCCGGCTACACTCGGACGATGCAGCGTGCGATCGGCATCAGCGTCCACACTGGATGGGGAGCCTGCGTCGTCGTGGGAGGGTCGCCTCGCAAGCCCGAGATCATCGGCAACAAGGTGATCGAGCTGCTGGGCGCTAGGGAGCGCTTCTGCTATCACCGCGCCGCCACGATGAAACCTGCGTTGGTGAAAGAGTGGCTCGGGCACGTGCGCGCGAAGGCGATAGCCCAGGCACGAAGCGCACTCTCGCCTCTGCTGGATCAGCAGGTCTGCGTCGGCGCCGTCGTTGCGAAGGAGGGGATCCTTCCGGATCTGGACACAGCCCTCTCAACCCATCTGCGAATCCATTCGGCGGAAGGATTCTTTTACCGCGATGTCTTCCGCGATGCCTGTCAGCTCCCCTGTCGTGTCATCTCCCCCGACTCACTCGACATCGCGACGATAGGAAAGCTCGACACCAAGCCATGGGGCCGGGACCAGAAGCTCGCGGCGCTGGCCGCATGGCAAGTGACGAGCCAGCCATTGACGTGACTGCAACCGACTATGCGGAGTGGACGAGCTTTATGCCTTATCCCAGCTGCCACGGTGAGCCGGAGGGATTGTTAGCGCAGATCGCGTGGATGCGATCGGAGTCGCTCGCTGGACCATGACGCGGCAGATGAATTCGCTTGACGCTCTTACCAGGTGCGAGTAGGGTCCAGCGGCTCGGGGCACACCTGTACCTGGGCGCCCGAACCCAACAATCCGGGCTCTGCGGTCTCTTGCGGCCGCACCCAGCAACGAGAATGACCCAAGGCCAATATCGAATGTCCCGAACAATAGTGTTATTTTCGACCGCGGTGGCGACAGTTGCGTTATCTCTGCCGCCTGTTTTCGCCGATCAGCTAACCCTCGGGGGTGGCGGAACGGCCACATTCACGGGCACGGGCTCTACCTCCGGGGATGTCATCACCATCGCGACCTCCGGCACTCCCTACGGCTGCGCGTCCGCGTCCACCTGCATCGGTTACTATACAGGCAGCTTCGAGTCCCCGACCGGGACCACTATTTACAGTGGCGCCGCCTGGAGCTTCTCGGTATCCCCGCTGTTGTCCTTGCTGGCTCCAAGCGGCTCTAATTATGCGGTCGACCCGAACGGCGGCCAGCTGTCGACATTCAATTTCTCCGGTGGCGGCGGCGACACGGTCACGGGGACAATCGACTGGAATTCGCTTCTCCAGAGCGGCTCCACCCTGGCCGCGACTCTCAATGGCGTTCTCAAGGTCGGAAGCGTCGTCGGCGGCGGAACCGACGGCGCGAACTTTGCCGCTGACTTCCCGGTGGGAAGCGACCTGAGCATCAATTACTCGTTCCCGATGGGCGAGGCCCTTTCGGCGCTCGTAGGCAGCACAGGAGCTGCGACAGGTACAGCCTCCGGTGGCGAAGTGTCACTCGCCCTCGCCGGAGCGCCAAGCGTCCCTGAGCCTGGCGTGCTCGTCCTCTTTGGCACCGGCATGTTCCTGCTCCTGATCGATTTGTTCTTCCGGAAGTATCGGCGGGCGTAAGAACCACTTGAGGCGCCTCACGCAGGCCCCAAAGCACCACTTGGTCGATCCCGCGCTCGCTGCGCGACTGCTGGGCGTGGATACCGCTGTCTTTGACTCGCCGTGCGGAATGCGCCGTCCTTCCTGGCTTGGTTCCTGGGGCTCGGCGGCCGCGCCAAGCCGCGCGTCAGGCGCAAGAGAGGGCAGCGATCCGGCGGGTTGACCCTCATCGAGAAGGATTCCCCGCTTCTCTGCTGACAGCGCCGTGGAGCTGAAGGGCTGATGCAGAAAATCGCCGAACACCGTTGGTCGGGGGTTCAAGTCCCTCAGCCGGCATCAATCCGGGCTGTCGCTCGCCGAGATCACCGCTGATGAGGTGTCCAGGTGACGCGATGCCTGCGCGGCTGAAACCTTCACCCGGGGCCAGCCGCACAAGGACAAGAAAACCGGCGAGGTGATCGCGCCCAAGGCGTGCCGGCGCAGCGGCGCGACCGTCAACCAATATATCGGGACGCTCTCGCACCTGTTCTCCTCGGGCGGTGAAAGAGCGCCGGGTCATCGATCGTACCCGTCGGCCAATCCGTGTCTCGTGCGTGAAGCCTTCTCCGGGCACGGTGTGCGGGACCTACAGGCTCGCACGTGCCTGCCAGGCGTGACTCCGCCAGACTCGACGTCTCTCCGACTACCGCACTCTCACCAACGCGCGGTGGCCGCTGCTGACCCGATCGATCAGCTCGTTGAAGGGGTCGATGCCGGCCTGGTACGGCTTGCCGCTCACGATGACGGAAATGGTGCTGTCGCCGTCCTTGACCGGATACTTGGCAAGGTACAAAGGCTTCTCGTCCTGCTCTTCGCCATCCCTGGCTTTCGCGAACACCCCGATCTCGATCGGGATATCCAGCTTGACGCGAGTCTCCTTGCCTTTGCCACTGGCATAGTACTCCGCGGCGTGAGCGCGCAGGGTAACTCGATACTGCCCATCGCGAAGCTTCCGTGCCGTCGCCGATTCCATACGGGTGTCGAACAGGGTGATGCGATCGAAGAAATCGGTAATGAGATTCTGGTACTTCGGCCCCGCTTGCGTCCGCAAGTCGGCGATCAGGTCGTGGGAGTCCGTATAGGGTGGCTGCTGGAATCGCACCTGATCCAACCACGTGCGAAGCGCCGCGTCGACCTTGTCTTCCCCGATATAATCCTGCAGCGCGTACAGGATCACCGCGCCCTTGTCGTAGTCGATGTAGTCTTGATTCTCATAAACGCGCGCAAGCGGCTCCTCCGTGACGCGCTCGCCGGCGCGGCCGGCCAGGTATTCGTCCAACTGGTACTTCAGGAACTTCCGCATGGCCAGGGGACCGTACAGGTGCTTCATCACCATCATCGCCGAATATTGCGCAAGCGACTCGCTCAGCATGGTCGCCCCGCGCACAGCCGCGCCGATCGCCTGGTGCGCCCACCATTCATGAGAGGTCTCGTGCGCGGTCACGTACGTGATGTAGTCGATATCGGACGGTTTGCGCAAATCCTCCAACATGAACCGATGCGAGTACGGGATCGTGTTGGGAAAGGTCTGTGCGTAGCTCTTGTAACCCGGAAACTCGACGACCCGCAGCTGTCGGAACTGGTAAGGGCCGAAGTGCCGCGTGTCGTACGCGAGCGCCTCCTTCATGGACGCGAGCGTTCGCGCGACGCCATACGGGCGGTGACCGGCGTAAAAGACCTCGAGCGCGACGTTGTGCCAGAGCTCGCGCGCGATCTGATAGCGCGCCGACTGGAACGAGAAGAAATCCTGCGTCGGCGCACTCAGCACGTAGTGAAAATAGCGGCGGTTCCCCTGCGTCCACTCCTTCTGCAGATGTCCCGAGGCGACGGCTACCTGATCCGCACTCGTCGACAGCGTGGCCGCGAAATGCACCCAATCGGAGTCGCACGAGATGTAAGTATTGGCTCGGGCCGCGATATCTGAGCGTTTCGCCATCAGCTGCGCGGGGCCCAGGCCGAATCTTCGCCTTTGGTTGTTGTCGGTGAGCTGACGAGTGGCGTCGTAGCAGAAATGCGGGAACATCCAATTGCCGAAGAACGTGCCGTTAGGCACGATCTGCTCGCCCACCGGCTCGTTGGCGAAACCCGGGTAGGCGATCCGCTCCTCGAATTGAAAGGCCATCGAGGCTCCCGGGGCCATTGGGCTCGCCAACTGGTACAGGTAAAAGCCCTGTCTCGGGTTCGCGATCTCGGCAGTGTGCGCCGGGAAGGTAAGCTTGACCCTGAATTCCCGCGTGTCGGGAACCGGCAGCTGCACCAGCAATTGATCGATCGGCTGCGCGTGCTTGTTGACGAGCGTATACCGACCGCGGATATCGACGCGGCGCTGCGCAGGAAACATCGCGACGTTCACCTTGACGTCGGTGATTCGGGGTTGCGCCAGGCCCAGGTACGTCCGATAGTCCTTCTCGTAGTCCGCGGCAAGACGCAGCTTTTCGTCGTGACTCTGATAGCGATACAGTCCGTGGGTGTTGTGAAAGAGGAACACCCCAACGAGGGCGAACGCTGCGAGCGCCACGGCCAGCAGCACCCGCGAGGGCGCACGGAAGCGCTGCGCCGCGATCTTTCCGCGCTCACGCCAGCCGCCCGGATTCCCGCGTATCCAGAACAGCGCCGCCACGACCAGCAGCGCGACGCTCAGGCAGTACCAGTAGGCCCGAAACCACAGATTTCCAACCCAGAAGGGCCCTAACCCGTCCATGTCCGAGTAGGGCGTCTCCGGCGCGCTGCCGGGGAGATACAGATTGTCCGCGAGATGCAATTGCGTCAGCGCGATGATGCCGACGATGTAAACCAGGATCAGCGCATAGCCGGCGAACTTGTTGCTGGCCATCGTTTGCAGCACCACCGCGAGGATGGCAAACCACGCGAACCCCAGCAGGCTCAGTCCCAGGAATTTCAGATACAGCTGGGGCTCGAGATGGTAGAAGCCGTGCAGCAGCTGGTAGCCCATGCAGTACAGGGAGCCGGCCAGCAGGAAGGTCACGATCGCGACGGCGAGCGTCGTGACTTTCGACATCAGCGGCAGCCAGTCTGGAGATGGAAACGCGTCCATGACTTCGTTCACACGCGCGCTGCGCTCGCGCCACACCAGCTCACCGGCGTAGAAACCCAATACGATCCACAGCAACCACTGGTAGCTGCCACTAATGGCCTGCGCCATCAGGTGGGTGACCGGGTACACGGGGGTGCCGAACATTTGTCCGGAGAAGATGAGTGATCCGGTCAGGTTCAGTAGGCCGAACGCGAGCATCACGAGGAACGCCGTGCTGCCGAGCACGCCCGCCGCATCGAACCAGACGAGCCTGCCGAATTGGACAAGTCGGGCCGAAAACCCGCTCCGCAGACTCACGCGCGGCAGGATCAGCGGCGCTGCGGCGGGCTTCTCCGCGGCTTCCTGCCTCGCCGCCCGTCGGCGGCGCCAGCGCAAACCTTCCCGATCCGGCTTGAACAGCCCCAGGCTCGCACCGACCAATGCGACGCCCAGAGCGAGCCACAGGAGGCGATTCTCCATCAGCAAGCCCGTCAGCGGCGGAATGCGACTGTTCTGATCGGCTGCCGTCCAGTACCGTGTCGCCAGATGCAATGCCCCGAGCCCAAACGGGTCGGCGAGCGCGGCGGCGCTCTGATGCGCGATGTTACCGCGGCCAAGCGCCAGTGCCGCCACGATGCTGAGCACGAAAAAGCCGATGACCCCAACATAGGTGGCGAGCATCGAGCGAGTCAGTGTCGCGAGCAACATCAGCAGCGCGGCGAGAAAGAACAGGTTTGGGAGCACGATCACGCCAAGCGCCCAGGCATACGCCGCCCACGGCGTCGGACCCAAACGAACCGGATCGAGCCACGGCATCATCGATCCCGACCACAGGCCGATCGCCACGGCGAGCAGCACCAGCACGCTCGCCAGCCAGCCGGCCGCCAGGCGGCCCCCGAGATAGGCGCCGCGCGTGATCGGGGTTGCGAATATCATCTCCGCGGTGTTGGCCCCGAAGTCGCGCAGCGCCGCGCCCGCGACGAAGATCGGAATGAGGAACAGACCGATGATCGAGAACAGGCTCAGCGTATTGATCACGACGAACGGCGCGTTCCGATGGATGTTGCCGATGCCACCGCCGATGCGTACGGTGTGTGAGGCTGTCGCCCCGAACGCAAGCGCGGCGAACAGCAATGCGATCAGCCAGAACAGCGGGCTGCGCAGCTGCTGGCGCAGCTCGAACCGCGAGATCTCGCGGAACATCAGGCCACCCTCGAGCCGGCGGCCTGCTGCAATTGCGCGAAGTAGACGTCCTCGAGATCGGGCGGAATGGATTCAAATCCTTCTTCCGGGCGGCCGTCGGCCAGCACGTGGATCAGTGTCGCGCCGCCTGCAAGACGGGTGGACAGCACCGTCATGTGGGCGCGGTATTCCGCCAGGGCGCTCTTGTCGATCACCCGCCGCCAGACGCGTCCCGCGAGCGCGCGGAGCGTCTCGCGAGGCTCCCCGGCCACACGCACGCGCCCTTCGGCGATGATCGCCATCTGCGGACACAGTTCGCTCACGTCCTCAACGATATGGGTCGAGAGGATCACCACCACCCGCTCGCCGATTTCCGCCAGCAGATTGAGGAAGCGCTGGCGCTCCTCCGGATCGAGCCCGGCGGTCGGCTCATCGACGATCACGAGCTTCGGGTCCCCGATCAGCGCCTGCGCGATGCCGAAGCGTTGCCGCATGCCGCCCGAGTATCCGCCGAGCTTGCGCTTGCGAACTTCGTAGAGATTCACCTGGTGCAGCAGCGCGCCGACGAGCTCGCGTCGCTCCCCGCGGTGCGTGACGCCCTTCAGCACGGCGAGATGGTCCAGCATCGCTTCAGCGCTGACCTTGGGATACACCCCGAACTCCTGTGGGAGGTAGCCCAACATGCGGCGGATCGCCAACCTGTCGGCGAGCACGTCGAGATCCCCGAGCTTAATGCTGCCGGCGTCCGGCTCCTGCAAGGTCGCGATCGTGCGCATCAGGGTGGATTTGCCGGCACCGTTCGGCCCGAGCAGTCCGAACATTCCGTTGGGAATGTCCAGCGAGACGTCACTGAGCGCGCAAACTCCATTGGGGTAGGTCTTGTAGAGATTTCTGATTGTCAGCACCGATCCACTCCCACTTGTCCCACTTGCGTTTAGCTGGAACCGGCCCGGATTCAGCCCTCCGGCTGAATTGCGGGTGACACCAACCCGATCGATTTCCGCATCCCCCTCCGGCAGCAAGATAGCATGCAGCCGCGGCAGCCGCGCCCTGCTCCAGCGAGCGTACCCGCTCCAATCAACCCAGACGGCAAAACAGGCTCCCGCCCGGCACTCGTCCTTCGAGTGCGTGAAGTGCAACGTAATTGATTGGCCGGTCACAGCCAATTGCTGCCGTTCGTCGCTTGCGGGTAGCTCATCGCCGACGCGGGACTGGGCAGTGCCTCTGCGCGACAGGCGCGAGCGGAAATCCGTGCACGCTCACTCGCAGCGGTGCCGCGGCGGCCTATGGGGCGCGCTCCTGGCCCTCATCCGCCTCGCTCGTCGCGTTGTGGAGTTCCGGTCAGCCTTCTCGGGAAGAGGCTCGGTACAGCGCCCGCCCCGGCCCAGATGAGCGCCGTCCGCCCAAGCGACAGACCCACAACGTTCGTGGAACCGCCTATCGCGATCGGCGCACCCCAGCAAAATATGATGCCGAGCGGTTGGCGAGACCAGTCCCTCGATCGAGGAGGCGTCGCGGACACGCTCATCGCTTGCGCGCCGAATCAGCCACAGAAGTTTCGGCCGTCACCACCTGCTGCGCGCGCGATCTGAACAGGCGGACACGGCACCGAGCCATACGAACAGAATACGCAGCAATCGCCAGGCTTCGGTCTCAACATCGCTCCACATGCGGTACATTCGAAGAAATGAATGCAGGCGTCCACGGGCATGGACTCGGTGTGATGCGCGCGGCAGGATGGACAAGTCAGCTCTGACGTCAGCTGAGGCATGCCTGAAAGGACTCCCTGAATTCTCCTCGGGCGGCCGCACCCTAAACCCCGTAGGCGCTAGAGGCTCAAGCACGAAGTGCGCCGGTCCACCGAACAGGCACGAACGGGGGCGGGCGGTCGTTGCGCGCAACGTGCTCCGCGGGTAGCCTGCTCGCAAAGCCTGGCGGGGGCGGATCCATGACCAGATCTGGAGCATCACCTTCCGAGTTCTCGATCGGAGCGCTTGCAGGCAGGAGCGGCGTCAAGATCGAAACCATCCGCTACTACGAGCGGATCGGCGTCATGCCAAAGCCCCCCCGCAGTGCCGCCGGCTACCGCCGTTACACGGGCGAGCATCTGAAGCGCCTGATCTTCATCCGCCGGGGGCGGGAACTCGAATTCAGGCTGGACATACTGCGCGGCCTGCTTCGGCTGGTCGATGACCATGCTCATACGTGCGCCGAAGGTCGAGCGCTCGCGCTCGAGCACCTCGATGACATCCGCGGCAAGATCGCCGATTTAAAGCGCCTCGAGAGCGCCATGGCCGAGATTGCCGCGCGCTGCACCGGTAAGGCCATCCCGGACTGCGCCCTCGTCGATGCGCTCTTCAGCTCGCCTACCGAGAATCCCAAGTTCCAACCCGGCCGACGAGTCCGGCGGACTGTTTCCACCTCGAGCGAGCGACGCTCCTGACCCGCGCGCAGATACCTGGAGATGACGAACGTGGAGGGGACGAAACAGGATCATTGGGATGCCGTGTACCGAACCAAGTCGATCACCGATGTCAGCTGGTACGAGCCGCACCCGGACAAGTCTCTCGAGCTGATTCGAAATTCAGCCATCGAGCTCACGGATCCGATCATCGACGTGGGTGGCGGCGCCTCGTTCCTCGTCGATGATTTGCTCGAGGCCGGCTACCGAGATGTCACGGTGCTCGACATCTCGGCCGCTGTTCTCGACAAGCTTCGAGAGCGCCTCGCGGCGAAAGCTCCCAAGGTTTCTCTGCTGCATGAGGACATCACGGCATTCGACCCGGACAGGCGGTACGCGCTTTGGCACGACCGCGCGGTGTTTCACTTTCTCGTCGAGAAAGGCGATCGCGGTCGCTATGTCGGTGCTCTTCACCGAGCGCTCCGCCCGGGTGGTCATCTTGTCTTGGCTACATTCGGGCCATCGGGCCCGGAGCGATGCAGCGGATTGCCCACCGTGCGCTACGACGAGGCAGCACTCGCCGCTGCGCTCGGCTCGGAGTTCAAGCTCGTCGAGAGCACGCTGGCCATCCATCGCACGCCGTGGAGCGCTTCGCAGCAATTCCTCTATTGCCGGTTCGTGCGGCAGGCGAGATGAGGGCCGTGCAGCCGGTTAAGGTCGTCGGCGAGGAGCGCTTGCGCAACCGTCGGGCAGGGCCAATTCCTCGGGCTGCAGGGCGTGGAGGCTGCGGAGCGCATTCGCGAGGCCTGCGCCCGACATCCAGGAGCAGATCGCGTGGGAGGGCATCCACCCGGTGAGGAAGCGCTTCGAGAGCGACGCTGAGCCTGTCAGGCTCAGCCACATCGGCGGCCGAGGCTCGTAGCGCGCCGGCGCCTCGACTCGTGGAGCTTCGACCTGCAGCGTTGTCCGATGCCCGCGCCATCGCCGAAGTGCACGTCGACGCGTGGCGGGCCGCCTATGGGGGCATCGTACCCGACGAGCACCTTCAGTCATTGTCAGTGGATCGACGGGAGGCAAGCTGGCGGGAGGCGATCGCGCGCGGCGCGCCCGAGGTTTGGGTCGCCGAGCGGGATGGGAAGGTCGCCGGGTGGGTCGCGTTCGGCGCTTCGCGCGATTCCGACGCCGCGGGCGGCACGGGGGAGCTTCAGGCGATCTACATCGCCCCCGATCGGTGGTCCACGGGTATGGGCCGTGCGCTCTGGGAAGCCGGACAGGCACGACTCGTGGAGCACGGGTTCACGGCCGTGACTGTGTGGGTCCTGGAGGACAACGCGCGCGCCATCCGGTTCTATCGGGGGGCTGGCTTCCTGCCCGAGATGGCATCGCGGAAGCAGATCACGATCGGTGGCAAAGGGCTGTGGGAGATTCGATTCCGGAAGACGCTCGAGGCCTGATCCACCGCGCCCGGTGGTATGTTGGCCGTACCACCTGACCCGCCAGGGCGCTGATCGTGCCTGACCTGGCCTGGCCTCCCAGCCGGCGATCGGGTGCATTGCGGCGGCTCGCAGTCTGCCGCACGGGGAGTCCGGTGGCGCCTCGTCAACGGGGTTGCCTGGGATTCTCCGGCGGCTTCTCGCTCTCCTCGGCCTCCCTCCCGATTTCCATCCAGTCCTCGCCCCAGAGCTCGATCGGATGCTGGCCGCGCTCGGTGCCGTTGCCGCAGCGCATGTCATCGGCCGGACAGAGATGCTCGCAGCCCCAGCAGATCCGTTCGGGATGTCCCGGGCGAAGGGGAAACTTGCGCATCGAGCGGTGTATCCTGGGATTCGCCTAGCGCTCGCTCCGCGCGCGGAGCAGGAGCGGCGCATGGCGCAGCGCGAACAGACCGAAGGCCCCGATCCAGAGGGCGGCGGCCGCGAGCAGCAGATCCGCGCTCGCCGCCGCCGTCAGCGCGGCGGCGATTCTCGCCAACGCGGCCGGGGTTGCGAGCGCATAGATGAGCACCGTCGTCGCGTCCGCGGACAGCGTCTGGCCGGTGTGACCGCGGATCGCCCGCGTCATCACGGCCAGAATCATGGTGGCGATCGCCCCGACCGTGAGTGCGTGAGTGGCTGCGCTCAGCGGAATCCGGGGATCGAGAGTCGCGGCCCCGAGCGTGCCGACACCGATCACCAGCCAGGCGTAGCCCAGATGCAGCACGAGGAGCAGGGGCTCGGAGCGGGTCTCCATTCCCCGCCATCGAGCGAGACGCCAGAGATTGACGGCGGCGGCGCACAGCAGCGCGATTCCGACCGCGCGCGCCTCGGGCGCGAGCGCCCATGCGAGGAGGGACACGTGCAGGCAGCCGAGGGAGAGGCGATCGATGACACCGGGAGCCGCGGGCAGGCGCGCCTGGCGACGTGAAACCAGCCAGTTGCGGGTGAAGCTCGGCACGATCCGGCCGCCGATCACCGAGATCAGGACGAGGATGGCCGCGAGCCCGAGGCGCCAGCCGTAACCGCTCGCTCGGCCGAAGCCCTCGATGCCGAGGTCCGTCATCAGGTCGGCGACGGCGAGCACCGCCACGGGCACGATGATCGGGAGGTTCCGGCGGTTGCCGCTGGCGATGATCTCTCGGGCGACCACCGCGGCAAGCGCGAGGGGAAAGGCGAGATCGGCGGTGATCGCAACCCAGGCCGGCATCCAGGCGGAGACCAGCGATACAAGCCGCCCGAGTGCCCAGAGTCCCGCCAGAGTCGCGAGCGCCGCGCCGGTCACGGGACGGCGCCCGGTCCAGTTGGGGATTGCAGTCAACAGGAATCCCGCCACCGCCGCCGGCACGAAACCAAAGAGCATCTCGTGGATGTGCCAGGTGAGCGGATCGAAGCGGCTCGGCAGCTTGAGTCCCGTGGTGAGCATCGCGATCCACAGCGCCATGGCCGCCGCCGCCCAGAGCCCCGCGCCGAGAAAGAACGGCCGGAACCCGTACGAAAGCAGCGCGAGGCCAGGGCGGCCCGAACGGCTCCCGGCCGTGCGGGCCGCCGCCTCGCCTCGGGCGCTCGGGTCCTGCTTCGACGGCAGAGGGCTTGCGGAAAGGTGGGCCATGGCTCGATTTTCCCGATGAGACCGCGGATCGCGGTGGTTTCCGGCCGCGGCGGCGGCGCTTAAGTCGCACCACGATATATTGGGCTGGCCTGGGCGAGCCATACGTAGTAATCCGGAGGGCCGTGCGAGGTCCATCCGGGCATCCTTGCCGGGGTGCCGGCGGCTCCCCGCGAGCAGCCGGGCATGGGGTGTGTGATCTGCCTCACGGCGGAAGGAGATTCGATGTCGCGCGCGCTTCGACGGACATCGGGCGATCTGCGCGGCAGGATCGCCGTGGTCGGCGGGGCGCTGATCGCGCTCAATGGGCTCGCCTGGGTCTTGGCGTTCGTCGCGCTCGGCGGCCGTCCCATGCTTATGGGGGCCGCGCTGCTCGCGTACGGCCTCGGTCTGCGGCACGCCGTCGATGCGGATCACATCGCCGCCATCGACAACGTCACCCGCAAGCTCATGCAGGACGGCAAGCGGCCGGCGTCCGTCGGACTCTACTTCTCGCTCGGGCATTCGACCATCGTCGCCGCCCTCACATTGCTGGTGGCCTTCGCCGCCTCGGTGGTGGAGGGCCGCTTCCAGTACCTGAGGGATCTGGGAGGCGTGATCGGCACGGGCGTTTCCGCCCTGTTCCTGTTTGCCATCGCGGGGGCGAATCTCGCGATCCTCGCCAGCCTCTGGCGCAGCTTCAGGCAGGTCCGTGACGGTCAGCTGCCAAAGGAAGCGCCGGCGCTCAATCCGGCGAGCGGGCCGCTGGCGCGGGTCTTTCGGGGGCTATTCTGTCTGATCGAACACGGCTGGCAGATGTACTTCCTCGGGCTCCTCTTTGGCCTCGGGTTCGACACCGCGACCCAGGTGGGACTGCTCGCCGCCTCGGCGGCCGGCGCGGCCCGGGGGCTGTCGCCTTGGTCGGTCATGGTCCTCCCGGCTCTGTTCTGCGCGGGGATGGCGCTGGTCGACACCGCCGATGGCGTCCTGATGCTGGGCGCCTCCGGCTGGGCGTTCGTCAAGCTCGTCCGCAAGCTTTTCTACAACCTGACGATCACTGCGCTGTCCGTGTTGATCGCGGTGCTCGTCGGCTCCATCGAGGTCCTGGGACTCATCGATGGCTATCTCGAGCCGTCGGGCAGCTTCTGGAGCTTCGTGGCCGCCCTGAACGAGCACCTCGTGCTGCTCGGCTACGGAGTCATCGGACTGTTCGTGCTCGGGTGCCTGGTCTCGGTGGCCATCTACAAGATCAGGCGTTACGAAGCGGTCTGAGCCCGCTCGCCACGTTCCTCGCCGCCGCTCCGTCGCCAGGACCGGAGGGACGACGAGAGCCGGTCGCTGTAACGAACGCGGGCGCCCGGCGTGCGGGCTTCAGCCGGCGCCGAGCTGCCGCTCCAACTCGTGGAGCGTGCGATAGCAGGGCAGCACCTGATGCACGCTCGCGTTGGGCTCGCGTCCTTCGCGGATCGCGGCGAAGAATTCCCGATCCT
>VFSW01003198.1_pt1 | contig 24528 bp, 19 predicted proteins | sample 5358111 | NCBI WGS metagenome assembly VFSW01 (sample SAMN11554181, study PRJNA540505) | mine drainage metagenome | isolation source: sediment from site ElyBrook_90M | place: USA: Ely Copper Mine, Vershire, VT | collected 2017
TGCTGCTGCTTTCCATCGTCCTGATGAACTGGCGCAACCTCGTCTTGGTACTCGCCAACATCCCTTTCGCGTTGGTCGGCGGTGTGCTCGCTGTCTTTGCCGGTGGCGGCCAACTCTCGTTAGGAGCCATGATCGGGTTCGTGACGCTGTTCGGAATCACGCTGCGCAACTCCATCATGCTCATCTCGCATTACGAGCATCTAGTGGAAGTTGAAGGGAAACAGTGGGGGTACGAGACCGCCGCCCAAGGTGCTTCAGAGCGACTCGCGCCAATCCTAATGACTGCTCTCGTCACCGCGCTTGGACTGCTGCCCCTGGCAATTGGCAGCGGGGCCGCTGGACAGGAGATCGAAGGTCCTCTGGCCATCGTGACCCTCGGAGGCCTGGTCACATCCACCGCTCTCAACCTATTGGTGCTCCCCACACTTGCGCTGCGCTTTGGGAGATTCGAGCGGCAATCGATCGAAGGGTGATTCAGCTACGTTCCATGTTCGCTCTTTGAGTGCCGCCCAAAACCTTCGTGTGCGCCAGCATCAAACGCAGGTCAGCTGTCTTCTTGCCGCGTGGACACAGGGGTCTACGAGGAAATGAGAGCCATCGGCGCTTCATAGGCCCTTTAGCATAATCTCTATTACAGATATTTCTTCCTGCTTGATGACCTATCGCCTTGTCGTGATCAGCGCGGTTCATTGTCACAAGTCAAGACTTCGGAATGAGCAGAGCGGCCACGCGCTATTCGCGCCTCGATTTATCATCCACCATCTCATCCGCGCGCTGCTAAAGGCATCAGTGATGCTTGTAGTAGCCGACACCCCGAATGTCATTCCAGACTGTAGTCTGGTGACAGCGTTGGCACTGGCGAACCTCAACGGGCCCACAGCACCCGGTCTTGGTTGCATCTTCCTGGCCGGCGATCTTTGTTGAGATCATGTTGAAGTGCATCATGTAATGGCTTGGGGGGGCCTGGTGACACTCGGCACATTCCGTTGAACGGGGCGAGGGATGCTGGTATCCCGCGATGGTCCACTTGGTCGTAGTATGGCACTGGGCGCATTCCGTACCAAACAATCCCAGGTGCCTGTCCTTAGTTGAATGACACCCGTTACAGTTCAGGGCTTGCCCTGCAGAAACTTCGTCTAGGTGGCTGAAGTTCTTGATCCGCAGCCAGGTTTTCAGTGACGCGACGGTCGTTGCACTGCCGGCATCTGTGCCAGAAGTTCGTTCCAGTGTTCTGATTCCAATCCTGGCGAGCGCCACATGGTCCATAAGCACCGGGCGGATGTTTGTTCCCTGATGCTCAACGTGGCAAGTTGAGCACTCGCCAATATTTGCGTGAAATGCACTGGGTTGCCTTCCGAGGAGCCTTTCATCGTTCGCATGACAGACCGTGCATTTGGCAGCCGTTACGCCCACATTGGCTTCGTGACACGACTCGCATTTGTTAGCCAAAGAGGCATGTGCAACTGACAGCGGCCCAGGGCTTATCGAGTGCTCGAGCGTTGTCGCGGCAGGCTTCCAGTGGATAACCGCGAACCACGTCGATCCAACTACGATGACGAGGGCAAGCCATGGAATCCACTTCTTCATCGCAGCCACCTCAGTCCGAAGTGGATGCCGGCGCCGATGTGGAGTGCGAGCAGTAGGTAGAGGAGGACGGACAGGTAGATATGGAGTTTTAGAGCGCGGCTAAACCAGCGCTTGAACATCTCGTGGGTCCGAATACTGAATTCGAGATCGGCTACGCCCTCGGCAATGCGGGTCACTTCGCCAGTGGGACCGCCGACGGGGAGCTCGATTCCGAAAGAGGCCAGCCCCGCGGTGAGTTCAGGATCCCTGGGCGCAACTTTGAGCGCGGCCGGGGATCGTTCGACGACTCCCCATGCGCTGTCGAGATCACCCCTGGCCGTCTGCAACACGAGCAATTTGTCTGTGATTTCATGCGTGAGGTAGCTGCTCAAGTAGCGTGCGGCGTAGCCGCTTACGACGACGAGCAACATCACAGCGGTGAGTGCGATTCCAAGAGGGCTGTCAAACTTGTGGCCGGTGTGGATGATCGCGAAGACGGGGCCGAGAATGCCCGAGTAAACATGAATCGTGAGTAGAGTCTGAAGAGAGACGTGTGCGGTGATTTGATCGTGAAAAAAGGGAATGCGTTTGACGATCGGATAAGCCAGCGGGACGAGCATGAGCACGGCCCCGACGATACCGAATGCGGTCCCTAGACCACTGCCCGCAAATCGTGGCGACCGGTGTAGTAGAAATCCCAGCCAGGTCAGAAAAAGGACGCAGAGGGTGCCGCTGACGACTATGCCTTCGCGTTCTTTCATCAGCTAAGCCTCCACCGTAACAGGACTCGTTGGCTTGGCCTGACACGCGAGGATCATGCCCGTGGATTTGTCTTCGTCATTGAGTGCATCCTGCACTGCCTGATCGACTTCGCCGGCAGTCTTTTTGACTTTGCAGACCCCGCAGGTGCCGACGCGGCACGAGAATTCGATGGGTATGAGTAGCTCTTCAGAAAGTTCGAGAATGCTTTGCTTTGGCGGGCTATCGCCTGTCTTCATATCAATGCGGATTTTGGCCGACTTACTATTCGCTGAGAACGTAACGTCGGGACCCGTAGCCGGTCCCTTTTGTTTATGTTTATCCGGCGACGCCGGTGCTGCCGGCGCGGGCTTGCGGAGCCCGAACGACTCGGTCATCAGGCGAGCGGGGGGAGATCCAATCTCGGTGAAGATTGCTTTGACTGCGTCCATCATCGCTGGAGGGCCGCAGAGGTGAACCATCCGCGACGATAGGTCGGGGACAACCTGCATGAGCCATTCCCTGGTGATGCGCCCTCTCGCACCCTTCCAGTCTGTTCCTTCCGGTTTGGAGATGGTGATTGCGAGATGAAACTTTGGATTCCGGCGCTCGAGCTCATGGAGCTGCGTGGCAAAGATAATATCCGCGGGAGTCTGGCACGTGAAGATGAAATAGATGTCTCCGGGCCAGGACTGTTCCGTCAGAAAACGTGAAATGCTCATCATCGGCGTGATTCCAACCCCACCTGAGATAAGAACGACACTGTTCTCGACTTTGTCTGAAAAGACGAATTTTCCGACCGGTCCATCCACAGCGACCAAGTCGCCGACCTGGAGAACATCGTCGATGTGCCGCGAAACAGCACCCCGAGGCTCCCGCCGTATCGATAGCTCGACATACTCGCTTTCGCTTGGAGAGGAGGAGATGGAATACGAGCGAATCATCTTCGCTCCGCCGATCCAGAATGCGGCGTTGAGGAACTGGCCGGGCAGATAGGTGAAGGGGAGGGAGTGATCACCTGATGAAGAGACAAGCCGGAACGTCTTGACGGCTGGGGTCTCCGCAACGATGCTGGCAATCCGAAGCTGGCCTTTCCAGTTGGCGCTGACGCGTGAAGTCGTCACTGCTTGCACAGTCGCAGGCGGTATGCCGGGTGAAGGCGGGGAGCCTCGCGCCCCCGGAGAGGATGACGTGTCAGTCTTCACAGAGTCGGTGGCCTGCGTTTGTGCTTGGGCCGGTTCTCCCGATGCGGAAGATTTCGTCTCAGTAGGCGCAGTTGTTTCGCCAAGGTTGCTGAGTTTAGGTGATCCTGGAGACGGAGGCGTATCGCTTCCCTGGGGAGGTCCTGGCTGGGCCGGCTTTCGTCTTCCGGGCCCGTCGGTCGGTGGCCGAGGTACGGATGGTCCGGGCGCTGCACCAGGAGGCCCAGGGGCGGCGGGAGGTGGGGGCTTTTTGTCAGGATCGAGACGACCAAAGAGGGCGGCGGCACGACGCATTTTGAAGTAATACATCGCCAACATGGCCAGCGCGAATCCCACCAGGAGCACCATGGTGAAGAGATGGAAGGGGGTTTCGCCGAGGACGCCGGAAGCTTCGCCCCCAGGAACGGGCGAGGCGAGGTTCATCTCGCGTCTGAACCAACTGAGTGCGACATTACGCGGTGCCTGGCCTTCCGCAATGACACGCTGAGCTGCTACGCCGGTCTCAAAATCCGTAAGGCCTTCACGCATCTGCTCGGTTGCCTGTTGCATCTTTTCGTAGTCCTGACGAGATGTGGCAGCGGATAACTTCTCAAGGCCGGCAGACAGTGCGGCAGTACCCCCATTCATGCGTTCCCGTGCGAGCTGGTCGATCGCAACACGCTGATCTGCATCGATCCCGTCTGGAAGCGACATCAGAGTGGGATAAATTTCTTTAGTGGGCGCGGTGCCCATTCCCTTCATCATTTCTCCCATGCCGCCCGTCGCTGCGCCGGGCTGTGCGGGCATAGCTGAAACGTCACCCATGCCACTGGGAGTGGCGGGCATTGCAGCGGGACTTCCACCCGCTGCTGTTGGAACCGTTTGAGTGGCCTGCGAAGCCATCGGGCTAGCTGCTGCCCCGCCAGGTGGGGGCGCATGATGGGAGGCGTGTTCGGCTGCGGACATCTGCGCAGGCGCAGTGTTTGCGCAGGCCAGAATCAGCCAGAGTGTCGCGAAGGGCGCAAAGCGAGGATAAGCTTTCATAGTAAAGCTCAGAAGAAAACTCGTTTCATCATGCCGAACTGATGTACAAGGCCGCCTATAAACCTTCCTTGCCCGAATGTGACTCACGGGCGGTTTCTGTCTGCGCACCGTGAACGTTCAATTGCAAACGAGTTGGACGATTCGCCCACGCCTATGGTGCGCGGGAGCGAACGGTCTAAAGCCAAGTAAATTCCCGCGACCCTTCCTAGAGCCTTACTCGGGTTGTTTTTGGGGAGATGGTGGGGACGCTTCGGAACCCTGCCCGCCACTCATCCCACCAGAGCCTTGACCGCCCATATTGCCCCTTCCATTGTTCATCCCGGGTCCATGTCCAGCCGCTCCGGGACCGTACGGGCCTTCGCCGGACGGTGCAACTGCGATTTGATTGACAACGTCTGAGACGCCATCCGCTTGCCGCGCCACTGTTGTCGCTCGATCTTTCATCTGTTGAGAATCTACTGTACCCGTCAGCGTCACAATTTTCTTCTTTGTACTAGCCTCAATCGTGGCGGACTTGACCGTATCATCGGCTGCCAGCTTCTGCTTGACGCTTGAATTGATCGTCGCATCCGTGGGGGCGCAACCTACGAGCACAGCAGTCATGAAACTCAGAAATAGAACTCTTACTTTGGTCATACATACCTCCTTGCCACCGGTGGAACGGTTCGTCGGGAACAATCGCTACTCCATCTTCATGGGGGCGGTCATTGGCTCCTTTGCCATCGGCTTCTTCATGCCCTTGCCCGGCGACATTGGCATTACGACCTGAGCGCGCTGTTCCGGAGTCAGGACGTCTGAAGCCATTGAGACCGAGTGGATAAATTGGATCTGTTGATCCGCCCTAAGCTTCGCAATCTCCTGCACTTTGCTGTCGATCGCTGTAGTGTTCGGTTGATCGGCGCTCGTAAGCTGCCAGAGATCCTGTTCGGATTGGTCGATCCTGGTCTGTGACGTCATCTTTTGCTGGTTAGCATCATTCTTGAGCTTTTCAAGCTGCATCTTCTGGTCACTTGTAATGTTGATGTGTTTCTGGTGGTCCAGGAAAAAGTCCTCTGCACCTATGTGCAGCAGGTGGGGGGATTCTTGGCTGCTAGCATCGGCCATCGTCTTTCCAGCCATACCTTTACCCTCCATCGGGGCCATTCTGCCGCCTGACATACCGCCCATTTTGTCATCTGCCATACCACCAGCGGCGGGCATCGGTTTGCCCATGCTCATCCCGCAGCATCCCATGGGCTTCATGGTTTTACCCTTCATTTTTCCATTCGCCGAGGGCATGGATTCCATCGCATCCGTATCGTCCCCCATTGACGGATTCGAAGCGTCTGGAGCCATTCCGCCCATCCCACCGGAGTTCTCTCCCATGCCCATTGCAGGCTTCGCACCTGCCATCCCGCTCTTTGCGGGCACGGCGTTCCCGGTGCGGCTCTGCTTCAACGCCGCCTGTAGTTTGATCACCTTCTGTTGAAGAGCGGTGATTTGAGCTTGGGTATCCTCTGTCGCCGCAGCCCCCGGCTGCTGTTGAGATTGAGTTGCCGACATAGGCATCTGCGCGTGCGCTAAGGATGCTGGCACGGAAAGCCCCGCGACAAGCGTGAGCAGCGCAAGCGGTCTGGCGGTAGCTTTTAGGTAACTAGGAAGAACATTCATATCAATCCTCGGTCAGATACTGCGGAAGCGACAAGGCATGGATCTCTTCCCTAGCCTATTGGGTACCCTGCGTTCGTGTCTGAGCAAAACGACACAGACCGTTCAAAAAATTTAGATTCAGATGTTTACGGTTACGGTCAGGGCTTCGCGGAACCCACCAGGGTCTCCGTTCTCCGTGGGCTTGGGACAGTCAGGGAGAAGCATGAGAGCAACGCGGAGAGGTTTCATAGGAAACACTGCTGCCGTACTGGCCGTTCGACATGCCGCTCGCGTGTACGGGTTGGACACCATTCGAGATGCTTGCTCAGAATCAGGCACCAGAACAACGCTGGATGGCCGGGAGAGACCAATTGACCTTTTGATCGATGTGTTCGGTTCTCGATCAACGGTCGTGTGGGGCATGGGATCGCCGTGAACGGCTCCATTCCAGGACCCACCATTCGGCTTCGAGAAGGTAAAGAGGCAGTCATTCACGTCCTTAACCATCTGCCGGAACCTACGTCGATTCACTGGCACGGCGTACTTGTACCCCCAGGAATGGACGGTGTGCCGGCGGCCGTCGGACTGCTCCACAGCGGATAAGGAATTCCCGCGACTCGATTGATTACGAAAGCCTGTGCCGTAAGCAGGACCACTGCAATCTCGATTACGACAAGCTCTTTTGGCTGGGAGATGATGCCGAGAGCGACAATAAGCGTGGTCGCGCCCGCAGGCGGATGACTCACGCGCAACAACGCCATCAACGCTCCTGTAGCTGCAAGAGAGAGCGCGGCGGCCAGAACTCTGGGAAGGTGAACCTCGCCATGCGCAGCAAAGGGTGGTCCTAAGCCTGTCGTGACTGCAAAGGAAACGTATCCGCAGATTAACCCGATTGCGTGGCCCAGGATCGTATTCCTGGGACTGGAAGCTTCTGCCAAAGGCGAGAAGAAGAACAGGTATGCTGTTGGACCGAGTGATGGAAAGACAAACGGGCTGGCTGTAAAGAGCGCAAGTAAGGCGAGCAACCCGATTGTGACGAAGCCGTTGACGCCGACATAGATCGCCCACACCACGCGTGGCGACAGATGCTTCAGTAGCCATGCCATCCGCAAATGCGTGAAGAGCACAGAGATGTGCTCAAAGCCCGAGTGCGAGTCGCTTGCTAGATTCTTTTCGCAAGTCATTTAGATGTTTGGGAGCAGATCGAAATATTCATCGTCCTCATTTTTACCGCCCTCGCCCAGACCGACGTTCTTCTCCGATTCGATGAACTCGATCCGTTCGATCCACTTGACCATCTTGTATCCGAGTTGGTTTTCAACACGTAGCCGCAAGGGGGCTCCATAGACTTCGGTCAAAGGTTTTCCATTCATCTCGGAGGCGAGCAGGCACTCTGCCTGGAGCACGTTTTCCAAACTCTGTGTGTCGTAGTACCTGCCGCCATAAAGCGAGTCACCGAATGAGAAGAACGCCACGATTTTGGCGCTCGTCTTGGGTCGAACCAGTTCGACCAAGGATTTCATCGGAAGTCCACCCCACTTCGCAATGCCTGTCCAACCCTGAATGCAGTGATGCATCGTGATGTTTTCCGCAATTCCCAGCTTCGCGATGTCGGCTAGCGAGAGCTCGACCGGGTTGTCTACCAGACCGCCTACCTTCAACCTGAAATCGCGAAATTCCCCCTTCGCCAACTGCTTCCAATCCTCACGTTCCGGCATTTTGCCGTTAGGCCAGAAGTGGGATGAGATGTCCTTATCCGTATAGTGCTGACTCGGCGTGAGCCGGTTCAGTGTCATCAGCGAGAGAGGGTAGGTGATGAACTTCTGAACATGCTGCAAGACGCGTGGCCAGAACCACGAGACGTAATGCGCCCCAACCCACGTAAGCAGAACCACGCCAATGCCAACGAAGCCCCATGTCATCCCCGCGCGACTGTGTACGTCATCCGTGCCTATCACGATATGGTTCATATTGCGAACGAAGCCCGTAAGGACAATCAGAGTTACATGCACGACTATGAAGCCAAAGAAGCCGAGCATCGTCAGAAAGTGAATGGAACGTGCCGACTGCCTGCCGCCAAAAAGCTTTGCGTAGCGGGGAAAGCGGTTCACCAAGGCTGGTGACATCGCGATTCCGGTCAGGATCGCCAATGGGCCAAAGATGAAGACGACGGAGAAATAAGCGATCTGCTGGAGCGCGTTGTAGCCGTAGAAGCCGTTGAATTCAGGCGGCAGATGAAAGGTAGCGTAATGGACCCAGGTGTTCCAGGCCTGCAGCAGAACGAGCGGCGATTGGGGAACAAGCCGCCGCCACTGCTCTGTGTCGAAGAGCATGATCACGAACAGTATGCCCGTAACAATGAAGCCGTAAACATTGAGAAAGTGCCAGGAGCGGGCGATGCCGACAGTATGTCTATAACCCGGCGTGGCCACAACTGGTGAAATATAGCGAGCATCGTCTTTTGCGGTCCAGACCCGATCCGTAGGAACCTGAATCGGTGTCACACGGATCCACTCGCTACCAGGCGTGCAGTCGACGTTGAAATACAGGCGAGGATGATCGACCAAGATCGACAATCCGCTGCGGATAAGCATCATTACGAAGACGAAGTTGAAGAAGTGGCAGTACCGGACCCAAAGCGGAAATCCATGTGGTCCCACAAAATTGTTGGGATAGACCTGCGGGACGGGCGGTATGTAAGGGAGCCCCGAATGGAAAAACTCAATCCAAGCCGCAACTAGAGGCAGTAGAACCAGCAGGCCGGCACCAATCAAGAACGAAGGCCTAATCCAGATACGAAAACGACGATCCGGTGGATAGTGCACCGCAGTGTGTGCTGCGTCAAAAGAAATCATTGGGCCACTCCTGAAACAAGAATGTGGGTCTCCGTAGCGGCCCGTAAGAAGTTAAGTACCGTAGCCACGATGCGGCATGGCGAGCAGTTCGCGTTCTCTTGGCCAGGAGATGGTGAGGAGGAACGCCGACTCCTCCGTTGCCTCAACCTGGTGCTTGATGGAAGCGCCGAGGGTCAAAAGGCTCCCCGCCTGCAACTCGTAAATTTGCCCTTGGGTGCTGTACCGAATGTGCCCTTTGAGTACCTGCACGGAACTGGTTCCATCGACATGATGTTCCTTCATCTGGGCTGCGGCTTCCATGCAGATGAGAACGGCTCTGAAATCGTGTTTCTTATAAAGTGTTCTGGCATAAATGCCCAAAGCCCAAGGCTTCCGTTGTTCGGAATTCGTTACCTCGCCCAGCAGGTCGAAATGGGCGAGATCAGCGGTCATCGTGCCATCATCGTCTGAACCTGGAATCGGCATTGCATCAGTCCTTCTGGCAAACTATGCCCGTGCGATTGTTGCTGCAGTCTTCTTAAGAAGCGGCTGAAGCACAACCGCTTCATTATGCTCTGTATCTTTTGCCCCGTAGATCAGCGTGATCGTGGAATGCTCATGAGCGTCCCGCAGGATCTGAAGGATGGCTTCCTTCGATGCTGGAGCTTTCAGCTCGGCCCGGTACCGCCTGCAAAATTCGCACCAGTGCTTCGGATCGTGATCAAACCATTTCCTCAGCTCTGTACTGGGCGATATATCTTTTGCCCATGCGTGCAAGCGCAGATCAGCTTTCTTCTTACCGCGTGGCCACAAACGGTCTACGAGGACACGAAAGCCATCGGCGCGAGCAGGAGTTTCATAGGCTCTCTTGAGTAGAATATCCATTGCAGCATCTTTTCCGGGGGGGAAGACTTTGTGACAAGTCCTCCCCCATTGCTCACATTTAGGATGCTGAAAATGAACAGGGTAGCTTCTTCTTGTCCGTGGTTAGATTCGTTATCCTGGCCCCTCATCCTCGCGTTGCTTGCCAATAACTCAGAATGCGGACGTTGAAGCGTTCCGCTCTTCTCCCGAGATGAGCCCGCAATTTAGCGTTCTTCTGCCCATTCTCAGTGAAGTCATCATGGGAGCGGCATAGTGGCCACCATGATCTATGCCGCGGCTTCGATAGGAACGACGCATACCAGTTTTTTGTTGACGAACTCCTGAATGCCCATCGCAGATAGCTCGCGCCCGTAGCCGGAGTTTTTGATGCCGCCGAACGGCAGTTCCGGCGCAGTCCACGTAGGGTGATTCACAAAGACCATTCCGGTCTCGATGAGGCTGGCAACGCGCTTGCCTCGTTCGATGTCAGCGGTAAACACGGAACCGCCAAGGCCGTATTTTGAGTCGTTGGCGAGAGCGATGGCCTCCTGCTCGTTGGCCACGCGGAAGAACAATGCGACCGGGCCGAAGAATTCTTCGACGTAGGCTGGTGTGTCCTTCTTGATGTCGGTGAGGATGGACGGCTGCATGAAGGCTCCCGCGCGGTCGACTCTTCCGCCGCCCATGATGAGTTTGGCTCCGGCTGCGGTCGAGCGCTTCACCTGATCGAGGAGATTGACCAGAGCAGCCTCTGAGCACAGGGGGCCAAGCGTCGTGGATGCTTCAAAAGGATCTCCAGGCTTCAGAGATTCCAGGGCAGCTTGAAATTTGGCGATGAACTGGTCAGCGATCTTATCCAGCACGATGAAGCGCTTTGCCGCAACGCAGCATTGGCCGGTGTTGTTCATGCGGCCCCACACGGCCCATTCGACCGTCCTGTCGAGTTCCGCATCTTCGAGGACGATGAACGCGTCGCTGCCACCCAACTCCATCGTAGATTTCTTCAGTCCCTTGCCTGCTTGAGCCGCGACTACAGAACCCGCACGCTCGCTACCAGTAAGAGCGACACCCTTGATCCTGGGGTCGTCGATCAGGTGCTCGGCCTGGTCGTTCGAGAGGAAGAGGTTGGTGTAAGCGCCGTCTGGTGCACCCGCCTCTTTGAATAGCCCCACAAAGGCGAGAGCGCACTGCGGGACCGACGGTGCATGCTTCACAATGACAACGTTGCCCGCCATCAGGTTCGGCGCGACGAAGCGGGCGAGCTGATAGTAGGGGAAATTCCATGGCTCGATACCGAAGAGCACACCGATGGGGCTGCTCTCGATAGTCGCTTCGCCGGAGTGCGGAGCTAGCGTCTGCGGCGCGAGGAAGGCCTCTGCGTTTTGGGCGTAATAGTCGATAATGTCGGCGCTGAGGGCCACTTCACCTCGACTCTCGGCGATAAGCTTGCCCATCTCCAACGTGATCAGACGTGCAAACTCCTCGGAGCGCTCCCGCAGGATTTGCGCAGCCTTTGCGAGCACGGTGGCGCGCTCGGGGAAGGTCGTCTTCCGCCATATTGCGAAGCAGGTCTGTGCTTGTGCCACCGCTGCCTCAACTTGCGCCTCGGTATGGTCCGCAAACTGTCGGGTACGTTCGCCGTTGTAAGGATTAACGCTTTCATATGCCATGGGAACTTCTCCTTGAATCTCGGTTTGTTGAACGATCTGGTAGCTGCAAGCCATGCCGAAGCGGTTGTAAAAAGACAGAAGTCGGATGACATTTGCTATGCCATTTACCAGATGAGTATGGGCCAAGCCGGGCAGGATAATCTGTGCTATTTGAGACACTCGAGCGAGCACGTATTTTCGTCTCGGGCTTGCCAGCGCCATCCGTGCGCGACCCGATCGCGTCCGCTGCCGCCGCACCCAACGCGCACGATCAGGTATCCAATCAGCCGGTGGACTTCTTCGAGTCAACGGTGGACTTCCCCGAGCAAAACAGCACAGTATCTCTCGCGGCATAGAGAGACAATTAGATTTTCCGGCTTCGGCTAACGCTGAATTTCCCACACACGAGGTATCAAGCATGGCAGACAAAATGCACGTCGCAGTCGTCGAGGAGTTTGGCAAGCCACTCCAGCTCCGGGAATGGGACGTCCCGTCCGCCGGGCCAGGGCAAGTGCTGGTCAAGACAGAGGCCTGCGGCGTATGCCACACTGACCTCCACGCCGCAAACGGCGACTGGCCAGTGAAGCCGACACTACCCTTCATTCCCGGGCATGAAGCCATTGGTCGGATCATTGCGGTAGGTGCGGGCGTGACCCGGGTCAAGGAAGGGGATCGAATCGGTATTCCTTGGCTCTATTCGGCCTGCGGCCATTGCGAGTATTGCCTGAGCGCATGGGAGACGGTGTGTCCGGAGGCGCAGTTTGGCGGATATACGAAGAACGGTGGCTTTGCCGAATATCTGCTGGCCGATCCTAACTATGTTGCCCATATTCCGGAGGGACTTTCGTCTGCCGAAGCCGCACCGCTGATCTGCGCCGGCGTGACGACGTACAAGGGAATCAAGCAGACGGAAGCGAAACCGGGTCAGTGGGTAGTGATCTCCGGTGTGGGCGGGCTGGGACATCTGGCCATCCAGTACGCCAAGGCCATGGGGTTACTGGTCTGTGCGGTGGATATCGACGACGGTAAGTTGGCCCACGCGAAGAAGGTTGGAGCAGACCTGGTCTTCAACGCGAAGGTGGGTGATGTCGCAGCCGCGTTGAAAGAGGAGACGGGCGGAGGAGCACATGGCGTGCTGATTACGGCGCCATCGCTGCCTGCCTTCAAGCAGGGCATCGCCATGACACGCAAGCGCGGCACCTGCGTGTTGGTCGGGCTGCCACCGGGAGACTTTCCAGTTCCGTTGTTCGACGTGGTGGCGAACTGCATCACCGTGCGCGGCTCGTTCGTGGGAACGCGCGAGGACATGGCAGAGGCGCTTTCGTTCGCTGCTGCGGGCAAAGTGAAGGCGGACATTGAACTGCAACCACTATCCGCAATCAACGATATCTTCGAGCGGCTGGCGCATGGAGAGGTGGCCTCACGGGTGGTTTTGGATTTTACGAAAGGGTGAGCCGAAGGTAGGGCAAGTGCATATGGTCAGTCCGGGTGGGCGATCCATCAAGCAGCCGCCAAAAAAGCAATCGCTTGCGAACGCTGACGGAAATATAACATGGGAAATTCAATGCTTGCGGAAAGTCGTAGCTGGGTCGATCTCACTTTATGGCTATGGTTCTCGCTGACTGCAGGCTCCGTCCTCTATGTCGCATGGGACTTAATCATGCGCACCCCGGAGATGAAGGTGATGAAGTGGGGTTGGGTCCTGGTCACCCTGTACGCCGGTCCCGTAGCGCTCGTCATCTACTGGCTGTCTTGCCGCGAACCCGCGCCTGGAAGGCACGAAGAGTTCATCGCTCCACTATGGAAGCAGTCGGTTGGCTCAGCCATCCACTGCATTGCGGGCGACGCCACGGGCATCATTGCCGCCGCAACGATCACGAGCTTGCTCGGATTGCCGATGGGCCTTGATGCGGTTGTTGAATACATTGCCGGCTTTGCGTTCGGACTGTTCATCTTTCAGGCCCTCTTCATGAAGGACATGCTCGGCGGAACCTACTGGCAGGCGGTGAAAGCGACCTGGTTGCCGGAATGGCTCTCCATGAACACAGTGATGGCTGGAATGATTCCGGTGATGATCCTCCTGATGACGAAGGTTGCGGGTGCGATGGAGCCGGCCTCGTTGCGCTTCTGGGGCGTGATGTCATTGGCGACGCTGGTGGGCGCAAAGCTCGCCTATCCCGTGAATTTGTGGTTGGTCAAGAACCATTTGAAGCACGGCATGGGAACGGAGCGCGCGCTCGGAAAGGGCGGCACAAAGATCGCAGCAACAAGGGTAAATGAGAGACCCGCCCTACACCGCAACGCAGGACATGGAACGTTAGCAAGCGCGCCGAGATTGAACATGGCAGGCATGGAGAAGTCAGCCGTCTCTGGTGGCCGCAAGCTGCTGGCCGCGCTCCTCACTCTTGCCCTGCTCGCAGGCGGCATCGCATTGGCAACGGTCTATGGCGACCTATCGATGCGTCCGGCAAAAGCGCAGGGAGCATCCATCTCGATGCAACAGTAGCCGCCGTCTAGAAGTTGCTGCTGATGAAGTGGACATCTCTTCGCATCAGGCTGGCGCGAGCCCGGCGAACTGGACGATGCCAGGAGAGGGAGAGCCTGCATCGCGCAATAGAACTACGATGGAGCGCGGCTGCACCTGATATTTCAACGAAGTCAGCATGACTGCGTCGCCACCATCAGCGAAGTCGTTCGGGGTATTCAGCGCCGTATCGATGGAGAGCGTCCATTCTCCGACTTGGCCATCCTGAATAACGAAATCCAGATCCTCCCAGTAGCCGTTGATCATGACGTAGATGTCTGCATCCTTCTCCGACTTGCCGCGAAGGCAGTAAGCGAGGCTTCGGGATTCATAGGATAAGTCCACGCTTGGCCCAATGCCATACCATCGGATACCGTCGCGCCAGAAGACGGAGCGACCCAGCGAGGGATGGGCCTTTCTGAAAGCGATCATCTTTTGGAAAAAGCGGAAGATGTCCTCGTTCTGCTGCAGCCGCTTCCAATCCATCCAGGTTAGATCGCTGTCGATGTTGTACGGATTGCCGTTGCCATGCTGCGTTTCGAGATACTCGTCGCCAGCGCGAAACATGGGAGTTCCGTTCGATAGCAGCAGCAGGCAGCAGAAATTTTTGGCCTGCCGCTTGCGCAGCGAGATTGTCTGCTTGGAAATCCCCTCTTCCCCATCGCGGTCACCGCAGTTCCAACTTTCTGCGGAGTTGTAAGCGACCAGGTCGTACAGGGTCGGGCCGTCGTGCGAGCTGATGTAGTTGAGGCTTTGCCAGGGCCGGTAGGCTTCGCGCACAGAGTCGGGAAACAGATCCGCGCTGCCGTAGATACTGGTCATCAGATCGGAAACCAGGCCAGGCGCCCCTTTGACAAAGAGCCTCGCGGTCGTTCTGAACCTGTCGTTCCACTGTCTCCAGCGCCTGCCGGGAAAGCTACGCTGCAGCATAGAGACGGAGGTGGAACAGGAGCAAGCGTGTTGGCCGCAATTCTCGCAATTGCCTTTTGCTGCGGCGTTGCCGGAGTTCGAGCTGTTATCTCCGAGTTCATAGTTTGGGAAGAGAATGTTTCCTTCCCAAGGCTCCGCGATCAAGCGCACATCTTTCAAGTCCGGATCGCTGGCGATGTCGCCGAAGATGGGTGGATCGTCGAAGTTGATGGAACCATCGCTTTTGCGGGAGAATACCGACGCAAGATCGAATCGAAAGCCGTCAACGTGCATCTCCCGCACCCAGTAGCTCAGGCTGTCCACGATCAACTGCCGGACCGCGCGATTCGCGCAGTGCAAGGTGTTGCCGGTACCGGTGTAGTCCGCGTATGGATGTCCGGGGTCTTCCGAAGCCATGTAATATGTGCTGTTGTCGATGCCTTTCATGCCATACACTGGGCCGAATTCATTGCCTTCGCCGGTATGGTTGTAGACCACATCCAGGATCACCTCGATCTCCGCCTGGTGAAGGGCCTTGACCATCTCGCGAAACTCGCGGCGATAGTCGCCCGCGCAGGGCCGCGAAGCATATCTGTCGTGCGGCGAGAAGAAACTCAGCGGCATGTATCCCCAATAGTTAGGCTCCGTCGCATCGAACTGGAAAACTGGCATCAGCTCTACGGCGGTCACACCCAGCTTCAGCAGGTAAGGTATCTTCTCGATGACGCCAGCAAAGGTTCCGCGCTTGTCGGAGCCGACACCGGAGTTGGGGTTCATTGTGAAGCCGCGGACATGCATCTCATAGATGACGAGGTCGCTCTCGTGGCGCGGGTGCCGATCATCTCCCCAGTCGAATTCCTCATCCGTTCCACAACCGCAGAGCACTCCAAGAGGAGCCTTGCCTGCATTTTCGCCCGCGCCAATAGCCGCCGCGCGGTCAAAGCCGGGCGGAAAGAACACCGACCTGGCATAGGGGTCAAGCAGGATTTTGCGGGAATTGAAGGCGTGCCGCTCAAAACGGTTGCCAGAGGAAGAAGGCCCGTCGATGGAGTAGGCATAGTATCGAATGCCTTCGAGCTGCTCCTCGGAGATGCGCGTATGCCAGATGCGGCCCGTCTTGTTTCTTGGTGGATTGAAATGAAACGTGAGTACCGGATGGATGAGATCGCCGGGGTGGTACAGGAGGAGGGTCACTCGTTCGGCATACTTCGAGTAGAGAGCGAAGTTGTACGCCCGCTCGGCGGCGACCCAAGTCCCTCCAAGAGGAATGGGGGAACCCTCTATAGCTGCCCATGTCCTTCTCTCTATCATGCGTTTCTCCTGTCAAACGCCATTTCACTTTTCAGGCCGGGGAGTCGGTGCGTCCGGCGACTCTGTCGCAAAGACGAGATTCCCATTGTGATTCAAGCGCGTGAAGCGGAAATTCGATGATCGGTGCGACCGGACCGGGTAAGTGTCCGGCTGAAGCTCTATGTCATTTTCGGCAACGCCAGACCTCATCAAATCGAGTACGTTGGGCACATAGGCAAGAGTTTCGCTGGGTAGTGAAGCGTGGCGGCTCAATGTCCAGAAGTCAACGCTATTGAAGCGGCGAATACCATGCGATAAACGAGTCGGCCCTGCGTTGTACGCTGCCAATGCCAAGGGCCAATCGCCGAACTGGTCGTGGAGTTGACGGAGGTAATGTGCAGCGGCAACAGTCGATTTCACAATGTCGAATCTGTCGTCCTGAGTTGCGCTCACCACCAGGCCATACTGCCTCGCAGTGGAGGGCATGAACTGCCAGAGGCCTGCTGCGCCTTTGGGCGAAACAGCCGCAGGATTGAAACCGCTCTCGACGGCCGCCACCGCCAATAGATTGGCAGGCAGGCCCTGCGCCACAAGGATAGAGCTGATCGTGGAAGGCCGAGGTTGAGTTGCCTTGTAGGTAGGTATGTCCAGTTTTCTCTGGGCAGGACTGACTGCTTCGGAACGACGTGCGGATACGAGCTCCCCGATCTCGTCATCGAGCTGTTGATTGAAACCCATTCGCCACTCGTCCACCGTTGTTATTGCAGCAGTCGACTGCGCCCGCAGTGCAAGAGGACTGAGCATTAGAGACAGCACGCACAGCGCTGGGATCGAGCGGATGATCGTCTTCAGTGCAGCCTGAACGGCCCTGCATAGGTCGCAACTGGGGCTTACATCTTCCGTGGCATGCTCGTGCGTTCCAAAGAGTTGCAGCGAGAAGCCGATCTTGCGCAGTTCGTGCTTGACGAAGGCACTCTCTGGATACACTTCCGAGTAGACCCTGAACTTCCTCACCAGATCCCCGGCCTCAGCTTTCGTTGTGCCCCGCGCATCGCTCTTGATATTCAAACAGACCTGCCCTGCACCTGGTTTGTTGAGACAGAAAGATTGTTCGTCTGATCCTTCGGCTTTGCGTGCCGCATCTGCCATCCTCTCCACATCTCGTAGATGACCGGTATCACGATGAGGGTAAGGATGGTGGACGTCACCATGCCGCCCACCATCGGTGCGGCGATGCGCTTCATCAGATCGGCACCAGTGGCGCTGCTCCACATAATCGGCAACAGCCCCGCCATGATCGCGGTAACGGTCATGATCTTCGGCCGGACACGCATCACTGCGCCTTCGATGATGGCATCATACAAATCTGCGGCGGATGTCATCTTGCCTTCTTTCAGACGGCTCTCATAGATCTCGTCCAGGTAGACGATCATGACCACACCCGTCTCCGCCGCTACACCGGCCAACGCGATGAAGCCCACCCATACGGCCACGCTGGTGTTGTAGTGCAGTAGATAGATCAGCCAGACGCCGCCGACCAGGGCGAATGGAACCGAAAGCATGACGATGAGGGTCTTGGCGACGGACTTGAAGTTCGAGTACAGCAGGACCATGATGATCAGCAAGGTAAGCGGAACAACGTACTTCAAGGTCTGCTTGGCCCGCTGCATATACTCCCATTGGCCGCTCCACTCCAGCCTGTAACCGGGCGGAACTTTGACCTGCTGCTGAACGGCCTGTATTGCATGCTGCACATAGGTTCCGAGATCCACACCGGTGACATCGACGTAGACGTAGCCCACCATCTGAGCATCCTCACTCTTGATGACAGGCGGGCCCATGGTCAGCTTGATCTTGGCGAGCTGCGCGATTGGAACCTGCGCGCCGCCCGGCGTTCCGACCAACACTCGATCCAGTGCCTGCTGGTCGGTCCTGTAGTCGCGGAAGTACCGCACGTTGATGGGGAAACGTTCCCGACCTTCAATCGTAGTGCTGATGTTCTTGCCGCCAATGGACGTCTCGATGACGTCTTCGACATCCTCCACGCTCAGTCCATAGCGCGCGATGGCGTCTCTGTCGACCTTGAAATCTTCGAAGTAGCCACCGACGACTCGTTCCGCAAATACATTTCGTGTGCCCGGAAGACCGCGAACCACGTTCTCTATTTGTTTCCCTATCTGCTGTGTTACGTTGAGGTCGGGCCCGAATATCTTGATGCCGATGGGCGTTCGAATGCCGGTGGAGAGCATGTCGGTGCGTCCCTTGATTGGCATAGTCCAGGAGTTGGATACGCCCGGAATTTTCAGTGCTGCGTTCATTGCGTTGACCAAGCCGTCGGGGGTCATGCCCTTGCGCCACTGACTTTCCGGCTTGAGAGCGATCGTCGCTTCCCCCATCTCAGTGGGAGCCGGGTCGGTCGATGTCTCGAAACGCCCCGCCTTGCCGAATACAGAGACAACTTCAGGAAACTGCATAATGATCTTGTCTTCGAGCTGGGTCACCTCGGCAGCCTTGTCGATCGACATGCCAGGCAGGCCGGACGGCATGTAGAGCAGGCTTCCCTCGTAGAGCGGCGGCATGAACTCCGATCCGAGTCTCCTGAATGCCGGCACAGTCAGGACCAGGACCGCCAGGGCAAGAACCACCACCGTCTTCGGGAAACGCAATGCGGTATGGACGAATGGCTTGTATATCCAGATAAGGAAGCGGTTGACCGGGTTCTTCGCCTCAGGGTTAATCTTGCCGCGAATGAAAAGCAGCATCAGGCATGGAACCAGCGTAAGTGTCAGAAGCGCTGCGAAGGCCATCGAAAAGGTCTTGGTGTAAGCAAGCGGCCGGAAGAGGCGGCCCTCCTGGGCTTGAAGCGTGAACACCGGAATGAAGGAGACTGCGATTACCAGCAACGAGAAGAAGAGAGGCTTGCCAACTTCTTTGGCGGCCCCGATGATGACGGCATCACGGCTACCTTGCTGTCCGCCCTGCTCCCATTGCTCGAGGCGCTTGTGCGCATTTTCGATCATCACGATCGCGCCATCGACCATTGCTCCAATGGCGATCGCTATTCCGCCAAGCGACATGATGTTCGAGCTCAGATGTAGAAAGTACATCGCCAACAGCATCATGAGGATGGCGACGAGAAGCATGAGGATGGCAACCATCGCGCTGCGGAAGTGGAAGAGGAAGATGATGCACACCAGGCTCACAATGACCATCTCTTCAACCAACTTCTGCTTCAGTGTGTTTACCGATCGCTGGATCAAGTCGGAACGGTCGTATACGGGGACGATCTGGACGCCCGGAGGCAATTGGCCGTGATTGATCTCAGCGACTTTCTGCTTGATCTGCGTGAGAATTCCCATGGCGTTGACGCCATATCGGGTAATGACTACCCCGCCAGCCACCTGGCCCTCACCATTCAATTCAGCGAGGCCGCGTCGCATATCCGGTCCGAGGTGGACGTCGGCCACGTCGCGAAGGTAGATCGGGGTACCGTCACCATTGCTTCCAACCACGATCTTTTGTAGGTCTGCGACGTGTTCCACGTAGCCGAGGCCACGGACCATATATTCCCTGCCAGTATATTCAACGACGCGTCCGCCAACGTCATTGTTACTGCTGCGGATGGCGGAGATGATTTTGTTGATCGGGAGATGGTAGGCCAGCAGAGTGCTGGGATTGATCTCTACCTGGTACTGCTTCACAAAGCCTCCGATGCTTGCGACTTCGGAGACACCTGGCACGGACCGCAGCCAATACTGAACGTACCAGTCCTGTAGCGTCCGCAGTTGCGCCAGATCGTACTTTCCGGTCTTATCCACAAGCGCGTACATGTAGGTCCACCCCACGCCTGTTGCGTCAGGACCAAGCGTGGGAGTCACTCCTGTAGGCAGGTTCGCGCTCAAACCCTGCATGTATTCCACCACTCGCGACCGCGCCCAGTAGAGGTCTGTGCCGTCCTCGAAGATGACATAAACGAACGACAGCCCAAAGAACGAGTAGCCTCTGACGACTTTTACATGCGGAGCTGAGATAAGAGCGGTAACGATGGGATAAGTCACCTGATCTTCCACCAGGTCGGGACTGCGCCCAGGCCAGTCTGTGAAAACGATCACCTGAACGTCCGACAGATCGGGGATCGCGTCCAGAGGCGTATTCTTCAACGCCCAGATTCCCGCTGCCACGCCAAAGAAGACGGCAAGGTAGACAAAGAACTTGTTCTTAGCGCTCCATTCGATGACCTTCTCAATCATTGCTGTCTCCGGTCATGCTCGGTTCGCGTTGCGTTCGATGGCAATTCAAGGGTTTCAATGGCGTGGACTTCCTATTTTTTCGCTGCAGGAGCTCCTGACATACCCCCCATTCCCTGCATAGCGTCACCCAATCGACTCTCGGAATCGATCAGGAAGTTTCCGGAGGCCACGATCTTCTCTCCTGGCTTAAGGCCTGCCAGCACGGCATATTGACCGTCGAACTGGTCTCCCACTTTAATCTCACGGGGCTCGAAGTAGCCACCCGGCTTGGAGATGAATACGACCTGTTTCGTGCCTGAATTCAGTACTGCCTCGCTGGGAACTACAACCTGCAAACCGTAGTCGATGGTAAGTTGAACGTCGGCATACATATCCGGCTTCAACGCGAAGTTCGGGTTGGAGAACTCCAATCGGACCTTCATGGTGCGCGTCTTCGGATCCAGCATTGGATAGATATAAGCGACGCGCCCGCGATAGGTTTTGCCGGGGAAGTAACTCAGCTCCATTGAGGCAGGCTGACCAACATGAACGAATGGCGCTTCGTATTCGAAGATGTCCACCGAGACCCAGATCGTCGATAGATCGGCAATCTCGTATAAGTCCGTTTCAGGAGTGACATAGGTCTGCTGGTAGGCGTTGCGAGTCACTACAAAGCCATTGATCGGGGAATAGAGCGTCGTGGTGCGCTCCACTTGCTTGGTGTCCTTCAGTTTTGCGATTTGCGCATCCGTAACATCCCAGAGCTGTAGTCGGTCACGCGTCGCACGGAGAATGGAGTCGGACCCCAAAGCGACGTCGGCAAAGGGAGCTTCAGACAGTGTCTGCTGACCTTTGAGAGCAACCAGGTACTCCTGCTCTGTCGACACGAGATCCGGGCTGTAGAGGGTGAACAAAGGTTGACCCTTTCGAACAAGCTTGCCGACGTAATCGAGGTACATCTTCTCGATCCAGCCAGCAACCTTCACATGCACCCGCGAAATCTTCTCGTCATCCATCTGCAGTACACCCACCGTGCGGAGGGTACGCTTCATGTCCGCGCGACGCACCTCTGTGTAACGCACGTCGATCAGTTGCTGGCTGGCGGGGTTCAGCATTACAGTCCCGGGGGGCGCGTTGTTCGGGGGCCCAGCGGTCTGCTCAGTCTTGCTTGAATCGCTCATGCCCGGCATCGCCCCACCGGGCGACGTCGTCTTCGAAGCTGACGGTTGCGAGGTAGCCGACGAGTTTGCAGCGGAAGCGACTGATTGCTTGTGGTGTTGATACAGAAAGAAAATCATGCTGCCTGCAGCTACGCCCACGACAAACAATGCGATCCCAAGCAGAATGGCTTTCTTGCCGATCGAAGTTGTAGAGTTCGTCGAGGTTGCCATGGAAGGTCCTTTCATTTCGTTAGCTCGGTTCCGACCAATGGCTCCAGCCGTGCGAGGGCGCTTTCGTACTTGCTTAGCTCTTCGTAATAGCCAACCTCGTAGTCGAGAACATCCACAAAAGTTGTGAGCATGGAGAGAAAATCCAGCTTCCCAACTTCGTAGGCCGACAGAGACGACTCGAGCGCCAGCGAGGACTGAGGAACGATGGCTTTGGAGTAAAGAACCGATAGGTCGCGCGATGCGGTGGCGGCGAGATACTGCTGCTTGACGGCGAAATTTAATGTGGTCATGCGATCGTCAAGGTCGCGCTGAGCGCCATTCAGGTTGTGGGCCGCTTCGATTACGCCTTCACGTTGCTTTGTTCGGAAAAAGATGGGGATGTTGAGTCCGACCATGACTCCATGCATATCGGGCATTAAGGGGCGCTGCCAGTAGGTATAGGCAACGCTGAAGTCGGGGTCGTATTCCTTGCGAGCGAGGCTTACCGCTTCGCGGCCGCCCTCAATCATGCGCCGGTTACGCTCGAGCTCCGGGTCGTTCTGGCGTGCCAGAGCGTAGAGGTCTTTCAATGTGGAATGAAATTCGGCCGGGGTGTAAGGGACCGGTCGCGGCAATGGGGTTTCCGGGTCTCGATACAGCAAGGTATTGAGTCGAGCGCCTGCCGTCTCCTGCTGCTGGCGTAGGATGATCAACTTCTGGTCGATGCGCGAGACTTCCACCTGCGCCCGAAAGACATCCGCCTGCATCCCTTTGCCAACTTTATAAAGCTCTTCGGAGATGCTCGCGAGCTTCTGTAACAGGTCTTTATCTTTCTGCGTGATTTCGATCGCTTTGGCGTCATAGGAGTACTCGTAATAGGCGACCTTCACATCGGAGGCGACCTGGCGACGCATCTGTTCGTAGTCCCACCATGCAGCCTCCGCGCCTCGGTCGGCGATCCGGCCGCGCAACTTCAGCTTGCCAAAGGATGGAAGATCCTGAGCCACGGTCAGGCCTCGGTAACTCGACGGATCATTAAGTTGAACACTGAAGGGCGTGATGTTGCCCATCCATCCGCCGGAGAATGTTGGATCGGGAAGCGACCGTACCTGCGGCACCCTTGCCTTTTGCGCGCTATACCGTTCAGCGGCGGCTTTAATAGAAGGATTCTGCGTGACGGCTAGTTTGACCATGTCGTCGAGTGAGAGCTGCTGTCCTTCTTGTGCGTCAAGCGTGTCTGTCCCGTTGTTCGAATTCGCCATGTCAGCAGCACTCTGAGCGGTCGGCTGAGACGTCCCGATGTTGGCCTGGGCGATAGCATTTACGGGCAGCATGACCGGCAACGCTGCGAGGAGACCAAGGACGGGTGGGAGGAACCTATTCATCCGGGCTCCGTCCACCGAGTGCAGGTGCGCTTGCTGGTACGGTCGCCGAGCCACCTGTTATGTCGCTCTCGTTATGCTCCCAAATCTCATCGGATAGGTGGTTGAAGACATCCCGTGAGAGCGGCTCCTTGAGTTCAAACCCATAGGAGTCGCGATACCCGAAGACGAGCAGATGATATGGATCCGGATGCGACAACGATTGCAGATCCGCCCAACGCCAACTCCTGCTCTGGTGTGGTTGTGCGGTAACGTAGTCGATTCCTTCGCTGCGAATCCTCAGCAAGCCATTGCTTCCTCCGAAGTGGTCACTTCGTCGGACGGCAATTACTGTGGTGGCGGGTGCGTTCGGGTCGGGTACTCGGTTCTGCATCGGCTTGTTCACCTTCGCCGCAAGCGAGGCTGCAACGCCGGGGGTCATCTCCTGCTCAAGAGCGAACTTGAACTCACGCAATTTGGGCATATGCCACTTGCGGTTTTCATATCCAGTCAGGATGATCCGATGTCTCCGCATGTCGAGACTCTTAATGTTGGTGTAGGTCCATCTTCTGCTCGTGCCTGTCGTCGGGACAAATTTAAGCCCTGTCGGGTCGGCAATAAAAGTGCCAGATGTCGCACTCAGGATGCCGTGCCGCAATCGGGCGGGAGATCGCCATGCGGTTTCCTGTGGAGAATTCTGGAGCGATGCATCCGATCTGGTGCTAACCGCCGATCCTATCGGGGTAGATTGAGCTCCGTCAGCACGTACCAGCAAGAACCACATGGCCACGATGAGCCAAGCTCTCAGGTGGAATGTGCGCGCAACATCAGTCTGGATTTTGCGAGTCATAAGTAATGCGAGCCCTTCAATACCGATGCCGAGCGGACGCCGGGGTTCTTCCAGGAATTTACTGCGCATCCGGGGTTCCGGGCATCGAGCGGATATAAGCCACCAGCGCTTTCATATCCTGCACGTTCATGTTGGTGAGGGGCATGCCGCCCTCCTGCATCTTGACGGTGTGATGTCGGAGCAGGTTCTCCAGCATGGAAGCGGGTAGGATCGACGCGGTGCCAGCAAGTTCCGGGGCAGCGACCGTACCACGCAAACCACCAACTCCGTGGCAGGTTTGGCAGGCGTTGCGCTGGTAGACCTTCCCGCCTTGCAGGGCGAGGGGGCTGAGCGGTGCAGCGACTGCGGCCGGTCCGGGCGCAATCTGTTTCGCGCCACCCGGAGCCGGAGACGATGCCACGGGAGCAGCGGCGACGCTGGAGTTACTGGCTGGCGCTGCTGGCACGATGCTCAGGCTCGACAGGTAGGAGACCAACTGCTTCATCTGAGC
>VFSW01003199.1_pt1 | contig 24526 bp, 24 predicted proteins | sample 5358111 | NCBI WGS metagenome assembly VFSW01 (sample SAMN11554181, study PRJNA540505) | mine drainage metagenome | isolation source: sediment from site ElyBrook_90M | place: USA: Ely Copper Mine, Vershire, VT | collected 2017
CCTCGCTCACGCTGATCGCGGCCGGGTGATTGCTGAACTGGATCATGTCCCCTCCGAGGTTGGCGGTGGCCGGGGTCCACTCAGTCTAGGCGACGGAGACGTCTCGCCGAGCACGACGATTGACCTATCCCGGATGGATCGACCCCGGGACCGGGGCGGGCCCTCTCGCTCAGCTTTGTCCGGTTTACCGATGGCGGCGGTAGTGCCGCGAGCGAGGAAGGCCTTCGGGCCCGGATTGGGCTCGACTGAGCCGCACGGCGACCCGGCCCTGAGCGTGGTTTCACCCGGGGCGAGCCGTGCGGGACCCGGAACCTGAACGGAATACCGCGTCCATCGGTATCCCGGAGTCTCCAGGCCCCGGCGCGAACCGCGGAAAGCCGAGGTGGTGCGCCGACGCAACGCCCGGCCTCCGAGTGGGGACGGGCGGCGGCTCCGGCCTCACGGTCGCGTCGCGGTAGGATGGCCGGGCTTGGAAGTCGCAGACGGTGATCGACATGGAAGCGACGTTGTATCGGGACGGTGCGCTCGCGGATGGACGATCGGAGCGGCTGCGGATCGGGGTCAGCATCCTCGTCGTGGATGGGCGGATCCGCTGGATTCGGCCGAGTGACGACGAAGGGCCGCTGCCTTCCGGCGGCGAGGGCGATTCCGCGGCCGGGCCGGCTGCCGAGCGTTCAGGCGCGCAGGCGGCCGAACGCGGGCGCCAGGCCGAACGTTCGATCGAGGTCGTCGACGCTTCGGGCTGCACCTTCGTCCCCGGAATGGTCGATTGCCATTCGCATCTGACGCTGCCGGGCGGCGCCCACTGGATCGACCGCGTGGCCGATTCGCCGGCGAGCCTGGTCGAGGTGGCCGAGCACAACGGCCGGTTGATGACGGCGTCCGGGGTCCGGTGGGCGCGCGACGTTGGCGCGTCCGTGGGCGTGGATCCGGTGGACGGTCGGGAACGCGCGCTGAACCTGGGCGTTCGCGACCGCTGGCACGGGCGGCGCGGCTTCCCGTATGTCCGCGCCGCGGGGACGTGGCTCGACAAGGAAGGCACGCGGATCGGGCGGCCGTCGAGCCAGGCGTCGAACCCGGACGAGCTGCTCGCAGCGGCGATTCGTCAGCTCGAGGACGGCGCCGACCTGCTCAAGCTGTACCTCGACGGCCCGGTGCCGGGCGAGGCGCCCTGGACCGCCGCGGAGATCCGGCCCGTTGTCGAGACGGCTCATCGGCGAGGGGTCAAGGTGACGGCGCACTCGGGGTATCTCGCCGGGGCGCGAGCGGGAGTGGCCGCCGGGGTGGATTCGATCGAGCACGGAATGGAGCTCGACGCCGAGGTCTGCGGGGCCATGGCCGCCGGGGGCGTGGTGCTGGTGAGCACGCTGTCCGTGTTCCGGTCGTGGCGTACGTTCGGGGCCACGACGCGGATCGAGCGGTTCGTCTCGCCCGAAGGACGGGCCCGGGTCGCCGCTCGAGAGGAGCGGGCCGTCGAGAGCGTCCGGCTCGCTCGCGCGGCGGGCGTGGCCATCGCCTGCGGGACTGACTTCGGCGGCGGATCTACGCGCGCCAACCAGCTGGCCTGGGAGGTGGAGTCGCTCGTGGCGGCGGGGCTGGAGCCGTGGGAAGCGCTCGGCGCGGCGACCTGGCGGGGCGGCGAGCTGCTCGGCGAACCCGAGGCCGGGGTGATCCGCGAGGGCGGCCCGGCAGATTTCGCCCTGGTCCACGGAGACCCGTTGTCCGATCCGACGGCACTCTGGAGGGTCTGGCGGGTGGCCTGGGCGTAGTCCCGCGGCGCGGGGCCGCGCGGCGCGGGGCGCGGGGGGCGAGGCGGCGCGGGCGCGGCGAGCCTACCGGAGCCCGGGGATCGTGACCTCGATGAGGGGGCTGGACTCGACCATCGCGTCGACGTCGGTACGGTTCCAGGCCCGGGCGACTTCGGTCAGGATCCGGCGCCGTTCCGAGGGGTCGTCGACGATGCGGGCGGTTGCCGGCAGGTCGGCACGGACTCCGTTCTTGAGGTGGAACGTGAAGTCGGGCCGGACCTCGAGGTTGGCCAGCCAGCTGCGCCGACGGGCGGGATTCGGCTGACCGCTGATGTATATCCGGCCATCGATGACGTGGTAGACGATCTCGATCCGGCGGGGCTCGCCGCTGACGCGGCCGGTAGTTGTGATGTCGATGACGCCGCCGTGGGCCAGGGCCGCGCGCGTGCCGTCGTCGAGGGGACGTGATGGATTGAGAGGTGCGGACTGTTGCATGATCAACAACCTTAGGCTCCAGGGATGAACAACGGGCCGCGGCCCGACGGCGCGACCGCCTGACGGGCCTGATCCCAGCCGCACGCGGCGCCGGGGCCTCGGGGATGCGGCGCCGGGCCCTCGGGACGCGGCGGCCGCGCCACGCGCCCTCAGCGAGACGAACCCGCCACCCTGGTCACGATCGGCGCGAGCTCTTCGAGCAGGTCCAGGGGCGGCACCGACGGATCGGTGCCCACCAGGTTGAAGACGAGCTGATCCGCCCCCGCGGCGAAGCGATCGTCCACTCGCTTGCGAACCCGGTCGAGGTCGCCCCAGGCCACGATGGCGTCGAAGAGGGCGTCCGAGCCCGGGGGATCGAGGTCGCCGTCGGACCATCCGAGCCGGACGAGGTTCTTCCGGTAGTTCTCGGCGCCGAGGTAGTACTTGAGGTGGCGGTCGCCGATCGTGCGCGCGCTCGCCAGGTTGTCGGCCAGAACCACCGGCAGATCGGCCGTAAGGAAGGCATCCGCCCCCATGATCGACCGAACTTCGCGAACGTGCTCGTCCGTGGTGAAGTACGGATAGGCTCCGGCGGTCCGCTCGCCGGCCAGGCCGACCATCCGGGGTCCCAGGCCCGCGAGCACGACCGGCGGCATCTCGGTCTCCGGCCCGCGCCAGCTCGATTCCGCCATGGCGGCAAGGTAGTCGCGCATGGCGGAGAAAGGCCGCTCGTAGTCGTGGCCGCGCGCCCGGACCATGGGCGCATGGCTAACCCCGATGCCCAGGATGAAGCGCCGAGGAAACGCTTCGGCGAGCGTCCGGCCGCCGTTCGCCATGGCTGAAGCGTCGCGAGCCCAGATATTGGCGATGCCCGTGCCGACGACCAGCTTCTCGGTCCCGGACAGGATGATCGCCGCCCGCCCGAACACTTCCTGGGCGAGCGCCTCGCCGACCCACAGCGTTCCGTAGCCGAGCTGCTCCATCCGCCTCGCGAAGCTTTGCTGGACGGAGGACGCCTGCCCGTTGAGAGGGCCGGCGAAGACGCCGAAGCGGCCGGGGTCGATGCCGTTCAGCCGGGACAGACTCATGTTCTCCTCGCGGAATGTGGTGGCCCAGTTCGAAGCGAACGTGTCGATCTTCGCGGGCTCGCGGCTCGCAGTCCAGTTTTCTCCCTTCGGGATGGGCGCGGTGACCAGCGGACGCACGACCCGCGGAGCGCACCGGGTGCGACGGGCGTTGCGGCGCGGACCGGTCGGTTCCAGCATCGGGCGTCATGCAGGCACCGGAGGGCGCCGTGATTCGGGCTCGCAGTTGAACCGCCGCAACGGCACGCTTCTCGCCGCCATCCTCGGCACGGGCGTGGTGTTCCTCGACTCGACCGTGGTGAACGTCGCTCTCCAGCGAATCGGGCAGGATCTGCCGAGCAGCTTCTTCGGCGTCCTCGAAGGCGAGTCCTACGTCTACAACGCCTACCTGCTCAGCCTGAGCGCGCTCCTCATCCTGGCCGGCGCCCTGGCCGACGCGTATGGAAGGCTGCGGCTCTTCACCACCGGCCTGGTCGGCTTCGGCGTCGCCTCGGTACTGTGCGGCCTGGCCCCCAACATGGAGTCGCTCATCGTCCTGCGAGTGGTCCAGGGAGCGGCCGGCGCTCTGCTCGTCCCGGGCTCACTCGCGCTCATCACCAGCACCTTCGCCGGTGCCGAGCGGGGCAGGGCGTTCGGCCTGTGGGCCGCCGCGTCGAGCGCCACGAGCATCCTGGGGCCCATCGTCGGCGGCATTCTCGTGCAGACGATCTCGTGGCGGGCCGTCTTCTTCGTCAACGTCCCGCTCGTGCTCGTCGCCCTGGTGGCCGCCCGGCGCTACGTCCGGGAGAGCAGCGACCCGAATGCCGCCCGGAGCTTCGACTGGCTCGGCGCCGGGGTCGTGGCGCTGGCCGTCGGAGGCCTTTCGTTCGGGGCGATCTACGGCCAGCAGCACGACTGGAACGGCCCCGTCGGGCCGGTCGCCATCGCGGTCGGCGTCGCCGCGTCGGTGGCCTTCGTGGTCCTGATGGTCCGCGGCCGGCATCCTCTCGTGCCTCTGGGCCTGTTCCGCTCGCGCAACTTCTCGGTCACCAACCTGTCCACGCTGCTGATCTACGGGGCCCTCTACGTGATCGCCTACCAGGAGTCGATCTTCGCCCAGGGGACCCTCGGCTACAGCCCGTCGGCCGCGGGGTTCATCGGCACGCCCGGCGCTCTGCTGCTCATCTTCCTTTCGTCGCGGATGGGGTCTCTTGGCGCACGGTTGGGGCCGCGGCGCTTCATGGCGGTGGGCCCGCTGGTGATGGCCGCCGGAATTCTCTGGCTGACCCGGCTGCCCGCGAACAGCCAGCCCTGGAACCTCCAGCCGGGAGACGTGGGGAGCTGGGTTCCTTCGACCGGCTTCCTGGTCGACTTCCTGCCCGCGACGGTCCTGTTCGGGCTCGGGCTGGCGATCACGGTCGCGCCGCTCACGACCGCCCTCATGACCTCGGTGCCGGAGGCGCGCGCGGGCCTCGGGTCGGCCATCAACAACGCGATTTCGAGAGTAGGGCCGCAGCTGGCGGGGGCGCTCGTCTTCGTCGCGGTGACCGGGGCTTTCTACGCGGACCTGTCGAGCCGCGTGCCGGGCCTCGACACGAGCTCGCCGCAGGTCCGTCTCCAGGTGCCGCCCCTGAACCGCCCCGACTCATCCGTGCCGCCCAACGTGGTCCTCGCGGCGCGAGAATCGTCGACCGGCTCGTTCCACCTCGCCATGGCCATCGCCGCCTCACTCCTGGCCTCCGGCGCTGTGGTGAACGGCGTGGGCATCCGCGACCGGCAGACGCAGACGGGCTCGGACGAGAGCGGAGCCGAGGCGGGAACAGCCGAGGCCGCCGGGTAAGCGGGCCGCCGCGCCGGGCTTCGCCGGCGCCGGCGCGGCGCCGGGCCGCCGCGCCGGGCCCCCGCGCCGGGCGCCGGGCGCCGGGCGCCGGGCGGCTTCGAGCCGCAGCACGAAGAAGCGGCCGAAGCATTTCGCCTCGGCCGCTTCAAGATTCTCGGGAAGTAACCCGGGTTCGGTATTGCCGCTACGGCAGGCCGGCCTGAGTCAGCCACTCCTTCGCGATCGTCGCGATGTCCTTCTTGTCGAAGACATATTCGGCGTTGAGCTGGGTCAGCTTGTCGGTCGTCATCTTGGCCGAGATGTTGTTGAGGATCGCCTCGAAGCTCGCCTTGTCCACCTTCGCCAGCAGGTCGTTGCGGACCAGCGGGGCGATGTTGTCGGCGGGCTGGGTGTGCTTGTCGTCGGCCAGGACCACCCAGCCGTTCTGGGCGATGTCGGGCTGCGTGGAGCAGAGCTCGCCAACGTCGATCGTGCCGGCCTTGAGAGCCGAGACCATCGGCTGGTCACAGGCCGACAGTGGCAGCGCGTTCGAGACGTCGATGCCGTAGGCGGACTTGAGCGCCGCCGCGCAGACCGGGTTCGTGGAGCAGTCCGTGGCGACACCGAACTTGAGCGGCGGGTTTATCGCCGCCACCTGATCGAGGGTCGTCAGGTTGTCCTTGGTGGACGTCGCCTTCGTGACCACGAAGGCGTTCTGGTCGGCCGCGGGCGAGTAGTTGAGGACGGTGATGCCGCCTCCCTTGCCGGACAGGACCTTCTGGAGGGCTTGCTCGTTGGCCGCCGGATCGCCCGTCGCCGTTCCCTGGTAGAAGGCCAGACCGCTGCCGATGTACTCGGGCTTGATGTCTATCTTGCCGCTTTCCAGGGCCGCCGCCGTCACCTTACGGGTGCCCAGACCCATGCCGGTCCGGTCGATCTTGTAGCCCTTGGCCTCGAGGGCCTGGGCGTAGATCTCGGCCATGAGCTGCGACTCGTAGAAGCCGTCAGATCCCATCTTGATCGTGACGTTGGCAGCGCCCGTCGCGCCCGCCACCGTCTGGCTGCTGTTGCTGCCGCTCCCACCCGTCGAGCAGGCGCCCACGAGCACCATGATCGACGCCCCGAGAGCGAGCATGCGGGAAATCCGCATTGGGTCACCTCCCTGTTCCCACCGCGCGAGCCCATTGGCTGTGCCGCTGCGGCGCTCTCGGACTATAGGTGCGGCAGTGTCAAACCCTGGCAGGATTCCCGTCTGGCGCACCGTCAGGCAATACCGTCGGGCCGACTGACTCAGCCCCCAGTACGGGCCGAGAGTCCCGGCGAGACGAGCCGTCGCTCGATGAGCGCGAACAGCCCGAACGTTGCCAGAGCCAGCACCGCCACGAGCACCACGCCACCGAACTGCTCGCCGTTGTTGTGGTTGTCGTTGCCCAGGATGATGTAGCGGCCCAGCCCACCGAAACCGAAGATCGAGCCCAGGGTTGCCGTGGCGACCACCTGGACGGCCGCCAGGCGGATCCCCGTGCCTATCACGGGCAGGGCGATCGGGATCTCCACGCCGGTCAGGATCTGACGCTCGCGCATTCCCATTCCGCGAGCCGCCTCGACGAGGTCGCGGTCCACCGAGGCCACGCCCTGGTACGAGTTCACCAGGAGCGGCGGGCCGGCCAGGATGATCATCGCGATCAGGGTCGGGTAGAGGGTGAAGCCCAGGTTCGGATCGATGACCGTCGTGAACGGAACCAGCAGCCCGATGACGGCGAACGAGGGCAGCGCCCGCCAGGCGTTCGCGGACGAGACGACCAGCCACGAGAAGCGGCCGGTGTGGCCGATGTAGAGCCCGAGAGGCAGCGCGAACAGCGCCGAGACCAGCAACGACGCGCCGCTGAGGGCGACGTGCTCCTCGAGGCGAGCGGGGATTCCGTTGGCCCCCTGCCAGTTGGCCGGGTCGGCGAGCCACTGGATCGTGGCCGTCACGATGTCCATCCCCGCCTACCTGACCGCGGCCCGGGCCCGCGCCCAGGGTGTGAGGAAGCGCTGGATCAGCACGAAACCGAGGTCCGCGGCCACGGCCAGCGCGATCGAGAGGAGCCCGCCGACCAGGATCTCGGTCGAGAACTGGCGGTTGTAGCCGTCGAGGATGTAGTAGCCCAGGCCGCCGAAGCTGTTGCCGATGACAGCCGAGACGGTGACGAGCCCGATCGTCGAGACGGTCGCGAGGCGCAGCCCGGCCACGATCAGGGGCACCGCCAGGGGCAGCTCTACGCGCCGCCAGCGCTGGGCTCGCGAGAAGCCCATGCCGTCGGCGGCGTCGAGGACGTCCGGCGAGACGGAGTCGAAACCGGCCACGATGTTGGGCACGAGCAGGACGAAGGTGTAGAGGACGAGCGGAACCTCCGCGGTCACGGTCGTGAGTCCGGTGATCGCGACGAGCGCGGCGAACATGGCGAAGCTCGGGATCGTGTAGGCGACGGTGGCACTGACGGCAACGACCGGGTAGAGGCGGCGCTCGCGGATCGAGATCGTCGCCAGCGCGAACGAGATGACGAAGCCGACGACGATCGCGATTGCGGCCAGCTGGAGGTGCTGGCCCACTCGGTCGCCGATCGCGCCCAGGTGCGACCCGATCCAGTCCCACCGGATCAAGGGCTCGCCGTTCATCCCGCCGGCTCTCGAGGAGTCTCGGCATTCGGCCGGCCGGTATCAAGCTCGTCGTTGAGCGCCGCGGCGATGGCCTCCACGGTGACCAGGCCGCGGGGCTTGCCGTCGTCGTCGAGCGCGATTCCCCCGCGAGTGTCCGCCGCCAGAAGCGCGGACAGGGCGTCGCGCAGCTTCACCCGCGGCTCGAACTCGGGCAGGCCGGTGCGCCCGTCGAGGGCTTCTGGCTCGAGGTCGCGAATCCTTCGCAGGGAGAGTCGCTTGAGGCCGCGGTCCGCGCCGACGAGCGCCGCCACGAAATCGTTGGCCGGCTGGGCGAGTATCCGATCCGGCGGCCCGAACTGGACGAGGCGGCCATGGTTCATGACGACGATGAGGTCGCCCATCTTCACGGCCTCGTCGATGTCGTGGGTCACGAACAGGATCGTCTTGGCGAGCTCGCGCTGGAGTCGCAGGAACTCGTCCTGGAGCCGCTCCCGGGCGATCGGATCCACTGCCGCGAACGGCTCGTCCATCAGCATCAGCGGCGGGTCGGCGGCCAGGGCCCGCGCCACTCCGACTCTCTGGCGCTCGCCTCCGGAGAGTTGCGACGGGTAGCGGCGCTCGTATACCGCCGGGTCCAGGCCGACGAGCGAGAGCAGCTCACGCGTTCGGTCCGCCTTTCGGTCCTTCGCCCAGCCCTGCAGGCTCGGGACCACGGCCACGTTCTCACCGACAGTCAGGTGCGGGAACAGACCCACCTGCTGGATGACGTAGCCGATGCGGCGCCGCAGGGCCGTGACGTCCTGGCTCATCACGTCCACGCCGTCGAGAAGGATCTGGCCGGCGCTCGGCTCGATGAGGCGGTTGACCATCTTGAGGCTGGTGGTCTTGCCGCAGCCGGACGGCCCCACGAGAACGCAGATCGAACCGGCGGGCACCGTGAACGAGAGATCCTCCACCGCGGCGGGAGTGACTGGAGCCCGTGGGTTCGCGCGCACTCCGGGCCGCTGGCCGAGAACGTCCGGCGAGCCTGCCGGATCATCGGCGGAGCGCGGTGGCGTCTCGTCCACTCGACCGGACCCATACCGCTTGTAGACGTGCCGGAACTCCAGAGAGGCGGCACTCGCCTGGGTCCTGTCGGCGGTGCTGCCGGCTGTCGATGCGGCATTCATGGACACTCCCCCAGACACCTCTCCGATCGGGCGGCACCAGTATGGACCCGGCGATTGTCGGGGACGAGCATCGAGCCGGCATCGAGCCGGCGGACGGTTGCGCTACACAGACTACCGACGCCCGACGGCCGCGCTCGCGAGGGGCGTTGGGTTGGGCATCTGCTGCCTCCTCGTTACGCCGGCCCATCACCGGTAGCTCCGGTGGGACGCAATGGGCCGGCGCACGCGCATTCTCCGAGACTCGATGCCCTGCCCAGAAGTCCACTGCCCAAAAGATTGGCTCGCGCAACGCCTGTCCCACGCGCCGCGAGCGCGGAGGCTGCTCACTGGGGTGGCCGGCGACGTGTGAGGCAGGACCGAGCAGGAGCGAATCTCCGGGCCACGTCACACGCGGGCATCGGGCCCCCGAAACCGGCGCGGCTCGACCGAGCGCCCGAGCATCAGCAGCCCGCTCCGGCTCGGAAGCCGGCCCTGTCGCAGCTCGCCGAGGACCTCGTCCGAAGATGCCGGGAAGTCCGCCGCGAGCAGTCCGCCGAAGTCGGCCAGGAGCCTTCGATTGTGTCGAGTCTCCGCCAGCACGAGCAGAACCCTCGAGACACGCGGGTCGTCTCGCAGCTTCGATGCCACCCGGCGCAGCAGCGATTGGACATCGCGGGGTTGAGTCTCGAACTCGACGGCAACGCGGTCCTGATCCAGCTCGATCCACTCGTCCCAGCACCGCAACTCCCCGGCGCCCAGCAGCGGCACCTCGTGAAGCGGCCGCACGGAAGGCGGCAAGATCGAGTCGAAACCGCGCGCCAGTCGCAGATGCGCGGCGTCGCGGATGGGCTGGCCGGCGGGGTAGGCCTTCGCGACCAGCTCCAAACCGACCACGGTCAGCAGTCTCGAGGTCAGGTCTATCGACACCTGCGGCACCAGACCGCGCTCGATCCGACTGACCTGGCAGCGTGAGATGCCGGCGGCCCGGGCGACGGATTGCTGGCTCAAACCGTGCTCCTGCCGCGCCGACAGCAGCTCCTCTCCGAGCCGCAAGGCAATCCGCCTCGCGCGCCGCCGGCCGATGTCCGCGGGCCTCTCTTTGGGTGGCATGCGCCGATCATGACCCGACCGGCTGCACCGCGGCTTATCTGGAGGCTTCCGCCGCGGGACCGATGTGCGCGGGCAGATACACGCCGCGGGCCGACGGCTGCTCTCGGGCCCCGCCGCGGACCCGATGTGCGTCGGCAGATACACGTCGCGCGCCGATGGGCGTGGTCAGGCCCGGCCGCTAGGCCGATGTGCGTCGGCAGATACACGTCGCGCGCCGAAGAGGCGCCCCGGAGCTGGGTGGACTCCAATCGAGCCACCGATTCGGGCGTCGGTCAGGGCCGCCCTCTCAGGTGGGCGCTGACGTGTGTGTCTGGACGCACAACTCGACGGTTCGGGAGCCGGCCTGCGGTTGACAACGCGCGACGTGTGCTCCCGGACGCACAGTCGGGGCGCGAGATCGGCAGCTCGCGGGCGGATCGGGTGGGGCCGGGCGGCGGCGGCGGGCCCGGGCGGCGGCGGCACCCGGCCGGCACCAGCCACGGCCACCCGGGCGGAGCCAGCCGCACAAGCCCGCCATTTTGCGCGATTCGACACCCCGAGCTATTATTAGACCGACGGTCGGTACGGTAATAGGATCAAGCAGGCGAATGGCGAGAACGCTCAATCCCGAAGCCCACGCAAGCAAGCGCGACGTGTTCGTGGAAGCCGCCCAGCGGCTCATCCAGACCAAGGGCTACGAGCAGCTCAGCATCGCGGACGTGCTGGCGGCGACCGAATCGTCGAAGGGCGCCTTCTACCACTACTTCGACTCGAAGGAGAGCCTGCTCACGGCAGTAATCGACCGCATCACGGACACGGCGCTTGCCGACGTCGGGCCGGTCGTGTTCGACCCCGAGATCTCGGCGATCGAGCAGTTCAGCCGCCTCTTCACTTCCATCGCGGGCTGGAAGAACGCCCGGAAGGAGTTGATGCTCGCGATCCTGGAAGTCTGGCTGTCGAACGACAACGCCGTCGTCCGGGAGAAGCTCCGCGTCCAGGCTGCGTCGGTCATGGCTCCACTCCTGGCCGGGATCGTCGCCCGGGGCAAGGCCGAAGGGACCTTCTCGATCGACGACCCGGTCGAGACCGCGCAGGTCATCATGGCCCTGATCCTGGGCGCGCAGGAGGCGGCGGGGCGGCTGTTCCTGGATTGTCAGAAGGGTCGCGCCACGATCGCCGACGCCAGACGCATGTTCGGCGCCTACCAGCATGCCCTCGAACGAATTCTCGGCGTCCCGACCGGCTCTCTCCGGATGTTCGACGACGCGACCCTCACGCTTTGGTTTGGTTGAGCCCGAAATTGGGCAAGGAGTCTCGATGACCAGTGTCATTCGAACCGAGAAGCTGACTAAGAGCTACGGCACGCACCGGGGGATCGTGGATGTCGACCTGGAGGTCCAACCGGGCGAGGTCTTCGGCTTCCTCGGACCGAACGGCGCCGGCAAAACGACGACCATCCGCGTTCTGCTGGACCTCATTCGGCCAACGTCGGGCAAGGCCTTCGTCTTCGGCATCGAATCCTCGGCCGACCCCTCGGCCATCCACAAGCGCATCGGCTACCTGCCCGGCGAGTTTGCCCTGTACGATCGGCTGACCGGCGGCCAGACGCTCGAGTACTTCGGCAACCTGCGCGGCGGCGTCGACCGGGCCTACCAGGCTCAGCTCATCGAGCGCTTCGAGCTCGACCCGAGCCGGCGCTTCCGCGAGTACTCAAAGGGGAACAAGCAGAAGGTCGGTATCGTGGCGGCGCTGCAGCACAGGCCAGAGTTGCTCGTCCTCGACGAGCCCACTTCCGGCCTGGACCCGCTGGTCCAACAGACCTTCTTCAACACGGTCCGCGAGCAGGTCAAGGACGGGGCCACGGTCTTTCTGTCGAGCCACATCCTGAGCGAAGTGGAAAAGAGCTGCGACCGCGTCGCGATCATCCGCGAGGGCCGGATCGTCCGGCTCGACCGGGTCGACGCGCTCCGCGACCTCGCCCATCACCAGGTCGAGATGCGCTTCGCCGGCGATCCGCCAGCCGCCGAATTCGAGAGGCTCCAGGGCGTCAGCGACGTCGAGGTCACGGACCACCTGATCAGGCTTCGCGTTTTCGGGCCCATCACGGGCGTGGTCCAGGCCGCGGCACGCCTCGGAGTGACCGACTTCCTGAGCCGCGAGCCAAGTCTGGAAGAAACATTCCTCGCCCAGTACGGACGCGCCGAATCTGACGCGACCGTCGGATCGCCGGCCCCGGCGGAGGTGAAGTGATGGCCGCTCAGGCGCAGCCGCAGCCCCTCGCCGGACTCCGCCGGATCTCGCTCCGGAGCCGCCTGTACGGTTTCGGATCCATCTACGGCAAATCCATCCGCGACTCGCGGCTGGCCTTCATCATCGCGGCCGGGCTGCTCGGCGGAATGGCCCTCGTGATGGGCGCGGCGATCGGGCAGGTCTTCCCCAGTGCCGCTTCCCGCCTCGAGATCGACAAGCTTATCGGCAGCATGCCCGCGTCGATGGTCAACCTCTTCGGAAAGCCGGAGAAGCTGGGCACGCTGGGCGGCTACATGAGCTGGAAGTACGGGGCACTGTTTGCGCTCGGCACCGCTCTCTGGTCGATCATGGCCCTGTCGGGAACGCTGGCCGGCGAGGCCGGCAAGGGCAGCCTCGACATCGTCGCCTCAGCCCCGTTCGGGAAGCGCCGGATTGCCCTTGAAAAGCTCGCCGCGCACGTGACCATGCTCGGTCTGGCGATGGCGGTCCTGGCGATCATGACGACGGTCAGCTCCAACGCCTTCGGCGACGCCGCGCTCGGCGACCGCATCTCGCCGCTGTCGTCCCTCGGCTTCGCGCTCTGGGTAGGGTTCATCGCGCTCTTCTTCGGCGGTCTCGCTTTCGCCCTTGGACCGATCCTCGGCAGAGCCGGCTCCGCCGGAGTCGCGGCCGCGGCGATGATGCTGCTCTGGATCGCGAGTGGCCTCCAGGGCCTGGAGCTGTTGGCTACCGTCAGCCCGTTCCACTGGACCGTGAACCACGTCGCGCTGGCCGCGGAGTACGACTGGCCGGGGCTGGCTCTCGTGGGCGTGGTGGCGGCCGTATTTCTCATCGTCGGCGTTGAGGCTTTCGCCCGCCGCGACCTGGGCGTGACCGCCGGACTCTCGATGCCCGGCCTTCCGGCGCCCGTTCTCGGGGTGCGCGGCGCGACCAGCCGGGCATTCGGCGATCAGCTGCCGCGCGCCCTTGCGTGGGGCATCGGCCTGTTCATCTGGGGCGTGCTCCTGGCGTCGATCTCCGGGACCTTCGCCAAGCAGATCGGCGAGGACACGAGCCTGGTCGGGACGTTCAGGACGATCTTCCCCTCGACGGATCTGGCAACGGCAGGCGGCTGGCTCCAGCTTTATGCCCAGCTGTTCGTCATCGCCGCCGGCTTCGCCGCCACTACGTTCGTGGCGAAGTGGGCGTCGGACGAGACCGAGGGTCGCCTCGAGATGGTCCTGACCACGCCCATGGCCCGAGCCAGGTGGGTCGTCACCGGCGGGATAGCCGCGATGCTCTCCGTTTCGGTGATGACTGTCCTCTTCGCCGCCGGGATCGCCATCGGCGCGACTGCCGGGGGAGTGGCGCCCGGTGACGCCATCCTCGGATCGACCTACCTGGGGATCTATGCCTTTGCGATCGTGGGCATCGGCTTCGCCATCGGCGGTGCGTGGCGGACGTCTGTCGCCGCGGAGATCGCCGCGGTGTTCGTGCTCGTGACATATCTGGACGACCTTCTGGCACCCCCTCTCAATCTGCCCGACTGGGTGCGCCAGCTCGCGCTGACGGTCCACCTCGGCCAGCCGATGGTGGGCCAGTGGGATCCGGTCGGCGTCGTCGCATGCCTGGCAATCGCCGTCGGTGGCGTGGCCGTGGGCGCGATGGGAATGCGTCGCAGGGACATCGCGAAATAGCGCCATAGACAACCGCCGCTCCCGGACGCTACGGTGACGCCGAGATGTCTGCTCTCGGAGGCCGAAAGGCCGGCTTCGTCTCGACCAGGTTGTCCGGCACGGACGGAGTCTCGCTCGAAACCGGCAAGTGGGCGGCCACCCTGGAGCGCCTGGGGCTGCGCTGCTACTACTTCGCCGGCCAGGTAGACCGGCCTGAGACGGTCAGCCGAACCGTTCCCGAGGCGTTCTTCCGGCATCCGGACATCGACGAGATCAACCGGATCGTCTTCGGCTCGAACGGCTCGAACGGCTCGAACGGCGCGACCGCAGCTGGCTCGAACGGCTCCGGCGGCGCGACCGGCTCCGACGACCGGACGTCGCGCCTGCCCGGGCCGGTCGAAGAGCAGATCGTCCGCCGCGATTTCTTCTCGCCGTACGTTCGGCCGCCTCACGTCGCCCGCCGCATCGACGAAATCAGGTCCCATCTCCGGACGGAGCTGTACGGCTTCATCCGGGACTTCGACCTGGACATGCTCGTCGTCGAGAACGCCCTGGCAATCCCGCTCAACATCCCGCTGGCGCTGGCGCTCACCGACGTCATCGCGGAAACGGGCATTCCGGCGATCGCCCACCACCACGACCTGGCCTGGGAGCGGCAGCGCTTCGCCGTCAACAGCGTTCCGGATCTCATCAGCGCCGCGTTTCCGCCGCCGCTGCCGTCGGTCCACCACGTCGTGATCAACTCCGTCCAGGCCCAGCAGCTGGCCTGGCGCCGCGGTCTCAATTCGCGGGTCATCCCCAACGTGATGGACTACGACCGCGAGCCGGCGCCGCCGGACGAATACGCCCTCCACGCCCGAGCCGACCTGGGGATCGAGGACGGCGAAGCCTTCATCCTGCAGCCGACCCGGATCATCCAGCGCAAAGGCATCGAGCACGCCATCGAGCTGGTCCGGCGCCTGGGCCTGCCGGCCAAGCTGGTCGTCTCTCATGCCGGCGGCGAGGAGGGCGACGACTACGAACGGCGGGTCAAGGAGTTCGCCCACCTGCTGGACGTGCCGGTCCGGTTCGAGTCGGAGGTCGTCGGCGAATGCCGTTGCTCGACGCCCGACGGCCGCCGCTGCTACGCCCTCGCCGACATCTACCCGCAGGCGGACCTGATCACCTACGGGTCGAGCCTGGAGGGCTTCGGCAACGCTTTCCTCGAAGCCGTCTACTATCGCCGGCCCCTGGTGGTCAACCGCTATTCGGTCTACGAGATCGACATCGCACCGAAGGGCTTCCGCGTCGTCGAGTTCGACAACTACATCAGCGAAGCGACGGTGCGTGCCGCGCGCGAGCTGATCGAGGACCCGCGGCGCGCGGCCGACTGGGCGGAAATCAACTACGAGCTGGCCCGCCGCCACTTTTCGTTCCGGGTGCTCGAGCGGCGGCTCGGCAGCCTGGTGGCCCAGTGCCTGGGCGAAGAGCGCTGAGACAGGAGCGCTGACCGCGCGGTCCGGCGTTCGCGTCGGAAGCGCAGGGGGATCGCATGGAGATCGCACTGCTCCACTACACGGCCCCACCGATCGTGGGCGGAGTGGAGCGCGTCATCGGACGCCACGCCGTCCTCATGGCCGACGCGGGACACGCGGTCCGGATCGTGGCCGGCCGCGGCGGGACGCCGGATCCGCGCGTCCGATTCGTGGACCTGCCCCTCGCCGATTCGCTCCATCCGGACATCGTGGACGTGGGCGAGCGGCTCGCGGCGGGCCTGGTGCCGCCCGATTTCGGCCGGCTCGTCCAGCGTCTCGAGAGGGAGCTCTCGGGCGCCCTGGCCGGCTCGGACGTGGTCGTCGCCCACAACATCGCGTCGCTGAACCGGAACCTGTCCCTCACGGCGGCCCTGCACGAACTGTGCCTGCACCGGCCTCCGTGGCGCCTGATCCTGTGGCACCACGACATGGCCTGGACGATGCCCGGCTACCTGCCGGGCCTTCATCCGGGCGAGCCCTGGTCGCTGCTCCGGCGCAAATGGCCTGGAGCGATCGACGTCACCATCTCCGAAGCCCGCCGATCCGAGCTTGCCGCTCTGCTGGGCATCGATCCGGCGGACATCGCCGTCATTCCCGGCGGGATCGACGTGCCTGTGGTTCGGGAACTGGGCAAGGTGGCCGGTAGCGATCCGCTGCTGCTGGCGCCGGTGCGAGTTACCGCTCGCAAGAACCTCGAGCTGGCGTTTCGAGTCGTGGCCGAGATGCGGGTACGCGGGCGGAACGCGGGCCTGGTGGTCACCGGACCGCTGGACCCGCACAGCTCCGTCGTCCATGAGTACCGGGCCGGCCTCGACCGCCTCATCGACCGGCTCGGCATCGGATCGGCCGTGGTGTTCCTGGCAGACACCGCCGGCGGCTCCCCTTCGGACGCCGAGCTCGCGGCGCTCTACGAGACGGCCGACGCCCTGGTGCTGCCGAGTGCCGAGGAGGGCTTCGGGCTGCCGATCCTCGAGGCGGCCGCGGCCAGGCTGCCCATCTTCTGCTCCGATCTCGAGTCCCTGCGCGCCATCGCGGGCGCGGGCGCGACCTACTTCGCGCCGGACGCGGATCCGGCCCACCTCGCCGCCGTCATCCTCCGCCGGCTGGACTCCGATCCGGCCGCGCTCCTCGCCCATCGCGTTCGTGCGGAATACGCGTGGCCTCGCATCTACGAACAGCAGATCGAGCCGCTCCTCCAGCGCACCGCGGGGCCGGTCCGCGCCTGATCTGCGATCGGCCGTCGGCCGGCGCGCTCGCCCGGCCCCCGCGGCGACTCACCACTCCTCCCGCGGGCGTTCACGACTCCTTCATAGCCCGCCGCCAGGCTCTGTCTCAGGTCGGCGGTCACGCCCAGCCGACGCTCATCGGAAACTACGGGCGCGACAGGAGATCTGGACATGAGAAACGGCGGTTTCCGGGTGGTTGCCGCCCTGGTGCTGATAGGGCTGGTGGCCGCCCTCACCGGCGGCGCCTATGCCGCGGGCTATTCGGCGGGCACCACATCGGGCAGCACGACCCTCTCGCCGTGGGTTTACGGCGGCGCTTTCGGGGTGAGCCACGTGATCGGCTTCTTCGTCTCGATCCTGGTCCTGCTGCTGATCTTCCGCCTCGTCTTCTTCGGGGCGGGCGGCCACCGGCACCACGCCTGGGGATACCGCCGCTGGGGTCGCGGCTGGGACGACTCCCAGGCCGCCGACTGGCAGCGCGGTCCCTGGCAGGATCCGCGCCAGGCCATGTTCGACGATTGGCACAAGCATGCTCACGAGGGCAACCCAGCCGCCCCGAGCAACAACCCGCAAGGCGGGCCGGCATCGGGCGGGTCGGCATCGGGTGGGCCGGCATCGGGCGGGCCCAACTCGGGCGGGTCGCCATCAGGCGGTCAGGGCAGTAACCCGAATACCTACTAGTTCTCGGAGGGAGGCGCGCTCAGCTCGCCTCCCTCATTGCTCGCTTTCCGCTCGCGGCGTCAAGCGCTCCGGCTTAGGATGACCATTCGTGAAGACCGTTCTCGTCGTGGACGACGAACCCCGCATCGTGGACCTGGCCCGCGACTACCTCGAACACGCCGGCTTCGCGGTCCTGACCGCCGCCGACGGCCCGTCCGCGCTCCGGGCGGCTCGAACCCGCAAGCCGGACGTCCTCGTGCTGGACCTCGGATTGCCCGGCATGGACGGCCTCGACGTGGCCCGCGAGCTGCGCCGCGACTCAGGCGTCCCGATCGTGATGCTGACGGCACGCGACGACGAGGTCGACCGCATCCTGGGCCTCGAGATCGGCGCCGACGATTACGTCACCAAGCCCTTCAGCCCGCGCGAGCTCGTCGCCCGGATCCGGGCGATCCTCCGCAGGGTCGACCGCCAGACCGAGCCCGGGGATCGAGTCGAGGCGGCCGGCGTTTCGATCGACGTCGCCCGAATGCGCGTCGAGGCGGACGGCCGGACGATCGAGCTGACGCCGACCGAATTCCAGCTTCTGCTCACCCTGGCCCGCCAGCCCGGCCGGATCTTCACCCGCTCCCAGCTGCTCGACGCGATCCACGGGCTCGCGTTCGAGTCGTACGAGCGGGCCATCGACGCCCACGTGAAGAATCTCCGCCACAAGCTCGAGCCCGATCCGGCCCGTCCGCGCTATGTCCTCACGGTCTACGGCGTCGGCTACCGCTTCGCCGAGGAGCAGGAGTGAGCCAGGAGGAGCCGCCCGGACGCGACGCCCCGGGCCCGAGGCCGGCGCAACACCCGCCGCCCTGGCAAGCGGGACCACCCTGGATGCGAGGCCGGGAGGAACGGCGTCGCGACCGGTCGGATCGTCGGTTTCGGAGCCATCGATGGCACGGGTCGTGGTCGCAATACCGCCGCGAGCGCCCCAAACCGGAGTGGTGGCCCGCAGACGAGCAGTGGCCGCCGGCAGGCGACTTCCCCTGGCGCCGTATGCGGCGCCTCTTCTTCGTCCGGGTCGCCATCGGCGTGGCGCTCGTGGTCACGCTGGTCGTCGTCGGCCCGATTCTGGTGCTGGCCCAGATCCTGTCCGTGACAGGCCTGACCGAGCCCGCATCCGGGGTGCTGGCGGCGGTCCTGCTCGTGGCCGTCTTCCTCTCGCTGGGCAGCTTTGGGCGAGGTGCGCGGCGCTTCGCGGTCCCTTTCGGCAATCTCATCGAGGCGGCCGGCAGGGTCGAAGAAGGCGACTACTCGGCCCGGGTGGAGGTGCCCCGGCGCGGCTGGCGCGAGCTTCGCGTCCTGACCGAATCGTTCAACTCCATGGCCGAGCGCCTGGAGGCGGACGAGGAACAGCGCCGGACGCTTCTCGCGGACGTCAGCCACGAGCTTCGGACGCCGCTGGCTGTCCTTCGCGGCGAGCTCGAGGCGATGATCGACGGCGTGCATCCGATCGACGAGGCTCACCTGGCCGCGGCCGTGGATCAGATCGGCATGCTCACCAAGCTCGTCGAGGATCTCCGGACGCTCGCCCTGGCCGACGCGGGCACGCTCCCGATGCACCCGGAACCGACCGACCTGTCGGTCCTGTTCAACGAAGTCGCCGCCTCATTCGAGAGTCTGGCCGCCGAACACGGCGTCCGGTTGGAGCTCTCGATGGCGAGCGACCTGCCGCTGATCGACGTCGACCCGCTGCGCATCAAGCAGGTGGTGGGAAACCTGGTGGCCAACGCCCTCCGATACGCTCCGGCGGGGAGCGCCGTCTCGATTTCCGCGCGGACCGCGCATGCGGCGGTTGAGGTGAGGATCACCGATGCCGGCCGCGGCATCGACCCGGAGCTGCTGCCGCATCTCTTCGAGCGCTTCGCCAAATCGGAGGACTCGCGCGGCTCCGGGCTGGGACTGGCGATCGCCCGGCGCCTCGTGGAAGCCCACGGAGGGACGATCTCCGCGGGGCGCCCTGAGGGCGGCGGCACCGAGATCCTCGTTACTCTGCCGATCACGGCCGCACAAGCCAGGAACTAGCGAGAACGCCGAAACGCCGCCCCGAAGGGCGGCGCCGGTTATTCAGCTGCTATTCGGTTGTTCTTCGGTTGTTCTTCGGTTGTTCTTCGGTTGTTCTTCGGTTGTTCGACGCTCGCGCGGCTGTTCGCCGGCAGGTCGGCTGGGTCAGCCTGGGAGAGTGCCCAGGGTCAGGTTGATCGTCGAAGTGGTGCCGCTCTGGTGCAGGACCGTCAGCTTGACCACGTCACCGGGCTTGTGGGCCGCGACCGCCTCGATCAGCGTGGAGCTGTCCGGAACCTGGGTGCCGTCGATGGCCGTGATGAGATCGCCGGCAACGAGGCCGGCCTTGGCAGCGGGGCTGCCCGCCTGGACGCTCGCGACGAGGGCGCCGTTCTGCTGGATGTCCTGGAGCGAGATGCCCATGTAGGCACGTCCGGAGTTGGTGACTTTGCCGCTGGCGATGAGCTGGTCGGCGATGAACTTGGCTCGGTTGCTCGAGATCGCGAAGCCGATGCCGGGGGCGCTGCCGCCCAGCTGCGGATCGGTCGCGGCGAGGGTCGGAATGCCCACGACCTGGCCGTTGAGATCCACGAGGGCGCCGCCGCTGTTGCCGGGGTTGATCGCGGCGCTGGTCTGGATCACGTCAGGGAGAGCGTTGCCGTTCGGCTCGCTGACCTGGCGGCCGAGAGCGCTGATGATGCCTTCGGTGACGCTCGACTGCAGTCCGAGCGGGTTGCCCATGGCCAGAACGAAATCGCCGACCGACAACGTGCTCGAATCCGCGAAGGGGACCGGCGTCAGTCCGGTGGCGTCGATGTGGATGACGGCGATGTCGTCCGGAATGAACAGGCCCACGAGAGTGGCCGGATACGACTTGCCGTTGGCGAGAGTGACCGTGAAGCGCGTCGACCCGTCGACGACATGCTCGTTGGTGACGATGTCGCCCTTGGTGTCGTAGATGACGCCCGAGCCAAGCCCCGAGCTCGTCTGGATCTCCACGACGGAGGGGCTCACCTGCTTGATGACCGAGACCATCTGCTCCTGGAGCGCCACGGAGGCGCCGCCGGCCGAGCCGACCGTGGGCGCGGGAGTGGCCAGCGAGACGGGCACGTTGGTGGCCGCCGTCTGCGACGCGGCCGGAGTGGCGGTCGTGCCGAGTACGTTGGATCCGGGCGAATTGCTCGAGAGAGCGCCGGTGGCGGAAGAGCATGCGGCTGCAACGACGGCGACGATTGCCAGCGACGCCACCGATGTTGCAGCGCGGCGAGAGAAGAACCGTCGCTGTTCGTGAACCATCGATACCTCCTTGAGCCGCCCTCTGGGACCCGGCGGCATCAACGAGAGGTATGTTTGGCCCGCACGCTGAACTGAACCTGAATGTCCCGGCCGCCCCCGAACGGCCCCCCACGGCCCTGGTCGAGCGATTTGTCGACGGCGCGACCACCTAGTCGATCCCTCGCCCGCAGCGACGTGCTTCTCGGGTCGTCACGTCGCGCGGTCACCCGCTTTCGGATGGTCGTCTCTGGCGAACCCCGGTACTGGCGGAGACGCCGCTGTTCCCATGAGGGAAGCCATTCGGCCGCAGCGACAAGGGGCATCGGCCGCTAATGCGCCAGCAGGGAGGCGACCACCACGATAGCCATCAACGGCCCGACGGTGACCAGACTCAGGAGGATGCGCCTCGTTCTCAGTCGCCAGTGATGCTTCGACCCGAGCCAGGTGATCATTCTCGCGTATAGGGCCACGAGGCTGTAGCCGAACAGGAACCCGGCGATCGCCCCAGGGATGATGAGCAGCGGCGAGATCGCGACGGCTTCAACCGCTGCGAGGCCCGTGCCCACCACACCAGCTCCAACCGCTGTCGCGGGCGCCGAGGCTACGAAGGATCGAACCAGCTTGTCGAAGGGATCAACAGGGGATGGTGCCTGCGAGCGTCTGGCATGGATGGCGGTTCCGTCGCGAACGTCCATGCCGTCGGCAAAGAGATACGCTCGGTCGGCGTCGTTGTTCCACTCGAGCGCGACCACGACCAAGCGCGCGTCGCTGAGGCGCAGCTGTCTTTCGATCCACGGGACCTCATCCGTCGGGGCGGGCAGGCTTCCGAGACGGACGCGATTGAGGTACAGCCGGTACCCACCTCGCAGCCTCCTCGGTTCGAGCCCTATCTCGTCCGTCTCGCGACTGGCCGGTATGGTCCACCGCCAGCTACCGGAATCGTTCATCGCTGTCTCCGTGTCAACGCTCTCTGAGCCAGGCGAAGACCTCGTCCCTCTGCCGACTCTCGCCGAGCACGATGATCAGCGGCCCATGCTTCCAGCTGAGTCGAATCGCCGGTTTCTCAGAAAACAGCAGGTATGCGAACCCGCGACCCACGTTGGCGATGTCGGCAGCCTCCAATACAGACGAGGCAACGTAGCGCTGCATGAACGGCGATCCGCCGTGTCTTTCGGTGGACCCGAAGGTCTGGAGGCGCGTCAAGGGACTGTGGGCTCGAACTCCTGGCTCCAGTCCGGCCAACCGTCGGACACTTCGTACTCGCCCAGCTGCACCAAGTCGGGGGGCGCGTCACGAAGGCCCAAGACGGTGCCCTGAACAGCACCGAGGGATCTCGCAGTCACCACCAGTCTGCTGTGGTCCAGAGCGAACATGTCCAGCCTCACCCCCTCGCCCTCGTAGGAGGCCTCCGCAGTATCGATCGGATGAACGCTAAGTGGCGCTGAGGCCCGCTCTCTCATCCATCGTATCTCGTCCACGCCCGTGGCTATGAGTATCACGACGTTCCCAGCAGCCAACTCGGCCTGTCGCGTGTCGAGAAGAAGTAGGAGATCGCCCGGAATTGGGTCGAACTTAGCCTCCACCAGCACTGCGCCGGCGAGCGGGTGATCATCGCCTTGACCGAGCAAGGGCTGGATTGAGCCCATCCTCCGTTGCTCGAGATACTTGTCGAGGATCATGACTTTCCCCACTGTAGGTGCCACGACGGATAGGCCTTGCCATCCGTCGAACCTGGTGGCGCAGATCGACGGGACCAGGCATCCGACTAATCGTCGCCCTCCTCCAGCCCACCAAGGAGCGGTGATCCGCGAGGCTTTCAGAGCCTTGATAGCCCTGGCAATGTCGGTGAATGCTCCCTCGACTCACGCGCTACACCATTGACTCTCGGCCGAGGTCGAAGTAGGGCACCTCGCGATCCGTGAAAAGGGCCTCGAGTTCGTCGTACCCGCGATCGTTGAGGTACTGGCGTTCACCTTCGGAAATGGCCATAGCCATGAGCCAGTGGACATCCAGACCGGGAGCGACCGAGACCTTCGAGAGTCCCTGCCACGGGAAAGGCTCCACGAATAGAAGATGACGCAACCGAGACGATAGGCCGGGGTAGTAACGGCCGATCAGGTCCGGAAACACGACCCCCGGAGCGCACAGCCACCTGTCCTTGATGACGAAGAAGGCGGCCGTCGACAGCAGGTTGACGAATTCGACCGCAGATGAGGCCGCGACTCCCGCGATCTCGACTCGAATGTCGGTACCTTCCAGGAGATTGGGCGCTCGATGCAGACTGAGCGTCGAGTGGGTCTCGAGACCAGGTTGGGGCCTGTCGTGCCAGTGCATGACGTCCACCCAGTGGGCGTCGCCTGCGTCGAAGTAGCGATCGACCGTCGGTTGTCCGCCGACTGCTGTCATTACCGCGCGGGCAACCGCAATGCCCGACTCGTCGATGTCGTTCATCGGTTGATGTAGTGGTTCAGCCACGCGGGCCCTTCGCCTCGGTGGCTCATGTTCGACATGGACAAACCTGGGCGATAGTTGGCCGGGTTGTTGTACTCGCCTATGAAGTCGCTCCGGGACATCCCGGTCTCAGCATAGAGGTTGGAAAAAGGCCAAGACCGACCAGATCGGCGCCGCCACTCTCGCGGAGCTCCTTGCGGGGTGCGACGACGGGTGACCTGGGCGTCCCGTGGCGAACCGCCACCTGAGCCCACCACCGTCGTCCTACCCCCCCGCTTCCTCGTCTCGACCTGTCTTCCAGAAGGACCGCGATCAGCCCACGCGGCTCATCCTCGAGGCCGTACGGATCTTCCCGGAAATGTGCCCACTCATCCGCGCCAATCCATGGCGGGGGCGCAGTGAAGACTTGTAGCTCCGGGTACTTGAGCGTGATTTCCTCTGTGGAGGGAGCCTTCATCAGGCCCCACAATCCCCCCATGCCGTAGTCGTACACGACTAGAAAGAGTCGATCTTCGGCCACCATCGCTACTCAATCCTCATGAATCGCAGCCCGGTCACGTTGACGCGGTAGCTCGCTGTCACCTCCAGCCCTCCGCCGGGCATACCGTATTTGGGTCCGACGCGGCTCGGGTTGATGGCTCCCTGACTCGACTAGCTGGGATCTCAAAATACCCTTCGGGTCTGTTCTTCAGAGCCAGTCTAGCTTGGGCCTGCTCAGCGGTCGCGTAACGGTCCGGGGTCAGCCAGGTCCTTCCCGCACTACCCGGGCCCAATGTAGCCCGCGAGCGCGACGTCGTCGGAGTACGTAGCCAGAGACCACGACGTTGTCGGTGCTAGCGGTCCTGAACGCTACCAATCCCACAACATGGGCTCCTCGTAGCCAACGAAGCCCTCTCGCTGAAGTTCGCCAAGATACGTCTGGACCGTCCGGAGAACGTTCTTGCGAGGAGGAACGGCGACCGCCAGCAAAGCTCCTTTGCCCGAGCGCTGAAGGACGCACCCGAGCGCCCGAAGCCTGTCCACCACCGGCTCCGCCTGCGTGCCGGGCGACAAGAGCACTCGGATCAGTGAGTTATGGGCCGAGTGGCGCGTTCGCACGTACCAGAGCCGTTCGCCCCGTTCCACTGCCTCGACGAGGTCGCCCACATTGGCTTCCCTAGCGTAGAAGGGAACACCATGCAATATGTATCCGGCGGAGCTAGCCTCCGCCCACACCGGTTCCTCGGTCTGGGGCGGATATCCGTCCTCGTCTGGATTGAGATGGAACCAGATCTGGACGTGCGCCACTACCATCCCCCCACTAGGGACTGCCGGTGAGGGCATGCTGAACGACCAGCAGGAGTACGAGGGGGATAGCGAAGGCGAAGGCGCCTTTCGTCAGATGGAGATACGCGGCCAGACGAAGGTGCTTGGGGTAGTTGAGGTCCAGAACCGTCTTCGATGCTGTGTACCAGAACCAGG
>VFSW01003200.1_pt1 | contig 24525 bp, 24 predicted proteins | sample 5358111 | NCBI WGS metagenome assembly VFSW01 (sample SAMN11554181, study PRJNA540505) | mine drainage metagenome | isolation source: sediment from site ElyBrook_90M | place: USA: Ely Copper Mine, Vershire, VT | collected 2017
CCCAGCTCCCATACCCATACGGATCGAATCCCGCATCCTGCCCGACGCTGGGCTGCCAGACTTCCCCCTGCCCGGGCACGTCGTACCAACTCCCATTCGCATCCAGATCCGACCACCCATACCCCTGGTCCCCCGCATATCCATCCCGCGCCGCCGTCCTGGCCGCCGCAGCGTCCGCCGCGACCTGGTCACGCTCCTCGTTCCATGCATCCCAGGAGTCCTGCGCAACCTCCGCACTCAAAAAATATCGGGTTCCGTCCGCTGCATCACTTTGCAGCGTCTCCCCAGCGCGCAATTCCGTCCGATATCCACCTTGCAGATCCGTTCTCTCCACATGAACAGCCCCATCCAGTGCGGCGATCCGCGCCGGCGGCTCATCCATGTTGATCCGCACCGTCGCGTTCTGGACTGGCGTAATCACATCTCCACCTGCATCCACCCGATAGGCATACTTGGTCGCAGCACGCAGTTCCACATAGGCCAGTCCGCTCAGCAACGACAGCTCGGTCTGATACGTCCCACTGTTATCCACACTCAGCTTGGTCAACTCCAGAGAACTGTTGGGTGTCAGGCGAACCAGGCTTCCATCCTCAAACTCAACCTCGGCCTCTCCGCTCTCCGCAGTCGTCACGCGCACTCCGCCCGATAACGGCATATTCAGCACGGCGGCATCGCTACCAGTGTTGTCGGCATGATCCACCGTCACGTCACCCTGCAGATAGGTAAGCCTAGCAGCACGCATCGGAGGAGCAGGATCAGCATGTAACGCGGTACTCGCAACGAACACCATGAGCACCACCACACCCGGAACAACTCGCATCCACCCCATCCGTCCAGCCATCCAGACCCCCTGAAAATTACTCCACCATCCTTGGACGCTGGCTAGACCTGACCGCTTCATCGATTCTCGACAGCCTGCCCCAACAATGCTGCTGCTCGTACCCGTACCCGTTGCATCAAATCGGTATCGTTGGCGATAGAACTCAAGGTAGACGAGATATTGCCCAACTCCAGGGCATTCTTGTCTTCGATCGCCTGGACCAGCAACTGCATCTCCGCATCCAGACCCAAACGGTCGTAGCGATGCAGAAAATCCAGTTTCCGGCCTTCGTCCATCGTGAACGCAATGCCCTGAAACCATCCCGTCAGCAAGATCACGTTTTTATCTTCGGAGTAGTTGTAGGTGCAGGTGCCTGTGCCGTCCACACCGGTATAGGTGAGCGTCTTCGTGCCAGTATCGGCGATATTTTTGGCCTTCGAAGCGCAGGTTGTATTGAAGCGTTTCAGGCCTCGAGCAGCTTTGAATATCTTCTCCGTCATCGCTGCACTCAATGCCATCGGACGTTCGATATGTTTCTCTGCCCCTGCAACAGCAGAGGGCATGCTCGTCGGCTGCGTGCCAGACCGCTCAACTTCGTCGGCCTGATACGTTCCCACACCATCCTCGCGCACGGTCAGCGTAAACCGGGGTACTGACAGACCAGTCCTATCAAACGCAAATGTAATCGTCGCTTCCTTACTGAAGGGTGCAGAAGACTGTGACTGCGCATAGGGAATGCACGCGAATAGCAGCACGAGGAATCCCAGATGAACCCTCTTCTTAGCCGCCATCACCGTCGCGCTCCCTGCGATTCCAGCGTCTGCGCCGTATGGATATGGCAGATGGCAATCGCCAGTGCATCCGCGGCATCCGGCGAATCAGGGGCCTGCTGCAGTTCCAGCAGACGCATGACCATAAACTGCACCTGCTCCTTGGCCGCCAGCCCGTACCCCACCACCGAGCTCTTAATCGAAAGGGGAGCATACTCGGCCACAGGCATCCCGCATGTCGCAGCCGCCAACATCGCCACCCCGCGAACTTGTCCCAGCTTCAACGCAGACTTTGCATTCGCGGAAAAAAATACTTCTTCGATCGCAACGCTATCGGGCTCGTGCAATGTAATGAGAGCCACCAACTCTGCATAAACCTGTGCCAGCCTCTGCGGAGTCTTATCTTTCTTGTTCAGCCGGATGGTTCCTGCGGCACGATGTACCAGTCGAGGCAGACGCGACTTCGAATCCGTCTCGACCACCCCGTACCCAGTAAACTCCGTGCCGCAATCAATCCCAAACACCCGCATGGCCGAAGTTTACTGCATACGGACCACCCTCCGTGTGCCAACTTTTTACAACAGCTTTACAGGCTCCCCTTAGCGCGAAATCCCTTCCATCGGCGAACTGGCGGTCGCATACAGCTTGCGTGGCATGCGACCAGCCAGGAACGCCTGTCGCCCAGCCAATACTGCATGCTGCATCGCCTCAGCCATGAGGATTGGATCACTCGCACCAGCAATCGCCGTATTGAGCAACACGGCATCATATCCCAACTCCATCGCCATAGCCGCATCCGAAGCCGTTCCCAGCCCCGCATCCACAATCAGTGGAACGTCCGTGATCAACTCCCGCATCATCCTGAGATGATGCAGATTCGTAATACCTGCGCCTGTTCCAATCGGCGCGCCCAGCGGCATCACCGCAGCCGCTCCAGCATCGATCAACCGTTTCGCAAACACAATATCGTCCGACGTATACGGCAACACCGTGAACCCATCCTTGACCAGCACGCGGGTGGCCTCCAACGTGGCCTGCACATCCGGATACAGCGTCTGCTGATCACCGATGACTTCAATCTTCACCCAGTCCGAGAGTCCCACCTCGCGCCCCAGACGAGCAGCACGGATAGCTTCCTCCGCCGTGTAACAACCAGCCGTGTTGGGCAGCAGAAAATAACGCTGCGGATCGATGAAGTCCAGTAACGATTCACTTGATCGATCCAGATTTACCCGTCGCACCGCCACTGTTACCATCTCCGCACCCGACGCTTCGATCGCAGCCTGCGTCTCTGCGCCATCCTTGTACTTTCCGGTTCCAACGATCAGCCGCGACTGAAAGGCCCTGCCTGCGATAACGAGAGGTTTCATACCTGTCATTCTAAAGCCGTCATCCTGACACAACGCAAACGGCCAAAACTCAGGGATGAGCTTTGGCCGTCTGGCGGTGATCTGTTGAGTTTGACCTGAGGCGTCCTTACTCGGACTTGGGCCTCGGCGTGGACTTGTGTTGCAAGTACCTGCTATCGCCAGGACTAGAGCAAGGACGCTCTAAGCCTCAGTCACCTCACGTACGTTGATGCAACAGTTACAGTCAATTTTCATAGGCTGGATCATCCTCCTTTCCCGTGTAAGCAAACACTACTACGCGACCGCTCCGGGAATCAAGCCATCAACAAACTTCCATACAGTGCATCTCAATCTACTGCGCGGCGCATCACAAAGCTGACCACATTTTTGAACCAAGAAGGCCACTCATCATGAAACCTGCAACGATTATCGGAATTCTCCTCATCCTCCTGGGCGTCGTAGGATTTGCCGTCGGTGGCATCACCTTCACCCACGAAAAGAAGGATGTGGATGTAGGTCCTCTCCAGATCAGTCATGAACAGCAGAAAACTATGCCAATCTCTCCGATTCTCAGCACCATCTCGCTCATCGCAGGCGTCGGGCTGGTCGTCGTCGGATCAAGGAGCAGTTCTTAAGCCCCTGTACAGTCAACCCATTCGCGGAACTGGCACCACCCGCTACTTTAAGTAAGCACGCACGAGGTCAATCAACTCTTCGCCTAAGTCAGGCGTTAGCGGCTCTGTACTGTCCTTGAGTAGATGAAGCCGTATGTGATCCTCCAGCACCTCTGCCATCAGCCCGTTGATGCCGCCACGCACCGCTGCCAGCAGCATCAACACATCGGTGCAGTTGCGATCTTCGGCCAGCGTCCGCTCTACCGCATCCATCTGTCCGCGAATCCGTTTGACCCGGTTCAGCAGCTTGACACGTTCCCGCGATATTTCTTTGCTCACCTTGACCTCCTTATACCCTACAGGGGTATACTACACCTGCGACATGGACTCGTCATCGCTGACGGCTTGATGTTGTGGTCCGTGATCCTCCGCTGTCCTTCCTTACGATTAGCTTTCTATTCACGCAGTTACTTCAGACTATGGGTTCGATGTTCCTTACTCACGCCAAGAAAAGCATTCTCATCGCCACGCTGTTTGCTACTCTTGCAGCGGGCCTGACGGATCGTGCCTTGGCGCAAGAGATGGCTCTATCTGCGACCGCAGGTGCGGTTTTGCCGGAGTCCCCTGCACCGCCGGTGGGATCATCGCCGACCATCTTTCCCCACTCCGAGACCTCACGCTATCTCGTCTCCGGACAGGCCAATATCATCCTGCAGGGACATGGCCCGTTTCACTCGGATTACCAGGGACTGAACAGCTTCCTTAGCCGCGGTGAGTACAAGACTTCGCTGATCGGTACGCTCTACATGGGTCTTCAACTTCGTCGTGCTCCACGCAGCAGCACCGATCTCATTCTGGATATTGAATCTGCTGGTGGACGTGGGGATAGCGAAGCTCTCGGGCTGGCTGGCTTTACCAATCTCGATGTGGTCCGAAATCCGAATCTCGGCTCCACCCCGTACATTGCCCGCGTTCAACTGCATCAAACAATTGGACTTAGCAGCACCCTTGTCGATGTAGCCCGTACGCCGTTTTCGCTCTCCACCAAGGCCCCGGAGCGGAGACTGGAGTTCCACGTCGGTAAGATGGGGTTACCCGACTACCTTGATGCAAACAGCATAGGCAGCGACAGTCATCTGCAGTTTCTCAACTGGACGGTCGATAACAATGGCGCATGGGACTATGCCGCCGACACCCGCGGTTACACCTATGGCGTGGTCACCGAATACATCGACAAAAACTGGACCGCACGCTCTGCGCTGGCCCTGATGCCGACCGTCGCCAACGGTATCAATCTGGACTGGAATGTGCGCCGCGCCAGTGGCCAAAACTATGAAGTTGAGCTGCGCCACAACCTGCTGGGCAAGCTGGTTGCCTCGGATCGCAAGGGGATTGTGCGTACGCTGGCCTTTGTGAATCATGCACATATGGGCTCGTACCGCGAGGCCGTGGCAGCGTATCTGGCGGGGACGGATGCTACGCCTAATATCCTTGCGCACGAGCACTTTGGGGCGGTGAAGTATGGTTTTGGCTTGAATTTTGAGCAGGAGTTGACGGATCGGTTGCGGGTGTTTGGGCGTTTTGGGTGGAATGAGGGTCAGCACGAGTCGTTTGCTTATACCGAAGTTGATCAAACCATTGAATTTGGCGGGGATTATGCCGGTTCCGGCTGGTCGCGGCCGAATGACAAGATCGGTCTGGCGTTTGTGAGCAATGCGATCAAGCGGGATCATCAGGATTATCTTCGGCTGGGCGGAATGGGCTTTTTGCTGGGGGATGGGCGGCTTAACTATGCGCGGGAGGACATTTTAGAGGCGTATTACACGGTGCATACCTGGCGGGGGGTCTATTATGCGCTGGATACGCAGTATATTTCGCATCCGGGCTACAACCAGGACCGCGGGCCGGTGCTGGTCAGCGCACTGCGGATGCACGTGGACTTCTGAGCGTATTTTCGTGGACAGTTTGTGGAGAATTGGTGGTGAAACGTGGTGAAAAAAACATTGCTCCTGTGGTGATCGGCCTGCTGCTGTTGAGCGAATCGTCACAAAGCTGAATTTGTGTAATGACTGCGGTAAAAGCGCACGCACGGATGCTTTCCCGGCAGGCAAATTTGTCAAGCGGCCACTTATACTGGCAGGGTGAGTCTCCTCTTTGTCGTTGGCTTCAGCCTGATCCTCGGACTACTGTTCGGCAGTTTTTTGAACGTGTGCATTGCCCGTCTACCTGGTCACCAGAGCGTAGTCTCGCCTCGATCCCACTGCACCCGATGCCAGCACCCGATTCGCTGGTACGACAACGTACCCATCGTGAGTTGGCTGGTGCTACGGGGACGCTGCCGCGACTGTCATGAGCCGATTCCCTGGCACTATCCGCTGGTAGAGTTGGCCACCGGCTTGTGGTTTGTGCTGGCAGGGTTGCGGATCTATAGCGATTACTCGGTTTATTTTCTGGGTGCCAATGCTTCCGGCTCGGTGGGCGGATTTCTATCGCACCTGACGGATGACCTGGGCTTTGCCACGCTGGGTTTTCTGCTGATCGGACTGGTAGTGATGGATTGGCAGACCCAGTTGCTGCCGGATGCCTTTACCGTGACCGGAACTGCGATCGGCATGTTGCTGCTATGTATTCGTGCGGTGTTTCTGGGGCCGCATGAGGGCGATGTCATCTTGAATACGACCCATCAGCTACGGATGAGCAGTCCGGGCAGTCTGGGGGTGCACGGTAATATTTTTGTCACCGGGACCGAGAGCCTGCTGTACGGCCGGGTACTGGCGGTAGCTGCGGCCGCGGGTCTGCTTTATCTGGTTCGATGGGGCTATGCGCGAGTACGCCACCGTGAGGGCCTGGGACTGGGCGACATCAAGCTGATGGCGATGATGGTGGCGTTTTTGGGATTTGCGCCGGGAATGCTGGCGTTGCTGCTGGGAACGGTGGGCGCGAGCGTGTATGGGATGCTGTTGCTGGCGCGAGGCAAAGCGGGAGTGGCCTCTCGGCTGCCGCTGGGAACTTTCCTTTCGGTGGGTGGGATGATTGCCGCGGTGTACGGTAATCGCCTGATTGAGCAATACTTAGCACTGCTTCGATAATCAGCCAGCCAGCCGTTCGCTGCTTGACACTTGTCAGCCGCAATCTTAGAGTCGAAGATGGCGATGCAAACATATCCCTACATCTGGAATTATCTTCCGCTGGTCTTGCAAGTTCTAGCCGCTCTTGGACTAGCCTGCGGCATGGTGGGAGTCTCTTTTCTCATCGGCAAGCATAAAAACTCTCGCACCAAGGCTGGCGCCTATGAGTGCGGCATGGACCCGGTAGGCGATGCGCGCGGACGTTTTTCGGTGCGTTTCTACATGGTGGCCATGTTGTTCATCCTGTTCGATGTAGAAGCGGTGTTCATGCTTCCGTGGGCGGTGATCTTCAAGCGCCTTCCGGAGATAACTGGCTCGAAGATGTTTGGGTTTTACGAGATGCTGGTGTATCTCGGCTTCGTAGCGGTTGGTCTGTTCTATGTCTGGAAGAAGGGCATTCTTGACTGGGCCAACGACAAGGGAGACCTCTAGTATGTACGACCCCGCCTCCGCTGTTCGCGGTACTGAAGCCGTCTTCGCGGCCTACCCCGAAGTACCCGCCGTGGTTGCTCTGAAAGATCTGGCGATCGATGCCAAGTATGACCGGGCCGAGCTGACCATTACTGTCGCGCGCGAGAATCTGGTTGCGGCTGGACGTGCGGTTCAGGCTGCGGGATATAACTTTCTGGAAGATGTAACGGCGGTGGACTGGTACCCTTCCGAGCCTCGGTTTCAGATCACGTATCACATTTTGTCGCACAGTCTGAAGGCGCGTATCCGGCTGCATGTGCGGCTGGATAGCGGGGATGCCTCGGTGGATACGATGACCGCGGTATGGCCCTCGGCGAACTTCTACGAGCGCGAAGTATTCGATCTCTTCGGTGTCCACTTTGGTGGTCATCCCAACCTCCGCCGCATCATGATGCCTGAGGACTGGCAAGGCCATCCTCTGCGTAAGGACTATCCCGTGGAGGGCTACCGCTAATGGCACCCCTTGCCGCCCCTGAGCTTCAGATTCCTGGAGTAGAAGACGTAATCGCCGACGCTGCGCGCCACAATGGAGCGGACCCGACCAAAGACCACACCATGGTCATCAACATGGGTCCTCAGCACCCCTCTACCCACGGCGTGCTTCGCCTGGTGCTGGAGATCGATGGCGAGTCGGTCGTCGCGCTGGCCCCGGATATCGGCTATCTGCACACTGGCATTGAGAAGACCTGCGAGGCGAAGTTCTACCAGCAGGTGGTGCCGCTGACCGATCGCATCGACTACCTCTCGCCGATGTCCAACAACCTGTGCTACTGCCTGGCGGTTGAGAAGCTGCTGGAGTTGGAGATTCCGGAGCGTGCGCAGTATCTTCGGGTTCTGTTGAACGAGTTGACCCGCATCCAGTCGCACCTGGTATGGCTGGGGACGCATGCCATGGACATTGGCGCGCTGACGGTGTTTCTGTACTGCTTCCGCGAGCGCGAAGAGATTCTGCGCATCTTTGAGGGCGTTGCCGGACAGCGGATGATGACCAGCTACTTCCGCATTGGCGGCGTGAGCCTGGAGCCACCCACCGATTTCTACGAGCGGGTCCGTAACTTTTTGAAGATGATGCCGGAGAAGATTCAGCAGTACGAGAATCTGCTGACGGGCAATCCAATCTGGATGGGTCGTCTGAAGGGCATTGGCTACCTGTCGGCTGCGGATGCGATTGCGCTGGGTGTGACTGGGCCTCCGTTGCGCGCTTCGGGCGTGGACTGGGACCTGCGTCGCGATATGCCGTACAGCGGCTACGACAAGTTCCAGTTCAAGGTGCCGGTCTCTCAGGAAGGTGACGTGTGGGCCCGGTACGTGGTCCGCATGGAAGAGATGCACGAGTCGGTCAAGATTGCGCAGCAGGCTTTGGACGGGATGCCTTCGGGCCGGATCGTTGCGGACGCACCGAAGATCATTCTGCCGGATCGTGAACAGATGAAGACGCAGATGGAGTCGTTGATCCATCACTTCAAGATCGTCACGGAAGGCTTTGGCGTACCGGCGGGCGAAGTGCTGCAGGCGATTGAATCGCCCCGCGGCGAGATGGCGTATTACGTGGTGTCGGACGGAACGGCCAAGCCGTACCGGGTGCACATGCGCAATCCGTCATTCGCAACGTTGCAGGCGCTGGAGACGATGTGCAAAGGCCGGTTGCTGGCCGACGTGGTCGCAGTGATTGGCTCCATCGACATCGTGCTTGGTGAGATTGACCGGTAAGCAAGAGATTTTGGCCGGGGCAGTGTGCAGTGGCGGTTGTGGCTTTGAGCGCAGGACAGGGCTTTTGCCCCTGAGGTATGGATTGATCGACGAACGACTCCACATCGAACTCTGGACATCGTTCGCCTCGCAGCTTCGCAGTTATGCGGCGGCCCATGGACTTAACAGCCGTCATCATGCAGTGGTTGAAGTAGGCAGCAACGAGATTCTGCTTCGCGTCAACACCCGCTGGCTCCGTTTTACGCCCAGTGAAATGACCGAGGACAACGATCGATCGCAACCGTTCCACATCAACGAGGATGGAACGATCACGATCGGCCCAGTAACGGAAGACATGGACTTTACAGCCGAACGGCTGACGCGGGAGCTAATGCAGTGAGTACAGTTACCAACACCATCTTCTCGCCGGAGCTAGCAGCGCGCTTCGACCATCTCGTTACGATCTATCCGGTGAAGCGCTCGGCGCTGGTACCGATGCTGCTGTATGCGCAGGATGAGATCGGGTATGTCTCGGACGCGGCGGTGTCGGAGATTGCCGTGCGCATCGGCATCAACGATCTGGAAGTGCGCAATGTGCTGAGCTACTACTCCATGCTGCGGACCAAGCCAGCGGGCAAGTACAACGTGCAGGTGTGCACCAACATCTCCTGCATGCTACGCGGCGGTTACGGGATTCTGGACCACTGCAAGAAGACACTGGGCATAGGCCACAAAGAGACTACGGCGGATGGCACGTTCTCGCTGGAAGAGGTCGAGTGTATTGGGGCGTGCTGCTGGGCGCCGGCCATGCAGGTGAACTATGACTTTCATGATGAACTTACCCCTGAGAAGGTCGACGTTGTACTGCAGCAGTATCGCGACGGTCAGGGAAAGGATGTGAAGTAGATGCCAACGCTTGTCAGTCATCCCGATGAAGTGAAGATCGTATCGCGCCGCTTTGGCCAGGGCGCGGCGGATATTGAGAAGTACATCGAACTCGATGGATACAAGGCAGTGCAGTTGGCGATCTCCCAGGGTGCGGAGATGTCGAACTGGATCATCAACACGATGAAGGCCAGCGGACTGCGCGGCCGTGGTGGAGCGGGCTTCCCTACCGGCATGAAGTGGTCGTTCGTGCCCAAGGTGTCGGAGAAGCCAAAGTACGTGCTGGTGAACGGCGACGAGTCAGAGCCGGGTACCTGCAAAGACCATGTGATCTTTCTGCACGATCCGCACTCGGTGATTGAAGGAACGATGATTGCGGGGCTGGCCATCGGCTCCAAGCTGGGCTTTATTTATCTTCGCGGCGAGTACCGCTACCTGCTGAAGCAGGTGGAGAAGGCGGTCGCGGATGCCTATGCCAAGGGCTTTCTGGGCAAGAATATCTTCGGCTCCGGCATTGACTTTGACATCATTACGCAGACGGGCGCGGGCGCGTATGAGGTGGGCGAAGAGTCGGCGCTGATGGAGTCGCTGGAAGGCAAGCGCGGAGTGCCGCGCATCAAGCCTCCGTTCCCGGCGGTGGTGGGTCTGTACGGTGGACCGACGGTGATCAACAACGCCGAGACGATCGCGAATGCGCCGCATATTCTGCTGATGGGCGGCGAGGCGTATGCGAAGCTGGGCACGGAACGCAATGGCGGGACGCGGCTGTTTGGTATCTCCGGCCATGTGGAGCGGCCGGGCGTGTATGAACTGCCCATGGGCTATAGTCTGCGCAAGGCGATCTATGAAGTCGCAGGCGGCATCAAGGACGGCAAGAAGCTGAAGGCTGTGGTGCCCGGCGGGTCTTCGTGCCCGGTGCTGACGGCGGATGAGATCGACGTAGGCCTGGACTTCGACCAGATGGGCAAGGCTGGGACGATGCTGGGATCCGGCGGGATCGTGGTGCTGGATGAGACAGTGTCGATCGTGGAGTTTGCGATGCGCGTGATCAGCTTCTACCAGCATGAGTCGTGCGGATGGTGTATTCCCTGCCGCGAAGGAACGGACTGGATCAAGAAGACCCTGACGCGGGTGTACAACGGCGGCGGCAGCAAGAAGGATGTCGACAACGTGCAATACCTGGCCGAGAACATGATGGGCCGGACGTTCTGCCCGCTGGGTGATGCCGCGGCGATGCCGACACTGGGCTTTGTGAAGAAGTTCCGCAAAGAGTTTGAAGACTACATTGAAGGCCATAAGGCCGGAACCCCACTGATCACGGTGGAGCAGTTGGTTGGAGCAGGACACTAATGGCTGACGTAACCCTAATCGTAGACGGCAAACAAATCACCGCACCGGCAGGTACGCTGCTGATTGAGGCCTGCAAGTCGGCTGGCATTGAGATTCCGGCGTTCTGCTATTACCCGGGACTCTCGCTGCAGGCTGCGTGCCGCATGTGCGTGGTGCGGATTGAGAAGCAGCCTAAGCTGGCGACCGCATGTACGACGACCATCGCCGAGGGCATGGTGGTGCAGACCGAGACTCCGGAGATTGCACAGGCCCGCAAGGCCACGCTGCAACTGCTGCTGGGCAACCACCCGCTGGATTGTCCCGTGTGCGACGCGGGCGGCGAGTGTGAACTGCAGGACATGACCTTCAAGTACGGCGCGGCAGAGAGCTTCTATGCGGAACCCAAGAACCACCGCGAAGAGCAGAAGTGGTCGCCGGTGGTGTACTTTGACCGGCCACGCTGCATCCTGTGCTATCGCTGCGTGCGCATGTGCGGCGAGGGCATGGACGTGTTCGCGCTGGGCATCCAGAACCGCGGCAGCTCGGCGGTGATTGCACCGAACGTTCCGGCGCAGCTCTCCCCGGACGATCTGGCCCATGTGGACTGCGAGCAGTGCGGCATGTGCATCGATGCCTGCCCGGTGGGCGCGCTGACCTCCGGCACCTATCGCTACAAGACCCGGCCGTGGGAGATGAACCACGTTGCCACCGTCTGCACGCACTGCGGCGATGGCTGCAAGACAACGCTGGGCGTTCGCAGCACGTCCGATGGCAGCGAGATTGTGCGTGGCGACAACCGCGACAAGTCCGGCATCAACAACGACTTTCTGTGCAACAAGGGCCGCTATGCCTTCGACTTTGCCAATCACGAAGAGCGCATCACCCAGCCACTGGTTCGGCAGGCGAATGGCGAGCTGAAGCCGGTCTCCTGGGAGATTGCGCTGGACCATGTAGGCAAGAAGCTGCGGGAACTTCGCGACACCCGCGGGGGCAACACCATCGGCGTGATTGGCGGCAATCGCCTGACCAACGAAGAGGCGTACCTGCTGCAGAAGTTTGCCCGGACGGTGCTGCACACGAACAACATTGACCATCACCGCACGGCGGACTACGTCACGTTTGCGCAGTCGCTGGTGGGCCATGGCGACCGGACGGCTTCGCTGCACGACACGCTGAAGGCTCCGGCTGTGCTGATTGTTGGGGGCGACCCGACGGTGCAGGCTCCGGCCACCGCCTGGAACCTGCGCACCAACGTTCGGCTGAACCGGGCCAAGCTCTATATCGCCAACTCGGCTGAGATCAAACTTCGTCGTCAAGCCAAGGCGTTTCTGCAGCTTGCACCTTTTGGCTACAACGCGCTTGCAGCTTACCTTGCCGGTGACGAGGCCGCTGCTCTGAGCGCGACCACGGACACGGCGGCACTGAGCAGCTTCCGCGAGGCGGTGAAGGCGGAAGAGAACCTGCTGATCCTGATCGGGTCCGAGCTACGCGGCGCCGAGTTGAAGAAGCTGATCGACTTCGGGCTGACGATTCCCGGCGCGAAGTTTGCGCTGCTGTCCGATTACGTCAACTCGCGTGGCGCTGCCGACATGGGTCTGTTGCCCGATATGCTGCCTGGCTACACCCCTGTGGGAGCTACCAGCGCGATGGCAACCGAATACGCCGGCCCGAATACGCCCGGCCTCGACATGCTGGAGATCTTCGACTCCGCAGACCGCGGCAACCTCTCCGCCTTGTACGTGGTGGGAGCGAACCCGGTGGCACACTACTCCATCGATCCTGCCACGTTGAAGAACACCTTCGTGGTGGTTCAGGAGATGTTTCTTACCGAGACCGCTGCTCTGGCCGATGTTGTACTGCCGGCGGCGAATCTCTACGAGAAGGCTGGCTCTGTAACCAACAGCTACGGCGATCTGCAGCAGGTGAGCAAGGCTGGCGATCGGGCCGGCGTGCGCACCGACTTCGAGATGATCGTCCGCATCGCCGACAAGATTGGCGCGAACATGCAGTCGCTGGTTCCATTTGGCAAGGGGCTGCGCGCCGATATGGGCCAGACCCGCGGCGTGCAGTCCGGCGAGGCCGACCGTCATGCGGTGTGGCTGACGGCGAATAACATGGAGCCGCGCCTGAGCCCCTTCGATTCGTTCGCGATTCTCGATGAGATTCAGCGCCTGGTTCCGGGCTACAACATCCTGCGCCTGCAGTTGCTCTCCGGAAACGATCAGCATCTGTCACCGGCGGCCACACCGCTGGTGCAGATCAGCAACCGCCGCGACCTGGTGGTGCCGGCCAACGATACGTTGTTCACGTCCGGCACGCTTGGCCGCTACTCCGCCATGCTCTCCGACCTGCAGCAGAACGAGATCCTCCGGGCCAATAACCTGACACAGATCCAAACCGCCGCCGACTAACAGCAAGGCAACTATAGGAGCGCATCCAGACACCGTGAGCCATCTAAGCCAGTTCCAGACATTCCTGCTGCTCAGCATCCTCAAGATCGCTGTCGTCCTCGTGATTACGCTGACGGCGGTGGCTTACACGGTCCTGCTGGAGCGCAAGGTTCTAGGGCGTATGCAGAACCGCTGGGGACCCTCGCGCACCGGTCCCTTTGGTCTGTTGCAGCCGCTCGCCGACGGCATCAAGCTATTCCTGAAGGAGGACCTGCTGCCACTGGCCGCTGAGCGTCCTCTGTTTATCATCGCGCCGATCATTGCGCTGGCCTGCTCGCTGATCTCCATCTCGGTGGTTCCCTTTGGAGCCGTCCAGCATGTGAAGGGTGTGGACATGTTCGCCGTCGCCGATCTGAACATCGGTCTTCTGGTGATCCTTGGCATCACCTCGATCGGGGTGTACGGAATTGCTCTTTCGGGCTGGTCTTCGAACAACAAGTTTGCGCTGCTGGGCAGCCTGCGAGCGACCTCGCAGATGATCAGCTATGAGTTGGCGCTTGGCCTCTCGCTGGTAGGCGTGGTGCTACGCGCACAGTCGCTGCGGCTGCGTGACATTGTAGATAGTCAGGCGGCCCATGGCGCTTTGTCCTGGAACGTCTTCGGCGGATTCCAGTTTGTGGCCTTCTTCATCTACCTGATGGCAGCCTATGCGGAGACCAACCGCTCGCCATTCGACCTGCCCGAGGCTGAGTCCGAACTAGTAGCTGGATACCACACCGAGTACAGCTCCATGAAGTTCGCGATGTTCTTTATGGCGGAGTACGCCAACATGATCACGGTCGCCTGTGTGGCCACGCTGCTGTTCTTTGGCGGCCCGGCCAGCCCCTTCGGGCATTTGATCCCGGCGTTTGGTGGAGCGATCGTTCAGGCTGTGCTTCCGGTGCTGTGGTTTGTCGCCAAGGTTCTGGCGTTTCTGCTTCTGTACATCTGGGTTCGCGGCACGCTGCCGCGGTTCCGGTATGACCAGCTGATGAGCTTTGGCTGGAAGTTTCTGCTGCCGCTGGCCATGCTGAACATCATCGTCACCAGCCTGGTCATGGCGCTGCGTGGTTAGTGTTGTCGATAGTTTCTACGCGACTACCTGCTTTACAATCAACAGGTAGCCGCACACTGTCTCTTACTGTCTTACTGGTTGTACAAGACGAAGCAGACGCAACGGATTCAAGAAGGAAATAGCGGACCATCATGCAACTTGCCCTCTTCCTTATCTTTGGAGCGCTCGCGGTAGCTGGAGCCATCAATCTGCTGCTGCAGCGTCATCCCATCAACAGCGCACTGTCGCTGGTGGTCGTCATGATGTCTCTGGCGGTGCTGTACTGGTCGCTGGGTGCGGAGTTTCTGGCCGCGGCCCAGGTGATCGTATACTCCGGCGCCATTATGGTGCTGTTCGTCTTCGTGATCATGCTGTTGAATGCTGGCGAAGAAGAGCGTACCACCGGCAGCCGCATTGCGTATATCGCAGGCTTTCCGGGCGCAGCCGCGATCTTCTGCCTGCTGAGCTTTGTATTTCTTTCGGAGCGCAAGGCCATGGGGGGCACCGACCTGGGCGGCTACCTGAGCCACTCCGTGAACAATATTGCCGAGATTAGCCGCCTGCTGTTCCGCGACCTGCTGCTGCCGTTCGAGGTCACGTCCATCCTGATTCTGGTAGCTATCCTCGGGGCCGTCGTGCTTGCCCGGAAGGAGCAGTAGACTATGTCCGCTCAAGTTCCTATCGCTTACTATCTCGTCCTGGGTGCAATTCTGTTCTCCATTGGTATTGCGGCCTTCCTGATCAAGCGCAATATCATCACGATCTTCATCTCCATTGAGTTGATGCTGAACGCTGTGAACCTGACCTTTGTGGCGTTCTCGCACATGTGGCACCAGGTCAGCGGCCAGATATTTGTCTTCTTCGTCATGGTCGTCGCCGCTGCGGAAGCCGCCGTGGGACTGGCCATCATCATTGCTATCTTCCGCGCGCGTCAGACCCTGAACGTCGACCAGATCAACCTGATGAAACTATGAGCACCCGAACCTAAATGATGCCCTCTTCTTACCTCTGGTTCATTCCGCTGCTGCCCTTCGCCGGCTTCCTGATCAACGGGACGCTTGGACGCAAACTGCCCCGTGCCGCCGTGACCGCCGTGGCTCTGCTCTGCACTGCGATTCCAGCCGCGCTGGTCGCCTGGCTGTGGGCGACGATGAAGGCTGCTGGCGCGCCGGAGAGCATTGAGATCATCAGCCGCCCGTGGATTGCCATCACCGGCTTCCATGTCGACTTCGCGTTTACGGTCGATCATCTGACGCTGATCATGCTGGGCGTGGTCACGGGTGTCGGCTTTCTGATCCACCTCTACTCCGCCGGATATATGGCGCACGAAGAGGGCTATTGGCGCTTCTTTGCGTATCTGAACCTGTTCATGTTCTTCATGTCGGTGCTGGTGCTGGCGAGTAGCTTCCTGCTGCTGTTCGTGGGCTGGGAGGGCGTTGGACTGGCCTCTTACCTGCTGATCGGCTTTTACTTCAAGAAGGACTCCGCTGCCAACGCCGGGAAAAAAGCCTTCATCGTCAACCGCATCGGCGACTTTGGTTTCCTGCTGGCGATGTTTCTGATCGTCGCGCACTTTGGCTCGCTGGACTTCGGCCACGTCTTCAACGCAATTACGGTGAACCCGGACTGGCATGGCGGCGTGCTGACAGCGATTGCGCTGTTGCTGGTGGTGGGCGCTGCTGGAAAGTCTGCGCAGATTCCGCTGTACGTCTGGCTGCCTGACGCGATGGAAGGCCCGACGCCGGTCTCCGCACTGATCCACGCGGCGACCATGGTGACGGCCGGTATTTACATGGTGGCGCGTTGCCATACGCTGTTTGACCGCTCGCCCTACGCGCTTGGCGTGGTCGCCATTATCGGCGCTGCGACGGCGATCTTCGCTGCGTGCATCGGCATGGTGCAGCACGACATCAAGCGGGTGCTGGCGTACTCCACCGTCTCGCAGCTTGGCTATATGTTTCTGGCCTGCGGAGTTGGCGCGTACACGGCTGGGATCTTCCATCTGCTAACGCATGCGTTCTTCAAGGCGCTGCTGTTCCTCGCGGCTGGTTCGGTGATTCACGCACTCTCGGGCGAGCAGGACATGCGCAAGATGGGTGGACTGTGGAAGAAGATTCCGATCACCTTCTGGACTATGACGATGGGCGTCGTGGCGATCGCGGGTATTCCACCCTGGGCTGGCTTCTTCTCCAAGGATGAGATTCTGTTCCGCGCGTTCACGTCGGATAACCCGTTGGGTAAGCTGCTGTGGGCTGTGGGCCTGATTACGGCCGGGATGACCTCGTTCTACATGTTCCGCTTGTGGTTCAAGACGTTCTTTGGCGAGTCGCGCGTGGAGGAGGTGGCACACGATGCGCACCATCACGACGCCCATGCGTCCCATGGCGTGCATGAGTCGCCCTGGATCATGCTGTTTCCGCTGGTCGTCCTCGCCATTCTGTCTGTGATTGGCGGATGGGTTGGTGTGCCTGCGGCGCTCGGCGGTCACAACGAGATGGAGCACTTTCTGGCGCCGGTGTTTGAGTCTGGCGCTACGGCGGAGACGGCGACCAACGTGGTCAGCCACGGCCTGGAGCTTACGCTGGCTGCGGTTTCAGTGCTGACGGCGGCACTCGGCTTTGTGGTTGCGTTTCTCTTTTACTTCAAGAAGCCCGGCACCGCGGCTGCGCTGGCTCAGCGGGCTCCTGGTCTGTATCGCTTCGTCGAGAACAAGTTCTATATCGATGAGCTGTATCACGTGGCTATCATCACTCCCCTGCTGATGTTCACTCGACTGATTCTGGCGGGCGTGATTGACGGCGGTGTGGTGAACGGTTTTGGCGCGCTCTCCGGGGCGACCACCCGTGGACTGAGCAGTCTGACGCGGCGCATGCAGTCGGGCAACATACGCTCCTACGCCGGCTGGCTGGCGATTGGCGCAGCGGCTGTCCTGGTCGTCATGATCTTTGGCCGCACACTCTGGCTCCACTAAACGCATCGCTCCCGTAATGCCGAACTTGCAGCAATCGAAGGAACGCAGGAAGTTTATGAACGCAGGAAGCATATGACTATCGACCACTCCATCCTGACCATCATCACCTTCGTGCCGCTTGCTGGCGCACTGTTGCTGGCCATTCTGCCGGACAAGGGCAAGACCATGCAGTGGGGCGCGCTGGGCATCACGCTGCTTACGTTTGTCTGCACGCTGCATCTGCCGGCACACTACGACTACTCCGCGGCGGCTGGCTCGTACCAGTTCGACACCGATCACTCCTGGATCAGCTCGCCTGCGATTCACTATCATCTGGGCGTCGATGGCCTCTCCATGTGGCTGATCGTGCTGACCGGGTTTCTTGCACCGCTGGGTGTGTTGATCTCGTGGCGCACGATCGACTCGCGCAAGAAGCTCTTTTACATTCTCTTCCTGCTGCAGCAGGTGGCGATGCTGGGCATCTTCGTCTCGCTCGACCTCTTTCTGTACTACGCGTTCTGGGAGCTGTCGCTGGTTCCGATGACGCTGCTGATCGCCACGTTTGGCCGGACGGAAAATCGCCGCCGCGCTGCGATCAAGTACTTCCTCTACGCGTTTATCCCATCGGCCATTCTGCTGGTGGCCATCCTGTGGCTCTATGTGAAGACCGGCACGTTCGATCTGCCTACGCTGGCTGGGTTTGCCGCCGCCAACAGCATCTCGCCAAACTCTGCTGCCTTGTGGCTGGCTTCGCTGGCGTTTCTAGCTGCCTTCGCGGTCAAGGTGCCGATCTTCCCGCTGCATGGCTGGCTGTCGGATGCTATCTCCGAGGCACCCACCGCAGCCGTCATGGTGCTCGCCGGCAAGCTGGGACTCTACTCGATCCTGCGTTTCTCGTTCGGGATCTTCCCGCAACAGTCGCACCGGATTGCGCCGCTGATGATCGCACTGGGAGCCATCGGCATCGTCTACGGTGCGCTGATTGCGCTGGTTCAGAAGGACCTCAAGCGCCTTGCGGCCTATGGCACGCTGGGCCACGTCAGCGTGGTCGTGCTGGGCATCTTCACCTTTACCATCGCCGGGCTCGACGGTGGCATCTACCAGACCCTGAATGAAGGCATTGGTGGCGGCGCCCTGTTCATGCTGCTGGGCCTGCTGTACGAGCGTTATGGGACGTACGATATGCGCGAGTTTGGCGGCCTGGCTGCGAAGCTGCCTTGGATCGTTACCCTGTTCGTCATCACCACCCTGTCGGTGGTGGGTCTGCCGATCCTGAACGGCTTTGTCGGTGAGTTCCTGGTCTTCTCGGGTGCGATGCAGGCGTCCTTTGCCCACCATGTTGCGTGGACGGTGCTGGCCACCACCGGAGTCATCCTGACGGCGGCCTACATGCTGATGATGATCCAGCGCGTCTTCTACGGCTCGCTGGGCCTGAAGTCCGCTGCAGTCACGGCACCGGATCTCGACGCGCGTGAGCACCTGGCCCTGTGGCCGGTCGTCGCCGTGATGCTGGTGATGGGTGTGGCGTCGCCATACTGGATGCGCGCCATCGACGAGGTCGGAACCCGAATCGCCCAGCAGCACGAGAGTATTGAATCCACCGCGCCACCCGCCGAGGCCACCACGTCCAATGTTCACGCCGCCGAAGGAGGCCATCGCTAATGTCTCCTAACGTCCTCGCCCTCCTGCCCGAATACATTCTGGTCCTTGCCGGTGTGCTGATCATGCTCGCCGAGCCCTGCCTGCCTGCGGCCGCCAGCCGCAAGCCGCTCGGCTGGGTCGCGATCCTCGGCACCACTCTGGCCGGGTTTGCCAGTTGGTATCAGCTCCAGTTCGGGACGCTCCATGCGTTCTACGGCACCATTCAGGTAGATGCCTTCAGTATCTTCTTCCACCTGCTGATCGCTGCCGTTGTGCTGGTTACGCTGCTCGGTTCGCTGGACTACTTCGAAGGCCACGCCACCCACGCGGGTGAGTACTTTGCGCTTACGCTGTTCGGCGCCACCGGCATGATGTTCATGACCTCCTCGGTAGAACTGCTGATGGTCTTCGTCGGACTGGAGATCTCCTCCATCTCGACCTACATCATGGCTGGCTTCCGCAAGGGTCAGGCCACCGCGTCCGAGTCCTCGCTGAAGTACTTCCTGCTCGGCTCCTTTGCCACTGCCTTCTTCCTCTACGGCATCGCGCTGGCATTCGGCGCAACGGGCTCGACCAACATCTATGCCATCGCCCACGGTCTGGAGACCACGGCTACGCCGCATCTGGCGTTTCTGGCGTTGGCGATGTTGATCATCGGCCTCGGCTTCAAGGTCTCTGCCGCTCCGTTCCATGTGTGGACACCTGACGTATACCAGGGGGCCCCGGCTCCGGTGGTTGGCCTGATGTCGACGGCACCCAAGGCGGCTGCGTTTGCCGTGCTGCTGCGCATTACCTTCTCGGGCTTCCCTGCCATGCAGCACCGCTGGGCGATCCTGATGTGGGTGCTGGCCGCGCTGTCGATGACCATCGGCAACCTGGGTGCGCTGCTGCAGCGTGACGTGAAGCGCATGCTGGCGTACTCCTCTATCGCTCACGCCGGCTACCTGCTGGTGGCCTTCACGGCCTTCCCGCAGGATGGCATCGCCGCAGCCTGCTTCTACACTGCTACCTACGCAGCGATGAACGTCGGAGCCTTCGCCGTGATCACGCAGGTGAGCGGCTACGACGAGACGACCCGCTCGCAGGAAGACTTCACCGGTCTGGCCTCGCGTCGCCCCATGATGGCTGCCCTGTTGGCCTTCTTCCTGCTTTCGCTGATCGGTATTCCCTTCACCGGCGGGTTCTTTGGCAAGTTCTATGTCTTCTCTGCAGCGATTGCCGCGGGTCATGTCTGGCTGGCAGTCATCGGCCTGCTGAACAGTGGTATCGCCTGCTTCTACTACCTGCGGTTGCTGGCAGCGGTCTACGCCAAGCCCACCGCCGAGTCTGCTGCGCTGGCATCGGTCCCGGCACGCCGCGTCAGCGTACCCGCAGTGGTTGGTCTTACGCTGGCTGCCATTGCGACGCTGGTGTTGGGTATCCTGCCTGGCAACATGCTGTGGCTCACCCAGTACGCGGGTACCAGCACCATCATCGAGTCTGCCCGTCAGCACTGCGCTCCGCACCCGAACAACTGCCATGTCGAGCTCCAGATGGAGCAGCGCTAAGCACACCAGCACTGGAACGCAGACGTAGTAACCATTAGAAAAGCCTCCGCTATGCGGAGGCTTTTCTAATGCAGCAAACTCAAATCCTGAACCAGTTAGACAGCCTTCAGGAAGATGATGACGAACGTGAACAGTGCGAGGGACTCGATGAACGCCAGACCGAGAATCAGGAAGATAAAGATTCCGGGGCGTGCGCCGGGGTTACGTGCCAGAGCCTCGGTCGCCGAAGCCGTTGCCTTGCCCTGACCCAGACCGCAGAGACCTGCAGCCAGCGCCATGCCCAGACCAGCAGCCAAAGGAACCGTGTTGAACCCGCCAGCAGCGGTGCCCTGAGCAAAAGCCGGCGTTGCAAGCAGCATCGCGGCCAACGTCATAAATACATATTGCAGCTTCTTCATGGTGTTACTCCTTCTCCCGTCAAATTCGCCGCCAGTGGGTGGTTGATGCTCACCGTGCTGGCACCCTCACGCTATGCGGCGATGGTACCTGCTGCGAAGAGGGAGCCCCTCCGCAGCAAACTCAAAAAGGTAACGCAGGGCTTTCGCCCGTGGGTAGTGCAAACTCCTAGTGGTCGTGTGCCACAGCCAGGGAGAGATAGATCGCCGCCAGCAGGAAGAACACATACGCCTGCACGAGCGCAACGCCCAGGTGCAGCCCCAGAAAGATCAGCGGAATACCGATCGGCACCAGCGAGAAGAACGCCAGGGTGACCAGATCGCCAGCAAACATATTGGCGTACAACCGGACCGTCAATGACAAAACGCGGGCGCAGTGCGAGATGATCTCGATGGGCAACAGCAGCCAGGAAAGCCACCATACGGGCCCGACAAACTGCTTGTAGTAGCTGACGCCATTGGCCCGAACGCCATGGTAGTGGTAGTAGAGAAACGTGACGAGGGCAAACCCCAGCGGTACCACGACATCGGCCGTGGGCGACTCCAGCCCGGGGACCAGACCCAGCAGATTGCTGAGCAGGATGAACAGAAACAGGGCAGTCAGGTAGCTGGTGAACCGCTCGGAGCCATGCCCGATGATCGATTCGCCCTGCTCGGAGACAAACTCGTGTGTCATCTCAGCCAGATGCTGTGCGGCGGCCGGCTTCTCCACGTTGAGCGTGAGACGCACGATCAGGAAGTAGGCCAGAAGCACGGTGAACACCAGCAATTCCATCGCAAAGGCATTGGTGATCGGCGCTGCCGGGTGGGCAGGATGCACGTGTACGGCCTGTAGCAGGCTGGACACCGGACCGGCAAAATGGTCGTTGAGAACTCGGGTAAGAAGTAGCGGAGTAGACATAAATTTTTGTGGGACAGCCGGTCTAAACTGTCCACGCCTTCATCAGCCGAAGCCCTTCCACTGTGAGCGCAAACACTCCCAGCACAAGGCCTCCCGCCAGCGCGTAGACCGAACCATCCAGAATCTTAAGGCTAACATACAGCAGCACGACCGTCAGCCCCAGACGCACGAAGAATCCGGTCAAAACCAGTCCCATCGGCTTGGCCCGCTCGCCGCCGTCCATCCGCACCATCACCGCGGTCATCAGCCGGAGCCACTCATAGAGGCCGCTGCCGGAGATCAGGGCGCCCACCACCAGCAGCGCGGCGCTCTGCCAGTTCAGCTTCCACCAGAGCAGCGGAGCCACGACCGCGGTGATGATCACCAGCAGGCGGAGCGCGCTCCAGATGGTCCGCTTGAAGTCTGCATCGCTAAAGTTCTCCATCGCCTTCATCGCACTGTCTCCAACACCGTCTGGGCTCACGAACCCCTCTTCAAATACCGCGATGCGGTGGTAAAAATCTGCAGGAATCCGCCGATTGCGCCCAGCACGATGCCGGCGATGCCCATCCACGCCTGGTGAAATCGTCCGTCGGCCCAGTGCCCGAGCAGCCAGCCGATCAGGCAGCCCGCGGGCAGCGCAATCGCTAACTGGATCATCGATTCGGCCTTGACCAAATCGCCCAGTGCGCCCTTCCTGCTTTCGTCGGGGGGGAGTTCGTCTTTTATATCGTTGGCCATCGCAGCCCTATTACAACACGCATGGCCCTCTGCGTGCCTCGGTGCCGTCCGGCTATCACCGCTATACTGATCAGGACGCAGCAGCCCGACCAAAGAAGGAAACACCGTGTTCGAGTCAGAGTTTGAGCAGAATCTCTACGCCCTGCGCCGCGACAAGCTGCAGCAGATCGCCGCCCTCGGCCAGCAGAACGGCCTCACCGAGGCAGAGGCCAAGTACCCCAACAGCTACACAGCCAGCCACACTATCCCGGAGCTGCGCTCGGCCTACGACGAGCTGACCGCCGAGCAGCTTGACGCCGCCCCCATCCACGTCAGCATCGCCGGACGCATCATGGCCATTCGCGTGCAGGGCAAGGCCGGGTTTGCGCAGCTCCAGCAGGGCGGCCAGCGCTTCCAGATCTACGTGCGCAAGGACGACGTGGGCGAGACGGCCTTTGCGCTGTACAAGCTGCTCGACCTGGGCGACCACATCGGCGTCCGCGGCCACCTGTTCCGCACCCGCACCGGCGAGCTTACCGTCCACGTCAGCGCGCTCACCTTCCTGACCAAAGCCATGCTGGCCCTGCCGGACAAGTACCACGGGCTGGAGGATACGGAGTTACGCTACCGCCAGCGCTATGTCGACCTGTTCGTCAATACCGGACAGCCGGTGAAGCTGGCCGAGGGTGAGGTCGCCGACCCCAACGCCGAGCCACCCATCAACGTACGCGAAGTCTTCGTGAAACGCGCGGCCATTCTGCGCGCGCTGCGTACATTATTCGACCGGCGCGGCTACCTTGAAGTCGAGACGCCAATGATGCAGCAGATCGCTGGTGGCGCCGCTGCCCGGCCCTTCATCACCCACCACAACGAGCTGGACCTCGACCTGTTCCTGCGCATCGCACCGGAGCTTTATCTGAAGCGGCTGGTCGTCGGCGGCATGGATCGCGTGTACGAGATCAACCGCAACTTCCGCAACGAAGGCGTCAGCACGCGGCATAATCCCGAGTTCACCATGCTGGAGTTCTACCAGGCGTACGCGAACTATCACGACCTGATGCAGCTTACCGAGGAGCTGATTGCCTTCGTCGCGACCGAAGTGAATGGGACCACGATCACCCACTTCAACGGGAATGAGATTGATTTGGGTAAGTGGACGAAGCTCACTATGCGTGAGGCGATCATCAAATTCTGGCCTGCGGAAGCGGTCACCGCTCCGTCGATAGAAACCTTCAAGACCCTCAATTCTTTTAGCTTGTTTCTCGCAGAAGTTATCGGACCGATGGGATCTGCAGTGCAAGCTCTGCCAGATTCTCCATACAGGACGCAGCGCTTCGGTACCGTTGCCGAACTACGACGTGCTCACGACAGCATACTCGCGACGTACGGCCTTCTTTCTTCCAGTCCCGAAGAAGCGCACAGAACGATTAGTGCAAACGCTCTAGGCAAAGCTATCGCATCAGTGTTCGAAGCGGTCGCCGAAGAACACCTCATCCAGCCCACCATCATCTACGACTTCCCTCTTGCCGTTTCCCCGCTGTCCAAGCAGAGGCCGGACGAGCCGGATTGGGTGGAGCGTTTTGAGTTCTACATTGGCGGGTTTGAGGTGGGCAATGCCTTCTCGGAGCTGAATGATCCTGAGGAGCAGCGCATCCGGTTCGAGGCCCAGTTGAAGGCCAAGGAGAGCGGTGACGTCGAGGCCAACGACATGGACGAGGACTACGTTCGCGCGCTGGGCTACGGCCTGCCCCCGACTGGCGGCGAAGGCATCGGCATCGACCGCCTGACCATGATCCTGACCGGCTCCAAATCGATCCGCGACGTGATTCTGTTCCCGCTGGTTCGCCCCCGGGT
>VFSW01003201.1_pt1 | contig 24523 bp, 32 predicted proteins | sample 5358111 | NCBI WGS metagenome assembly VFSW01 (sample SAMN11554181, study PRJNA540505) | mine drainage metagenome | isolation source: sediment from site ElyBrook_90M | place: USA: Ely Copper Mine, Vershire, VT | collected 2017
GTACTATAATTTATATAATCTTATGTGATGCCATGCCAGAACAACAGAACCAGCAGGAGATAGAGAAGATGGTCAAGGACTACCAGGTTGTCCAGGAGCAGCTTAGGGTATATTCCATACAGCTTGAGCAGCTCAAGGCGCAGAAGTCAGAGCTTGGAAGGGCGAAGGAGGAAGTCGAGAAGTCAACAGGCAAGGTCTACCTAACCGTTGGCGGAGTGATAGTGGAATCGACAAAGGACAAGGCGGTTGCAGACCTAAAGGACAGGTCCGAACTCTCCGATACAAGGATAGCGTCAATAACAAAGCAGTTCAATGACATAAAGGTAAGGGAAAAGTCGCTGAGCGAGAAGATTACAAGCATGTACAAGGCAGCGCAGCAGGGCGCAGCCCAGCCCGCTCCGCAGGGCATAGAGTAATCCTTCAACGCTGCGTAGCGCCTTGCCATTCTTATGCTTACAAAGTGATAAAGGTGAAGTATTTCGACATTGCGCGGTTTGAGCCAGACATGCAGTTCCTATCAAGACTAGGATACGGAAAGGTCTACTGCGTAGGCAGAGACGTGGAACTCGCAGTCAGGCCAGGAGGCGCGCGCATTCCGCAGATAGTTGCAAGTGCAGACCAGGGCGTGCTCTTCGCAGCGCTCAAGGACAGCAACGTAATCGGCATAATCTTTGAGGGCAACGAGCCAATAAAGAAGGTAGTCGAGAAGGCAAAGGAGCTGGGCAAGCCAGTATTCCTGCCTATAAACGTCCTGATCGGCCAGGGACAGGGCGCAAGGGGTCATGCGCTCGGCAGGCTAAGGAAGGCGGCATACGCATGCATAAAGTCCGGAGCGCAGGCAAGGATAATATCGCTTGCAGAGACAAGGGAGCAGATGATATCCGCAGGGCAGATGACAGGGATAGCAGACCTCATACTTGGCCAGGGCGAGGGTCACAGGATATTCGGATCTCTGCAATTGGGTGCGGCAACATGATACAGAGATACAAGAACAGGTACGTGCTCGTGGAGTCGTCAATGCCAATAAACACCGCTGACAGGGCTGCGGAGTCGGAGATAATGCGGTCAATTGAATCTGAGATGGGCAGGATAGGACACCTGCAGGCAAACCCAAGGATAGTGCACCAGGTCAACGATTCAGTTTTCATAGTGCGCACGAACAGGGGGTATGAGAGGCACGCAGTGCTGGCGCTCGCATTCATAAAGTCGTTCGGGGGCAGGGGAGCAGGATTCTACACAATAAGGATATCAGGGACTATAAGGTCGCTCATGGATTTCTGCAGGAAAACATACGCAAAAACAGCGGAAAACGTCAGAAAACGGTAGTGCAGGTCAAACTTCCGATATAAACGAAGGTTAATATAGTTTATCGGTTTTAATATATGGTTAAAATATTCGGTGAGCTTTATGAAAATAGAAGATCTAAAAGCAGGAACCTCTGACGTAGAGGTAGAGGCAACAGTGACTGAGAAGCAGGAGCCAAGAGAGGTAGTTACAAAGTACGGGAAGAGGCTTAATGTCGCAAGCATAATGCTCAAGGACGACTCCGGATCCATAGCCATGTCGCTTTGGGGCAAGGACATAGAGGCGGTGAACGTAGGCGACAAGGTAAGGATATCCAAGGGATATGTCAGCGAGTTCAAGGGAAATCCGCAGCTCTCTGCAGGCAAGTTCGGCAAGATAGAGGTAGTGGGCAAGGGAGACGCAGAAGCCGCGCCGGCAGAGGAGCAGTCAGACCTTCCTGAAGACGAGTAATCCGCGAAGCGCACTATATGCAAAAAGAGAGGAAAGCGCCGCAGCAGCGCGGGATCAGCCGGGCAACGCACTGTGCATATATACGACAGATCCAACATAGGGGAACTAGTGGCAGACAGCGGCAGCCTCACGGAAAAAGGGAGGGCAGCATGCGTTTTCTACATAAAATCCATAATATCAGGGTCTAAGTTCAACCTCTTCGCTGAAGATAACGGAGGATACATGCATCTGTTCAACGGGCTGGCAAGGAGCATAAGAAACGGAGAGCTGAGCATAAGGGTAGAGGAAGACGCAAAGACCGGAGAGATAACCCGCATGTCAATTGAAAGCCGCGGTACAGATGGCTCATGCAGAAGGGTCTGACTGCCGCTTCGGGCAATGTGCCAAAACAACAATACTCTACACAAAAATTGGCCCAAACACAAGGTTTAAGTATCAGAAAAGGCATAATGAATAATGTGATTGGTTGCCCACAACAAAGTATCAGACAAAAAGCAAGGCATCAGACTTAGCCCCAGGCGTGTCTGCAAGGCCAATTGTTCTGGATGGCGCGGAGATCACTCCTACTGGCGAAACGCTCGGATACGTTCAGGCGTTCAACTCAGTGCATGGAATGTTGCCGTCAAATCTTCTTCACGACGAATATCTTGTAAAGACCGAAAAACACAAAGGACTGAAAGGATATTACGCGGCATGGGCGCTTGAAGTCGCGGTGTATCCTGCAAACGGATCAAAATTCAAAAAACGCGGAGATATAGTGGATTCAGTAACGGACAATCAGGGGAGGGAGTGGGTATTCCCGCGCTCGTCTCTTCCAAACGATGACAGGATATACAAACCCGGAATAGGGCTGATAGTGACTCCTATCGCAGTTACGGTAAACGGAGACAGGGTGGTCATAGAATCAGCGCCCCAAAACGTAAAGATCCTCCAGAACTTCATGCAGGAGAACGGATGGGGAAGGATGGACGAAGAGACAGGAGTGCCGGTAAATCTTCCGTATGACGATTCAAACAAGAGATACTTCTGGAGAATACGCGGCCAGGGCGTAAGGCCTCTTGCCCGCGGCGTCCGCTCCGGTGGCTATCGGCGCGGCGTCAGTGCGGACGACTGGCTGGGCGATCGGCTTGGGGTGGCAAGCTCAAGCCAAGCCCAAGCAGGCAGCACAGTGATCAAAGCAACGGAAAGGATACTGAGAGAGGTAGGTTCAGAGGGAATAACCGATCCAAGACAAAGGGTCCGCGCAGAGGAGATTATGCAACTGAGGAGGCAGCTTTGGGATGAATTTGCAAGGGAATCAGGCCCTTCTGCAGGAATCATCACATCATACAGGCTCCTGCGTCGGGCGAATAAACTTGCGCGTAAAATTGATACAGAATAGATCATGACCAAACGCAACCAATATCGTGAATACCATGTCAAACATATCCAAACCTAAAAAAGAACTGACTACTGGGGAGTTGCATAAATTGAGGAGGGGTCAATGGAACGGGTTTTCAAAGAAATCAACTACCGCCCAGATTCTCAGCTCATTTAAGATACTGCTCCGCGTGCATAGATCAAAAAGGTCAGGCTGATATCAGACAGGTTAGCATGATTTACCCAGTCTTACTCCAAGCTAAGAAAGTTGTTGGTGCAATCATACATTTGTGTTTTACGTGACACAAATATATGCGAATTTGTGTTTCATATGACACAAAACCGGCTCGGTGCAAATTCTAAAGCGGCTTAAGCTTGATCACGTCCCCTACCTTCGGTGCCCTTGCGTCAAATCCCTCCATCTTCAATTCCTCAGCCAGCAGCGAGGTGTTTTCAGGGCTTCCGTGCATGCAAAACACAGTCTCGGGCCCGCTCTCCTTCACATACCTGTGCAGTTCGGCCTTTCCGGCGTGGGCTGAGAAGTCGTAGATTGATACAGGATGCTTCACTCTGTATTCCCTGCCGTCTATGTTCAGCGGCTTTCCGTCCAGCAGCCTCCTTCCATTAGTTCCTTCCACTTGGTATCCAGTGATGAATATCTTAGAGTTCCTGTTCAGCCTTGTTATGTAGTCAAGCACTGGTCCGCCGTTGAGCATGCCTGAAGTTGTCAGTATTATGCTTCCGCCTTCAAGCGCATAATCCCTGTTCCTCGGCCTCTCTATCCACTGCGCATTCTTTATCGCGCCGTCCAGCAGTTCCAGGTTCTTGACGTATTCCGGATACTGCTCCACTATCTGTGTCGCGGCCCTTGCCATCCCGTCTATGTATGTCCTGCCTATCAGCCCGTACTTGTACATAAGTGCAAGCATCTCCTGTGACCTTCCCACCGCGAACACCGGAACCAGAGCCACGCCTCCGTTGTCAACCGTCTCGTGTATCTCGTTTGCAAGCTTCTCCATCTGCGCCTCCCTGTTCGGGTGCTCACCCGACGCATATGTGGATTCCAGTATGAGTATGTCGCTCTTCACTATCTCCGCACCGCCTTCTAGGAGTTGTTGCTCTATCTTGAAGTCTCCAGTATATACGAGCCTCCTTCCATTCCTATCCTTCTCCACAAGAGTTATTGCGCTCCCGCAGATATGGCCGGCATCATACATCGATATGTCAAACTCCCCTAGCTGATATCTCTTCCCGTATTCGCAGGGCGTATACTTGTTAAGCAGCGTCTTGAGCTGCGCCTTGTGGAAGCGCTCATGCAGGTGCTTCTTCTTGTGTATCTTTATCGAGTCCTCTATAAGCAGCTCCGTAAGCTTCATTGTGGGATCCGTTGCAAAGGTCTCGGGCATCCCCTCATTGTATATATGGGGAGCGTACCCGCTGTGGTCAAGGTGTGCATGGCTTATCACGCACGCATCTATGTCTCCGGCGTCAATCGGGTATTCGTCAGGCCCCTCTATCTTGACCCCATAGTCAAGGAGTATGTTCTTCTCGTCCTTCACCAGTATCCCTGACCTTCCGACCTCGCTGGCGCCTCCGAGGAACTTTATCTCCAAAATATCACGTGAAGTCATTGCAGCGCAGAATAATAAACCAATCTGCATCCGCACTCTTGCTTACGGCAATACCAGCGCGTTTGAACATCTTTTTAATTATTGCCATCCATTAAGTAGTGGATTGGATGCCTGATGAAGTCACGTTCATAGACCTTGCATGCCTGCTCAAGATGTCGCAAGACACAACGCTCGAGAAGCTGGGCAGCGTCATAAACGCCAGCTACTTCGATGCGGCAAACATCGCCGGCTCGCTTAAGCAGAAGGGTCTGATAGACTTCACGGTCCTATATGCGGGTCAGAATTCCATAACAGTGACTGATACAGGGAAAGGGCTCATAGCAGAGGCGGATTCCAAGGCCGCTGAGCCGTTCGACAACCTCGATTCAGAGATACTCACGCAGCTGTCAGGGGGCAAGAGGATACCCATAGAACTGCAGAACACACTCAGCCTCAGGCCAAGGGATCTTGCGCTCAGGCTGTACAAACTCTCTAAGCAGGGTCTTATAACGTACGAGCTCAAGAGCGGCGGCGTTGACCTTCTGCTTACCGAGTCAGGATTCCTGAAGTCAAAGCAGTCAGCAAGCGTAGTGGCGCCGCAGCAGGCCGCACAGCAGTCGCAAGCGCAGACTGTCCAGCAAGCCCCACAGGCCGCGCCCAATCCAGCGGACATGGAGATGCCGCATGTGGGCAAGCCCAGCAAGGTCCCGCTTGCAGTCGGCATAATAATACTGATAATAGCGATCGCGGCCGCACTGTACTACTTCAATATAGTCTGACAGGCAAGACAATGGCCCTTCTAGACTATTTTGAGGGAAAGAAGCTCCTTGACAAGTACGGGATAAAGAGCATAAGCAGCAGGTACGTATCTTCAGCAGAGGAGGCCACAAAATTCTCAGAGGGCGAGCCAATAGTCCTGAAGCTGATCTCCGACCAGGCGCTGCATAAGTCAAAGTCTGGTCTGGTAAAGCTGGACTTGCGGGGCACAGAGATAAAGAGGGCGTTCACTGAGTTGCAGGAGAAGGGAAGGAAGCTCAGCCCTTACAGGATAATAGCGCAGAGGATGTCAAAGGGCGGCGTAGAAGTAATAATAGGAGGAAGGACTGATCCGCAGTTCGGAAAGCTGGTGCTTCTGGGACTGGGAGGCATATACGTCGAGGTGTTCAAGGACTTTGCGCTCAGGGTATGCCCCATAACTACTGAGGACGCGAATGACATGATAGCGCAGCTAAGGTCAAGGGACGTCATAACTTTCAAAGGAAAGAACACGAAGATGATTGAGAAGCTGCTCCTTGACGTGTCAAGGCTGCTTTCAGAGAACGGCAGGATAGACGAGCTTGACCTGAACCCTCTGATACTTAGGGAGGACGGATACGAGGCAGTCGACATAAGGATGCTCACAAGATGATGCCATGAGGAAGATGGATCTCAAACCGATGCTGAAACCTGAGTCAGTGGCGATAATAGGAGCGTCAAGGGATCCAGACAAAGTCGGCCATGTTATACTGCAGAACTACATAAATGCGGGGTACTCGGGGCGGCTTTACGCAGTGAACAAGAATCCAGAAGACATAATGGGCATGAAGACCTACAGCAGCGTGCTCAAAATAAAGGACAGGATAGACCTCGCAGTCATAGCCATACCTGCGCAGTTCGTTCCGGAGGTTCTCGAGGAGTGCGGAAAGTCGAAGGTAAAGTCAGCCATAGTGGTGAGCGGCGGGTTCGCAGAGATAGGAAACACAGAGCTGCAGGACAGGTTGGTGAGCATAGCAGAAAAATACAACATGCCGACGCTTGGACCTAACTGCCTTGGAGTGATGGACCCAAGGTCAAGGGTGGACACCCTATTCCTGCCCACATACAAACTGAGCAGGCCGCAGGTCGGGGGCGTGAGCTTCGTATGCCAGAGCGGCGCAGTCGGGAGCACAGTCCTGGACCTGATAGCGGGGGAGGGATTCGGACTCTCCAAGTTCATATCGTACGGTAATGCTGCACACGTTGACGAAGTGGACATACTTAACTATCTGATGGATGACGACGAGACAAAGGTGATAATACTGTACATAGAGGGGATAAAGCGGGGCAAGGATTTCATAGAGGTGGCTAAGAGGATAACGAAGAAGAAGCCGGTGGTCGTGCTCAAGGCAGGCAGGACTTCTGCAGGCCAAGCGGCAGCGCGCTCTCACACAGCTGCTCTTGCAGGGAACTACGAGGCGCACGAGGCCGTGTTCAGGCAGTACGGATTTACGATAGCAGAGGACCTGAGCGACCTGCTGGACTTCGCAAAGATACTTGATTCGGAGCCAATGCCCAAGGGCAACAGCGTAGGCGTGATAACCAACGGAGGCGGTGTTGGGGTGCTTGTGGCGGATGCGATAGGCATGTCAGGATCTCTCACATTGGGCGGCTTCTCGAATAAGAGCACGGAATTCCTGAGAAAGGCAATGCCGCCACTGGTAAACATAAGGAATCCGCTGGATCTTGCGGGGGATGCGGACGGAGGCAGGTATGACGACGCATTCGTGGCGCTGACAACAGACGACAACATAGACATGATACTCGTGATAATGCTGTTCCAGACGCCTGGCGCAGACTCAAAGACAGCAGCAAAGGCGATACACTTCAAGGAGAAGACCACAAAGCCGCTCATAGCGCTGAGCATAGGCTCCGGGTACACGGAGATGCACAAGATAATGATGGAGAGCGCAGGGCTCCCGGTGTACGACTCCCCTGCAGCTGCAGTGAGGTCGCTTGCGGAGCTGCTGAAGTACGCAAACTACCTTAAAAAGAAATAGCTGCCGCGAGTGCAGACCTTCTATTCTATCAACTCATCCAGCGCCTTCTTCACCGCCTTCTCCCTGTTCTGCTCGGATCCCAGTATCTCCAGCAGCTCTGCAGGGCTTATGTCCCCTGTAGTTATGCCCGCCTGCTTCACTTTCTCGAGGAATATCCCAAGCCCATAATCCTTTACTGACATCCTGTCGAACTGTACAGCCTGGGACGCTGTGCCTTCCCTCACCATCTCCTCGGTGATTCCCGACTTCGATACCTCTATTATCGCCCTGTCCTTGTACCTGCGCGATATGTCGTTTATGTCGATCTCGGCGTTCTGGCCCTTCGGCAGTTTTCCGTCAATCACTATCCTTACTATAGGCATGTCGCTGCCGTTGCCTATTGCACGCTCAATCTCCCTGCAGACCTCCTCTGCTAGTCTTCCGTTTCCCGCACTTCCAGCATCTATCTTCGAGACCACAAACCTCCTTGACCCTATCCTTATGAATTCATACGCTTCTGACCTTGTGTCGAACACGTAGAACCCCTTCTGGCCCTGCTCACCGGTCTTGAGTTGCGTCAAAACCGTGCTTCCAGGTATGAGCAGCTTCTTGCCGTGTACATCCATCTCCACGTTGTTGTGTATATGGCCGTTCACATACAAGTCAAACCCGAGTGGCAGCTCATCAATGTGCATGAACCCCTGGCTGAAAGGCAGGAGCTCATACAGGGACTCATGGAACATGAATATGTTGAATGCGCCATCCACAGGCGCCGGACGCTCCTTCTCCACAATCTCCCTGAACCTGTCGTCGGCTATTCCACCTATGCCGCGCACTGCAACTCTCTCCCCGTCCTTCTGCACTATAGCGGTGGCGTTGCTTATGTCTACGACCATGCCTGCGAGCCCGAGTATGTCGATCGGGTCGGCCGCGTCCTGCGCCCTCCTCTCATGGGTTCCAGGTATGGCTATTATAGGCGCCTTGCAGTAGTTCTTCCCATCCCCTTCAAAACCAACGACCTTCGCTTCCCATTCCCTCACTGAGAGATCCCTGAAAAGGTTTATTGCCTCCGCTATGACATCTGGCTTAGGGGATCTGTTGTCGAATATATCCCCGGGTATTATTATCGCATCCGCAATCTCCGCAGCCTTCTTCAGCGCCTCTTCAGCCTGCCTGAACGCATCCTCCCTGAACCTCTCATATCCGAGATGGAAATCAGAGAGTATTGCGATCTTCATGCGCTCGCCTCAGGCCCCTTTTGTCAGCGTCTTCTCAATTGTGTCCTTTATCCTTTCCGGAGAGTAGGCAAGCTTTATCAGCTTTGTGTGGCCGCGTATGCCCTTTCCGGATTCATACGAAAGTATTATGCCCTGCATGTTCAGGTCTGCAATGTACTTCCTGTACCATCTGGAGCTCTTAGGCTCCTTCTCCAAGGATCTTGAAACTGACACGTACTTGTCATAGATGTCGCCGCTGAACAGGTACATCTCCCCTTCTGTGCTAAGCCTCTTGTACTTGCTTCCGCTCAGCGAAAGCAGCGCTATCGCGTAGACTATGAGCCTCTGGTGCTCTGGCAGCGTGTATATCACTTCGTACGCTATCTCGTCTTCAGCCGCCTTCGCTGCCTCCTGCACCTCGTTCCCAGTGACAGCCCCGAGCCCCTTCTCCTCAGCAAGCTCCCCAGCCTTCGTGAGTATCTTCAGCGCAAGCCTTGCGTCGCCGCTGTCCTTCGCGGCTATTGCGGCCGAGAGGTTTATTGCAGACTGGTCAACCACGCCCTTCCTGAACCCTTCCTCAGCCCTCTCCTTCAATATGAGCGAGAGCTCGTTCGAGTCGTAAGGCGGGAATGCGAGCTCATTCTCATACAGCGTTGACAGGCTCCTGGGGTCAAGATCATCCTTGAAGGAAACCCTGTTCGATATGCCCACTATTGTCATGCCTCCGGCCTTTATGTCGCTGTTGGCCCGGGTAAGCGTGTATATCAGGTCGTCCAGATCCTTGATTATGTCTATCTCGTCAAGCACTACGACAAGGATCTTTCCGTCCTCCTCTATCCAGTTTATCACCTTTTCATATATATCGCTCATCCCGTATCCGCGCTTGGCGTAGAGCGGCATTGTGTCCCCGACTATCTTGTGGAGTATCCTGTAGCGCGAGTTGTATATCCTGCAATTTATGTATGTTATCCTGGCCTTGGACACAGGCAGGTTCTTTATCCTGTCTATCACGTTCTTCATGCAGGAGGTCTTGCCAGTGCCAGTCTTGCCGTATATGAAAAGGTTCCTTCCCCTCTCCCCCCTCAGCGAAGGAGTCAGGTACTTTGCTATCTCCTGTATCTGCCTGTCCCTGAACAGAAGGTTGTGGGGTATGTAGTGCGGCGAGAGCACGTCCTTCTTTGCGAATATGCTGGATTCCTTGAATATATCATCAAAAGGCTCAGCCACATAATCACCCGCCTAAGAGATAATCTTCTTGATTATTCTTATAAAGTCTTCCTTTATTTCTGCGTCCTCATTGACAGGAACCCTTCCCGCATCCCCAAGCTCCGCGAATCTTCTGTCGTATTTTATCGTTCCCAGCACCTCGCATTTCATTGCAGCCGCAACTTCGTTCGCGCCCTTCGGCTCTCCGTCAGACATTGTCTCCACCACCCCAAGAACAGCGGCGCCGAGCCTCTTTGCCATCATGCCTGAACGTATGGTGTTCATGGCAGCTATGTGCTGCGGCGTAGTGACAAGCAGGAATCCGTCTAGGTCGAGCAGCTGGATTATGGAAAGCGGAGCATCAGACGTGCTTGGAGGAAGATCTATTATAAGATAATCAAGCTCCCCCCAGTCGGAGTTGTCGAAGAACTCACGTATCATCTTTCCTATTATCGGCCCCCTCCATATTATCGGCTTCTTGTCATCGTCGACGAACATGGCTGTTGATAGTATTCTTACGCCGTCCCTGTCAAACGGCTTCAGCGGGTATTCATCCGAGAACTTCTCTTTTATCCCAAGCATCATAGTGATGTTAGGGCAGTCTATGTCAGCGTCAAGAAGACCGACCCGATATCCCATGGACTTCAGCGCATATGCAAGGTTTACAGCTATTGTGCTCTTCCCTACTCCTCCCTTTGCGCTGTATACGCCTATCCTATGCTTCACTCCTGCCATCTTCTCCTTTATTCTCTTCTTCTGCTCAAGTACCTGAAGTATCGATGGGTGTGCATGCGGAAGAAGTTGCGGCGTTGGACTCTGCTCTGTCATAAAAATCATTTATTAGGAGTATACTGAGAATATTAGCAGAGAGATAATATAATCTTATCTGATGGAAAACGAGTTAGGCGCAATAAACTATGGCAGTGGCAAATCGACAGGCAAAGACTACCACACCGGCAGCTGAGCGCAAGGTATCAGAAGACCGCATCTTGGAGATGGCAAACGGCATATAAAACAAAGTGGACTCTATAACCCAGCTTGCATGCTACCTTAAGGACAAGAAGGATGACCAGTACACGCCAAAGAAGATAGCTGACATATTCGCCGACTTCTCGTACCAGCTCGGGAAGCTCGCCCTTGAACTTGAGTACGATTCCAAGACGGAGATTGCTCCAGAGGCTATGGCATTCAAGCTTGCAATGCGATCCGGTTCTGTATTCACATTCCCGAGCACAGAAGAGCTGAAGGATCAGCTCAGCCACGACAGCATAAACCTGATCCAGAAGACCGAGAAATTATCCAAGGACCTGATGCAGCTCATTGATGATGTGTACGCCTACGTATCCAGATACTACACCAACTCCGCACAGTCAAAGAGGTATGTGAACGAGATAGCCAGAGGCATGAAGGCGCTCGCCATCATAATATCCAGGTGCGCAGAAGACATAACCATGGGCGGCGGAGACCTCGACGGCGGCTTCTATTAGATGCGTAATATATTACGATAAAAAGTGGTCAAATGGCAATAAAACACATAAATACGGGACAACGCAGTATAAAAGACCCTGTTAACGCGTTTTCCGGATTAAGAAGAGGAATAGAAGCATTTACCGCATCGGACTTCATGAAAAAGAGAAGGCTAAAAAAGCTGGATAAGCTAGAACATAGGCTGGTAGTCTGGGAGGCCAGGCGCATGGTATACGACGCTGTTGCAAACCTGTCGCAGGAACCATGCGACAGGGACACCTATTCTACAAAGTCCGCAAGGTCAAAAGAAATGATATCAAAACTAATGGCAGAGCACAGCAAACATCTGCATAAGATGTCAAGGCGCGGCGAATTGTGAGCTTGCCATTGTCCATAATCTCTGCGCGTATCCCCCTTTTTGAAGGTTATTGGTTAAGCTTATAAACCAGAACAGATCAGTATCGGATTACTTTTAAGTGCGTTTCATGAAATTGAAACTGAGGAAAGATTCAGGGAAGCAGAGCGTAGCGCAGAAGCTTGATTCAGACTTGCATGACAGCGTGTACAACATACGCGGCATTGCAGACGCCCTTTCATCCATGTCAGAGTACGTAGCAATGGAGCTTGACGACCCCTACACTGCGGATACCGCGCTGAGGAAGCTAAAGGGCATAGCCTACAGGCTTGAAAGGACATACTCAGACCTTGCCCTCGGGCTTCCGGTATCGGACGAGTATGGGGCTGAGCTTATGAAATCCCTCCGCTTCGACATAGAGCTGAAGGAGACTGCAGACGCAAGGTCAAAGGATGGATACGACCTTCTGTCAAAGGCAAACATGCTTGGCAGGAACGTCGACGAGATGCTTGTCACCATACGGCAGTTGATCGGCATGAGCCCTGGCAGCCGCACTGCAGTTGCAACTAATATAGGCAATCTCGCGATGAACATACGCTCCTACATAGGGAGGGCGAACAACGCCATGTTCAACGATGACGAAGACGACTGGGACGAGTAATTCCAAATCAGTGGGAAGCCTCGCCTTTATAAATAGTGCCAAAATCCACAACAAACCCTGTTATAATGGCAAATAGGGCAAGTTATATATATCAGGCTTGGTACAATATATAATGTGATAAAATGGCATCCATAACGAAGACGCAGGCGCAAGTTGTAAATGCGGTAATACCGCAGATAGTCAAGCAGGACGGAGTGAATCTGACCGGAAACCATGCCAAGTCAATAAAGATATTGCAGGACAACGGCATGCGGGCGCTCACTTACCAGGAGGCGCTTGTCTGGTTGATGCAGAACCCTGAAATTAAAGAGCAGCTGAAGAACAAATGGTTCTACCTTGAAGGCGTAGGAACCGATAAAAGTGGCTTATTGTTTGGGGAATACCCCGACCATTTATGGCGGGGTTACAACTTTCGAATTGATGTATAATATTGGGCTACTGTAATACCCCACCTCTTGAGGTGGGGTCATTTATATACTGTTAATAATAAAGGAGAGCTCAGTGCCGGAAGCGGAAAGCCCGAAGAGACCGTTCGTGTCTTGGCAGGAAAGAATCCGTTGTCCCTCCTCGTCTACTCGGACTACTACGCCAGGATCCTTGGCAGGCGGTTCAATCTCAATGGCATCATCTCGCCGGACTATGTTGCGCCGGTGGTGGTTGGAGTCAAGCTAGACCAAGCCAAGCCGAGCCAAGCTCAAGCCGCTGCGCAGAAAGTGGCCGGCGTTTTGGTGCCGGAAGACAAGTTCAATGCGCTTCAGGATGCCTACAGGAAATTCGGGCCGGCTCTAAAAGCATTTATGCCAGACCTGGCACCTCCCTTCGAGGCAGTTTTTGGACCGGCGTAATTCCGATACCAACAAGAAGCGGTAGTTCATATTCTTTTATGCTTAGACTTAATCGGAGTTGATCAAATCCGGTTAGACTGTTGATGCAAGTCTGCGGATGCGCAGATATTTCAACAGATTGTGTAGCCACAGCCCATCCCAAAGGGCTGATCGAGCGATACTATTTTAAACTCTTTCCATACATATATCCCTGCTAATTGTAAGGTATTTTTATGTACCCAAATGTACAAGCATATGACAGGGGAGTGATGTTCAATCCGGACGGAAGGCTGTTCCAGGTAGAATACGCAAAGGAGGCAGTAAGGAAGGGGGCAACGTCAATAGGGCTCACGACAGCCGACAGCGTAGTGTTCGTGGCGCACAAGAACATTACCGAGCCGCTTGCTGTGGCATCAACGATACAGAAGGTATTCAGGATAGACTCGCACATAGGCGCAACTTACAGCGGCATGGTAGCCGACGGCCTTCACGTGATAGACCAGGCAAGAGCCTCAACCCAGAACCACAAGCTGGTATACGAGGACATGAAGTCAGTGGAGTCACTCGCAAAGCACGTATCCTCATACATGATGCAGGCAACCCAGTTCGGGGGCATGAGGCCCTATGCAGTGTCGCTTCTCATGGGCGGCATAGACCAATCGCCCCGCCTCTACGAGATAGAGCCAGGCGCGTCGTTCCTAGGGTACAAGGCAGACGCGATAGGGAGCGGAAAGAAGGTAGCCACGGAGATGCTGCAGAAGGAGTACAAGGAAAATCTTGACCTCGACGGCGCAATAGGTCTGGGGCTTAAGATAATAAAGAAGGTCAGCGAGCTGCCGATAACAGAGGACAATGTCGATATAGGATATGTACAGGACGGCAAGGATTTCCTAATTCTTTCGCGCGAGAAGATAAAGGAGTACATCTGACGGCAAATCAAATCCAAGTGAGCATAATGTCTAAGACGGTAATTGCAAAATACTCAGCAGGAGGAGACCACTTCGAGATATTCGTGGATGCGGACCTTGCATACAACTTCATAACGGGCAAGAACCCGAATTCGATGCTACCCCTGCAGGCAGAGGAGATATTCGTAGATGCCAACAAGGGCGAGAGGGCGGGCCAGGACAAGCTCAAGAAGGCGTTCGGCACCACTGACGTTGCGAAGATCGCAGAGACGATAATGAAGCATGGGGAGGTTCCGATAACCACAGAGCAGAGGCACAGGCTGCTTGACGAGAAGAGGAAGCAGATAATAGCGATAATAGCGACAAACTCGATAGACCCCAGGACCGGAGCGCCGCATCCATTGCAGAGGATAGAGAACGCAATGGACACAGCAAAGGTGCAGATTGAGCCGTTCAAGGGGGCAAAGGAGCAGGTTGACGCAATAGTAAAGAAGATAAATATGATACTTCCAATTAAGTTCGCAACTGCAAGGCTTGAAGTGGCAGTCCCGGCAGAGTACGCAAACAGGTGCTACGGGCTGCTCAAGCAATACGGCCTGAAGTCAGAGGAATGGCAGTCCAACGGATCGCTTAAGGCGGTTCTGGAGTTTCCTGCAGGGCTTCAGGGAGAGTTCTTTGACAAGCTCAACAGCTTCACTAAGGGCAGCGCAACAACGAAAAATCTGGTGTAAAGATGCAAAAAATAGTGGTTCCGGGGGAGAAGCTCAACGACACCCCGATAAGGATAGACAACGCGATAACTGACAAGGGCGGCACATACGCGTGCATACTTGGCGTTTATGACGACGAGAAGAAGATTCTTGTCCCGCTCGAGGGGCTGTGGCTTCCAAGGCACGGCGACACAGTAGTCGGCGTAGTCGAGGAGGAGAAGACGAACATGTACCTGATAAACCTGAACGCGCCGTACAAGGGCCTTGCCCTGTCGAAGTTCATGGAGACAGAGCTGTCAGTGGGCGACATGGTGGTAGCCACTGTAAAGGAGCTCGAGAAGGGCGGCACAGTCATGCTGCTCAGGCCGCAGAGGCTGCAGGGCGGAAAGCTGATGTCAGTAAAGCCTTCAAAGGTTCCAAGGATAATAGGAAAGTCAAATACCATGATACAGCAGATAATCAACGGCACCAGGACATCCATAACCATAGGCCTGAACGGCGTCATATGGCTGAACGGCGGGGACATAGGCCTCGCAGCTGCAGCCATACTCAAGATAGAGGAGGAGGCGCACACAACAGGACTTACGGAGAGGGTGGGCAAGATGCTTTCTGAGAAAAGGTCGATATAGATGGGCGGAGGAGAAAAACCGGAACTTATGATAAACGGGAAGAGGCTTGACGGCAGGATGCCTGGCGATGCAAGGCCGCTGAAGATAGAGGCTGGCGTAGTCAAGAACGCGGTAGGATCCGCGTACATAGAGTGGGGCAACAACAAGATACTCGCAGGCGTATACGGGCCAAAGGAGGCGCTGCCAAAGCACGTGCAGGATCCGGAAAGGGCGATAATAAAGTGCAGGTACCAGATGTCGCCGTTCTCTTCGCTTGAGGACCACGGAAGGTCAGGCCCCAACAGAAGGTCCATAGAGATATCAAAGGTAACCAAGGAGGTGTTCGAGAACGTAGTGATGCTTGAGAAGTTCCCGGGCGCAGAGATAGACCTGTTCGTGGACGTGCTTCAGGCAGACGGCGGCACAAGGGCTGCCGGCATTACCGCAGCGGCAGTGGCCATGGCCTCTTCAGGAATACCGATGACAGACCTGCCATTCGCAGTGTCAGTGGGTAAGATCGGAGAGACGCTGGTGCTGGACATGAACAAGATAGAGGACAACTACTCCGACGCCGACATGCCAATAGCAATGAGCCCCAGGACAGGAAACATGCTGCTTCTCCAGATGGATGGGAGCCTAACAAAGGAACAGGTGAGCCAGGGAGTTGAGATGGTAAGGAAAGCCGGCGCAGAGATATCAAGGATACAGAGGGAGGCGCTTAAAGCGTCTTACAATAGGATTACTGAGAAATACAAGATGTGATTTTGATGCAAATACCAACAGTAACTGAGGATTACATAAGAGACCTTCTTGTAAAGGGCAAGAGGGAAGACGGACGCGGGCAGTTTGATTACAGGGATATAGGCATAAAGACGAAGTTCATACCCAACGCCGAAGGGTCGGCGGATGTGACAATCGGAAATACACGAGTGCTCGCAGGTGTGAAGATAGGTATAGGATTGCCTATGCCTGACAAGCCTGACGAAGGCAACCTCGTAACGTCAGCCGAGCTTCTTCCACTGTCATCAGACAAGTTCGAGACAGGCCCGCCCACGCCGGAAGGCATAGAGCTGGCAAGGGTCATAGACCGCGGAATAAGGGCATCGGCAATGCTTGACATGAAGGGTCTATTCATAGAGAAGGATAAGGTATGGAACATATTTGTGGACATCTACGTGCTCAACTACGACGGCAACCTGTTCGATGCAGGCACGCTTGCAGCGTCAACAGCGCTCTCTACGGCGAGGATGCCTAAGTACGAGGACAGCAAGATAGTGAGAGAGGGGAACCTCGGCAGGCTCGAGACAAAGAACACAGTGACATCTTGCACGTTCGCAAAGATTGCGGGCAACATAATTCTCGATCCTGAGGGGAACGAGGAGGAGGTCATGGAGGGCAGGCTAACGATAGCTAACGACGAAAATGTCGTAAGGGCAATGCAGAAGGGTCTCTACGGCTCGTTCTCCCCTAAGGAGCTGGACGACCTTGTCGGCATAACGTTCGAGAGGTCGAAGTCTCTCAGGGAAAAAATATCCAAGGCAAAAGGCGAATGATATGGCAAACTTCAGCGTAAGATACGGCGTGAGCCTAAGGAAAAGGTACATGTCAGTGCAGGCCGACAAGAGAAAGAGATACAAGTGCGACGTATGCGGAAAGGTCGCGGTCAAGAGGAAGATGAACGGCATCTGGCACTGCAGGCACTGCAACTCCACCTTCGCAGGGGGCGCGTACACATTCAAGACAACGGCAGGCGAGACGGTAAGCAGGCTGCTTGGAAGGCAATAAACATGGTCAAGATAACTTTCGCTCCGGCACAGGAGCTCGTAGTGCATGAGATAGTGCAGGTGGGCAAGGACGACCTGCTGAGAGAGAGGGTCACGCCATCTGGGACAATGCCCCTGTACTGGTGTGACGGCATACTCTTCAGCTTCTCCTCGCTCCCTATGACAGACGAGGTCACTAGCGACTACATGAAGGGCAAGATACACTGGCTCGAGGTGCACTTCGCTCCAGTGAACCAGTACACCCCGATACTCACCCTTAACGAGGAGGAGTACAAAGGGACAATGAATATAAGGGTTCTTGACACATCAATATCGAACATACACAGGGAGTTCACGAAATGGCTCAAGGTAAATATTAAAAAGTGATCAAATGGCCTATATATGCCTTCATTGCGGAAAGGAGATAAAGTTTCTTGAAAAATTCATCAGGTGCCAGTACTGCGGCTACAGGGTTCTCTCGAAGAAGAGGTCCTCTCTCTCAAAGGAGATATCCACAGACTGAGCGGCGCTGGTGATCTGATGCGGCGCAGCAAAGCCCCGGCCAGCCTTGTGATAAGGCAGCCGAGAAGAAACGACTTCAAGGACATAGTCAACAACTACTACTCATACTACGATGAGGCAAGGCGGAATCCGTCGCTCGGGCTTGCCCTGCTCAGGAAAAAGCCCTCAATCAAGGAAGAGAAACGATGGTACAGGGGCGTGCTGAAGGAGATGCGCACCGGCAGGGGATTGGCATCTGTCGCAGAAGTGGATGGGAAGGTGGTGGGTTTCTGCGGTGCCCAAGGCAACCAGGCGCAGGTAAAATCGCACATAGGCAATCTTGGCATAGCAATAAGGGAGGGTTACCGGTCCAGGGGCATAGGCACAGCCCTGCTAAATGACGTTATAAGAAAATCAAGGGGAAAATACAGGATGCTGATACTGGAAGTTTACAGCGATAACCGCAACGCCATCAGGCTTTACAAAAAACACAGGTTCAAAAGGTACGGAATCCTCCCGGACGGCCTGATGCGCGGCAAGAGGCGCGCAGACAACATACTGATGTACCGCAAGGTCTGAGCTACTCCTCGCTCTCGCTTATGACTATGCTCTCCCCGATCTTCCTTACCCTCTTGTAGGATATGCTGTTCTTCATGAAGTAGCTCTTCGTATCAGGGTTCCTTATGAAGTTCTGCACGTCGTCAAGCAGGAGATGCGACACCCTGTTCTCCTCCATGTTGAGCATTACGCCCTTCACAGTGCCCAGAATCCTCCCGCTAAGCGTAAGCACCTTCTTGCCATAAAATTCAGATATGTCTATTCCCATGATATTACCCTAATCTTATCCTGTATATCTTTTTGGAAGCAAAAATTCTTATTACATGCTCCTGGAGTGCCTTTACCGCGTCATGCGCGTCCTTCCCGATCTCCGCAAGCTCATCATCATTAAAGAGGTCTGTGCCTGCGCTTACAAGATGCCCAAGGTACCTGTCTGTGAGCGAATAGTGCCTGACACCGCATTTGCTGCACAGGAATATCGGAATCACCGGCACATCCGTGATCTTGGATGGAGCATGTCGGTCAAGCTCCCTGAGAAGCCCTGTATTGCCGCATTTCGAGCACTGAGCTTCAATGCGGATTCCAGTATATCTTCCGGCATTCTTAATTCCGAACTCATCAATGCCCGTATACTTGGAGAGTTCTTGCACACAGTCGTTGCCCTGCGTTGCCACCTGGTTGTTTACCTCGGAATCCGAGTTGAACTCTGTTATCAGCACTCCCATTGCAGCCTGTTCAGCGAGGCAGAATGCGGATTCTCCGCCAGCATCATAACTCTGGCTCATTACCCGCCCATCGTCGCTTCTTTTTAGGATGAGCGGCACGCCATCAGCCCTTGCCCTTTATTATATAGTCGCTTATGTCCTTCTTCGTTACCCTGTCCCGTTTGTCTGTCTTCGCGCTCCCCACAGCATAATGCGATATTGCCGCAGCCTCATCCTCAAGTATCTTGGCTATCTCGTCCGCCCCCCCGTCGGTTATGTTAACCTTGAAGTGGCTCTTCACAAGCTTCCTTATCGCAGCGCGGGATATGCTTGCCATTTTATCAGTACTCAAGATCGTCATCACAAATCAGACGTGCTTAAATCATCACTTGCATCATATTGCCAGGCAAGGTATAAAAACAGGAATGCCTGGGACAGGCCGCATCAAACGGAATCATCCAACCAAGCGCCTTAACAAAGTGGATTTAGTTGAAGCATTCCTGCCATAACTCATATTCAACTAACAGAAATACCACTTTTCTGGTATTTGCGTTAGTCAAAATACAATATGTACGCTATAACGCCTTCTTGAACAGTATCTTCGGTGACCCTATATCGAATTCCTTTACTAATGTCTTCGCACCGTCAAACGGCCCAGGCTTCTCCCCGAAATATCCGAGGATCGACTGCGAAGTCTCCGGCATGAACGGATATGCCAGTATGCCCAGGATCCTGCAGATGTTAGCGCACACGAAAATCACCTCCTTTGCCGTGCCCGCGTCCTCCTTCAGCAGCTTCCACGGCTCGTTCTCCTGGAAGTACTTGTTCCCCATGCTCGATATCTCCATCATCTTGAGCGCAGCGAAGTTCAGCTGGTTCTGGTCCAGCAGCCTTTTTATCTCTTCGACAGCCCCGTAGACCTCGTCAAGCAGGAGCCTGCCGTCGTCTATCTCCTGCTCCTCCAGCTTGCCTCCGAGCCTGCTAGATATGAAGGTCAGCGTCCTGTTCACAAAATTGCCGAGATTCCCCACAAGCTCGTTGTTTATCGCGTCCTTCAGCAGCCTTTCTGAAAAGTCGCCGTCCTGGAATGTGGACACCCCGCGTATGAGGTAATACCTTACCGGGTCCATGCCGTACTTGTCAAGCATTGCCACAGGATCCACCACGTTTCCCAGGGACTTAGACATCTTCTGGCCGTCAACAGTCACGTATCCGTGTATGAATATCGACTTCGGCAGCGCGATGCCAGCAGACATGAGCATGGCCGGCCAGTAGACCGCATGGAACCTCACCACGCCCTTGCCTATGGCCTGCATGTCGGGCGGCCACGTGCGTTCAAACCTCTTTGCATCGGAAACGAATCCGGCCGCAGTAAGATAATATCCCAATGCGTCGAACCAGACGTACATGACCTGCGACGTGTCCCCTGGCACTGGTATGCCCCAACCCCTCGCCCTCTTCTCAGACCTCGATACGCTGAAGTCCTCAAGCCCCTCCTTTATGAAGTTGGTTATCTCCAATTTGCGCGAATCAGGTATTATTGCAATCCCTCCTGCCAGCTCCTTCAGCAGCCTGTCCCCGTACCTTGAGAGCCTGAAGAAATAATTTTCCTCCTCCACAATCTCGGGCTTTGTGTGGTGCTCCGGGCACAGCCCGTTCTCAAGCTCGCCCTCCTTGTAGAACAGCTCGCAGCCCACGCAGTACAGTCCGCTGTACTTCTTCTTGTATATGTCTCCGTTTTTGCTGCACGCATTCCACAGCGCCTCGGCAACCTTCCTGTGGTCCGGATCGGATGACGTCTTTATAAACGCGTCGTAGGACATGCCTATCCTGTCCATTAGCGTCCTGAACAGCTCCGAGTTCGCAGCGCAGAACTCGCTGGTCTTTATCCCTGCCTTCTCAGCCGCAAGCACGTTCTTCAGGCTGTTCTCGTCAGTGCCTGTTGCGAGGTAGACGCCGTCCCCGGATATCTTCCTGTAGCGCGCAATGACGTCGGCCTGCACGTACTCCAGGGCATGGCCTATGTGCGGCTTCGCATTGACATAAGGGATCGCCGTTGTAATATAAAACTTCTGCAACATCACACCTGAATCGCTACTTCCACTATTCTATTATTTAAGCATAATTTTTATAAGGTTCGCAGCCAGAGATATGGGGGCTTGTCTCAGATAGTGATACTAATGGATACATTCGATGCCGTAGCAGCAGGGGAGATAGAGGACAAGTTCACAGAGTTCTTCAACTCATACTACATAGACCAGATAAACGAGATGTTCATAAGCTACCCCAAGAGGAGAAGCGTGCTGATGGACATAAAGGACCTTGAGAGATACGACGTTGACATAGCCTCCGAGCTCACATCCAATCCAGATTCCATAGTCCCCATAGCCAACAAGGCGCTGTCAAAGATGAACCCCAACGCAGAGGCAAAGGAGCCTGCATATGCGCGGTTCTTCGGTGCAGATACGGGCATGCCCCTGATACAGGACGTGGGGTCCGAGCACATAGGCAAGATGCTCACCCTCGACTCACTTGTGGTAAAGAGATCTGAGATAATACCAAGGGTGCACCTTGCAAAGTACAAGTGCTCGTTCTGCGGCACGTCGATGGAGCTGAAGATAGACAGAGACGACGTGATAGACGTGTGCCCGCAGTGCAAGAGGAGGTCGCTGAAGCAGATAAACAGCGAGTCCAAGTTCGTCAACATGCAGAGGCTCGCTGTGCAGGACCCGCTAGAGAGGCTCAGGGGCAGCACGCCCACATGGCATCTTGAAGTGCTTCTTGATGACGACCTAGTAAACACCATAATACCGGGCGACAGGGTCGATATAACCGGCATACTCAGGATAAGGCCTAGGAAGAATGCAAAAGGAAAGGAGGACAGGGTGCTCTTTACACCGTATTTCGATACAGTGGCGCTGAAGCCCAAGCAGAAGGAGTTCGCGGAGCTTGAGATAAGCGCAGAAGAGGAGCGCATAATAAAGGAGATGTCAAAGGACCCCGCAGTGTTCGACAAGATAGCAAAGTCCATAGCTGCGTCGATCTACGGATACGACGAGATAAAGAGGGCGCTTGCACTGCAGCTCTTCGGCGGAACTCCCGATAAGAAGCTAATAGACGGGGGGGCGATAAGGAGCGACATACACATAATGCTTATAGGGGATCCAGGAAGCGCAAAGACAAGGCTGCTTCAGGCAGTGACGGCAATAGTGCCAAAGGGAATATACGTAAGCGGAAAATCGACGACATCAGCAGGGCTTACGGCATCAGCAGAGAGGGACGAGTTCTCCGAAGGCGGCTGGACGCTCAAGGCAGGGGCAATGGTCCTGGGAAATGGCGGCGAGATAAGCATAGACGAATTCGACAAGATAAGCGATGACGACAAATCATCGCTTCTGGAGGCGCTTGAGTCGCAGACAATAAGCGTGGCAAAGGCGGGCATAGTGGCCAAGTTCTCGGCAAAGACCTCTGTGCTTGCGGCCGCAAATCCGAAGTTCGGCAGGTTTGACAAGAACGCATATCCTGCGGATCAGTTCAACATCTCTCCTGCGCTGCTGTCAAGGTTCGACCTCATATTCCCGATAACCGACATACTCGACGAAGAGCAGGACACAAGGATAGCAAGGCACATACTCGCGCAGCACGAGGCTGCAGGAGCGCAGGTTGTGGGCGCGTCCGACTTCGAGCAGGTAGCGCCGCCCCCAGTGGGGCCTGAGATACTCAGGAAGTATATAGCCTATGCGCGCAGGAACGTCAAGCCGAGACTCACACAGGAGTCGAGCAAGAAGATAGAGGATTATTACATAGGGCTGAGGAAGATGGGGATAAAGCAGGGCGCAACCCCAATAACCCCGAGGCAGATTGAGGGACTGGTGAGGATGGCCGAGTCAAGCGCAAAGTCAAGGCTCGCAGACAGGATAGAGCTAAAGGACGCAGAGCTTGCGATATACCTGTTCGACTACATGTTCAAGACCCTTGCAGTGGACAGCGCGGGCAGAATGGACATAGACAGGATAATGACCGGATTCCCCAAGGAGAAGGTCAGCAAGATAAACGCAATAATCGCGCTTGTGAAGAAGCTCGACGAGGGAAGCGGGGTGCCGCTCATAAAGGTTCTCGACGAGGCGGAGGCGCAGGGCATGGCAAGGGACGACGCAGGCAAGTACATAAACGAGCTTGAGAGGAGCGGCGACATCTTCGTGCCCAAGCCAGGCATACTCAAGATAGTGCCAAGGGAGGAAGATTAGCGGTGTTTGACTGGAGAGGAAGATAGAGTCAAGGCAGCTTGTAAACATAATCTCACTGTTCCTAATAGTGCAGTTCGGGGGACTGCTTGTAGCAATATTCTCGGTGAGCCAGCTCCAGGTGTACGTCTCTTCAAGCGCTATGCAGTCAAATTCGCTTGAATCAGCGCTGATATACGCGCTGTACATACTTGCCACTGCGGCAGTCATACTCATAATATTCAGATTCTACAAGGGCAGGCTTATGTTCATACTGCTGGAGGCTTTCGTGGTCCTGTTCGCAACCGCATTCCTTCTCTGGTTAATATTCAATGACGCGTTCCCCGCTGTAAACTTCTATTACACGGCAGCCGTGGCAGCTGCAATAACCCTGATCCTTATAGTTGCAAAGAACTGGAGGCCGGGGCTGAGGAACCTCCTTGCAGTTACGTCAAGCATGGGCGTTGGCATACTCATAGGGTTCAACGGCTTCGCGATTGCATATGCGCTTATGCTCTTCATAGCGATCTACGACTACATAGCAGTTTTTGTGACAAAGCACATGATAACAATGGCAAAAGAGATATCATCTAGGAACCTCGCGTTCCTCATAGGCTCCAACGATGTCGAAGCCATACCGCAGAGATACCTGTCCAAGTCAGACATATCCCAGTTCAGGAAGGCTACGAAGGGCCAGAAGATTAAGGATCCAATAATAAAGAGGCTGATACGCGAGGGCATAATACCCACTGTATCGCAGGTCCAGCTTGGCAGCGGCGACCTAGCAATACCGCTCATGGTTGCGGTGAGCGCGTTCGTGAGCTTCCTGAGCTACTCTGCAGCCATAAGCGTTGTGGTAGGCTCTGCGTTCGGCATGGTGTTCACTATGTACCTTCTCAAGACGTACAAGGTAGCGCTCCCTGCAATACCTCCGCTTTTCGCTTTCATAAGCCTGTTCCTTGGCATATTCTTTGCGGCCACAGACTTCTTCGACTTCACCCTATGGATAGGCTTCCTAGCCATATCCGGACTGACCATAGCAGTGCTCATGCAGAAGCTGAAAGGCCAGCAGAATCCGGTAAAACACGGAGCGCGCAGCACGGCCTGATACAAAGCAAAACTCTGGAACCGGAAAACTCGAAGCCGACCTGTACGAGAACAAAAAGACCTATTTTGCCTTCAAACCTCTTTTAATAAGTCTTACCACTGCCTCGTTATTATTTTTCAAAGAGTTATCAATCCGATACTTCAAAACCTCTTTCCAGGTGTCCTCATCAATATCCAGTATCAGCTTTTTAGGCATATTAACATCTATTAATA
>VFSW01003202.1_pt1 | contig 24523 bp, 22 predicted proteins | sample 5358111 | NCBI WGS metagenome assembly VFSW01 (sample SAMN11554181, study PRJNA540505) | mine drainage metagenome | isolation source: sediment from site ElyBrook_90M | place: USA: Ely Copper Mine, Vershire, VT | collected 2017
TAAAAAGATGCCTGAGGACATGCGGTAAGACTCGACGAGCTTGCTCGGAAAGCGCATGTGGATGAGACAGGAACAACAACCGAGTACGTTCGTGTACTTTGATTGGAGCAGCATGCCCTATGCGCGCCGAGATCCTCTCGATTGGCACCGAGATTTTGCTAGGCCATATTACGGATACCAACGCTCCGTACCTGGCCCGGCATCTCTCCGAACTGGGCATCGATCTCTATTTCGTCTCACAGGTCGGCGACAACCGGCAGCGCGTGGCCGAGACACTCAGGCGCGCATGGGAGCGCGCGGATCTGGTGATCACGACCGGCGGGCTTGGTCCCACCGAGGACGACGTGACGCGCGAGGCCATTTGCGATCTGCTGGGAGAGACGCCTATCATCGACGAGGATTATCTGGCCAACCTGCGCGCGTATTTCGCCATGCGCGGCATCGTCATGCCGGAAAGTAACGTCAAGCAGGCGTGGCTCATCCCTTCCGCGACGGCGCTGGCGAATCCCATTGGAACGGCGCCCGGCTGGTTTGTCGAGCGCGACGGCAAGATCGTCGTCGCCATGCCCGGAGTGCCGCGCGAAATGTATCGCATGTGGGAGCGCGAAGCGACGCCGCGCCTGGTGGGGCGATCAGGCGCGACGCTGGTCACGCGCATCTTGCGCGTCACCGGTCTGGGCGAATCCAACGTGGAGGAGCGGCTCGGCAATCTCATTCACCTGACGAATCCCACCGTGGCAACGTATGCGAAATACGACGCGGTAGACGTGCGCGTCTCAGCCAAAGCACCCACCGCCGTCGATGCGGAAGCGCTGCTGGAGCCGGTCGTGGCCCAGGCGCGCGCATTGCTGGGCGACCACGTCTTCGCCGACGGCACCAAATCGCTGGCCGCTGTCGCCGGTGACGCGCTCGACGCGCGCGGCTGGTCGATCGCGTCGATGGAGTCGTGCACGGGCGGCGCGCTGGCCCTGGCGCTGACGCAAGAGCCGGGCAGCTCGAAGCGCATGCGCGGCGGCCTGGTGACGTATGCCACCGAGGCCAAGGTGGCGTTTGGTGTGCCCCAGGAAACGATCGACGCGGCGGGCGTGATCAGCGACGCCGTAGCGCTGGCGATGGCTCGCGCGGCCTGCGATCACCTGAGCGCGGATGTCGGGGTGGGCATCACAGGCGTCGCCGGCCCCGACCCTCAGGATGGCCACCACCCCGGCGAGGTGCATGTCGCCGTCGTCACCCCCACCAGCGAATCCACCCGCACGATGCGCTTTCGCGGTGAGCGCGGCGAGATTCAGCAGCGCGCGACGCTGGCCGCGCTCGATCTGGTGCGCCGCGAGGCGAAAGGTTAAGCTCTGCATTTACTCATCACGACGATAATGACGCCGCTGTGTGAATCATAATGGCAGGCCAGCTTCGAGATGCGCCAGGCTGGCGTCTATCAGGGCAATGTAGTCGGCGTAGTCGGCCTGGAGATTCTCCACGCTCGCGAACAATGCCGCGAGCAGCACTCCGACTACGGCTCCCGCAAAGGTGCGCACGGCGAACTCATCCGCGCGACGCCCTATACGCCTGGCCACTAATTGCGCGATCAGCTCGATCATGCTTGCGAACTGATCCAGCATGCGCATGCGCAACTCCGGAACGGCAATAATCAACCGTGCGCGTTCCCGCTGCTGCGCCGCAACTTCGGCAGGCAATCCAGCGAATACCTCGCGGAGCGCGCTGCGAAGCGCCGGGATCGGTCCCCATTCAGTGGGCTGCGCCTCAAATGCCGCGATGATCCGCGGATCGAGGTCGTCCCACATCACAACATCTTCCTTGGTCGGGAAGTAGCGGAAGAACGTGCTCGGCGAGATGTCCGCTGCCTCCGCGATCTGCTCGATGGTGGTGGCGTCGTAGCCTTGTTGTTGAAACAGCCACAGCGCGTGGTGCTGGATGGCGGCCTTGGTCTTGGCTTTCTTGCGCTCACGCAACCCACGCGGCGGCATCGCATCAGCGATCATCGCTCCTTCTCCCATGTGGTTTGCCTCCAGTATATCTCTGCTTTCCTTCATAGTGAATGTTACTACTTGACAAGGATGGCGCCAACCCGATCAGCCTGCGGCGGATCGGCCAACCCTGTTGCCTTGTCCGCGTTCGTCACGTCCTTCACAAAGGACCGCTGTGGCAGAAAGACGAGCGCGAGGACCAGGCCAACCGCCGCGATTCCAGCCGCCACGACGAGCGAGGTGTCCATGCCGTGGACAAAGGCAGCGCGCACCGAGTCGAGCAATGGCGCCGAGCCAAGCTGTTTGGCAATCGCCAGGCCGCCGAAGAGGCTCCCCTTGGCTGCCTGTGAGGCCGCTGGCGGCAGCCCAGCCAGATGCAGCTGGGACTGGTACGCAGCACTGAGCACGCTTCCCAGGATCGCTGTCCCGAACGGACCGCCGACTTTCTGCAATGCCTGCATTACCGCGGAACCGACACCGCTGCGCTCCTGCGAGAGTTCAGACAGTGCGGCAGCAGCCGACGTCGCGAAGGTGACCCCAAGCCCGACGCCGACGACGACCAGCCATGTCGCAATAAACCCTTCGCTCGACCCCACCTGAGTATTCGTTCCAAGCAGCATTCCCGCGCCCAGTAAGGCGAACCCTATCGCAACGGTGATCTTCACCCCCAGCAGACGTGCAAGGCGATCCGCCGGCGCCACCCCAAGCACCATCCCACCGATCAGAGGCAGGAGCCGCAGGCCAGAACCCATAGCGTCCGTCCCCAACACACCCTGGAAGTATTGCGGCAGCGTGAAGATTACCCCGATCATCGCAAAGCCGGATGTGGCCGCGAGGATCACACCCCACGTGAAGGAGCGCGAGCGGAAGAGCGCCAGGTCAATCAGCGGCTGTCCGTTTGGGCGCTGGCCGAGCCAGTGTTCCCAGAGGAAGAAGCTCACCAACAGCACGAGACCGAGAGTGATCGGAATGAGGGCGCTGGTGTCGGTCCATCCATTGCGGCCCGCTTCGATCAGACCATAGGTTACTCCGACCAGGCCAGCGACCGAAGTGGTCACTCCGACCAGATCCAGTCCTGGGCGCTCCGGGGAGCGGGACTCCGGAACAAGCGCGACGACCGCGATCAGCCCCACGAGGGCGACTGGCAGATTCATCAGGAACACCCAGCCCCACCAGTAGTGCGTCAACAGCCAACCGCCCAGGATCGGGCCGAGCGGCAACGCTAAGAAGTTGGCTGCCGCCCAGATACTGACGGCACGTGGCCGCTCCTCCTCAGTGAAGAGCACCGTCAGCGCGGAAAGCGCCATCACGACGATGCCCGCTCCAGCCAAACCGAGGACCATCCGGGCGGCGATGAACGCGCTCGCTGTCGGCGCATACGCGCAGGCCACCGAGCCTGCGCTGAACAAGACCATAGAAATCAGCAGCACCTTCTTGCGACCAAAGCGGTCGCCAAGGAGTCCCGCTGGCAGCATCGCTGCCGCAAGCACGAGCAAGTATCCGGATGAGAACCATTGGAGGTCCGATTCCGAGGCGTGCAGCGCGGTTGCGAGGGTGGGCAGTGCCACGCTGAGGATCGTAGCGTCCAGGCCAATCGCCAGAACGGCGAGGGTGATGGCACCGAGTGCCCACCACCGGCGCGCTCCGAGTGTATTCATGATAGCTACTCCTTTTTGAATATACCTATCTAATAAGAGTGTATATCAAAATCATGCCACTGTCAAGAGGAGCCGCGCCTGCATGCGGGGAGTGAGGCCGCTGGCCACAGGGGCAGCGCTGGTGCTACAGGACCGTAGGGCCGTACATTGTTCTCTGCATGCTTGGCTCAGAGAGATGAACATAGTACTTTGAAAAGAATTCCATGACATTTTGCCGGAGGCCCCCCCATTGTGGCGCATGCGTAGATCTCGGCGGAAAGTGAGTCGGGATGTGGAGGATCTTCTGGGCCAAAGTACTTTCGTCACCCTGCCACCATGTGGTACAATGTATGACACGTGTTCTATGCTGGAGGATAAAAAGCGGCATGCCCCAAGATCAGATCGTCATCCGTGGCGCGCGTGAGCACAACCTCAAAAACATCGACCTGGCACTGCCCCGCGACCAGCTGGTGGTGATCACCGGGCTGTCGGGGTCCGGCAAGAGCAGCCTCGCCTTTGACACCTTGTTTGCCGAGGGTCAGCGCCGCTACGTCGAGTCGCTGTCCTCCTATGCCCGCCAATTCCTCGGCCAGATGGATAAGCCAGACGTGGATCACATCGACGGCCTCTCGCCGGCGATCTCCATCGATCAGAAAAGCACCTCGCACAACCCGCGCTCCACCGTCGGCACCGTCACCGAGATCTACGATTATATGCGCCTGCTCTACGCGCGCGTGGGGCACCCGCACTGCCCCAATTGCGGGCGGCCCGTCAACGCCCAGACCGTACAGCAAATGGTCGATGCCGTTCTGACGCTGCGGGAGGGCGCGCGGCTGATGATTCTCGCGCCGCTGGTCAAGGGGCGCAAAGGCGAATATCGCCAGATGTTCGAAGATCTGCGTAAGCAAGGCTACGTGCGCGTGCGCGTCGACGGCAAGATCCGCGATCTCTCGGACCCCATCGACCTGGATAAGAACAAGAAGCACACCATCGAGGCCGTCATCGACCGCCTGATCGTGCGTCACGAGGACGCCATCGCCGCCGACGCGCTACCGCGCGTGGCCGAGACGAGCGGCGTCTATGCCGCTAACCACAACGCCAACGGTCGCCGGCGTCTGACCGCGCTGCCCAGCCTGGCGGAGCTGCTCGACGAGGACGCCGCCCAGCAAGAGCCTCTCGCTGCTGTAAAGCCGCCCAACGACGCGCCGCACACCATGCGCCAGCGCGTGACGGATTCCGTCGAGACGGCCCTCAAGCTCGGCGAGAGCACGCTGCTCGTCGTCGTGCTGGGTGAGGATGGCGTCACCGTCGCTGACGAGCAGCTCTATTCCGAGAAGTTCGCCTGCGTCTATTGCAACATCTCGATCGACGAGATCGCCCCACGCACCTTCAGCTTCAATAACCCGCACGGGGCCTGCCCCGACTGCACGGGCATCGGCACCAAGCTGGAAGTGGACGAAGACTTGCTCGTGCACAACCCCGACCTGACGCTGGAGCAAGGCGCCCTGCGTCCGTGGCAGACGATCGCCGGCCAGAGCCAGTGGTATTCGAAGCAGATCGCGGCGCTGGGCGAGCGCCACGGCTTCGCGCTCAACACGCGCTGGCGCGATCTCTCGCCCGAGCAACGCCAGGTCATCTTGCGCGGCGACCCACAGCCGATCGTCTTTCGCTATCGCAACCAGGCCGGCCTCACGCGCCAGCACAGCACGACGTATGAGGGCGTCATCGCCTACGTCGCGCAGCGGCACAAAGAGGGATCCGACCACATGCGCGTCGAGATGGAGCAATACATGTCGGCGCGGCTCTGTCCGACGTGCCAAGGCAAGCGGCTGCGCCCCGAGGCGCTGGCCGTGACGGTGGCGGAGCGCAATATCGTCGAGGTCGCCGATCTGCCCATCGTGCAGACGCGAGCGTTCTTCGGCGGCCTCAACGACGCGCTGACCGAGCGCGAGCGGATGATCGCCCATCAGATCTTGAAAGAGATTCAGGCGCGGCTCAGCTTTTTGGTGGATGTCGGCCTGGATTATCTGACGCTCAACCGCACGGCCAACTCGCTCTCGGGTGGCGAGTCGCAGCGCATCAGGCTGGCGACACAGATCGGCTCAGGCCTGACGGGCGTGCTCTACATTCTGGACGAGCCGAGCATCGGCCTGCACCAGCGCGACAACGCGCGCCTGATCAAGACGCTGGAGCACTTGCGCGATCTGGGCAATACGCTGATCGTGGTCGAGCACGACGAAGAAATGATTCGCTCGGCGGACCACATCGTGGATATCGGCCCCGGAGCGGGCGCGCTGGGCGGGCACGTCATCGCCCAGGGACGGCTGGCCGACATCATCGCCACGCCCGGCTCGCTGACGGGGCGCTATCTGTCGGGTGAGCGCCAGATCCCCACGCCAGAGCGGCGGCGCAGTGGCAGCGGCCAGACGCTCACCATCGTGGGCGCGCGCGAGCATAATCTCAAAAACATTACGATCGATATTCCACTCGGCTGCTTCGTTGTCGTCACCGGCGTGTCGGGGTCAGGTAAAAGCTCGCTCGTCAATGGTATTGTGTATCCCAAGCTGGCGCAGGCGCTCAACCGCGCGCACACGCGCCCCGGCGCGCACGACCGGATGATTGGCGTCGGCGCGCTCGACAAGGTGATCGACATCGACCAGGCGCCCATTGGCCGCACGCCGCGATCGAATCCCGCGACCTACACCGCCGCTTTCACGACGATCCGCGAGCTGTTCGCGTCGGTGCCCGAAGCGCGGGCGCGCGGCTATATGCCGGGCCGCTTCTCTTTCAACGTCAAGGGCGGCCGTTGCGAGGCGTGTCAGGGCGCGGGCATCATCACCATCGAGATGAATTTCTTGCCTGATGTCTACGTGCCCTGCGAGATCTGTCACGGCAAGCGCTATAACCGCGAGGCGCTGGAGGTTCATTATAAAGGCAAGTCGATCGCCGATGTGCTCGACATGACGGTGGAGGAGGCGTGCGGCTTTTTCGACGCCGTTCCGTCGCTGGCGAGCAAGTTTTCGACGCTGCGCGACGTGGGGCTGGGCTACATCACGCTGGGGCAGCCGGCGACGACGCTTTCCGGCGGCGAGGCGCAGCGCATCAAGCTGGCCACCGAGCTGTCGCGCCGCGCGACGGGCCGCACGCTCTACATTCTAGACGAGCCGACGACCGGCCTGCACTTCGCGGATGTCGAGCGGCTGTTGGCGGTCTTGCAGCGACTGACTGACGCTGGCAACACGGTGGTCGTCATCGAGCACAACCTGGACGTCGTCAAGTCCGCCGATTGGATCATCGATCTCGGCCCCGACGGCGGCGATCGCGGCGGCGAGATCGTGACGACGGGCACCCCCGAGCAGGTGGCGCGCGATGCGACGAGCTACACCGGCCACTATCTGTCGCGTCTGCTCAGCGACCGCCTGGCCGCTTCAGGGGCGAGGTAAAAATGTATGCGATCGCTTGAGCTTTTTGCGGGCGGCGGTGGCTTGGCGCTGGGCATCGAGCGAGCTGGATTCAGGCATGTTGCGCTCATCGAAAATGATCGCGACTCCTGTGAAACGCTCCGCGCGAATAGCGGTGGCGCCTGTTTGCGCGGGCGGGCGTGGCCCGTTCGTGAGATCGACGCGCGCGATTACCCTTATGAGCAATGGGCGGGACGAGTGCGATTACTAGCGGGTGGCCCTCCGTGCCAACCATTTTCCATCGCGGGCAGACACGTGGGTGATACCGACAGGCGTAACCAGTTTCCCACCGTCTTTCATGTCGTGCGCGCGATCCGACCTCAGGCGATCCTCCTTGAAAATGTGCGCGGGCTGGCGCGAGAAGCCTTTCGCCCGTACCTCGACTACATCGTGCTGCAATTGCGTTATCCTGGCATCGCTCCACAGCTTGATGAGAATTGGCTTGATCACAAGGAACGATTAGAACGGATCGCTCGGCAAGGCGCGCATGTCGATCTCGAATATCGCGTCACTCGCCCTCAAGTCTTCAATCTTGTTAATTTTGGAGTGCCACAGAATCGCGAGCGCCTTTTTATCGTCGCGTTGCGCACTGATATTGGCGCGCTCTGGGAGTGGCCGCCATTTTCACACTCGCGCGAAGCCCTCCTCTACGATCAATGGATCAGCGGCGACTATTGGGATCATCATGGGTTGCGTCAGCCAGAAATGCCCATGAGCGTCGAGAGCTCGCTCAAGCGGCTTCGTAGCATGTCTCAGTCACAGGCCAGACCCTGGCGAACAGTCCGTGACGCGCTGCGGGGATTGCCCGAACCCATCGACAATCGGGAGAATCCGCATTTCGCCAATCATACTGGCATTCCTGGCGCGCGCACGTACTATGGTCATAGTGGCAGCCCGTATGATCTGCCCGCCAAAACGCTCAAAGCGGGCGACCACGGCGTGCCCGGCGGGGAAAATATGCTCTTGCGTGAGGATGGTGCCGTGCGCTATTTCACGGTACGTGAGAGCGCACGACTTCAGACCTTTCCTGATGAGTATGTGTTTCATGGAAGCAGGACAGAGGCGATGCGCCAGATCGGCAACGCGGTGCCCTGTCTGGTGGCTGAGCTATTCGCGCGCCGCCTGCGTCAGCTGCTCAGCGCGACCAATCGGCGACGCGAGCTTCCTGCTGCTCTTCCATTATTTGATGCGGTTTCCGCGGAAGAATAGTTATTTCTCAGGTTCTATCTCAGTCGGGGAATCATCGTCAAATGGAATGGGTGGAACCGCCCCGCTCTCTGCTTTGTGGAGATGATCGCGCATCTTCTCGCTCAAGTATTCCGCGCCCAGCTTATTATCTTGTAATCGTGCCGCCCACGTTCTACCAGGGTGGACCGTATCCCAAGATGAGCGCTTTTGCGCATAGCGTCCGCCACCAGGATCGTGATTGCCAAACCCGCCAAAATAATTCCAGACAGGTTTATACGCATTGATCAGTGTATGCTCGGCTAACCCGATAAAGAGGTGTTCGACGGCGAGATAGCGGCACGAGAAATCGCCCAAGTGGAGGTTCGTAGCTGCCTGAATGGAGTCCGCGTGCTCTTTCAATCGATGATAAAGCTCCTGTCCTGTTTCGTTGTTGCCGGCAACGCCTATGCGACCGCCTTTCGGGACAGCCTTTCCCACATAGATCGGTTGCGCGCATGCGGCACGGTTGGCTCTGGCAATGAGTTCGTAAGCGGGGAAATCGCCGCGATAATAGATCATGTACACGCCCGCCCCAGTAAAAGGTGAGCTTGGTGGCAGCGGTCCACACGTCGAATCGCGTATCTTGCGCGCGAGGCTTTCAGCGATGCTCTCGACGGCGAGCGGATTGTACAGTGGATTATCGCTATCGGGCATAACGCTCTCCATTTCGTCGCACAGGGCGCGAGTCATTCCGTGCTCACGACTTTAAGGAACATCAATTGCCATCATACTCTGGTCAGCTCGTGAAAAGCAATTGATTTTTGACCGAGTGAGGCGTATGATCCGCGAGAGTGACAGCGGCGATAAAAAAAGGCCGCTCGTTGCAGGCGCGGATGCGTAATTAAGGAATGGCCATATGGCGAAAGGAAGAGCGCCCGAGGTTACGTCGCGGATGATGGCGGCGATCAAGAATAAGAACAGCAAGGCGGAGATCCTTATACGCAAAGCGCTCTTCGCTCGCGGCTTCCGTTACCGCATCCATTACGCGAAGCTATTTGGCCGCCCCGATATCGTGTTCGTCGGAGCACGACTCGCTATTTTCGTGGATGGTGATTTCTGGCATGGCAATGCCTGGCGGCTTCGCGGCCTCTCCTCATTCGAAGATCAATTTCGCTTCAACTCTCATCCTGAGTTTTGGGAAGCGAAAATCCGGCACAATATGGAACACGATCGCGAGGTGACCGAACACCTCACGTCGCTAGGGTGGCGCGTGCTTCGTTTATGGGAAAGCGATATTTTACATGATGTCACGGCTTGCCTGTCATTGATTGAAGCGGCACTGCGTCATCCATGAACGATCGGATCGCCGCGCTCACCTTGCGGATGGATGCGTCGTTCGCGGATCTGCGCAGCCTCTTTGCCTCCATCCCTTACGGGCAGACGGTGGTGAGCGAGACTGTTCGCGTCAAGCGGCATGATTGAGAGAGAGCGTGCGCGCCCCTGGGCCTGCTGGCCGCGAAATCAGCATACCTCTTGCATGGTTCCCTCGCCTCCAATCCGCAACGCCAGCGCTGGCGGGAGGTCTGCTACTGTTTGAGGCTCTCTTGGCCCATCCGCTGCGCTAGCGGGCGAGTTGGCGCAGGGCGCGCACGATCAGCTCGTCGAGCGAGAGGCTAGCGTGGTCGGGGATGGCGCGAATGGCTTGCGTGGCCTCAGCGGCGGAATAGCCCAATCCCGTCAGGGCGTCCACCGCGTCGCGATCACGCACGTCGTCGGCGGGCATGGCCGCTGCGCCGGGGGCGAAGTCGCCGCCAGCGAGCGACGGGGCGCCGGCCATCAGCTTGGTCAGAGGGGCTTTCAGCTCGATGATGAGGCGCTGGGCGGTCTTTTTGCCGATCCCCGGCGTGCGGGCAAGGCGATCGACATCTTCGCTGAGGATGGCGCGGCACAGCGCGTCGGGGCTGAGCGTCGAGAGCATAGCCAGCCCCAGACGCGGCCCCACCCCGCCGACGCTGATCAGGCGGACGAACAGCTCGCGCTCGTCGACGCTGGCAAAGCCATAGAGCGCCAGGTCGTCCTCACGCACGATGAGGTGCGTGTGCAGCGTGGCACTAGCCCCGACCGTCAACTGGCTCAGCGTGGGCAGGGGAGCGGCGACCGCCAGCACGATCCCTCCAACGCGGATGTGCGCCTGGTCGAGCGTCTTGGCTTCGACGATCCCCGTCACACCGGCGATGAGACTCAATATTCAACCTGCGAGCTGCGTGGGGCTTTGTGGCCCGCGCCGCCGAAAAGGAAGCTCATCAGCAGCGCCCCGACCATCGCCGTCACCGACGAGACGAAATAGGTGCCCACGAGCACGACTGCCCCCTCGAGATGCACAGAACCCATTCCGTTGGCCCAGATGAACTCGGTGACGAAAAAGCCGAGAACGCCGCCGATGAAGCCGCCAAGCATGCTGAGCGCGCGCAGGCGATTGACGGCGGTGAAGATGATGAACAGCGCGCCGGGCAGCGCCAGCACCATGCCGAGCGCGGCCCAGATGTGGTCGATGGAATCCGTATTCGCCAGAAACATTTCTAAAACGTGTTCTCCCGTCTTGAGGTATGAGAAAGAGACGCGCCGCGCGGCGATTCCCTGTTGCTATTGCCTATGGTACCACGCGCGCGGCCTCGCCGCCAGTAGAGCGCGAGTCGTGGGCAGGGCAATTGCCTATTCCTGCCTTCTAGAGTAAAATGACGCAAAACAGCGCAGTGAAAGGCACGGACGTGATTTCAAGGAAGCGGGAAGTCTGGATGCCGATGGCGAGTGGTGTCGCTGCGCCCTTCCAGCACGTGGCAAAACTCTCTGGCGCATGGATGCGCAAGCGGCTCGATGAGAACGCCCCAAAAGGGGGCATCGCTGTGCTCGACGGCGTGCGCGCGTGCGCCGCGATCACCGTCATGGCGTATCATATCAACTTGATTGGGCGCAATATCCACCTCTGGAATCCCGCCACGACGAATCCGCTGCTCAGCGCGGTCGTGCTCTCGGGATCCTCGGGAGTGACGCTGTTTTTCGTACTCTCCGGCTTTCTGCTCTTTTTGCCCTACGCGCGAGCACTGCTGGCGGATCAATCCTGGCCAAGCGCGCGCCGATTCTACCTGCGCCGGGCGCTCCGAATCTTACCGGCATACTATTTCTCTCTCGTCGTGCTCGTCCTGATTGCCAAGCCGGAATATCTGGATCCGCACCGCTGGACAGAACTTGGAATCTTCGTGTTCTTTTTGCAGGATGCTACACCACAGACTTTCCGCCAGCTCAACGGACCGTACTGGACGCTAGCTATTGAGTGGCAATTCTACATGCTCTTGCCCTGGCTCTGCCTCGGCCTGCGTTTTCTCATTCGGCACGTGCGGGTCGAGTGGCGCCTGTGGGCCATCAGCGCGGGCTTGTGCGGCCTCATGGCGTGGGGAATGGCCACGCGCGCCTGGGGAGATTATTACATCCAGCACCCCAGCGCTTCCACTCAGTTGCCACGGGGCCTATTCGACACGTTTTTCTTCTTCTTCTACGGGCGCGACGGCAAATTCCTCGAAGATTTCGCTGTCGGCATGCTCGTAGGTCTTCTCTTTACGTTTCTCAGCGTGCCCGCTCTGGCGGCACGCGCCGCGCAGGTGATGCGCCGCCTCAGCCCCGTGTTCCTGGGCGGGGGGGTGGCGATCTTGCTGCTGATGGCTGCGCGCAATTATACCGCGAGCGTTGGCTATGTGTGGCCCGTCGCCCAGAATTTCTTGAGCCAGTGGGAATGGTGCACTGAAGCTGGCTTCGCGGTGGGGTACGGCTGCTGCATTGTCGCTATTGTGTACGGCGCGCCACGCCTCCAGGGGATATTTTCGTGGCACCCGTTACGCTGGATCGGCATAACCTCATTCAGCTTGTATATCTGGCATTTGCCGCTGCTCTACTTCTTTCAATATCACCTGGCGCCGAGCTTGCTTGGTGTCGCTCCGCCCCTTGTCACGTATCTGCTGATGTGGCTCTGGGCGCTGGCGATCGTCCTCCCATTCGCTACCGCGCTCTTTTTCCTTGTCGAAAAGCCCGGCATGCGCCTCAACGAGCGCCTGCGCCAGCGTCGCGCCGCCCCACCCCACGTAGAGGGGGCCGTTGAACGGCCCGCGCGCGAGGTGGGGTGAGGGATGGCTTAGTTTTTCAGCCCATAAAGCCGCTCGAATTTCGCGGTCACGTAGCTGATGAAATGGTCCGGGTTGAGCGGCTCGCCGGTGATGCGCTGGCTTAGCTCATTCGACAGCCAGGTTTTGCCCCAGCGATGGATGTTTTCGCGCTGCCACTCGCGCAGGAAGGAGGTCTCGCCCCTGGCCAGACGCTCATCCATGTCGGGGAAGACCGCGCGCATGGTCGCGGCGAACTGCGCGGCAAACAGGTTGCCGAGCGAATACGTCGAGAAATAGCCAAAGCTGCCGTGCGACCAGTGTATGTCTTGCATCACGCCGACCGCGTCGTCGGTCGGGTCCACGCCGAGATAGTCGTGATACTTCTTGTTCCACGCGGTGGGCAGGTCTTTGACCTCGAGCGCGCCGTGAATCAGGTCTTGCTCAAGCTCGAAGCGAATGATGATGTGCAGGTTGTACGTCAGCTCGTCGGCCTCGACGCGAATGAAGTCGGGCTTGACGCGGTTGAGCGCGCGCACGAAGGCGGCGACGGGCACATCTTTGAAGGGCTGCGGAAAGACTGCCTGCACGTGGTGATAGTGCGCCTGCCAGAACGGCTCCGCCCGCCCGACGACGTTTTCCCAAAAGCGCGATTGCGACTCGTGAATGCCCAGGCTGGTGCCGTGCCCCAGGATCGTGCGGCACAGCGCGGGGTCCACGCCCAGCTCGTAGAGCGCATGGCCACCTTCGTGCATGGCTGGCAGCAGCGCGCGCACCATGTTGCGCCGGTCAAGCCGCGTCGTCACGCGCACGTCGTAAGGCGAGCCGATCGAGGTCGTAAAGGGATGCGCCGACAGGTCGAGCCGCCCGTTTTTGAACTGATAGCCGATGATCTCGAGCATGACGCGCGAGAGGGTCATCTCGCCGTCGTCAGAAAAATCACCGCGCAGCGGCGTATCGTCGATCGGGGTCGCCTGTTGAATCCGCTTGAGCAGCGGCACTGTCGCCTCGCGCACCCGCTCGAGCGCCGCGCCACACTCCGCCAGGCTCAGCCCCGGCTCATAGAGATCGAAGAGCACGGCGTAGGGATCGGCCTGGGGATCCAGCAGCTCGGCGCGCAGCCGGCAAAGATCCACCACCCGTGCCAGCGGCGCGGCGAAGGTGCTGAAATCTTTGGCGGCTTTGGCGCTCATCCACGCTTCCCACGCGGCTGAGGTGGCGTCGGAAAAATCGCGCACAAAGCTGGTGGGCAGACGGATGGCGTGGTCATAGCCGCGTCGCGCCTCGCGCGCCAGCGCGTGGTCGGCCACCGTGAAGCGATCAGGCGCGGCGGCCAGCGCCTTCTCGGCGGCGTCGATCGCCTGGCCCAGTGACGGCGCGGACTGTCGCTCGTGAATGACCGCGCGCAGCGTCGCCATCTGAGGCGCGCGCACCATGTTGGATCCCATCGCCATCTGCGTCTGCTGATCCCAGCTTTGCAGGCTGGCCGCCGCGTTGAGATCGCTCAGCTCGCGCGTCAGCTCGAAGAGCGTGCTGATTTCGGGGGCGTCGAGCGTGAAGGCGATCGCGTCTTGCGCCGCCCCTCTGTTGGCTGCCTGATTGGTCATCGTCGTCATTTGTGTATCTGCTCCTCTATGCGGCAAACAGGGCGCGATCATCACTCGCGCCGATCACGGATTATGCCTATCATACCACAGGTATGATGATGTTGGCACACTCCGCGCGCTCGTGTCTGGCGGCTATGTGGCGCCCTTGCGGCGAGGGGCGACTTTGGCGGCACGCTTCGTGGCGCCTGGCTTCGGGGGGCGTGTCGCGGCGACGATTGCGGCGATCAGGCGCTTTTCGCTCGCATGCGGAGCGAGCCGGCCTTCGGGGTCGAGTCCGTGCGCGCGGATGATGGCGCGCAGCGTGCCCACCCGCAGCGTCAGCAGCGCGGCGCGCAGGCCCTCCTCGCCTGACGCGGCGCGCACGGCGAAGGGGTCCGGCACGCCGGCGCCCAGCTCGGCGGAGCGACCGGCGATCAGCGGCGGACCGTAGCGTGACGAGCGGCGGATATGGCGAGCAGCCGGCGGTGTCACCGGCGCGATCTCAGCTGCGGGTGGCGCGACAGTCTCGGCGGTGGGTGGCGATTCCGCCGGATCTGGGCGCGCGGGCGGCGTGGCGTCGATGACCGGGGCCGTGTCGCTGGCGGCGGTGGGCGCGACCTCGCCCGTGACGCGCGCGGCGAGATCAGGGTCGCGCTCGACTTCACGGGCCAGCGCGCGCAGCCACTGCGCGAAGCGGCTGGTCGGCGCGTCGGACCGCGCGTCGTCAGTCTCTGGCATGGGACGGTGTCGGCTCCTCGCTCAGCGAGTCACACGCCGGCGATCATAGGGCTTGCTGGCGGCGGCGGCGCGTTTTTTGACCTCAGCCGCCAGCTCGGCGTATGCCAGGGCGCCGGGGCTGTGGGGCGCGCTGGCCAGCACACTCTCGTTGCGCCGGTGCGCTTCCTCGATCTTCAGATTTTTGGGAATGTGCGTTTCCAGCATCAATCCCTCGAATTTCTTTTCCAGGATACCATAGGTTTCGCGGCCCATGCGGTTTTCCTCATAAAAGGTTACGACTACGCCCAACAGCGAGAGGTCAGGCAGATCGAGCTGATCGCTCAGATCGTCGATCGTCGCCAGGAGCTTATCCATGCCGATGAGCGAAAACTCGGTGAGTGAGACCGGAACGAGCACATGATGCGCCGCCGCGAGCGCGTTTTGCGTCAGCACGCCCAGCGAGGGCGGCGTGTCGATGACGATATAATCATACGTCTGGCCGGCCAGCGCGCGCGCCAGCCTCCACTCGCGGCCCGGACGCGCCGCCAGCTCGACATCCACGTTTTGCAGCCGCCCATCGGCGGGGCAGAGCCAGACGTTATCCTCGTTCGTCGTCCACAGCACGTTTTCGAGCTTGGCGGTGTCGAGCAGCACGTCATAGAGCGACGGCACTGGATGGACCTGCCCCGTCAGCGAATAGGTCGCGTTGCTCTGGCCGTCGGCGTCGATTACTAACACCGGGTGTCCTAGCCGCGCTAGGCCCGCCGCCAGATTCACCACCGTCGTCGTCTTGCCGACGCCACCCTTGTTATTGGCCACACAAATCGCGGTCATGATGCCATACGCCTCCCTCCTGCGCCCGGACGCCTCGCCACGGGCCGCCCGCGCATGGTGAGGGTAGCACCTGCCCGCTTGTGTGTCAAAGCGCGGCCCGTCACACAGGACTTTCGGGCGAATCGCCTCAGCCTTCTCGGCCCGGCTTTCAGCCGCCGGCTCGCAGAGTGGCCGGTCGCGTGAGTGGAAACTCACCCAAAAGATTTGGCGACAATCGCCGATGTGATCATCGTGTGGGAGCCGTAGCGCGCCGACGATCTGCCGCCCTCCCCCGCGCACAGCACGAAAGGGGTGCCTGACTGTGGATTTAGACGCGCTGCTGGCTGAGGTGCTTGCTCCGCTCGGCGTCGTGATGGAAGACAGCGACGACCTCGCGACCAGCCATGCCGACACGGATGACGTGGGCGAGCCGACCTGCACCATGTTTCAAACCTCGCGCGAGCATTACGGGGTCTTTTACCGGCTCGATCTGATCGCCGGCCTGCCTGAGCTGCGCATCTTTTTGCCGACCGATCGCCCCCCGACCCGCATGGCGGCCTATCGCGTGCGCCCCGCGCCCGACTCTGACCTGCCGGGCTGGTTCGCGCGCTTGAGCGACGCCGGCATGGTAGGCGACACCAGTGCCGCCTTCAATCACGTCCTGTTTGCCTGCGGCGAGATCCTCAAAAATCTCTTTTGGGCGGGCAATCCCGAAATGCTGAGCTTCCCGTCGGGCCTGGCCGTCACCAGGCTCTTTTGAAGAACGGCTGCTCCCCTTTTTCGAGCGTGGGCGGCCCTGAGCAGTGCTCCCATCACTGCCGGGGTTGCCCTGCTTTTTTTCATGGCGCAGAGATTTTGGGGCTTACACAACTTGCATTGAGCCTGGGCATCGGTTATAATTGAGGTATGACTAAAACAGATCTGAGCCAACCAAAACATCTCACTGTCGCCGTCGAGGATTACCTGAAGGCGATCTATCAGCTGCGCGAGGAAGGTCCCGATGGACCAGCGCGCGTCACCACGACGGCGCTCGCCGAGCGGCTGGACGTTGCCCCCGGCTCGGTGACCGGCATGATCAAAAAGCTGGCCGACGAGGGCCTGGTCGTCTATGCTCCCTATCACGGTGTCGAGCTGACCGGCGACGGCAAGCTCGCGGCGCTGGGCGTCATTCGCCGCCATCGTCTGATCGAGATGTTTTTGGTCCACGTCCTCGGCTATGGCTGGGATGTCGTGCATGCTGAGGCTGAGCGGCTCGAGCACGTCGTCTCTGAGGAATTCCTCGATCGCGTCGATGCGCTGCTCTGCTCGCCTGACGCGGACCCTCACGGGGACCCCATCCCGTCGAAAGACGGGGTGCTGCCGGTCGCGGACGCTCGTCCGCTGAGTCGCGTGCAGCCCGACGAGGGAGCGTTTACCATCCAGCGGGTGCGCACGCAAGACCCCGATTATCTGCGCTTTTTGCGCGAGCAGCGACTGGTGCCGGGCGAGCGCGTCGCGGTGATCAGACGCGAGCAGATCGGCGGCTTGCTGCACCTGCGCCACCTGGATGGCGGGGATCAGCCCGATCAGACCATCGCGCCTGAGGTCGCGCGTCTCATCTGGGTCGCTGTGTCTTCGGCCACACAGACATCTTACGTTGAAAGTTCTTTACAAAATTATGGCGAGTGGTGAGACGCGGTTCGATGATTCATGGCCGCACAAAGTGGTCGTATCGCGGAGCGACGCGCGCACGCGGGCGGCGGCTTACGCCACGCTCGACGGCCGGCGCGTCGGCTTCGCGCGTCTGGCGCCGTTTCTGGGGCCGGCCTTCATCGCATCCGTGGCCTATATGGACCCTGGCAATTTCGCCACCAACATTCAGGGCGGGTCACAGTTCGGCTATCGCTTGCTCTGGGTGGTCGTCGCGGCGAGCGCGATGGCGGCGGTGCTGCAATCCTTTTCGGCCAAGCTGGGCATCGCCACGAATAAAAACTTGCCTGCCGTTTGCCATGACGAGTTGCCGCGCTGGCTCAACCTGGTGTTGTGGATCGTCTCGGAAGGCGCGGCGATCGCCACCGATCTCGCTGAATTCACCGGAGCGGCGCTAGGCCTGAATCTCTTGATACATGTGCCGCTGCTGTGGGCAGGGGTCATTACCGGCATCGCCACATTTGCCATGCTAGGGCTGCAACGGTTCGGCTTTCGTCCGCTCGAGCTGGTCATTGGCGCGCTGGTGGCCGTCATCGCCGGCTCCTATCTCATCGAGCTTGTCATCGCCCGGCCCGACGCGGGTCAGGTGGCTTTTCACGCCATTACGCCGTCGCTCCCCTCAGGCAGCATCTTTCTGGCGGTGGCGATTCTGGGCGCGACGATTATGCCGCACGTGCTCTATCTGCACTCCGCGCTGACCGAGGGGCGCATTCCCGCGCGCAATCGCCCTGAGAAGCGCCGGCTCTATCGCATGGAGCGGCTCGACATCGTCCTGGCGATGGCTCTGGCAACGCTCATCAACTGCGCCATGATGATTATGGCGGCGGCGGTTTTTTACGCGCATGGGCTGACCGGCATCGCCGACATTTCCACCGCGTATAAAACGCTGACCCCTCTGTTGGGCGGCGCGGCAAGCCTTGTCTTTGGCGTGTCTCTGCTGGCGTCGGGGCTGTCGTCATCGGCGGTCGGCACGATGGCTGGTCAGGTCATCATGCAGGGCTTCATGGGGTGGTCGATCAGGCTATGGGTGCGGCGCGTGGTGACGATGACTCCCGCGCTGGTCATCATCGCTCTGGGCGTCAACCCCACGATGGTCATTCTTATCAGCCAGGCGGTGCTCAGCTTCGCGCTGGTCGCGCCGATCTCCGCGCTCCTCTATTTCACGGCGCAACGCGGCGTGATGGGACGCGATCTCGTCAACAGCCGGGCCATGACCGTCCTTGGCGTGGCGATTGGCGCGATCATCCTGACGCTCAACGTCGTGTTGCTGACACAGGTGCTTTGACGATCGGGGCGCAAGCGAAAACCAGGGCGGAGGAGGTGGGATTCGAACCCACGGTGCTGTTACACACACGCGATTTCCAGTCGCGCCCACTAGGCCACTATGGGACTCCTCCGCGCGGCAAAAACAGCGGGGCCGGCACTACGTCGGTGCGGCCCCCTGCGGCGGAGAGAGTGGGATTCGAACCCACGGTACCCTATTCAGGTACACTGCATTTCGAGGGCAGCTCCTTAAACCGCTCGGACATCTCTCCGACGCCAGTATAGCATAAAGCGCGCGAATTTCGCAAGGGATCGCGCGGCGTTTTCGGGAAGGATGCATGACATGGCCGAACACGACACGATCACCGTGACGGTGCGGGCGCATCCGCGCAGCCGCGTCGAGCGGCTGGCGTTCGAGGGTGACGTGCTGCACGTGTGGGTGGCGGCGGCGCCGGTCGAAGGCGCGGCGAATGACGCCATCGTCGCGCTCGTCGCCAGGGTGGCGGGGGTGGCGCGCTCGCGCGTCACTGTGCTGCGCGGCGCGACGAAACGGCACAAGCGCCTGACAATCAGCGGCGTCAGCGCGGAGGACCTGCGTGACCGCGTCGCGGCTACAAAAACTGAGAGCGCAGCGAAATGATGCCGGGGGCGAAACGGTTGGCGCGCTGCAAATACTCTTGCTCGTTGCCCTCGATCATCAACTTGTGCATGAGCACGACGTCGCCCTCAGGCAGCGGCTCGACCGATTGCAGGCACAGCTCCATCACGGGGCAGCCCCGGTCGATGACTTTGACCAGCCCGCCGGTCGCCGGCACGCGATAGATGCGCTGCTCGAAGGAAGCGCTCTTGACATCCAGATAGCCACAGCGGGCGATCTGTTGGTATTCGGCTGGCGACAACATCTCGCGCAAGAGGTTGCGCGCGCGATTTTGGGCCGCCACGCGCTCGTGCCAGGGCGGCGCGAAGGACACCACGCGCCAAGTCTGCCGCCGATTGAGCAGCGTCATTGCCAGCGAGCTGGCGATCATCGTCAACCCGAAGAGCAGCGCGATCGTGGTCAACATGATGAAGCTCCTCTCGCGAATAGGAGGAAAGAACACTCGGCATAGTTTCTAAGAACGGCGGAGCGCCATCAGGGAAAAAGCGGCAAGCAGCGTCGCGCCTCCCTGGTGGCCACGAGGGAGGATGTCTCAGCCGCCGACGACGCGCGGCACCATCACGATTTGTTCGGCGGTGCGGTCGAATTCGTCGATGCGTGTCGCCTGCTTGTCGGCGCCCACCCGAAACGCCGTCGCGCCACGGGCGCGCTCTTCCGCGAAGATGCGCTCTGCCTCGCGCACCGCGGCTTCCGCCTCTGGGTCGCCCACGGCCAGCCGGCGCGAGTCCCAGCTGAGGCGATCATCGCCACGTTTCGACATCACTCGCAGCATTCCCATTGATCTCGCCTGCTTTCTCATTGTAGACACGTCACACCTGCTGTGAGATCGATGCGACGTGCAACCCCGGTGCGCTCGAAACGGTTGCGCGCACTGGTCATCCGTCTCGTCTGCCCCGCGCGGAGCTAGACGGTCTGAGGCTGACCCAACAGGCACGAGCCGTCGTTGTCGCTCACCACGGGCAGGCGGACGATGAAGCGGCTGCCTTGCCCTGGTGTGCTCTGCGCGACGACGCTGCCGCCGTGGCGCTCGACGATGGTGTGCACGATTGCCAGTCCCAAGCCTTGGCCGGAGGTTCTCCCATGACCGGACGGCACCTGATAGAATCGTTCGAAGATCCGTGTCAAGTGCTCGCTGGCAATGCCACATCCCGTGTCGCTGACGCTGAATTCGATGAATGGTCCGGCCATTCGCGCCTCGACCAGGACGTGCCCCCCATGCGGAGTAAACTTCAAGGCATTGTGCAGCAAGTTTCTTGCCACCTGACTCAGTCGCTCGGTATCACCCGCGAGGCTGGGCAGAGACGGCGACATATGTAAATGTATCACAACACCCTGCTCGACCGCCAGAAGGTGCGTTTCCTCGACCGCTTCGGTGAGCACGCGAGCGAGATCGCAGTCCTCGCGCTCGATGACGAAAGCGCCCGCGTCAGCATGCGCCAGCAAAAGCAGATCTTTGACGCGCGCCGCCAGGTGCTTGCCGCTGGCCCGCGCGCGACGAATGAGATCGGTGGCCGGCGTCTCGCTGTGGCGTGACGCGCGCAAGGCCACGTCGAGATAGCCGTTGAGTGCGTGCAGCGGCGAGCGAATCTCGTGGGAGATCATCTGCAAGAAGCGCGCTTTCATGCGATCCACCGCGCGCAGGTCAGTGATGTCGCGAGCTACGATCACCCCGTGGAAGCCGCCCGGCACGGCGATGGGGGCGACACTCGCCAGGACCGTGCGCAACTCGCCGCCGGCTCCGGGAAACTCGCACTCGATGAGCGACGAGGGCGCGCCCGATTGCAGCGCGGTCGCGGTCGCGGCAAACAGGCGATTGAGCTGCGAGCGCGCCGGCTCAGGCATCGCGACGCCTTGGGTAAAGATAGCCAGCAGCGTCTCGCCAGCCAGCGCCGCCGGCGGGTGGTTGGCGAGACGGGCAAACGCCGCGTTGGCGCGCGTCACTCGCAGCAGGCCGTCGATGACGCACAATCCATCGGCGGTGCCGGCGAAAATCGCGGCGAGCTGCTCTTGCTCGGCTTTCACGGCGGAATAGAGGCCAGCGTTCTCGATGGCGGTGGCGATGAGCGGCGCGAGATCCGCCAGCGCGCCGAGATCCGCCGGGGTGAAGGGATGCCGGCGGGCAAGGGTCGCCACGCCGCGCAGTTGATCTTTTGAGAGCAGCGGCACGCAGAGCAGCGCGAGATCCTCACCGCCCAGGAACGACTCGGTGATCTGACCTGTGGGCGGCCCGGCGACCTCGGGGGCATACATCCAGGGGCGGCGCTGTTGGGCCACGCGCACCGAGAGCGACGAGGCATCGCTCATGCTCACGCGCGTTCCACTAAGCGTGACGCCGTGCGCGCCCCGGCTGCCCACCACGCGCAATTCATGGCTGGCGTCGTCATGAGCCATGATGAGCGCGTTGTCATACTCGATGATGCGCGCCAGTCCGGTGGCGATGTTGGCGAAAATCTCGCGCGGCTCGCGCAGGGCGGTGATGGTGCGCGCCACCTCGACCAGCGTCGCCAGCTCGCGCGACTGGGCGCTGCCGGCGCTCGCGGCACGATCGCGACCGAGCGCCAGCCCGGCGTAGCGCGCCAGTGCTCCCAGCGCGAGCCGGTGCTGGGCGCCGAAGGCGCCGGCGCGCTCGCAAGTGGCGATGAGCGCGCCCGCGAGCAGCGACCCCTCGAAGACTGGAACGCACGCGACGGCGCCCTGCCGCAGGCCCTCGCCCGTGCTCTGCCGCTGGTCCCGCGCGGCATCCGCGACAATGAGCGCCTGGCGGTGAACGGCGGCCCAGCCGCTGAAACCCTGGCCCAGCGGCACGCGCGCGCCGATCGGGGGGGAACCGTGACCAGTGGCGGCGCGCATGACAAGCTCGCCGCTGGTGGGGTCGAGCACCGCCAGTGACGCCCCCGACGCCCCCAGCAGCGCGAGGGCGTCGGTCAGCACGCCGATCGCGTCGGGGGCTAGCGTCGCGGCAGGATCGCGCGCGGGCGAGGGCATGGCCGCGCCGGGGTGGAGCATCCCGGTGCCCCTGTAAGCTTCAGTTGGATCGCGCACAGTCGCCATCAAGACCTCATTTCCGGGTGGTGTGCGTCATCATTATTGGGCAAGGGGGCGGCCACAACAGTATGGCACACATCCATTTTCGCGCGCTGGCACGCGCTCTGCGGGCCAATCTGATATAGTACAGAGAACGGGCGAGAGAGCGCCCACAGGTTTGCCCTGTCGCCGAGCATCAGCCTGTGAGAGGGGGGAGATATGACGGCCACGCTGCTCGATGGGCGCGCACTGGCACGCGAGCTGCACACCGAGCTGAGCGCCGAAGCGCAACGCTTTCGCGCGACCCATGGTCGAGATGCCCGGCTGGCGCTCATTGCCGCCGGCAACAACACCGGCGCGGCGGTCTTTGGCCAGCAAGTGCGGCGCGCCTGTCGCACGATCGGCGTCGCCGTCTCGTGGACCACATTCGCCGCTGGGGTCGCGGAAAGCGCCATCAGAGCGCGTGTAGCACAGGCCAGCGACGACGACGCCACCGATGGGGTGGTCGTGCTCTTGCCGTTGCCCACTGGAATTCGCCAGCGCATCGTGACGGAAGTCCTTTCTCCCGCGAAGGATGTCGACGGCCTGGGGCCGCGCAACGCCGGTCACCTGATGCTCGGCTTTCCCAGCTTTGTGCCTGGCACCGCCGAGGCCGCGATGGTGTTGTTGCGCCAGGCGCGAATTCCTTTGCGCGGGCAACATACCGTCGTCATCGGTAGAAGCACCGTTGGCGGCAAGCCCGTGGCACTGCAATTTTTGCGCCAAGACGCGACTGTGACGCTGTGCCACTCGCACACGCGCGATCTGGCGTCCATTACACGCGCGGCGGATGTTCTTTTTGTCAGCGTCGGGCGGCCCGGCGCGGTGATCGGCGACATGGTGCGCCCCGGCTGCGTCGTGCTCGACGCGGGCATCAACGCCACGCCCGACGGCATCGTCGGCGACGTAGACTCGGCGAGCGTCGCCCCAGTCGCCGGCTGGCTGACGCCGGTGCCTGGCGGCCTGGGGCCTCTCACGCATCTGATGGTCATTCGTCACACGTTGCTAGGGCCGACGCCGTAGCGGATACTTACCGGTAAAGGGTCGTGAAAGCCCCTCGGCTTGAGCCAGGGGATGAAACGGCCCGTCGCACGATGCGACTCCGTTCCTGGCCCTTGATAGGGCAGTCATGACCTGGTAGAATGCTGATGGAGAAGAAACCAGAGGTCAAGCGTGTCACACTGCTTTTTCCTCTAGATCAGTGGGAAGCGTTGCGTACCCAGGCAAAAGCTCATCGGCGGTCCCTCGTAGGCGAAATCATCTGGATCGTGCAAGAACACTCCATCCACAGGACAAGACGTAGCCGATGCCCACCATGAGCAAAACGTTCAAATATAAGCTGGAGCCGACCAGCGAGCAAGCATACGTGCTGGCGCGGACGGTGGGGTTGTGCAATTGGCTATACAATACCGCCTTGCAAGAGCGGCGCGACGCCTGGAAATACTATCGGGTGTCGCTGACCTGCTATCAGCAACAAGCGGAACTCCCCCAGATCAAGGAAGCATTTCCCGAGTTTCAGGACGTGCATTCCCTGGTGTTGCAAGAGGTCCTTTCCCGTCTTGACAAGACCTTTCAAGCGTTCTTTCGCCGCGTCAAGGCCGGTGAGAAGGCGGGCTATCCGCGTTTCCAGGGAGCGAACCGCTTTCACTCGTTCACCTACAAGCAATATGGCAACGGCGCGTATACCGACAACGGCTGCCTGGTGCTCTCCAAAATCGGGCGCGTCAAGGTCATCTGGTCACGTCCGCTGGAAGGCACGCCCAAGACCGTGACCCTCAGTCATGAGGCCGATGGCTGGTACGTCTCATTCTCGTGTGCCGAGGTCCCGTGTCAGGAACTGCCCACAACAGGCAACGAAGTGGGCATCGATATGGGGTTGACCCACTTCCTGACGACCGACGCGGGGCTGCATGTGGCCAATCCGCGCTGGCTGCGCAAGATGGAGAAGAAGCTCAGGTGGCACCAGAAGCGCAAGGACCGGCGCAAGAAAGGCAGCAAACGGCGCAAGAAGGCCGTGAGCGAGTTGGCCAGGTGCTATCAAACGGTGGCCCGCCAGCGCCTCGACTTCCAGCACAAGGAAGCGAACAAATTAGTTGCCCAGAACGATGTGATCTATCACGAGGAGTTGCGGGTCGCGAACATGGTGCGGAATCACCGGCTAGCCAAGAGCATCAGTGATGCGGGCTGGCGGCAATTCTTGAGCATCCTTGCCTTCAAGGCAGCATGTGCCGGTCGGGAAGTGATCGCGGTGCCAGCGGCGTACACGAGTCAAGAGTGCTCACGGTGTGGTGAGCGTGTCCCCAAGTCGCTCTCGGTCCGGACCCATGTCTGCCCCA